>JGI20214J51088_10000002_pt1 | contig 349690 bp, 263 predicted proteins | sample WetSurMetagenome_FD_51088 | JGI IMG/M metagenome (IMG submission 51088) | reverse complement strand
GCATAATTGCTGCAGGAGCTATTCTCTATTACCTCGACATCACCCAGCATGAGCAGCTGGGCCATATTACCAACCTGTCAAGAATAGAGGAAGACAGGTATGTATGGCTTGATAAATTCACCATCCGCAACCTTGAGCTGTTCTATTCTCCCTATGAGGGTGCAAAAACCCTGATAGATGTGATGGACAGGACCCTTTCCCCGATGGGAGGCCGGCTCCTTAAACGATGGATCTCTTTGCCACTAAAGGATTTACAACCTATAAACGAACGACTTGACATCGTACAGCACCTTGTTGAAAAGAGCACTTTCCGCGAGGAGATGTCAGCACTCCTTAGACAGATTGGCGACCTGGAAAGGCTTATCTCGAAAGTGGCTGTTAACAGGATCAATCCAAGGGAGGTTGTTCAGCTTAAGAGGGCCTTGAAGGCCATCGAACCACTCAGGGAGCTTTGTTGCAACAGTGGTTGCAGGCCGCTGGTACAGATAGGCGAACAGCTTAATCCATGTAAATTGCTGGCTGACAGGATAGAACATGATCTTAATAATGATCCCCCTGTGCAGCTTAATCGCGGAAGCATAATCTCAAAAGGTGTATCCGCAGATCTGGATGAGCTGAGAACAATCCTTTATAGCGGGAAAGACTACCTGGCTGACCTTCAGAGCAGGGAGAGCGCCAGGACCGGGATAACTTCACTTAAGGTTAGCTATAATAATGTATTCGGATACTATATAGAGGTCAGGAATACCCATAAAGATAAAGTTCCTCCTGAGTGGATCAGAAAGCAGACCCTTGTAAGTGCAGAGCGCTATATCACAGAAGAGCTTAAGGAATATGAAAGCAAGATCCTTGGCGCCGAGGAAAAAATAATTGAACTTGAAACAAAACTGTTTACCGATCTTGTACTGGCAGCCTTCGAATATATTCCCCAGATACAGCTTAATGCCGTTCTGATTGGCCGGCTTGACTGCCTTCAATCATTTGCTGTCCTTTCGATCGATAATAATTATGTTCGTCCTGTACTTGATGACTCAAGGGTCCTTGACCTGTCTGATGGTCGTCACCCGGTAATAGAAAAACAACTCCCTGTAGGCGAAGCATATGTACCTAATGATCTATTCCTGGATACTGACGACCAACAGATAATTATCCTGACAGGTCCGAACATGTCAGGAAAATCAGCTCTCCTCAGGCAGACTGCTCTTATAGTGCTTATGGCACAGACCGGATGTTTTGTTCCTGCTAGGACAGCAAGGATAGGTTTGGTCGATAAGATCTTTACCCGTGTTGGAGCTTCTGATAATATAAGCCTTGGCGAATCGACATTCATGGTTGAGATGAATGAGACCGCCAGCATTTTAAATAATCTTTCAGACCGCAGCCTGATACTTCTCGATGAAATCGGCCGTGGTACCAGCACATATGACGGGATCTCGATAGCCTGGGCAATGGTGGAATACCTTCATGAAAACAAATTCAGGGCTAAGACTCTTTTTGCAACCCATTATCATGAGCTCAATGAGATGGAGAATTCATTCCTGCGGGTAAGGAATTATAATGTTTCTATCAGGGAAATGAACAATAAGGTTATTTTCCTCAGGAAGCTAAAAAGAGGAGGCAGCGAGCACAGCTTTGGTATTCATGTTGCAAAAATGGCAGGTATGCCGAGAAGCGTGGTGAACAGGGCTGACGAAATACTTAAAGAACTTGAACAGGGCCATGAAAAGAAAACACTCGCAAAACCTGTAGGAGAAATTGCCGAACACCGTGAAGGTCTTCAGCTGAGCATTTTCCAGCTTGACGATCCAGTGCTGAAGCAGATACGGGATGAGCTCCTCGGCATTGATATTGACAATCTTACACCTGTTGAGGCACTTAATAAAATCTACAATATCAAAAAACTTTTAAAATAAATCCAAAATAATTGCCCCGATGAAAAGAACTTTGAGCATAACCATGGTTTTTCTGACGATATCAATTTTTCTCGTCAATTGCGTCTCATCCCAACAGGGAAATATCAGTCAGGTTAAGCTTACCGATTTTGACCTTCAATCTTCGGTTCTGATAAAAGCTTCAGGATCTGAGATTTCTACAACACAATATAAATCTGATGTTTACTGGTTCCCGGTGAAGGTTCCCTGCACCGTTCTTTCAGGATTGGTAGCCAACGGGGTATACCCTGATCCATACCAGGGGATGAACAACATGCTGATTCCGGATGCTTCAGATGAATTCAATAAACAGTATGGATTGGAGAAATTCAGTCATCTGCCGAATAATCCTAATCCCTGGAAAGATCCATATTGGTACAGGACAACATTCAAGGTGCCGGCTACTGATAATGGCCGTAATTTCCAGCTGATTTTCAAGGGCATTAACTACCGGGCTGCCGTATGGGTAAATGGTACACAGGTCACCGATTCAACAGATATGGCAGGTATGTTTGCCGAATATAGCCTTGACATTACCAGTCTTGTTAAAGCAGGACAGGATAATGCCCTGGCTGTGAAAATATACCCCCTGGACTACCCTGGGCTGCCGGCTACCGAGCAGCTTGAAGCCCTGGGTGATTTCTATGCGAACGGAGGCCCTACAGGCGATATTGGCAAAAATGTGACTATGCTGTGTTCCGTAGGATGGGACTGGATGCCGCCTGTGAGAGATCGTAATATAGGATTATGGCTGCCTGTCTATCTCAGGACAACCGGTGCAGTTACAATAAGTCATCCAAAACTGATCACCGAGTTGCCCAACCTCCCGGATACTGGAATGGCAAAATTGTCTCTCAGCCTTACACTGTGCAATCATGGCAGCTCAGGTCAGGATGGGTCACTCTTAGTCACAATTTCACCCGAAAATTTCAAGGGAACAGTTTTAAAATTTTCCAAAGCAATAAGTGTAGCTCCAGGTAAGCCTGCAACAGTTGATCTAAACAGCACTAACACTAAGGAGCTTAATATCCAGAATCCGGTACTCTGGTGGCCAAACGGGAATGGCAAGCCAAATCTTTACAGGATAAGGCTGCAGTACTCTGCTGGAGGTGCTCTATCAGATGATACTACATTTCTTTTTGGTATCAGGACTGTTTCAACTAAAGCGGTCAATGTAAACGGATCGTGGCGCCGTGATTTTTATGTCAACGGTAACAGGATACATATTACAGGAGGTGCATGGGTGCCTGACATGATGCTTAACCGCGATTCTGTAAGATATGACAGGGAGTTCCATCTTTGCCGCAATTCGAATATTAATCTTGTAAGGATCTGGGGGGGAGGAGTTACTCCATGTGATGAATTCTGGGATGCTGCCGACCGTTATGGCATGCTGGTATGGTCCGATTTCTGGGTAACAGGCGACACTCAGGGCGAATTCAAGGGATCTCCCGACTGGCCTGTAGAAGGTGATGTTTTTAAAAAGAATGTTATCAGTACAATTCTCCGAATCAGGAATCATCCCAGCTTATTGGTCTGGACGGGCGGGAATGAAGGACATGCACGCAGGGAACTGTATGATTTTATGAGAAACAGCATAATTGAACTTGATGGTACACGTCCCTATATTCCAAGTTCATCAGGATTTGCAAAGCTTCCGGAAGGATGGCCCGGTGCATGGCCCGACAATCTGCCGACAGGCGTTTACAGCGGAGGCCCTTATACCTGGCAGGATCCAAAAAGTTATTATTCCAGGGCTATTGCCGGCAGAGACTGGGTATTTAAGGATGAGACAGGTATTCCTTCAATGGTGACCTGGGATATCTTACCGAAGGTTATTCCAAACCTCGTGTGGGATAAAAAGCTGCCATTTCCTCTTAATAATACATGGGGCTATCATGACGCTGCTTCAGGGAACGGACATTGGGAATGGTATTATAATGAAATGGTAAAAAGATATGGGGAGCCTGAATCGATGGAGAATTTCTGCGATAAAATGCAACTTATGAACGCCATTGCATACCAGGGAATCTTTGAAGCCGCAGGTCATAAGCTGAATGATATTGGAGGAGTAATGCTCTGGAAGCTAAATTCAGCGTTCCCAAGTGTTGTATGGCAGGTTTATGACTGGTATCTGCAGACAAATGCCGGTTATTATTTCATGCAGAATGCCTGCGAACCACTTCATATCCAGCTTAACCTGGACAATCTGAAAATAACTGTGCTGAACCGCAGGTATAAGCCGGTTCCAGGGCTGACGGCAGCGGTTCAGATATATGATATTAAATCAAGGCAGGTTTTCAGCTCAGAAACACCTTTAGCTTTAGGGCCATCAGAGGTAAAGGAAACAACCTCACTGGAATCTGTTCTAAAAAATGCAAAGGGAGTCTCATTTGTAGTATTGAATCTGAAAAATGCCTCGGGGAATGTGCTGTCCCATAACGTTTACTGGTTATCTCCGGATAATGATTACAAATCGATGAATGGAATGGAAGAAACATCGGTCGAGGCAACTATTTTAAAAGAGGAAGCTGGAATAAATGAATCAAAATGGACCCTTAAGGTTGCCAATAAATCATCGAAGATAGCATTCTTCATACGTCCCAGGTTGATCCTTGGCAAACAGGATATTTTACCAAGTTACTGGTCGGCAAACTACTTTACACTTGCTCCCGGTGAGAGTACCGTTGTGTCGGTAAGCTGTCCGGCTAATATAGTAAAGGGAAAGAAACCGGTTATTAATGTAGGAGGATGGAATGTTGATGAAGTAATGTTGATGACCGCAAAGTGATTTTTCATAATTTCTTCATCTGCCAGGTATAATTTTAAGATATACCGGATATGGTATACCTATGATTAAGATAAAATTCAGATGAAAACAAGTTTTGAAAAATCCATTTCTGCTCTCATTACCATCATATTGGCATTTATTACACTGGAATTGTCAGCCCATGAAAATCAGGAGCCTGGAGCAATACCTGATAGTGTCACTGTAAAAGCAAAAGAATCAAAGCATTCCCTATACGCAAATGCCGGGCTCGGATATAATATGCTTTATATGGGCACTTCTCTGTCACAGGATAAACCTTACTTTTCGGGAGGTGTAATATATGGCTTCAGGGAGGAATTATTTCTGTCGGTTTCAGGGTATCATCTTAATGCTTATGATGCAGGGGTGGCATTTTCAACTTATTCATTGATCTACTCCCATACCTTTAATTCATGGTTTGATATTTCCCTTAGTGCTTCGAGATACCAGGTCAATAAAAATCTTACCGACACTTTATTTACCAGTTTTTATTATGGAGATATAACCCTTGGTTTTGACTGGAATCTTCTATATACAAAGATTTCTGCGGGTGGATTATTTTCAGAATCCTCAGCAGCATACTTCCAGTTGAGAAATTCCAGATTCTTTAAAACTTCGGATTTCATAAATGGCAAAGCCTATCTTTCATTTGATCCGTATGTCAATCTCCTGTTTGGTGTGCTGACTGAAACCTCAGATGGCACTGTTGTGTCACCTCCTTTTCATAAAGGAAAATCGGGTGGCGGAAGTTCTTCAACGACATCTACAAAATTCAGCCTTATAGAGGTAGATCTGGGAATTCCTATTTCCTTTAATATCGGGAAATTCACTATTGATGCAGAGCCGGGTTATGCTTACCCGTTATACACTGATACTTCTTCGGGCAATACCAGTGGCTTTACATTCAATATTGGCCTGTACTTCAGAATTCTCTGACCTGTAAACAGCAGTACCCAGATGTTTCACTGAAAAAATCTGAAAATTATTTAATCTAATCAGGAATTTCATAAATACTTCATTTTCACCACCATATTTTTAACCATCATTTAATTAATGCTTAAAAATATTATTATGAAAATGAAATTGTTTATCTCTACTGTGGCACTTCTTATAAGTGCAGGCATGACAGCACAGGTTAGTAACCAGACCCAGACAAGGGAACAGGTACAGACCGGAACCCAAAACCAGACCAGGGTTCAGACCCAGGCTCAGAGCCAGAGCCAGACCCAGACTCAGACTCAGACACAAACCCAGGCTCAGGCTGGTACCGCAACACAGGAACAAACCCAGTATAAGAACCAGGGACAGGAAACAAAAGCACAGAAACAAGCCAGAAATGAAGCCAGGAAGGCTGAGAAACAAGCTCAGAAAGAGGCAAAAACACAGGCTAAAAGCCAGGATGGCAATGGTACGATGACACGTGAACAAGCAAAGGATCAGGAGAAAACTGCCACCCAGAATAAGGGTGCTCGTGCAGAAACTCCTTCAAAAGCAGTTGTAAGAGCTACTAAAGGATCAGGGGCCGGGGGAAAAAGGTAGATCATTTTTAAAAAGAAAAAGCCCTGACTCTATACCAGGGCTTTTTTATTTCTGTTGAAATTGGGATCTTAAAATTTATTTTATTATGCTTTTAACGCATAAATGACTTAACCTGAATTAAATACGGGAAAGATAAGGACCTATTTCTTTACTCTGCCATAAGAATATCTGCCGGTAGTCAAGCTGCCTGCTATCGAATTTGAAAATAAAATTGTTAGTGTTTCTCCTCCATTCTCAATGAACAATGTTTCCTTCACATTCAGATTTTGTTCCCCGTTGTTGCCATTAAAGGTTGTTACAGATTCCATTTTTATCGAATCTTTAGCGGCTGAGAATAATGCCTTTGTTGTTCTCGGCATATCGTAAATTACAATTTTACAGTCTTTTCCGTCAAGTCTCAGATTCTCTTCAAAAGGATACTCCTGCCCGTCTCCGGTAGCATAGACCCTTGTTGTAAGCAGAGAATCAGCTCTAAGATTAATTGTTATTCCGGACAAATAAAGCTGATTCGGATCAAAGACCGATTTTTCCTTGTTCAGTTTCCATACACCTGAGAATGGAGTGTTCTGTCCGTATGTCACTGACGAGAACAATAAAAGGATTGCAATAGGAAATAAAAATCTTGTTTTCATTGATAGCTGTTTGAGTTTTAATCAGGATAATTAACTGCAGACTAATTTAAGAAAAAACTATTATTTCCCGGGATAACCTGATAGTTTACTTTTTAGATTAAGATGTTATTGTTATAAAGAAGATTTCTTTGGATTATCAAGATCATATCCGCACTATTTTCGGATAGTAAAACTGCCGGTTTGGCTATCATTACCTCATACAGGCTGGTTTAATGCTGGTTATAATGAAAATAATAAACCCCGGAACTTTGTCCGGGGTTTATCTGAGCGGGAGACGGGACTCGAACCCGCGACCCCGACCTTGGCAAGGTCGTGCTCTACCAACTGAGCTACTCCCGCATTCTTTTAATTTCAACTCAAACTCGCAACCCCTATCCGCCGGTTGGCGGATCGTGCTCTACCAACTGAGCTACTCCCGCGAATTCAGGGGCAAAAATAAGAATCTTTTTTTTATCTGCAAACATGCTGTTCTTTAAAGTTTTTATTTGCTATTTTCGTCGATCAACAAAAAACTCTCAACCCTATGAAAAATAAAAATTGGCTTCTGTTCATTCTCGCAGCTGCATTGTTTGCCGGCTGCACGAATGAGAAAAAGGGAGATACATTTACAATTCCCTTTGTGAAATATACCCTGGACAATGGTCTTACTGTTCTCCTCCACCAGGACAAATCTGATCCTATTGTTTATTCTGCGGTTTATTATCATGTTGGTTCAAGCCGTGAAACGATCGGGAAAACAGGTTTTGCTCATCTCTTCGAGCATATGATGTTCCAGGAATCGGAGAATCTTCAACGCGGCCAGTTTGTTAAGAATATAAGCAATGCCGGCGGAAGCTTCAACGGAAGCACCGGTCAGGACAGGACAAATTATTTTGAGCTGTTACCAAAAAATGCTCTCGAAATGGCATTATGGATGGAATCAGACAGGATGGGCTTCCTGGAAAACACTGTTACCAGGGCTAACCTTGCTAACCAGCAGAATGTCGTTCAGAACGAAAAACGGCAGGGTGTCGACAATGCCCCTTATGGTTTTAACCAGGAGATTATCCTTAAAAATCTTTATCCGAAAGAGCATCCATACAGCTGGGACGTAATTGGCAATATGGAAGATCTTACAAATGCAACCGTTGAGGATGTCAAGGCATTTCACAAAAAATTCTATTCCCCGGGCAATGCTTTTCTTGTGATATCGGGCGATTTTAATGAAGAGGAAGTAAGGGCTCTTGTTACAAAATACTTTGGTGAAATACCTGCAGGAGAGAAAATCGAAAAGAGACCTCCTATGCCTGTAACTATTACCTCAACCGTGAAACTGTATCATGAAGACAATTTTGCAAATATGCCGCAGCTTACAATGGTTTTCCCTACAGTGGAACGTTACTCTAAAGAATCCTATGCTCTTAATTTCCTTGGCGATCTGCTGGCTAACAGTAAGAAGGCCCCGCTCTATAAGATCCTTGTAAAAGACAAAAAGCTTACCTCAAGAGTTATGGCAAGGAACAGTGCCCAGGAACTGGCAGGGTCCTTTACGATCTCTGTCACCGCCAATCCAGGTGTTAATCTGACTGATGTTGAAAAAGCAATCTTCGAAGGACTCGACAAATTCGAAAAAGACGGATTCACCGAGAATGACCTGTTAAGACTAAAAGCTGAAACAGAGACACAATTTATAAGCAGGTTCTCAAGTGTATCCGGTAAAGGAACGATGCTGGCAGATTATACAATGTTTACCGGTGATCCTGAATACTATAAAAAAGACCTTGAAATGACTATGGCAGTAACCATGGACGATATCAAGGCTGCATATAATAAATATATCAAAGGTAAAAACTTCGTTGAGACAAGTTTTGTCCCTAAAGGTCAGGCTGGTCTGATAGCAGAAGGATCAGTAAATGCGGGGATACAGGAAGAAGATATCACGAAAGCGGCAGAAGTGAAGGCTGGCGATATAGCCCCTGAGCCGATAGCAAAAACAAAGACCAGTATCGACCGTTCTGTTTTGCCTGCTATAGGTCCTGATCCGGAGGTTACCCTACCGGCTGTATGGTCATCATCTCTTTCGAACGGAATGAAAATATGGGGAATAACCCAGAAAGAGCTTCCTCTTGTCCAGTATTCTATAGTTATAAGTGGTGGTCATTCTCTTGATAATATGGAAAAATCAGGTCTTGCAAACCTGGTTGCAACCATGATGAATGAGGGTACCAAAAACAAAACACCTGAAGAGCTGGAAGATGCCATCGGTCTTTTAGGTGCAAGTATCAGGATCTCTGCAGGCAATGAAGATATTACCATTGATGTAAGCTCATTGGCAAGGAATTTTGAGAAAACATTGTCCATTGTAGAGGAGATGCTTCTTGAACCAAGGTGGGATGAAGAACAGTTCAACCTCGCAAAGACAAGAATAATAAACGGCATTAAAAGAAATGCTTCCAGCCCCGATTACCTGTCGACAAAGACTCTTAATACACTGATGTTTGGTAATAGTATACTTGCTTCGGAAGTCTCGGGAAATGAAAATTCTGTTCAATCGATAACCATCGATGATCTGAAAGACTTTTACGGCAAATATTTCACACCATCTGTATCCCGGTTCCTTGTAGCCGGAGATATCGACCAGGCAAGGGTACAGTCTGCCCTGGCTAATCTTGAACAGAAATGGCAGGCAAAAGAGATCGAGCTGCCCCAGATTCAGGTTGCTGCACCTCCGGATAAAGCCCGGATATATTTTGTTGATGTACCAGGAGCCAAGCAATCGGTAATTTCGATAGGGTACCCATCGATCCCCAGGACCAACCCGGATTTCTTCCCTGCAGTAGCAGCCAACTATAAACTCGGAGCCAGGGAAGCATCAATATCAGGGCTCTGGATGCAGATCATAAGGGAACAAAAAGGTTTCACATATGGAGCTTATTCATCATTTGCCGGTTATAAAAACTACGGTTATTTCTCTGCTTCTTCAAGGGTCAGGACCAATTCTACCCTGGAATCAGTACTTATTTTCAAGACAGAAATGGAGAAGTACAGCAAGGAGATGCCACAGGAATATATCGACTTCACCAAATCAGGCATGATGAAGAGCAATGCACGACGGTTTGAAACACTGGGAAGCCTTACATCATACCTTAATACATTAAGTGCATATAACCTGCCTGTTGACTATGTTAAACAGGAAGAGTCATACCTGAAGCAGCTGACTCCTGAAAAACAGATGGAGGTTGCTAAGAAATATATCGATCCATCAAAAATGTATTTTGTTGTTGTTGGTGATGCAAAAACCCAGCTTAAAGAACTTGAAAAAGCCGGTTTGGGCGAACCTGTTCTGGTTAAATAAATAAGGATAAGATCTTTTGAAACTCTGTGTAATTTTATAATTTACACAGAGTTTCTTTTTTATTAAACCATGTACCTATGATTTATAAACGACAAATAGCAATCCTGTCCATAGTATTTATAACACTGATCTGCAGCGGACAGGGAAATGATCTCGACAGGGGTCAGACAGGGTATGTCCCGGCACAGGAGAACCTCGAAAACCGTGAGTGGTTCAGGGATGCACATTTCGGGATGTTCATTCACTGGGGAGTGTCAAGTGTTCTTGGCAGGGAAATTGGGTGGGCGCTTGCCGGACAGGATGTAAATGAATACACCAAGAACATGTACAGGTTCAATCCAGTAAAATTCGACGCCGCTGCAATAGTAAAGCTGGCAAAGGATGCCGGGATGAAATATATTACTTTCACAACGCGGCATCATGACAGCTTCAGCATGTTCGACACAAAATATTCCGACTGGGACATCATGAACACCCCAAACGGAAAAGACGTCCTGAAGATGCTTGCTGATGAATGTCAAAAGCAGGGAATAAGATTGTTTTGCTATTATTCTCTTACTGACTTCTACAGGTCCGATTATTGTCAGGGGAATAACAGAAGAGGTACAGGGATTTCAGGTGAATGTGACTGGGATTCCTATATAAGGTTTATGAAGGATCAGCTTACGGAAATCCTTACAAACTACGGACCTATCTACGGTATATGGTTTGATGGTCACTGGGACCAGGTGAAACGCATAAATGGCAAGTATGGAAACCAGATGCGCGAATGGCATTATGATGAGATCTACAAACTCATACACGAGTTGCAACCGGGGTGCATGATTGTCAATAATCATCATATTGCGACATTTCCCGGTGAGGATTACCAGACCTTCGAACGAGACCTGCCGGGACAGAATACCGGTGGAGGCTATTCAAGTGATGCTGTTATTGCCCGGGATCTGCCACTTGAATGTAACGACATCATCGGAAAAAGCTGGGGGTATGTTACCAATGATACAATAAACAGGTCAGTAAAACAACTTCTGCATCTGCTTATAGGATCTGCAGGCAGGGGAGCAAACTTCTTGCTGAATATCGGACCCACACCGGAAGGAGAAGTGAGGCTGGCTCATAAAGAAAGGCTTCTGGCAATGGGTGAGTGGTTGAAGATAAATGGTGAAACAATTTATGGAACAAGGAAAAGCTTTATGGAACCTGCTGACTGGGGTGTGGCAGTGGAGAAAAGCGACAAGGTTTACCTTCACGTTATCAATCCATCGGAAGTACACGGACAGTTAACGATAAATGAGTTTCCTTATAAAATCAAAAAAGCCTGGCGTTATGAGAATGGAGAGCGCATCAGGTTCAAAGTGAATAAGAATGAGGGAGTCCTGACACTTGACCCTGGAGTGCTGGATAATTCTGCTGCCGATAATATAATTGTACTTAAAGTATCAAAATAAACCAGCAGGGTTATCTTCTGCTTGTCGTACTGCTTTTTTCTTTTAAATTTGCAGGCATATTAATATTCCACAGAGGATAATTTATTGCCCGGATGGTAGGGCCATGCGTTAAGAAAACACCCGGTGGGTGTTTTTAGCAAAGGAGCCGGGTTGCGTAGGAGCACCATTCCACCATCCCTTGATTTAAATCAAAATCTTATTAAATTTGCAGGCATATTGAAGATTCCACAGAGGATAATTTATTGCCCGGATGGTGGAATGGTAGACACGCAGGACTTAAAATCCTGTGACCATTGCGGTTGTGCGGGTTCAAGTCCCGCTCCGGGTACAGAAAAAGAGTGAGAGTGTGAGCGAGAGCGAGCACTCTCATCTCTTTTTCCTCAGGACTCACTCCCGCCCGGATGAACTCCGTTCGGACGGCCTCAAACTCACACTTCATTATAAATTTCTTCGAATCTTTCATAAATTAGCTCTTTACTTGCTGCAATTCTTGTCTGCCAGTGCTAACCTGCCGACAATCATTTATATTTTGAATATCCAATAATATGTATTACGCTTATATTTTAAAAAGTAAAGTTGACGGATCGTTTTACAAAGGCAGTACAGAGAATCTAGAACTTAGACTTAAACAGCATAATGCTGGCAAATGTGACTATACCTCCAGGAAAGCTCCATGGGAAATTGTATATTCAGAGGTATTTAGTACTAGAGAAGAGGCCTTAAAACGTGAAAAGTATTTCAANTCAGCAGCTGGCAGAAGATTTATAAAAAAATTAAATCTATAATAAGTTTGTGCGGGTTCCCCGCCCGACCGAACGACAAACTGGAATTCATATAAATGGCATACTGATGTTCGGTCGTTCGGGCGGGAAGTCCCGCTCCGGGTACAGAAAAAGAGTGAGAGTGAGTGCGAGAGCGAGCACTCTCATCTCTTTTTCCACAAGACTCACTCCCGCCCGGATGAACTCCGTTCGGACGGGCTCAAACTTACACTTTTTTCTTTAACCTTTATGAGCGGGGAAGCTCGAATGAACACTCTTGTTTTGTTTCCTCGCTCCCGCTCTGACACTCACACTTTTCTTTTGTGAGAGCGAGAAGTCTCCTTCATTTTTTCACACTAAACTTCCCTCCAAAGCGAATGCTGTGCAATCATCATCTCCAAAGCTTTTCCCCATATTCCCATCCTTTACGGACTGGTTCCTTAATATAAACATCCAACTCAGGATGATTGGTGACTTTCATATTTGCAGCATCATACTCAATGCGGGTATTGAATCTTTGTGCTAATACTCCTGTTAGGGACATTTCCACCAGTTTTGTGGAATAATCAAAATTTGAACCCGGTAATGTATTGTTTTTGATTGCTTCAATCCATTCTCGTTGTGGATTTTCTTCAAATACCCGAGGGATCGTCTGTGCTGGCAGATTTTTCTGAAATTCGGTCCATTCTTCACCTGGTAAAAGGATCTTTGGGTTGTTTGGACGACCACCTGTCATCAGGCAATGCTTATCACCCACCATTATCATACCGCTGCCTGGAAGCTCTTTAAGATTCCATTCCGGACGGTTATCGGGTTTTAAACCTCCCTCGTACCAACGCATGGTAACAGGAACTTTTTTTCCGCGAACTGGAAAATCCCAACGAATAATGGCCTTGTCCGAAACAAATCCGTTATCAGGTACAGGAGTCTTAAACTCAGTTTCAATAACATCAGGCATACCCAAATCCAATGACCAGAAAGGAGCATCCAGTGTGTGGCAACACCAGTCGCCAAGTTCGCCATTGCCAAAATCAAACCAACCTCGCCATGTTTTTGGGGCATAAACACTATTGTATGGGCGGTATGCCGCCGGACCTAGCCACAGATCCCAATCTAAATATTCAGGTACAGGCTGTTCTGCCGGTGGATAACTTTCAGGCTTATCGAAATACTTTCCTTTCCCGAAGTCTGGTCCATCAAACCAGGCAATTACTTCAGTAACATTGCCCAGTAATCCGGCTTCATACCATTCCTTAACCTGGCGAATACCATTAGTGGCATGTCCCTGGTTAGCCAATTGAGTAATTACTTTGTAGTGTTTAGCTGCTTTCTGAAGGGTTCTTAATTGCCAGATATTGTGAGCAAGTGGTTTCTCTACAATAACATGTTTGCCATGTTCCATTGCAGCCATTGCTGCCGGGAAATGTACATGGTCAGGAGTACAGACCATCACTGCATCAATTTCTTTGTGCATCTTGTCAAACATCACCCTGAAATCTTTAAATCGCCTGGCATTTGGCATTGCTTTAAAACCATTAGCAGCCCTGTTTTTATCTACATCACACAATGCAACAATATTTTCGTTCCATTTCGGATCTTTCTGATTGATCAGTTTGCTCCAATTGGCACCACCTTGTCCGCCAACTCCAATAACTGCAACATTTAACCTGTTTAATGGCGAACTACTTACCAAGTTGGGAATATAAAATGCCCCTGCTGTAAGTATACCAGCTGATTTAATAAAATCTCTTCTTGTTGGGTTCATAGTTGGTTTATGCTTTTAGTTGAATAATATTTAAATATAAATAATTATATCTGGTTTCATTTAATTAATAAAAATTTATTCAGTAGGAGGTCGACCAGTCTTCAGAGGTTTGAGAATTTTTAAAATCCGTGTTTTGGCAATGTTTTATTTCGTGTTATGGCTAAATTCTATTCCTTCGGAGGTATATTCTTCCAAAATATTGTGAATCAATCTGATTTAGAAGCGCACATCTGGGAATCTCTAAATTCACTGGATGAGATGTATTGCAATTTTGAGGGGGATGGTTGCAACTTTTAATCATCAGGGTACAGAAAAAGAGTGAGAGTGAGTGCGAGAGCGAGTAGCGACAGCACTCACTCTTGCTCTTTTTCCTCAATACTCACTCCCGCCCGGATGAACTCCGTTCGGACGGGCTCAAACTCACACTTTTAATCCTTAAATATTTACCAGATTCTTTATAAATTAGCTCTGTTTCGCTGCTAATTTATTTTCAATAGTGCTAACCTGAAACTTATAATCATGTTTGATTTTCAAAAACTTGATGAAATCTCAGAAATGCTGTTTGGACTAATCAAGAATCTGGAATAAGGCACTCAACGGCACAATAGGTCAGAATTGACATCTTGTTTCATTTTATGACATTCCTGAACCATTACAAATTTATAGGATGAGAGATATTGGAATTTAAGAGGAATCATATCAACTTTAAAATCATACTGGTGACGTTGATTTAGACAAAAACCAGAGATTTGGGAATAATAATATAACTTTAAAGGCCCGCATGGCCTTTTCAAAAGGGAAACATTAGCTTATAAAATCTTTCTAAAAGAGTCTATGAAAAGCTGGAGTATTATAATTAGCCATCAAAACTAAAAATACATTGTATGAGAAGCAGATTTACAGGTATCTTACTTTTTCTACTGATCGGCATGAATGTTTATTCAAAAGATATTAAGTTGACCAACTTAAAAAAAAATGATCAATTTCCGCAGCAAAGCGTGCTTAAAATCAAACTTAATCTTTCTGGTTTGAAATCAATTGGTGAGGTTGATAAAAGATACCAGTCATTCAATATTGAGATGTGCGAGGTTGTTGGCGGTGACTTCTGGATACCTTATAACCTGATCGACTCTGTTCGAAAAACCTCAGCCCGCACTGGACTTGATGCTTTGAAATGGCCAATGCTCCCAATTAATCTGAACAATAAAAAGTTACAGATGCTTGCTGCTGCCCTAAGCCCAACCTATGTTAGGGTGAGTGGAACCTGGGCCAATGCCGTTTATTTTCAGGATAACGATGAGCCTGAAATAGCTGCCGCTCCCGAAGGTTATAAAAATGTTCTTACTCGTCAACAGTGGAAAGGAGTTTTGGATTTTTGCAAAGCTGTTGATGGGAAATTAGTTACTTCATTTCCGATTTGCGACGGCATGAGGGATAAAATGGGGAACTGGTTACCAGATCGGTTGCAGTCTCTTTTAAATTATACTAAATCACTTGGTGGGGAAATTGTAGCAGCCGAAATGTTTAACGAGCCTTCTCATGCCAGTCATGGCGACGCTCCGAGAGGTTATAACGGAGCAAGTTTTGCTAAGGATTTTGCAGCATTTAAGGAATATGTAAGGACTGTTGCTCCGGAAATGAAGATTATGGGGCCAGGCTCTACCGGTGAAGGTGGAATACTTCCTTCCGGATTATCAATTACAAGCGAATCAATGTTATCAGCCGAACCAAAACCAAGGTTCGATATCTTTTCCTACCATTATTATGGGGTTGTTTCTATAAGATGCGCAGGCAGTCAAAAACCAGAGAACGCCTTGTTGAATAGCTGGTTAAGCAAAACAGAAATCGGATTTGACTATTATCATGGCTTACGGGATAAGTATAATCCCGGAATACCAATCTGGTTAACAGAAACAGCGGAAGCTGCTTGTGGAGGTAATCCCTGGGCTTCTACATATCTGGATTGTTTCCGCTACCTGGAGCAATTAGGCAGGCTGGCAAAAAAAGGGGTACAAGTTGTAATGCATAATACTCTTACTACAGGAGAATATGCATTACTTGATCAGGATACATACGAACCCAGGCCCAACTATTGGGCCGCGCTGCTCTGGAACCGACTGATGGGTACCAAAGTTTTTGAAGCGGGCATACTGACTGACGGCGTTGATATCTTTGCACATAGCTTAAAAAATAGTTCAAAAGGAATCGCAGTTTTGATAGTGAATCCAAAAGATTCAGGATATTCAATTGAAATCCCCAAAAATGCGGTAAAATATTTACTTACTGCAGAAGAGCTTCAGACAAAAACAATAAAATTGAATGGAGAAATACTTAAATTGAAGCTAGATGAAACATTACCATCAATGAAAGGAGAAAAGATAAAAGCCGGGGAAGTTCAACTTCCTCCTCATAGCATTTTGTTTCTTTCGTTTGAATAATGAACAATTAGAAAATCACAAGATTTTAAGCTCCACAAAACTGATCAACACTGGTATTTTATTGCTTTATATTCAATCCCATGCTCTTTTACCCTTATTCAAAACCTCGATCGTGTGGGGTCGTCAGGTAATAGCTTAAAAATCTTTTACCGGTTGCAACTTTGTCTCGTTCGGGGTACAGAAAAAGAGTGAGAGTGAGTGCGAGAGCGAGAGCAATCGCGAGCACTCTCATCTCTTTTTCCTCCTTGTCCACCGAAGCTTTAGCGAAGGTGGAATACACACTCTCACACTTTTGATTTTATTGATTAATTGAAAGTGGAATAAAATACAGGACATTGAGTTATTTTTGCTTCTCAAGCCAATCAGAGAAAACATGAGAATAACAAAAACTAAAAAGAGTTGGAGTATCATTTTGTTGTTGATAGTAATAATTATCATCACTGCCGTTTTTCCTCTGCCGCCTCAGGATCCCATTCAATATTATGAAAGAGAAAGTGGGCAATTAAAAACAGAAAAAGTAGCCGGAGAAAAGTGGTTGGTATGGTTGTATAACAATCCAATAGGAGAAGCAACCTTGTGGGCGCTGGCGAAGAGAAAGCTTGTTTCATCGATCTATGGTAAAATGATGGATCGCACTTCATCAGCAAAAAAAATAGACCCCTTTATTGAAGATTTTGATATTGATATGAGCGGTGCTCAGGAACAGGAGTTTAAAAATTTTAACGATTTTTTTACCAGAAAACTTAAGGATAATGCAAGACCGATTGATACCAGCTTTAATATTGTTGTATCTCCCGCAGATGGTAAAATCATGGCTTATGTCGATATCAGTAACTCGGATTTTATCATAAAAGGATTTCGCTTTGATTTATCCTCCTTTCTGAATAATGCTGTTCTTGCACAAAAGTACCGTGATGGTACTCTTCTTATCATCCGGCTTGCACCGGTCGATTATCATCGTTTCCATTTTCCAGTCAGTGGAAATCTGACTCTAAACCAAAAGATTAAAGGTGACTATTATTCCGTCAGCCCGTTTGCTTTGCGTAGAAAGACTGAAATATTCTGTTTGAATAAAAGAGAATATACAATTATTTCAAATCCTTTGTTTGGTGATGTTATTATGGCCGAAGTTGGTGCCACTATGGTAGGAAGCATCGTACAAACTTATAAGGGAAGCTCTATAAAGAAAGGTGAAGAGAAAGGCTATTTTAAATTTGGAGGATCAACGGTAGTATTGCTGTTTGAAAAAAGTAAAATTTGCATCGACAAGGATATTTTGATCAACACAACAAAGGGGTATGAAACCGCTGTCAAAATGGGAGAAAGAATTGGTTATGCTTCTCTCAATCAATAATTGGCAGGTACGATGTTGACTTTTCTATTATCTTTTTCAAGATGAACAGATTTTCAGTGTATCTTAAAATTCCATTTAGAATTGTCGCTATTCATATCAAATGTTGCAAGTGTTGGTGTACTGTCACCGATAGATATCAGTGCTAGCCTCTCTCCTGAATTTGGAACTGCCTTGGGCGTTATTCTATATGTTCCATTGGTCAGCTGATCGATTCTCCATAATTGCTCAGGTGCGCCGGTAAATGTTGGCACCGTTATTACTTCAGCTTCAGTTGTTGCTGCTAATGCCCGTTCTGTACCTGCAATTACTATCTTATAATACGGACCTCCCAGGTAGCCGCTTGAATCGGGAGCAACGGTAATTGTCCATTTCTGGTGCGGGCGGAACATGTAATCTCCAATTCTTACACTTATATTCCCGGTTGGCCAGGTATTAATCACATCTGCTAATTCCTGTGATGGGACTGGTTTTACCGGCTCATTTGTATTACGACCGAATCCACGCATTCCACCGGCCATTCTGACAAAATCAACTGCAAGCTCCAGGGCATATCCTCTTCTTTCAGATTCAATTTCATATGTTCCTTCCTTAAGATTATCTCCCGCAACAGGCCATTCATTCTTCCATAATAATGGACGGATGCCTAAAACGCTGCGTCCTCCCTGATCAAGGTCTGCTTCATAGTGGCAAGACATTTTTTCAACTCCATTTTCAATAATCAGGCGTCCGAAGTGCCCTGGCCCCACTAGTCTTCCTCCTGCTGCAACTACCATCTTGCCGCCACCTGCTAACATGTCTCTCCCTATATTATCGAGGTAAGGTCCTGTGACCTTCCGGGAACGACCAACAACAATATTATATGTTGAGTTGGCGCCATCACAGCAGGTTCCATGTGTCCCGAGAAGATAATACCAACCGTCACGATATACAAGGTCTGTGGCTTCACAATCAATTGCTATATTAATTGCTTTATTGCCTTCAACACGTTTCCCTGTTCCGGGATCAAGTTCAACAAGACGAATAAACCCAAAATAAGTTCCGTATGAACACCACAATCGTCCATCGGCAGGATCAAGGAGGAGTCCAGGATCAATAGCATCACAATCTTCCGTGCCATCTGATGAAGCCACTTCAACAGCTTCAGAATATTTAAAATCGGGAGATTTTGGATCAAGAGTTTTGTTCCACATAGTAAGAATCCTGCCGTTATGTCCTCCACCCAGACCGCCACCGGTTGCTCCATAGACTATAAGGTAGCGATCTCCAATTTTTATTGCATCCGGGGCTGCTCCTCCACCGGGTCTTACTGCACCACCGTTCCATGTCCAGCCATCTTCCGATATTAATCCTCCACCTCCGGTTCCAAATGTATAATACTTTCCATTGCACTCCATAATAGTTGAAGGATCGTGTATAAACGGCCTTCCTGTTTGTGCTGGTAGTATTCCGGTCAATAAAAATAATAACAGGGTTGTAACGACTAATATTTTATTGCTTGATTTCATAATTCCAATTTTATACTACTGTGATTTTTAAAGAATGACAGGCTGATTTTATTCACAACTAATAATAAGGTCTTTAACCGGTTCTCCTTTTTCATCGATGAAGCGGACACAGAAATCACTCATCCCCGGACCATTGATTACTGCTCCCCTGATTATATTTTTCCCTTTGTTAAGTGTCAGGCGGGGAGAGACACAATCGTCCATTACCATTCGCCTGTCTCCGGAAAGTATTACCGCTTCGTTTTCATTCAGCCACCACATCGATGCAGAGTTTGATCCTACGGCCATCCTGACATTTTTCATTTCCCGGGGACTATTGACAATTGTTACTGCCCAGAACACAACTCCGTAAACCTGTTTTTTCAAATCATAGGCGAAACGGAAAAGTTTGACATTGAAACTGGTGCTCTCCAGGGCATGCCAGGTTAGTTCCTGGTCTCCTGCTTTTACCTTTTCTCCATCCCTGGGAAGAACAGTGAACTGGTTTTGAAAATACTCGCTTGTAAATGCTGTTCTTATATAGCTGTCAGTAAAAACAGTATTGCTCCGGTTGGGTTTACTGATCGGTTCAAGGAGCAGCCAGCGCCTGATGAACCCTTTTCCATCAGGTGTCATGGTTTTTGTTGAAGCCGGGATGAAAAAAGGTGCCGTAGTACCTGCATTATCGCTTACGACGGCCGCTTCAACCTGGTTTTTGACGGTACCATCGGTTTTTGAAGCGCCATCATTTTTATTTTTAGAGGTAACGGAACATCCCTGTGATCCTAATCCTGAAATAATTACAGAGATCACTGCTAATGAGAATGTAATTTGTTTCGTGTTCATGGTTGATGTATACAATGTTTATGATTGCTGTGCTTTGGAAAACTTATTGTTTTGTAAAACTACCAAAATATATTTCGTTTTTACCATATCAACAAAATCCGGGAGTGAGTAGCTTCTTCCCAATGCAAGTAAAACACGGTGAAAGCTTGATGATCTGGGGGGAAAGAAAAGGGGGTATATTGATAATTGTTTTCTGACTAACGGAATTTGCTGTACCTGTCAAAATGAAACCGGAGTAAAAGAAATCTTAGCTCTGATTTTGTCTGGACTTACCTTATCTGAACAGATATCCAGCCTGAATGTAAAGGAAATATTAAATAGTGGTGCCGTCGTATTTTCTCAAGACTGGCACTCATAGCGATATTATTTCAAATCTTTATAAGTCCAGTAATCCATGCCTGCATCACTTATAGGTTACTGTAATTATTTCAAAGACAATATCTTCCTTGTCGCGTTTTAAAGTGACCCTGTCGCCTGGTTTCTTGTTTATCAGCACCCTGGCAAGAGGGGATATAAATGAGACTTTACCACTGGCAATGTCTGCCTCATCGACACCTACTATTCTGAAAGTCTGTATATTCCCTGATAAATCGTTCCTGAGAGTCACTGTTGCTCCAAAGGTAATCTCATCAGGAAGTTCTACCCTGGTCTCCACAATCCTGGCATCGGCAATCCTGTCGTTCAGCAATTGTAATTTTGCATTTATATAGTTCTGTACAATACGTTTCTCATTTTCATTTATTGAAACAATGTTCTCTCTTTCTTTAATAAGTTCCTCTTTTTCTTTCAGCAATAGATCCATTCCTTCCGGTGTAACAAAATTCACAACACCTTCCGGCAGATATGCCCTTTGAGGAATCATCGGCACTTCTTCCTGGTCACCTTCCCTGACAAATCCCCTGCTCATAATTTTTCAAACAGATAATATTAATAATAGCGGTTTTAATTAGATTGTCAGTCAAAATTATCAATTTTTGGAGCAATCAGAAAGCACCTCCTGGTTATTCACATCATTTTCACGAAAAGCTGATTGAGTATTGTTAAATGAGATAAAATATTCAATATTGCACAAATTTTAATTCCTGGTAAATTAAGTAAATCATATATCATGCTTAAAAAGGTTCTGTTACTTTCTTTAGTTATTCTTTACGGATGTGGAAATCCTCCTGTACCAGAAAAAAAAGTGGAATCCCCGGCACCGGTAAAACCCAAAGCAGTTGCCAGCAAACCTGCGGTTAATTACTGGGCTGTAAGTTCTTTTGCTCCAAAAGCCGGTGAAACAGAAGGAAGAAAATTTGTGAAGTTTGTTACCGAGGGTAGTTTTTCCGATTCGGTAAAGAATAATAATTTCCTGTATGCAGAGGTAGTTGTCAATAAGACTAATGCAGGAATTTTTCTACATGAGCTTAAAAAATCGAATGCTCCGGAAGCTTTCACTGAACCTGTGCAGATAAGAATGATAAATTCATCAGGACAGGAGCTTCAAATGACTTCTTCCAGGAGATGGAACAGCTCCGGAGGTATTTCGATTGAAAGAAATAATAATGATTACAGCCAGTTCAGGATCTTTCTCATGCAAAGTAAGGGTACTATAAGCGTTGAAATAAAAGAGACAGGTACAAAGATTTACAATTTCAGCATAAATGCCGAAGGTTTTAATGACTCATTCACAAAGATCTGAATGGTAAAGCTTTAGTCAGGTCTCCCGCTGTGAGAAATTCTAAAATGAAAAATATGAAACATAGCGTCCTCAGGAAACAGAACATCTCAAGGATGTGCTTTGTCTGCGGTGAGAAGAATGCTTTTGGATTGCATGCGAGATTCTTTGAAACAGATGATAATCAGCTTGTAGCAATAATAAATCCTACTGAAGAGCATCAGGGCTATCCGGGAAGGATGCACGGTGGCATAGCAACCACTATCCTGGATGAAACTATTGCAAGGTCGATCTGCACAGGTAAAAAGGAACAGTTATGGGGAGTTACCCTGGAACTTAAGACCAGATTTTTAAAACCTGTACCTCTCGGGCAGGATTTGAAGGTAATCGGACGTGTAACTTCGGAGGGGACAAGAACTTTTGAAGGCAGCGGAGAGATACTTCTTCCTGGTGGTGAAGTGGCCGTTTCAGCCCAGGGGAAATATATTAAGCTGGCAATCGATAAAATCGCTAGCAGCGATTTTCTGGATGATCAGTGGTTCTATTCAGAGGATCCTGATGATCCTTCAGAAATTGACCTTCCCTGAGATCATTCTTTGGTAAAGTATCGGATATTCAGCCAGGATAGAAAATAAAAAAACATCAAAAGAAATATATCCAAATTAAGCTCCAATAGTCTTTCATGTCACTTTCCCTGGATAAAATACAACCATAATTAATTCCAATTACTTTTTTGAAAATCAGTATAATACTTGATACAGATATTTTTTCCCGATGCATAACTTTGAAATCTTAAATTTCCGGTATTAAACGAACTATAAAATTTCCATATGAAACAGATCATATTATTCACCTTGTTGTTTTCAGGAATAGTAAGTGTGTCCCAGGGGCAAACAAAAAATCTTTCCGAGAATGTCGTGATAACATCAGAAAATGCTGAGACCAGCGTACGTTCGAATGAAAAAGGGGAGTTACTGATTAATGTATCTCCAAATGATTTTAATAAATTTAAAAACAGCGGTATAGCACGCTATAGCGATTTCGGAGCCAAAGGTGATGGGAAAACCGATGATATTGACGCCATAGCTGCAACCCATGCATTTGCAAATCAGAACCACCTTTCAGTAAAAGCCGATGGCGGGGCCACTTATTATATCAGCGGCAGGAACAGAACTGCAGTCATCCGTACAAACACTGATTTCGGTACGGCCAGTTTTATTATCGATGATAGTGAGGTTCAAAACCGCAATTCAAATATTTTCGTCGTTGGCTCAGGAATGCAATCTTTCAGACCTGAAGGAATAACCTCCCTTAAGAGAAACCAGGCTACTATGAGTGCTACATTTCCCGGAACATGTATCATTACCGTAACTGATTCTAATGTAAAACGGTACATCAGGTTTGGTCCTAACCAGAATAACGGATCGTCACAAACTGATATTTTTATTGTTGATAGAAACGGCAAGGTCGATATGGATGCACCAATTATCTGGGATTTTAACCAGATAACCGATATAGCAGCGCTCCCTATAGATGAAAAAACGCTGACCATTACAGGAGGACACTTCACCACTATTGCCAATAGTGCCGAATCGAAATATAACTATTACAGCCGCGGCATTGCAGTAAGGCGTTCAAATGTTATCATCGACGGACTCGAGCATCGTATCACCGGTGAAGGAGACCATGGTGCCCCTTATGGAGGCTTTATCAATATCGGTGATTGCGCTTATGTGACTGTCAGGAATACCATCCTTACAGGACACAAAACATATGAGACAATAGGTTCTGCCGGAGTTAAAGTTTCAATGGGTACATACGACATATCCATTAACAGGGCACTCAATGTCTCATTTGTGAACTGCAGTCAGACAAACGATATAAACGATAACAGGTACTGGGGAATACTGGGATCAAATTACTGTAAGAATCTTCTTTATGACAAATGTACCTTTTCGAGGTTCGATGCGCACATGGGAGTTGCCAATGCAACAATCAGAAATTCCACACTGGGGCACCAGGGGATAAATGCCATCGGCAGCGGAAAATTTACAGTCGAGAATTCCACCATCTACGGCTCGAACCTTATCAATCTGCGCTCCGACTACGGCAGTACATGGCAGGGAGAATTTCTCATCCGCAACTGTGTTTTTGTTCCCGGTAATGGCAAAGCTACAAGGGCAAGCATAATAGGTGGCTCATATTCAGGTCAGCATGATTTTGGTTACACGTGCTATATGCCGGAAAAGATTACAATAGAGAAGCTACGTATTGATGACTCCAAAAACCCTGACGGTTTCAAGGGTACAGTAATATTTTCAAATTTTAATCCGGAAATGAAAGATGACTCTTATAAGGAAAAGTTTCCCTACATGATATCAAAGGAAGTAATTCTGAAAAATGTAACTGTTGCCAGTGGCAGGAAGCTGAGAGTAAGCGATAACACATATATGTTCAGGGATGTGAAAATAACCTCTGATCCTGTAATCTTAACCAAGTGAGTGATAATTCATTTTTTCCAATTCTGGACATAAACTCAAAATATCATCCCTGGTGTCAACGGGAGATCCCCAAAATTGAGAAATGCATTTATAATTGTATACCAATATTCATTTAATTTTGCACACGATTTTAAAGGAGGAGAATGATTGTAAGCCGCTTTATTGAAAAGTATTTCTGGGCTTTCCTGCTCGCAGGGATAATCCTCGGATTATGGCAGCCGGTGGAGTTTACTGCTCCAAAATATTTGCCAAAGATCCTTCTGGGAATGATGCTCTTCACTGTATTCCTGAAAATTGATGTCAATGAAGTTCTCGAGAAGCTGAAGGACTATAAGCGGATGATACTTATTGCACTGGCATATATGATCATTATACCTCTTCTGTTCTATTTCATTATAGGTTTTTTTGACAAAGCGCTTGCACTTGGTGTTCTCCTGTTAGTTGCTATGCCGGCAGGAGTATCGACTCCTGCACTGACAGACATACTTAAAGGGAATGTTTCCCTGGCAATGAGCATTGCTCTTATAACACAGATAATCTCACCTTTCACCGTACCATTCCTGTTCTGGATGATAGGAACCCGGGGATTAGATATAAATAAGCTTTTGCTTCTCAGAGATATCTCAATAATGATTTTCACTCCCCTGGTTGCTGCACAGATCCTTAAGGAAATCTTTCCTGCTTACATAAAAAGACAGCAGCATCTTTTTACTTCAGCCAATGTTTTATTGCTATTTATCTTTGTTTATGTCGCGATTTCCTCACAAAGGGCGGTTATACTCTCCAACCCTGTCAGCCTGATCTGGAAAACGGTCTTCCTGTACATCGTATTTATCCTGCTGCATGCGATAGGATACTATATGGCGTACCGTGGGAAGAAAGAAGACAGGATTGCAATGGCAGTATCATCGGCATATATGAATAACGGACTAGCAATAGTCCTGGCAACAACCTATTTCGGGCCTGAAATAATAGTACTGGTTGTTCTCTCGGAAATACCATGGAATACACTTCTGGCTCCATTCAAGAGAGTGGTCAGACATTTTGCCTGATCAGAAGCTTGTCCTTCCCGTGCAGAGCCCTTATGAAGTACTGGCTATAATTACCGAAATTCAAAACGAAGGCCTTCCTTCAACCTTAAGGAAGCAACTCAATATTTTCATGAAGCAAAATTTTGAAGTAAGGACCTTTACTTTTAGAATTTATTAATTCAATCTTTGAATCAGTCAGTTTAATTAATATAAAAATACCTTATCCTGCATATTGTACCCCGGCTCTTTTCATTCTTTAAACTACTCAGCCGGATTTGCAATATATGAGGTTTTACATCCAGCTCCTCTCCAAGTGTAATGAACCAGGGAAGGTGCAATTGTTCGCTCCAACGGGTGAAAAGATCAATGCTTTTCCATTCTCCGCCGTCGATGCTGTAATCAATTATTCCGGCATCAGGTCCGGATGCTACAGCTATTCCTATTGCAGATCCCTTGAACCGGAAACTCAAAATTTTCCCGGGGTAGCTGCCTGTAAGCATAGGAACATTTACAAAATCATTGCGGGTTGAGGCATTGTCTATGGGCCGCCAACTACTATTATAAAACCATCCTTCAGTTTGGTTTCTTTTCTGAACCTCCGACAGTTGTCCTTTTTCATAGCTGAAATAGTCCAGTTTTGTGGGGAGATTGAAGGTGGATACAGTATCCTGAACAAGATTTTGCCAGCATTTTTGTAAAAGATAACGTATTGAAGCATAATAAATATTCTGACCAAATGGTGACGGGTGCAGATCTTTAAAATCACCCTGCCAGGTAAATTCCATATTATTGATTCTGGCTGTCACCTCTTTTGCTAGATTTACAGATGGGATACTGTAGTGGGAGGCAACCTTTTCATGATTAATAATCTCAGAAGGAATTATTCCCTGATTATAATCTTCAATTTTTTCGGGATCGGCAAAATATAAAAAGACTATGTCTGCCAGTGGATTGTTGTTCTTTGTCTGCCGTACAATACCTTCCATGGCTCTTATTTGTTCTGCCTCCCTGTAATTATTTGTCCTGTCATTCACCGCTGCGTCAACGAACAATAAGTCAATTTTCCCTTTAGAAAGTACATCCTTGGAAACTCTGAAGGCATCAGGGAGAGATCCAAATGACGGGATACCCGCGTTTATAAATTCAAATTTAGTTTCCGGGAACCGTTTCTTTATATAGGCACATAATGAGTCTCTCCACCCCTTGTTAAATGTGATAGAACCACCTAAAAAAGCGACCCTGCCGTTTTTAGTTTCAGAGAAATTTCTTGCCGATGATGCTAAACCATTCCTGTAATTCTGAAAATTTTCCGGAGCAAGAGGTGACCTGAATGCCCGGGTATTTTGAATGACAAAGTCAGCGACATAAGAAGGAGTCTCAATGTCGAAATGATGACCGTTCAACTCCTGCTTTCCTCTGGTGCAGGGTACCACTGTAGCTATTCCACCAAGCTTTACATACCTGTCGACAAGAAGAAAAGTATTCTCATCAGGATTTACAAACTCATCATTAAGTCCAATCATATGAAGTACAGGGACCTTTGCTTTTGCAAGAGCTTCCAGATTATCTACCGGATTGTCCCTAAATGCTTTCGCTTCAGCTTCGTCTCTGAAATTATAGGCTTTCATTACAAGCTGCCAGTCGGAAGGGCTGCCTGTACCTTTGCCTAAGCCACCTGGCCAGCTTTTAATATCCAATACAGGTGCTTCAGTATAAATACAACTGACCCTCCAGGGATACTTCTTGGCGAAATTATAAACATACAAACCACCCCTGCTGATGCCTTCTAATGCCACCCTGTTCTCAAACTTGTAAACCGTGGTCAGATATCTGAAATATTCATCCCAGACCTTTATCCCATCAGGACTGCCATAGAATTCATCGGTATTAATATAAGTCACATAGAAGCCTTTCTTTAGCAGGAGACTGTCGATGTCGGTATGCCAGTCGGGGAAACGTGCATTCCATATCCATGGATTGCCTGACGCCGGTTTCTCAGGACATACAACCCTGCACGCTCTTCCTCCAAATTCAAAATCATACCTTACAAAACCTTTCCAGGTGCTCTTTGTTCCAGGGAATTGAGGAACTGTATCTGAAACTGGATTACAATAAACAGACCCCGATGCTACGAGGGATAGAAAAATCGCGAGGGTAAACCCGGATAATATTCTCTTCATATTTTGAATTCAAAATTGGATCAGTACAAGGTACAAAAAAGGATATTTTGACACAAGAAACTTAATTCGTCCAGCTTTAACATTCAAGGTAATTTTCCTTTTTTTTATAATTCAACCCAATAAATACAAGGATGTTTTGACTAAATCATAATAATGCTTTTTTATCTTTCCCAACTGGATTATTTTCACGACTGACCATTGATGATTTTTCACTGGCAAGTCTTATCGTACCTGGTGAACTATTAAAAAGTACAGGATCGATATCCAGCTGATTATCAGATTATAATAATCAGGAATTTAAAGATTATTATCGGGTACACTGCTTTATGATAAATGATCAATGCCCATGAAAGAAAAATTGATAAATTTAAATTCCGATTTTTATGAGCCTGAACTCATTTTAAACGTATTTGCTTTTAATAACATTCTAAATTCAGGAACATCACAAATTCAAATTAGATTTGAATAATAACCATGTTTTACTTCTCAAACAGCAACTCTCTCAAAAATGAAAAGAACATCTCTCCGGCTGGTAGTGCTTATTGCGACAATTTTTTTCGCAACATTTGTTAACGGACAGGTTGCATCCCTGAGCGATTCACTTGGAAGCGCTGTCATCCCGTCCGAAATTCAGGATCCTGAGTGTATCGGAATCAACAAGGAGCCGGCACATTCTACACTTATGCCATATTTAAACATTGGAGAGGCCCTTGCTGCCAACCGTCATGCTTCTTCATTTTACAGAAGTCTGAATGGAATGTGGAAGTTTTACTGGGTTTCATGGCCTCAGGCCCGTCCCGTAGATTTTTACAAACCTTCCTATGATGTCTCTTCATGGAAAGAAATACCTGTGCCGTCGAACTGGCAATTACTGGGGTATGGCACACCTTACTACAGGAATGCTGGTTATATTTTTAAGAGAGACTTTCCAAGGGTGATGACAACTCCTTCAAAAAACTACACAGCATATATTGAGAGAAATCCTGTCGGCAGCTACCGCCGCGATTTTGATTTGCCTGCCGACTGGAAGAACCGCCGTATTTTTATCACATTCGACGGGGTTGATGCAGGATTCTTCCTGTGGATAAATGGCGAAAAAGTAGGCTATAGCGTCAACAGTCGTAATGCTGCTGAATTTGATATTACGAATTTCGTAAAACCAGGGAAAAACATTGTGGCTGCTGAAGTTTACAGGTTTACTTCCGGGAGTTATGTTGAAGACCAGGATATGTGGCGTCTGAGCGGGATATTCAGGAATGTATCATTATGGAGCGCTCCTCAGCAACATATCCGTGACTTCTTCATCAAGACCGACCTCGATGAAAACTACCGTGATGCTAAGGTTGAAATTACTGCAAAAATCAGGAATTATGGGTCAGCACAAACACGTCCCGGAAAACTTGCTGCTTCATTGTTTGATAATGGTAAAGAGTTAACCGGATGCACCGGTGAAGGAACCGTTCCGGCACTTAAACCAGGAGAAGAGGTCCTGGTTAAGCTAACCTTCGATGTTCAAAATCCTGAAAAATGGACTGCGGAAACTCCTAAACTATATACAACAGTTCTGACACTCCGGAATGGAAACAAAATCTCTGAAACGCTTTCAGCAAGGACCGGCTTCCGCAAAGTAGAGATAAAAGGCAGGATCTTCCTTGTAAACGGTACTCCCCTGAAATTGAAAGGTGTGAACCGTCATGAAAACTGGCCCGATGTAGGCCATGCGGTGACTGAAGCCCAGATGATAAGGGATCTGGAACTGATTAAACAGGGTAATTGCAACCATGTCCGTACTTCCCACTATTCTGATGATCCAAGGTGGTATGAGTTATGTGATGAATGGGGGATATGGCTCGTGGCAGAAGCTAATGTTGAATGCCATGGAAACATGGGCAGATTCGATGAAGAACCAACAATGAAAGCAGCAATTATCGACAGGAATGTCGCAAATACAGAAAGCTTTAAAAACCATCCCTCTGTCATTATCTGGTCGCTTGGGAATGAAAATGGTAAAGGAGGCTCAAATTTCAGAGCCGCAATGGCTGCTGTTAAAGCCATTGATAATACCAGGCCTGTTCATTATGAAGGATTTGGCACGGGTAAACAGAATCCGGCTGATCTTGACAGCAGAATGTACACTGCGGTTGCTGATGTACAGAAGATAGCAAATGACACTTCCTATAAAAAGCCATTCTACATGTGTGAATATGCCCATGCTATGTTCAACTCCATGGGTGCTATAGGAGAGTACAATGATGTTTTTGATAACAATGAAACATTGCTTGGAGGAGCAATCTGGGAATGGCAGGACCAGGGAATCTATAACAGAAGAGATCCAAACCATCCTTTAATTGCATTCGGCGGAGGATTTGGTGAAGTTCCGAATGATCACTATTTCATACACAAAGGGGTTGTGGCCTCAGACAGATCACTGAAACCACATTATCCTGAAATGAAAAAGGCCTATCAGTGGATTGCAATAACTGCTGAAGACCTTGTAAAGGGAACAATTGTAATAAAAAATAAATACCAGTTTATTAGTCTCGACGCTTTTAAGGCTACCTGGACCCTGTGGGAAAACGGATCCGAAATTGCCCGCGGCGATATCACCGTGCCAAAGATAATGCCGGGTAAAGAAGCACTGGTTTCAATCCCTTACACGATACCCAAGGTAAACCAGGATTCAGAATATTTCCTGCGCCTTTCGTTTTCGCTTGCAGCTGATCAGCTCTGGGCAAAGAAAGGTTTTGAGATTGCTTCCCAGCAATTCCTCTTGCCAGTAAAAGCTGTTTCTATGGCAAAACCTGAGAATATAAATCCTGTCACTCTCTCAGTTTCTGATAATGAATTTCGAATTGCAGGAAATGGTTTCACAGTAGCTTTTGACAGGCAATCAGGGACATTTTCCAGGTTCGAGCGTAATGGAACTAATATTTTAAAAACTGATGGTGGACCCAGATTGCACCTGTGGAGAGCACCTCACAGAAATGATGATATGTGGGCCGACAGAAGCTGGGGTACTTCGGGATTAAGAGAATTAAAATGGACTCCTTCAAATGTAAGCGCTGAACAGGTCAATAATTCTACTGTCAAAATAAAAGTCAGCCTGAAAGGGGAGGGGAAAAATAATTTCATTGTTAACCATGATGTAGTTTACCTGGTCACCGGGGACGGAATTATAACTGCTACCAACAATATAACCTCAAGTAATCCACAGCAGGTTGTTGCCAGGATAGGGGTAAGAATGTTTCTGGATAAACAGTTTGACCGGTTTTCATACTTCGGCCGGGGCCCGATGGAAAACTATGCTGACCGGAAGCGTGGATTTGATGTCGGCATATATAAAAGCAGCGTGAACGAGCAGCTCACTCCATACGAAAAACCTATGGAGGCGGGTAACCATGAAGATGTTCGCTGGGCGAAGCTTGTTAACTCGTCAGGTGCCGGATTGATGGCACTTTGCGATGCTTCATTCTTACAGGTTTCTGCACTGCCTTATAGTGATGAAGAACTTGAAAAGACAGAATACAGGATCGACCTGCCTCAGAGTACAGGTACAGTTCTTTGTATAAGTCACCTGACACTGGGTGTTGGTACAGCAGGCTGCGGGCCAAGGCCGCTGCCTCAGTACACGGTTTATGCAGCTCCTGTATCATTTACATACAAATTGAAATTGCTGGAAGAAAAAAGTAATTGAGATCAGATGAGACTTCATTTTCCCGTTAAGGCGATATTGATACTTATTCTTATAAGTATTAATAATGAGTCATTTGCGCAGAAAAGTGATACCACAAAGAATGTGAATCATTTTGGCGCTACAGTATTAGTTACAAACAAAGGAATATCAACAATACCGAATTTAACTCTCGGAAAACCGGCTGCAATCTTGTCGATGTCAGTTGGACGGAAACTGACCTTTGAACCGGAATTCAGGATCGCACTGGAGGGTAAACCATGGATGGTTATTCTCTGGTGGCGTTATGAGTTTTTAAATAACGACAGGTTTCTGATAAAGGCAGGGGCCAATCCTACCGCTATTTTTAAGACCATAACAGACACTATAAATGGGGTCCCCGGGGAGGTAATGATTGCCACGCGAACGCTCACTGCCGATTTCTATGCAGGCTACTCAGTTGCCAGAAACATAAGGTTAGGCCCCTACTATATGTATATATATGGAGTTGAGAAAGATGCAATCAGGAATACACACTTCATCGCCCTGCGATGCAGTTTTACCAATATAAAACTTACCGATCAGCTTTATATGAGAATCAACCCTCAGGTCTATTATCTGAGAATGGCTGACGACGATGGATTTTATGTAAATGCATCACTATCACTGGCAAAACGGAATTTTCCTTTTTCAATATCCGCCCTTATAAGCAGGGCTATTCAGACAGACATCAAGACAGGTGAGCTTTTCCTCTGGAACGTCGGCCTGGTATATAGCTTCAATAAGGAATATATTGAACGATAGGAACACCTCTGATTTGTAATTTCATAACTGCTTGTCAGACTAAAGGCAGGAACACTTTTACCTTTACCTGCATAAATGTTCCCGGCAATTGAGCCCCTGTTACTTACTATCACCGGACAGGCCAGGACACTATTAACTTATAATTAGTGTTGATTTCCAGGTATTTATAATATCTTATCACAAAAAGTCAGCTTTTTATCTTTAAATTTATTTACTTCTTAATAAATGTTAATACTACACTTATTAAATAATTTTATTTATATTTATAGAAAATACTTCACTATTACCTGACAACTTTCAAAATATGAAAAAAGCAGTACCGCTAATGATGATTCTGTTGTTTACGGCAGTTCATCTGTGTAGGGGACAGGAATCAACTTACCCGGCTGATTCCAGGCCTGCACCTACAAATGCACCAGGGATAGATTTCCCAAGGATAGACTCCCAGGGAAGGGCTACTTTCAGGGTTGAAGCACCAACCGCTCAAAAGGTCCAGGTCGACCTGGGTAGTGTTTATGATATGACTAAAGGAGAAGATGGTTTCTGGACTGCGACAACAAAGCCGCTTGATCCGGGGTTCCATTATTACTACCTTATTATAGATGGATTTCGTTTTTCAGATCCTTCCAGCGAATCCTTTTTCGGAATAGGGAAAATGATGAGCGGGATAGAAATTCCGGCTCCTGATCAGGATTTCTATACTCCCAAGAGTGTCCCTCACGGTCAGATCCGGGAATGTTATTATTATTCGGAAGTGAGCAAAGCATATCGAAGATTCTTTGTCTATACTCCTTCCGAATATGAACAAAATGTTAAAAAGCGCTACCCTGTGCTGTACCTTCAGCATGGGATGGGAGAGGATGAAAGAGGCTGGGGTACGCAGGGTAAAGTGAACATCATTATGGATAACCTTCTGGCTGAAGGCCGCTGTAAGCCGATGCTGATCGTTATGGGTGACGGTGATATTGATGCCATGTTCAGGGCAAAGCCCGGAGAAAATCAGAATGAGGCAAGGCAGAAGTTTGGTGCAAATTTCACACCGATGCTTTTAAATGAGATCATTCCATATGTTGAAAAGAATTTCAGGGTGCTGGCCGACAGGGAGAACAGGGCTATGGCAGGCCTTTCGTGGGGAGGATTCCAGACTTTCCAGATCGCTCTTACCAATCTTGACAAATTTTCATATGTGGGAGGCTTCAGCGGTGCAGGCATGTTCAATCCTCAGACAGACCTGAAATCTGTTTACAACGGGGTCTTCAGCGATAGTACGGCATTCAATAAGAAAGTCCACACCTTCTTCATCGGTATTGGATCAAAAGAAGGACAGCGCATGAAAACCCTGAGCGAGACTCTGAAAAAAGCCGGAATTCATAACACATATTATGAGTCACCCGGCACAGCACATGAGTGGCTTACCTGGCGCAGATGCCTTTATCAGTTTGCGCCTCTTCTGTTTAAATGAATCCGTTATGAATAAATATTGAAATATTATAAACTTAACTATTAAGAAGAAAAACACATGAAAAAGAGAAGCAGGTTATTAATCATTTTATCAATGGCATTCATCCTGCCAGCCACACTGGTAATGGTAATGGCATTGATGGGAGCCGGGCGCAATGCTGGTCCTCTCAGGCCGGAAGGTCCGTGTGATGTTTATGCTGCTGCAGGAAATCCCTGTGTTGCAGCCCACAGTAGTACACGTGCTCTTTATGCTGCTTATAACGGTCCGTTATACCAGGTGATGCGGCAATCTGACGGCAAGACCCTGGATATAGGTGTTGTAAAAGCGACCGAAGCAGACCCGGGAGGTTATGCCGATGCTGCAGCTCAGGATGCTTTCTGTGCCAATACATATTGCTGGATTACTATTCTTTATGATCAGTCTGGCAAAGCTAACCATCTGATCCAGGCTCCGCGTGGTGGTTTCAGCGGTCCTGCAATGGGGGGATTCAACAACATCCCGCTTGCTGATATGGCTCCAGTGACAATAATGGGTCATAAGGCTTATGGTGTTTTTATCGAGCCCGGCATGGGACTTCGCTGGAACGATGCCAAAGGAACCGCTGTAGATGATCAGGCTGAAGGACAGTACTGGGTTGTTAACGGTCTTCATTATAACTCAGGATGCTGCTATGACTATGGTAATGCAGAAACCGATAGCCGCGATGATGGTGATGGCACAATGGAAACAACTTATTATGGTAATGCAACCGCATGGTACAAGGGTCAGGCTCCGGGCCCATGGGTAATGACTGACCAGGAGAACAACCTTGTGGGGTGCGTCACTGCTTCTCCGAACGATAAATACTGTCCCGACCTGCCAAGTATTTCATGGCGTTTTGTTACTGCCATGGCTGACGGTGAACCACACCACTGGAGATCAATGGGTGGTAACGCACAGAATGGTAATCTTCAGACCATGTTCGACGGATCACGGGTAATCAACGACAGGAACAGTTATGACCCAATGCGTAAACAGGGAGCTATCCTCTTAGGCAACGGAGGTGATAACAGCAACGGATCGCAGGGTACCTTTTATGAAGGTGCGATGACAGCACCGGGAACTTTCCCGACAAAGGAGACCAACCAGAAAATTCAGGCAAATATTGTGGCAGCAAAGTATGATGTTCAGAGACTTAGTCTGACACCAGCCAATTCAACAGACACACCTCCTGGACTCCAGACATTCTCCCCTCGCTCATCACAGAACTCAACTGTAACATTCACAAATACCACAGGGGCACCTGTGAAGGATCTTGCTCTTAGTATATCGGTGCCAAAAGGATGGAAATCAGTGGTTCTGCATGAAAAGGAAACTTCTAAAAAATTCGCTGAAGCCATTGCTCCTGGTAAAAGTGTAAGCGCCACTTTCACAGTTACCTCCGGAACCGAGGTCTTAAACGGTGATCTGATAGGTACAGCTTCATGGACAAATTCAACAACAGGACAGGCTGCAACCGAAACAACCGTGGAAAAGTTCAGAAACGTGGATCCTGTCAAGATAAATGAATTCCGCATAAGTGACGGATCTACTGAAAATACAACTAACACATTCATAGAGCTCTATAATGCCGGAGATGGCGATGCCGATATTTCAAACTGGACACTTACCCATCACCAGACGCAAATGCCGGTCTTTTCATCCGTAAAGATCCCTTCAGGTACAAAACTTGCAGCACACAGCTTTTATCTTCTTGGCCTTTCCAATTCAGGGCTTGCAGTTCCTGCTAAGAAAGGTGAGTCAAAGATATATGTCAGGACAACAACTGGCATGTCAGTCGGTGATGTGATAGAAATCGGATCGGGAGCAACTGCCGAGACGCGTAAAATTGTAAGCATATCTAATCCTCCTGCCCCTGAACCACAGGCAACTCAGTTTGGCGGAGGCCGCCGCGGACCAACAGGTTCAACAACAGTATGGCAGCCTCTTCCTGACGGTCCTGTGATGACAATACCTGCAGGTTCTACAAATATCCCGGTAACCGGCATTTCAGGTTTTGAGGCCGGTCAGAAGATGGCTATCGGTTATGGGGCCACCTATCCAACTGTTTCGCAGGCTATTGAAAAATATGAGATTGTCACTATCACCAATGTTGGTAAATCAGGAACCCAGGCATGGTTATCAATGGATGCAAAAGCAGGAGAAAAAAATATTAAGGTCTCTTCTGTGGAAAATATTACAGCTGGCGATAAGATAAGGCTCGACATTGCCAGCAAGGGACATGGAATAGAAACTGTCACAGTAAAACAGGTTGGAACACAGTCGTCGAGGAATACCTTTAATGGTCCTCTTACCGATAAAGATAATCCCGGAACTGGTCTCGAACTTACGGCAAAGCTGAAATATAATCATTCATCAAACATACCATTCAGTGCCAGGGGAACCGGAATAACTTTCGAACCTGCTACTGCTTTTGCACATTCGAGTAATGAACCTGTTATTGCACTGAATACATATATCACACTCGATCAGCCGCTAAAAAATGACCAGGATATTGATGCTGTGGTACGCGATGTAAAAGTAACCACCTCCGGCTACCAGGGTTCAAAAATGCCTGATCAGTGGTTTGGAGGTCCAACACTTTCGGCTGGTGCAGGAAATATAGTACTCCGCGATGCAGCTGGCAATGTTGTTGATGGTCTGAATTATGGAGGACTCGTTGATCCATGGGCTGCTGAAGGCTACCAGGCTGCTTCAGGTGCAGGTGAAAGTGGATGTTTTGTTCCTTCTCCTTCTGCAAACAGAGGTTTTCGTCCTGGTGGTGGCGCACCCTCTGCAGGTCAGCCCGACCGGAGCGCCGGTCGTTATCCTGATGGCACTGACAGTGATTTTAACTGCAGGGATTTCCAGGTTCAGAGCTCTATCACTTTAGCAGTAGCTGCTCCGGCAGGCACTGAAAATATAAAAGTTACAAGCGTTGCAGGTTTTAATAACGGACAACGGGTTATAATAGGTAACGGTGCAAATAGTGAAACAGTTGTAATTGCAACCATTGGTACGTCAGGCGGCACCACTACTGCTTCGGCAATCACTGCAGGCAAAAAGGTCATCCCTGTGACCGGTGTAGAAGGTTTTAATGCCGGGCAGCCAATTACAATAGATAATGGCACAACCAGGGAGACGGCAATGATTGCTTCCATTATTCCTGCGCGTCGTCGTTTTGGAGCAACCGGTAATACACCTGCCGATTCCATAGCAGTAACAGCACCTTTAAAATTTGCACATGCCTCAGGTGCTCAGGTCTCGGGAAGCGGAATTACCTTTGCCGCACCACTGACCAGATCTTATAACAATGGTACTACGGTAGCCGGAAATATTCCTACACCGGGAGCACCAAACCAGTTCTTTAAAAAACCCTAGGAGATAAATATCCGGGTTACTAAATCATTATGAGTACTCCGTGGCCTGGAAATTTACCGGTGCCACGGAGGTCTCTGTAATGAAACAGGCAGAACATGTATGGGTATTGATAAAGGCAGCACATTTAAAACTACCAGCTGGCCATGGTGGCGCTGGGTACTTACAGGACTGATCCTGCTGGCTCTGGCATTAAGTATAATAATGTCATGGCATTATCTCCAGGGAGGATCAATTGCTGGTTGTGGAAGTGGAAGCCCCTGCGAGCAGGTCCTCAGCAGCAGGTGGTCAACGATCGCCGGGATACTCCCTGTAAGCGGCCTGGCTGTGGGGGTCTATCTGTCAATGCTCATAGCAAGCTTTTTTATCGGCCCCTCTTCAGAATTTTCTATACGGAAACTGGCCTGGAGTGTATTGCTCATACTGGCCGGAACAATAATTGGAAGTGCAGTCTGGTTTACCGTATTACAAAAGTGGATGATAGGGGAGTTTTGTCCTTATTGCATGACTGCCCATTCGGCTGGACTGCTTGTGGGTGCCCTGGTATTCTGGCAGGCAATAAAATATTTTTCTGAACAAAAGATTCGTCTCCTGCCATTCATAAGTATGGCTCTTACAGGACTTGTCCTTGCCGGGTCACTTATGGTCTTCCAGATCATTCTTACACCGGTTGATGTTAATAAGAATGGAGAGTCTGCAGAGAGCGTGGAAGTAATTGATTATAAAATTGTACCATTAGCCGGTTCTCCCGATGCTCCTTATGTTGTAACTTTACTTTTTGACTACCAGTGTTCACACTGCCAGAAATTACATTTTATGCTCGATGAGGCAATCCGGATGTACAAAGGGAAACTGGCATTCGTTTTAAGTCCGGCTCCTTTAAGCCCTGGTTGTAATCCTTATATACCGAAAGAGACAGCTGCATTTCAAAATTCATGTGAACTGGCAAGGATAAGCCTAGCTGTCTGGAAGGCAAAACGTGAAGTATTCCCTGATTTCGAGAACTGGATGTTCTCGTTTGAGACAGGCGATAGCTGGGTGCCACGACGTCCTGAAGAAGCAAGATCAAAAGCAATTGAACTTACCGGCAGGAGTGAGTTCGAAGCTGCCTGGATTGATCCCTGGGCAGAAAATTTCCTGCAATCATCTGTTCAGATCTATGGGAAGACACTTAGCGAAGGGAAAGGCGGTATCCCCAAAATGATTTTTGGCTCCCGCTGGATGATCCCGGAATCATATAATGCCAACGACCTGGTTAAGGTATTGCAGAAGAGCCTTGGTGTTCCTGAACCATAATACTTTACCACGAAAATTATTAACCAAATTGAATATAAATAACACTTTATCAGTTATATAAAAGCATTTTTAAAAATGGAACTAATAATTTTATGTATTTTATTTTCCGGGGTGTGTTGACAGAAAAATAGATTTTTAATAGACCAGGACATTAATTAATAATTTCGATCATGAAAATATCAATACGAGTCTTAGCAGTTGCAGGAATGATGTTATTAAGTGTCAGTGCATTTCCGCAGGACAAGAACTTTTACATCTTTTTATGCTTTGGTCAGTCGAATATGGAGGGGGCTGCACGGGCTGAAGCGCAGGATTCGGTTGTGGATTCGCGTTTTAAGGTTATGGAAGCTGTAGACTGTCCTGACCTGGGCAGGAAAATGGGCAACTGGTATACTGCCGTACCACCTTTATGCCGGTGCAGAACAGGATTATCACCGGTGGATTATTTTGGAAGGACGATGGTTTCCCGCCTTCCTGAAAAAATAAAAATAGGAATAATAAACGTTTCTGTTGCCGGTTGCAAGATTGAGCTTTTCGATAAGGATAATTATTTGTCGTATGCTTCAACGGCACCATCATGGATGGCAAATATGATCAAAGAATATGGAGGAAATCCATACGCCAGGCTTGTTGAATTGGCTAAGCTGGCACAAAAAGACGGGGTTATAAAGGGGATACTCCTTCATCAGGGTGAGTCAAATACAAATGACACACTCTGGGTAAAAAAGGTAAAACTTGCTTACGATAACCTCATAAAGGACCTGAATCTCAACCCTAAAAAAGTACCCCTGCTTGCCGGGGAAGTAGTTAATGCCGACCAGGGAGGTGTTTGTGCCTCCATGAATTCAATCATTGCCACACTGCCCGGAACTATTCCGAATTCCTATGTCGTCTCGTCAAGTGGCTGTCCTGATGGGCGCGACAACCTTCACTTCAACGCTGAAGGCTACCGGATGCTGGGTAAACGTTACGCTGAAAGCATGCTGTCTGCAATGGGTTATAAAATCTCAAAAACTAAATAGTCATCAAAATGAAAAGATACTATAAGATAAAAAATGCTTCATTCAGCCTGTTAACAGTGATCGGCCTGCTATTTAACCTGGCAGGTTCTGCCCAGGTAAGTCCTGCCGCGAATCCAGTGGTATTTGCCGATGTGCCTGATATTTCAATAGTTCGTGTTAATGACGCTTACTATATGAGCAGCACTACAATGCACATGTCTCCCGGAGTGCCGATAATGAAATCAAAAGACCTGATGAACTGGCATATCATCAACTATGCCTACAACACACTTGGAGATAATGATGCCCTGAACCTCACTAACGGTAAGAATGCCTACGGACGTGGGTCATGGGCCAGTTGCATAAGATATTATAATAACACTTTTTACGTATCAACATTTTCTTCAACAACAGGGAAAACATATATCTGGTCGACAAAAGATATAGAAAAAGGTCCATGGAAGGAGATTTCATTCAGTCCAAGCTTTCACGACCATACTCTTGTTTTCGATGACAATGGACGGGTATACCTTATTTATGGTAACAAGAAGCTTACTCTTGTGGAGCTGAATGCAGATCTTTCGGGGGTTAAGGAAGGCGGGATAAACCAGGTAATCATTGAAAACTCAAGTGCGCCATCGGGTCCTGAGAGCGGACTTGGCGAGGGTTCTCAGTTGTTCAGGTACAATGGTAAATACTATCTTTTTAATATTACATGGCCCAGGGGTGGAATGCGGACGGTTGTTGTCCACAGGGCAGATAAGATTACCGGCCCCTGGGAAGGGAAACTTATATTCCAGGATCTTGGAGTGGCACAGGGAGGTATGGTAGACACGCCTGATGGCAAATGGTATGCATACCTGTTCAGGGATTTCGGATCTGTCGGTCGTATACCATATATAGTTCCGATGAAATGGGAAGATGGATGGCCGGTGATAGGTGTAAACGGCAAAGTTCCTGAGGTTCTGGATCTTCCTGCAAGTAAAGGACTTATTCCCGGGATCGTAGCTTCTGACGAATTTACACGTAAAAAAGGAGATCCGGCTCTTCCACTTGTTTGGCAATGGAATCACAATCCTGATAATAACTTCTGGTCAGTCTCTCAGCGGAAAGGATATCTCCGTCTGACAACAGGCCGTACAGACACATTGTTTGTCCAGGCAAGGAATACACTTACACAACGGACTTACGGTCCGGTATGTTCAGGCTCTACATGCATTGATGTTTCAAAGATGAAAGATGGAGACTATGCAGGACTTGCCCTGCTGCAGAGAAAATTTGGAATTGTTGGAGTTAAATTCAGCAATGGAGTAAAATCAATAGTGATGATAAACGCACAAACTGGAAAGCCGGTCGAAGCTGAAAGCATTCCGCTATCCCAAAAAACAGCATATCTAAAAGCTGAATGTGATTTTACCAATCGTAAGGATGTAGCGAATTTCTTCTATAGTCTCGATGGAAAGACATGGAAATCCATTGGTACACAACTTAAAATGGAATACTCGATGCCTCACTTCATGGGATATCGGTTCGGACTGTTCAATTATGCTACAAAAACACCGGGAGGATCCGTTGATTTCGATTGGTTCAGACTGAAATGAACTAATTATGTTAAAAACTAAAAATTATTCTATATGAAAACATTTACACTTAACCTGAAGGCAGTTTTAATCTTATTATTTCTTTCAGTAACTACAGGTGTTATTGCCCAGAATCCATTTATTCGTGATCAGTTTACTGCTGATCCGACCGCCAGGGTTTTCAATGGAAGGGTTTATGTTTTTCCATCGCATGACATACCGGCACAACCCGGTCGCGGGCGTGCAGGCTGGTTCGTGATGGAAGATTACCACGTTTTTTCATCCGCAAACCTGACTGACTGGACTGACCATGGAGTAATTGTCAGCCAGAACAAAGTCAACTGGGTTGATTCAACTTCGTTCAGCATGTGGGCACCTGATTGTATTGAAAGGAACGGCAAGTATTATTTCTATTTTCCGGCTGGAATGAAACCAGGTATGGGAAGAGGCTCCTCTGTAGGTGTGGCAATAGCAGACAATCCGGCAGGACCCTACAAACCTCAGCCGGAGCCAATTAAAAACTTACGCGGAATTGACCCTGCTCTTTTTGTTGACAAAGACGGACAGGCTTATATTTACTGGGCGGGAGGGAATATTTTCGGTGCAAAACTGAATGAAAATCTGCTTGAATTAGCCTCCGAGACAAAGGTAATAGGCGACCTTCCAAAGCAGGGACTGAAAGAGGGTCCATTCCTGTTTGAACGGAAAGGAATCTATTATATGACTTACCCACATGTCGAGAATAAGACTGAAAGACTTGAATATGCGATTGCAGATAATCCACTCGGTCCGTTTAAGGTAACAGGAGTGATAATGGATGAATCGCCAACGGGTTGCTGGACAAACCATCATTCAATAATCGAATTCAATAATCAATGGTACCTCTTTTATCATCATAATGACCTGTCTCCAAAATTTGATAAGAACAGATCGATCAGGGTTGACAGCCTCTTTTTTAACGATGATGGTACTATCAGGAAAGTAACCCCGACTCTCAGAGGTGTCGGTTTAACCGGAGCAACCAGTGAAATTCAGATCGACAGGTTCAGCACCATCAGTGAAAAGGGCGCCTCAATTACCTTCCTTGATACCCTTAATACATTTAAGGGATGGAAGACACTTTTCAATGGTAAGTTTGCATGGGTTCAATATAATGCAGTTGATTTCGGAAGTAAAAAGCTTAAGTCAGTCCAGGTAAAGGCATTGTCTGAAACAGGGGGTACCCTTCTGATCAGGCAGGATGATCCTGATGGACCCATAGTGGCTGAGGTAAATGTTGCTGCAGATAAAATCTGGAAAGTATACAATGCCCGCACTAAAAAAGTCGGGAAAGGTATACATAATCTTATTGTCACACTCAAAGATTCCGGGAGTGTTGAAGCAGACTGGGTGAGCTTTAAGTGATTCTGAATATACCAATTGCCCAGGTGAGCAATCTTCAGTCAAATTATAAAACCTGAAGATTGTTCCCCTGTAGCAATCGGGAAATCATTTACCTGATATTCCGGTACCCCTGGTAATACCGGATTCATTGAATGCATCAATACTGAAAAAATAAGTTACATCCTTATTCAGGCCTGTAAGCATAACAGTATTGGTATCATATACCATTACAGAAGTGTATAATTTCTTTTTATCTGTTCCATAGTTTATTACATAACCGGTCGCAAGCTTATCTGCCGGCCATTCAATCCTTGCTTTTCTTGGATCACCCTCATTGCGTTCAACTTTGAATATATTTACCTCTGATGGTTTACTGCCTTTTCTTGTCCCAAAGATCCTCAGGTCATAAACAGAGAACTTACCGTCGGGTACCCGTACATTTTCTATTTTAATGAATTTTGCCTTAACGGGTTTTTCCAGTTCGATATAATCATGACAGGCATCTTGCCGGTTATTACTTTTATCGACAATTACTTTCCATGATTTTTTGTCATCTGAAGCGAGGATGCGGTAGCAGTACCAGATGTCTTTACTGTCGGGTTTAAGCTTTGATTCATTATCTGCAAAATTCACCTGGATTGCATTAACAGTAGATTTATCATCAAGTTCTGTCATAAGCCATTCTCCTGCATTTCCTGTCTCTGCAGACCACCATGTCCGGATATCTTCATCAAAAGCATTCTTTACCGGATAGGCTTCCATTGCTGATGAGGCCTCAGCATTCTTTTTAAAGGATAAAAGCATCCACCCTCTGAAAAGAGTTTCCTTTTCAAAATCTACTTTATGATCCGGCATACAGGTCGGATAATCTCCGAAGGCTGTAAATGTCCTTAAGACTCCATCACTGTCGAATGCGGCAGGAAAAAGACCAAGCCTTCTTTCAAACATATGACGGATTGAAATTGACATCGTTGCAATATGCCAGTAGTTACCATATCTATCCTGGAATGTAGAGCTATGCCCGGCTCCTCCGGCAAAACCTCCGGGCTTATATGAAAATGGGCTGTAAGTTTCATATTTAAACGGCCCCAGTGGTGAATCTGATTTATATACACCATCGGCATAAACCTTAAATTCTGTACCGGGAGCAGCATACTGGAGATAATAGCTGTTATTATATTTTGTCATCCAGGCACCTTCATTATATCCGTTCCTGGCAGCATCATTAAGTTCACCCGGAACCTCCCAACCATAATCTTTTTGATTATGTTCAATAAAGACCTTTGGTTCAGTTGACGGCTGCATTTTTGAATCAAGTCTTACACCATATATGGGCCGTGTATCAGAGCAGCCCCAGTACATGTAAACCTTACCGTCGTCATCACGAAAAAAATGCGGGTCCCAGACAGGATATGGTAGCGTCCTGTCCATTGGTTTCCAGCTGTCTTCGAGAGGATTGGTGGTAAAATATACAGGTTTCTTTACACTCGCGGAGGCAGTAAAATAGGTTGTATCATTTATTGTTATAGCGTCAGGCGCATAATCTTCGATTGGCAACGACCTGACGGGCAGGTATTTCCATTGTAGCATGTCGGCAGAATACCAGTATCCGCCGCTGTGTGAAACAAACAGTATATACTTGTCCTTGTACCTGATCATTGACGGATCGGCAGCTTCCCTGTATGAAACACCATTTGTAGGCTGAAACCGGTAATTTAAATTCAGAGGATTACAAAATGTTTTTTCTTTTTCGGGTGCTGATGCGGTACACAATAATAAGATAATGCTCAAAACAAAAATGGTACTCTTCATATAATCTATAATTAATTGTAGTTATAAATACTTAATGATTCGTAAACAAATCTATTAATAATCCAAAAAGAGATCAATTCACAGAACTATATTTTCTATCTGACAATCCAATTAAATAATATTAAAACCTTTCTTCATGCATTTTTTGAATTGCTTTCATTCTGCATGTGAATGGGTCTGTTAAAAAAATGAAATTTTCAGATTATGGATTTAAAAGCGTTCAGTTTCAATTATATTTAAAGATTATTGTTATAGCCACAATATAATGATGAAATAGTCTTAGGAGATTATTACATCTTGCAGTTACTAATTATATTAAGTAAGAATATGAAAAAGACATTTTCCCTGCTGCTGATCTTAGCCTGCGTACAGCTTGGTGCGCAGAATCTGGCAAATACTTCACAACAATACCCTGCCCCGGTAAAATTCACCTCTGAACAGGACCATCAGAATATGATGGATCAGCTTGGAATAAAAAGTCTTCGCCCGGGTCCAAGTGGCAACGAATCGGCACCAAATCATGCCAACTATGATGAGTCGCTTGCAAATCCGTATCCTGATTTACCTGATCTGCTGACACTTAAAAATGACAAAAAAGTTACTACCCCGGAAATCTGGTGGAAACAACGCCGGCCGGAGATAGTGGAGGATATGGAAAAGGAAGTTTATGGGCGTCTGCCGAAGAGAATTCCTGCAGTTAAATGGACTGTTGATATTTCAGAAAGGGAAATGGTCGGCTTCATCCCTGTCATAGCCAAAAAGCTTACCGGCCATGTCGATAATTCAGAATATCCTCTTATTGATGTAAATATATCAATGGTTCTGGTCACTCCGGCAAATGCCAGTGGACCCGTACCTGTCCTTATGATGTTTGGGATGGCTAACCTTCCAGCACCGGCACAACCAAATCCCGATGAGCTAGAAGTGATCAACAAAGCACTCAGAAAGCTTCTTTCGGAAAGCGATACTGCTGTAAAGTCGATACTTGAAAAATATCAGGCATACAATCCTATTACCCGTGCAACCTCAAATACTTCTTTTGGAAATATGGGAGGACAGGCAAATGCAAATGCCGATCCTCCTTCAACGCAGCAGCTTCTGGCAGCAGGATGGGGTTATGCAACTATTAATCCATCAAGCATTCAGGCCGACAATGGTGCCGGTCTCACAAGAGGGATAATCGGACTGGTAAATAAAGGGCAGCCACGTAAACCTGATGACTGGGGTTCTCTGAGAGCCTGGGCCTGGGGTGCTGCACGCGGACTTGATTACCTTGAGACCGATCCGGCGGTTGATTCCAAACATGTCGGTATAGAAGGCGTTTCACGTTACGGGAAGGCAGCACTTGTTACACTTGCCTTTGAAGACAGGTTTGCACTTGCATTGGTTGGATCTTCAGGGAAAGGTGGTGCCGCACTTCACCGCCGCAACTTTGGTGAGGCTGTAGAGAGCCTTACTGGTACAGGGGAATATCACTGGATGGCAGGAAATTACCTGAAATACGGAGCTGCTGAATCAACATCTGGACCCGGCAATGCAGGTCAGATGCATGTTGATTCCCACTCCCTTATTGCCATGTGTGCACCGAGGCTTACTTTCATAAGCTATGGAATTCCTGAAAAGGGAGACGCCAAATGGCTTGACCAGAAAGGAAGCTATATGGCCGTCGTTGCTGCAGGGTCAGTATTTAAGCTCCTTGGAGTAAAAGATATCGGAGTATCAAATAATTACAAGACCGAGGTTATGCCTCCCTATAATACAAGTATGCTTGAAGGAGAACTTGCCTGGCGTCAGCATGACGGAGGTCATACCGATGCACCAAATATGAAATACTTCATAGAGTGGGCCAACAGGAAAATTAATTATAGTCCGGCGGTACAGGGAAGGAGATAAACGTGTTGTCATTCTAAAACAACATGTTGAAAACCAAAGTATCCGTTATAAGCACGGCTTCTGGGAATTACCGGATCCGATCCATATCATAATTTCATTATACAACGGGTATATTCCAGTTAACAATCCTGGAATTCGTTTGTTATCTCTTAATGATAAAGCAAATCCGGTTTTTATGATCTATTTTATATGATTTGCAGTTAAATAAAAACTAATTTCTTAAGGAAAATTATGTTACAGACAATATTAGGTTCAGGAGGAGGTATAGGTGTACCTCTTGCAAGGGAGTTAAAAAATTATTCGGAAAGGATCCGACTGGTAAGCAGAAATCCGAAAAAGGTTAATGAAGATGATGAATTGTTTGCAGCTGATGTAAATGATTTAAAGCAGGTTGATAAAGCAATCGAAGGCAGCGATGTGGTATATCTTACAATTGGATTTGAATATAACCTGAAAGTGTGGAAGGAAACGTGGCCTCCATTTATGAAAGAGGTTATAGATTCATGCGTCAGGCATAACTCAAAGCTGGTCTTCTTCGATAATGTTTATATGTATGATAAACAGTCAATTAATTCAATGACAGAGAGCTCAGCTATAAATCCGCCAAGCAGGAAGGGAAAAGTAAGACAGGAGCTCAGGGAGTTGGTCATTTCAGCAATTGAGAAGAGAAATCTTAAAGCCCTTATCGCGCGGTCAGCAGATTTTTACGGACCGGAAAACAAAAACAGCGCTCTGACAATAATGGTTGCCGACAGGCTTGTGAAAAATACTAAAGCGCAGGTGCTGGGGAATCCTGACAAAATTCACACCTACACTTATACTCCTGATGCAGCCAGGGCTACAGCGCTTTTAGGAAATACTCCTGATGCATATAACCAGGAATGGCATGTGCCAACGACAAAAGAAAAGCTAACCACCCGTCAATGGATTGAATTAATTGCACATGAGATTGGTACAGAGCCTAAAATCCAGATAGTCCCGGCATTAATGGTAAAGCTCATGGGAATCATTGTTCCCATAATGAGAGAATTTCCGGAAATGTTGTATCAGTATGAACAGGACTATTATTTTGACAGCAGCAAATTTGAAAAACGATTTGGAATTTCTGCAACAACCCCGGAAGAGGGTGTGAGACAACTTGTCAGAAGTTTAAAAAAGTAAGTTCTGGGTGCCACAGTAATAAGGCACCACTTCTACCTGGAATATTGTCAATGCGATATTGCTATTTTGCCCTGATATTATATGCCATCAGTGCATTTGTATGACGTATATATAGTATTCCATTATGGATTACAGGATGTGCCCAGTAGGGACCTGCATCCCCAAGATTAACCTGGAAACTGGAGACCAGCTCGAATTTTTCAGGATTAACTTTCAGGAGTCCTACATTACCTCGTCTCTCATCATAGATATAAAGCATCCCATCGGCAGAGATTATTGATCCCTTGCAATTCCAGGATTCTTCCCACATTTTCTTGCCGGTTTTCCATTCGATGCAGCACCAGTTACCCATATTGTTGTTCAACCAGTTTGAACCATAAATATACCCGTTAACCAGTACTACACCTCCATGATGATTGTCCAGAACAGTGTCAGTCCATACGACTTGTGCACTTTTGCCATCATCTCCGATCCTGATCATCATTCCCCCTGTATCATATCCTCCTGTTACATAGACCATACCGTCTTTAAATATGGGTGTGGTACACTTGATAAGATCCCAGCGCCTCAGGTCAGGATCACTTGACAGCTCATGACTCATATTCCAGAGAATCTCTCCATTTGAAGCGTCAACTCCAAAAACATGGCCCAGGGATAAGTTAATAATCATTTTCTTCCCGCCATAGCTGATAAGAACCGGAGAAACATATCCAGGTTTATCATTGAGACTGGCCGATTTCCAGATTACCGCGCCATTTGTTTTGTTTAGTGCTATTGTCATTGTCTCCGGACCGCCTGGTGAGAAATATATTTTATTACCATCAATAAGGAGGGATTCTGCAATACCCCAGCTGCCATAGGTGCCCTTGTTTAGTTCACTGGCTTTGTTTGTCCAGATTATTTTCCCCGAGATACCATCAATACATGCCAGGTCTCCATAACCGCTGCAGGTATATATCTTATTGCCTTCCACAGTTGGTGTAGCCCGGCTTTCAGGATTGGAGCCATTCCATGCACGGCCCATTACTGTTTTCCACAGGATCTTGCCATCCATGTTCATTGAATAGAGGATATCGTCTGCACCGATGGTTCCTGTTATATATATGCTGTTGTTCCCGAATGAGGGAGAAGAGTAGCCCTTCGAAATTTCAAGATTTGACCATATCAATGCCGGCCCCGATGTGGTCCATGACTTCAGCAAACCAGTTTCTGACGATACCCCTGTACGGTTTTCCGGTCGCCAATCATTGATGTTTTGTCCGTTAATAAATCCTGTAAACAAGGCCAGGAAGATGAGTGAAAAAGAAGTTCTCATAGGAATGCGGAATGTTGGTAATTGTTGGAATACAAATCCTGAAAAATAAATTTAAAAAATAAAGAAAACGAAATATTTCTTATGTGCAAAACTAATGAACCGGCATAATTACCGTGGTATGAATCATAGGTTTTAAATGGGGGAGATAATACGGGTTTAAACCGCAACAGGTATTATTTCTGATGATATTTTTACGAATGACAGGATATTAATTAAGACAAGTGTAAAAAAGAGTCCGGTTTTTGTGCCGGACTCTTCTTAATATAAATTAATTGTTTCTGCAATTATTTTACTGTTTCTGTTTTTAAATGTTCCGGACATTTAGCGGGGTCGCAGGATTTCATGTCAGTACCGGTTTTTTTGCACATCTCCTTGCATTTTGCCGGGTCACACTTCATTTCTTTGCAGTTTGCAGGATCACATTTCCCTCCTTTGGAATCGCACTTCATATCTTTGCATTTCACCGGATCACAGGGCATTGCGTTTGCCCCGGCTGTCTGGGTGCATGTGGCTGAACAAGGTGCAGCTACTTCAGTTTTTGCCTTTTTGGGATCTTTCTTTGAGTCAGCAGCATTGACAAACAACACGACTACAAAAGCCATGATCATTAAACCTCCGATAGTGATTAACAGTTTTTTCATATTTTATAGATTTAGTTTTTATCCGGATCAAAAATATATCATAAAAGACTTCTCATTGTTAAGCCGGGGTTAATTCATGTTAAGCCGAAGTTAAATAGCGTTTATCTATTCAAAAACTGCTTAAATTTGACTCCTATGAATAGAAAAAATCTGCAGCTGATTCTTATGATACTGACAATTTCAAGCCTTATGCTCCTTGTCGGAATCCAGATCAGCTGGGTATTTAAGTCAGCCAGGATGCAGGAGGCTCAGTTCAACCACACAGTAACCCTGGCAATGAACAGGATCGTAGACAATATTTCGCTAAATCAGGGTATATGCAAAGAAGTGAATAACTGCCTCCGTGCCGGAAACCATAACTCATGTTCATTGCTTATGAAAAACATGATGGAATGGGCTTCACTTGATACACTTATAAAAAAAGATCTGAGATATTACAATCTTAACCTTGATTATGAATTTGATATAATAGAAAAAGGAAGTTCTGCCACGTTAACTTCCGGTAAAGAAACCTATATTAACGATCAACTTGAGAAGGTTCTTGAGCAATCGGGATATGAGCTGAGATTAAGATTTCCTGAGAAAAATGAATATATCAAGGCTCAGATAGGGTATGTCTTCGTCAGCTCTATAGCTTTGTTATTACTGATTTGTGTCTCATTCATAATTATATACAGGTTTTATAAGCGTGAAAGAAAACTGACGGAGAATATTATTGATTTTATCAATAACATGACACATGAGTTCAAGACACCACTCACAAATATTGCCCTTGCAAATGGAATGATATCCAGAAATGAGAAGGTGGAAAGTGACGAAAAACTGTCATCTTATACAGGAGTGATAAGAAATGAGCACCAGAGACTTAAAGAAAGGGTGGAAGTACTTCTAAAAGCTGCGACCTCGGATGCAGAAAATCCATTTAACCATGAGAAATTTGATGCATTAACCGAGATCAGCAACATAGCCGATACATTCTCAGTACAGGTTAAAGAAAAAAACGGATCAATAATTATCGATAGTACCGGGACCGGTTTTAAACTATCCGGCAATATCGAGATGTTTCAGATTGCAATAGGCAACCTTATTGATAATGCGATCAGATACAATATGCGCCCGCCTGTCATTAACATCAGTATCAAATCATTAAAAGATGAACTTGAGATAAGGATCAGTGATAATGGTATAGGCATCGCCCGGGAAAATCTAAATCAGATATTTGAAAAATTTTACCGCATACCAACAGGAGATATTCATGATAATAATGGATTCGGACTCGGTCTGTACTTTGTGAAAAATACCGTCACCCAGATGAAGGGTAAGATTAAAGTTACAAGCCATCGCGGTAAAGGGACTACTTTTACACTTGAATTCCCTCTTAAATAAGAATGAAGCCGGAAACAGAAAAAATAAAGATTCTTCTGGTTGAAGATGATGTTAATCTCGGATTTCTGCTGTTGGATTTTCTTGAATCCAATGGATTTGAGGTTAAGCTTTACAGGGATGGAGAAGCAGGATTAAAGGGATTCCTGTTGAACCATTTTGACTTCTGTATCCTTGATATAATGCTTCCTAAAATGGATGGCTTCAATCTCCTTGGAAAAATTAAAAAGAACAATTCAAAAATCCCTGTTATGCTCTTATCTGCCAGATCTTTAAAGGATGATAAGATTAAAGGATTTAGCCTGGGTATAGATGATTATCTTACAAAGCCTTTTGATGAAGATGAACTTTTATACCGTATAAAGGCAATTCTGAAAAGAACAAACCTTTCCAAGGAGAAAGTATGCCGTGAAGAGAGATTTATACTAGGTATGTATGAATTTGACCAAAAGAACCAGGTTCTGAAATATCAGGAAAGACTTCAGAGGCTTACACTTAAAGAGAGTAATATTCTTGGATTGCTGTGCAGTTCAAAAAATGAAATTGCCAAACGCGAGGAATTGATGCTTAATGTTTGGGGAGAATCAAACTACTATACCGGCAGAAGCCTTGATGTATTTATTTCGAAGCTGAGGAACTACCTGAAAGATGATGAATCAATAAAAATAGTCACTATCCCTACGGTGGGCTATATTCTGGAAATACAATAAAAATAACTTATACCCTCCTGTTATAAAAAGCACGCGGAATCTTTTTAAATACGAATTTGCTTTATATTTGGCTCCACTTTAATAAATATAAAACAAGGATCATATGTTTGGATTTTTAGAAGGTTTATTTGGGGAGAAAGTCGATATCGGGGAACTGATTTCAATGGGGGCCACTGTAATTGATGTCAGGACAAAAGCGGAATATCAGTCAGGACATCTAAAAAAATCTGTAAACATTCCACTTGACTCACTATCGGCAAACGTTAAGAAAATTGATAAAAACAAACCGGTTATAACATGCTGTGCCTCAGGAGCCAGGAGCGGAGCTGCAAAGAGTTTCCTGAAATCAAATGGATTTGTCAGTGTGTATAACGGCGGCTCATGGACAAGCCTGAGAAAGTTTGAAAAGTAATGATTGCTTAAGATAATTGAGTTTCTGATAGAACCTGAGTGAAAAGGATTCTGACAATATTAATTTTTGTTCTGTTCGCCTCTGTAATAAAAGCCCAGGAGCCCGAAAAGGTATTAGCTTCAATTTTCGATGAGGCTCTCACCAGCAGGACAGCTTATAACCAGCTTGAATACCTGTGCAGGAATGCCGGTGGTCGGCTGGATGGGTCCGTTGCTTCACTGAGAGCAATTGAATTTACACGCCAGTTTCTGATGAATGCTGGTGCCGATACAGTCTGGCTTCAGAAAGTAATGGTGCCACACTGGAAAAGAGGAAATGAACTATGTCGTGTAAATTCCCGTGCCCTGGGATCACAGGACCTTTCAGTTTCTGCTCTTGGCCTCTCTGAAGGTACAAGCCCGGATGGAATAACATCAGGGATCATCGAAGTGCATGATTTCGACGAGCTTAAGTCTCTGGGGAGAAGCAAGATAGAAGGTAAAATAGTCTTTTTCAACCGGCCTGCCGACAATAAGCTTATTAATACATTTGCCGGATATGGAGGAGCCGTAAACCAGAGGACCTCAGGCGCCTCGGAGGCATCAAAATATGGTGCGTCAGCAGTTATAGTCAGATCGGTAACACAATCACTTGATGACTTTCCCCATACCGGTGTAACTCATTATGCTGATGGGGTTAAGAGAATCCCGGCCATGGCTGTTTCTACCCTTGATGCGGAGCTTTTAAGCAGCTGGCTTAAGCAGGACTCTTCTCTTACTGTTCATCTGATTTCAACATGTATAAACTTGCCGGATACTATATCTTTTAATGTTATAGGAGAGATCCGTGGTTATCAGAAACCCGGTGAGATAATTACTGTAGGAGGACATCTTGACTCCTGGGACATAACAGAAGGAGCTCATGATGACGGAGGAGGATGTATTCAGGCAATCGAAATGTTAAGGATTTACAATAAGCTTGGTATAAAGCCCAAAAGAACTGTCAGAGCGGTGATGTTCATGAACGAAGAGATGTCATCGACAGGTGGAAAGGCTTATGCTGAGGAGGCCGGTAGAAAAGGTGAAGTTCATTATGCTGCACTTGAATCTGACCGTGGTGTAATGAGCCCCCGTGGCTTCGGATTCGATGCTGACGGCGCAAGACTTGAAAAACTTCGTTCGCTGGCAAAATTCTTTGTTCCTTATAATATCAGGGATTTTGACTCCGGTGGCGGCGGTTCCGACATTTCACCTCTTAAGTCACTTGGTGCACTTCAGATTGGTTATATACCTGATGTTCAAAGATATTTTTCATATCATCATTCGGCCAACGACACTTTCTCCCAGGTAAATATCCGGGAGCTCCAGATGGGAAGCGCGGCCATTGCTTCACTGATTTATCTTCTCGATCTGCTGGATTATTAATCTTGGTTGTGAGGCTATACTTCCTAAATACGAAAAAAAATTGATTAGCGACAAATATCTTAGTGTGGAAAGGATTGGTATTTAGAATATTAAAAATATTCAATCCCTGAAACATGTCTGATTCCCACTTTTGTAATCGGATATTCAGATTTTAAAATTCTTTTTTAATCAAGTGATATTATAATCTTCTAAGACTGTGTTTTGCCGGGAATCCACAATCCAAATATCTCTTTTAAAAGCTATTATTGTCAGATACCCTACTTAGTTTTTTGCTTATAAATCAGCAATCATCATTTTAAAGATGTAAGATTAATCTCCATTTATAACCATGGGATCACTATTATTTTCAGAGGAGAATCCCATAAAAATTAATAGTATTAAATCTGCTTGATTCCATTAGTTATTCAAATTATCGGAAGTTGTGCCTGCAATTTTAACAGGAATTCTAATAGTAAAGATGGCACCACCGTTTTTCCTGTTTTCAGCATTTACCGTACCCTTGTGAGCCTCAACAAATCCTTTTACTATGGACAGACCAAGTCCGGTTCCTCCTGCTGTAGCATCTTTTCCCCTGTAGAATTTATTAAAAACTAATGATAGTTCCGATGCCACAAATCCTTTACCTCTATCCATTACCTGAATAGTCAGATTTCCATTGTCATAGAAGAACTTAATTCTGATCTGGCTGTTATGAGGAGCATGTTGCGTGGAATTTAAAACAAGGTTTTTTAATACCTGTTCAATCAAACCATAATCAATATTAACCAGGGGCATGTTAGCAGGTATGACTATTGATAATTTGAAAGGCTTCAATTCATCCCTCAATGAATCAGTAATTGTGTTGGACAGGTCATGAACATCGCACCAGTCAGGGTGGGGAGTAATCCTGCCAGATTCAAGTCTCGACATATTTAAAAGGTTTTCAATCAGTCTGTTTAACCTTATTGCTGCAGTATTAATTTCCCCATGGAGCTTTCTACAAATATCTTTTGGGTGCTCCTGTTCCAGGAGTGTATCTGAAGCTCCAAGAATAGCTGCAACAGGTATTCGCAATTCATGGGAGATTGAATTAAAAAGAGTCTTATAAAGCTTGTCTGATTCACTTAAGAAATATGACCTTTTTGCAGTTTCCCTCAGAAACTCTCTTTCGTATTTGCTACAAATCTGTGACAGAAATGCTTCCCAAAACTGCTCTTCACCATGTGTAAAAATAGTAGAATGTTCCACAGCAACAACACCCATATTTCCACTCTCGCCTATAAGAGGATAAAATGTAAAATCACCGGAGGGTAATGTTTCCGTAAATTTCCCTGCTTTAATTGAATTTTTATAAACCCAGTTGGAAACACTTAAATCGTTAGCATCTAATCTGATTTCGTTTCCCGTATCAGGAATGATATCAAGATTGTTAAATTCATCCTTGATTAATATAGCACATTCAAGGTTAAAGTATTTCTTAATATATCCAGATGCTATTTTAGTCACCTCATTATTCCCCGAGATTTTCGTCAGGTCCTTTGTCAGCTGATACAAAGCATTGGTACGTTCCTCCCTGATCCTGATCTTTTTCTCTTGCCGCCTGATTCTGGAAGTTAGCACGCCACTGACAATTGCAATAGTGAAATACATAATAAGCATAAGAATATCCTCCGTTTTTTCAACATGGAAAGTAAACTGAGGAGGAATGAAAAAGAAATCCCAGATTAAAGCACTTAAGAATGCTGCCAGAAGGATGGGACCTGTTCCGAAAAAAATAGCAAATATTGATACCAGAAACAGTAAAATAAATGAAACTGCCTGGTAACCAACATATTCTTTAACAAGATAGCATGCTAAAGAAGCTGTCATGATCAGGAGAAGTACAGTTATATACTGGATTAAATTTGAAGTAAATGCAGGCAGGGAAAGTTTTCCTTTGTATCTGTCTTTGGCATTATTATCAGAACCCAGAATATATATATCAATATTGCCACTGTATCGGATAAGCCTGTCAATAAAATTACTTAACCTGAGCATGGAATAAATATTACGGTAACGTGGTTTTCCGACGATAATGTGTGTAATATTCTCCTTTTGTGAATAATTTACAATTGCTTTAACTATGTCATTATTAGTATTTATGCGGACTTTTATTCCAAGTTGCTTAGCGACATTTAGATTTTTATCGAGTTGAACTCTTTCATTTGGGGTCAGGTTATGAGATGTTTCTATATAAAGGGCCTGTATCTGGCCCCCCATGGAGTATGCTAAGTTCTTTGCCCATCGCAGGAGGCGTGTCGATTGTTGTCTGTAATCAATTGCAACCAATAGATGCATCCCTGATTTCCATGGGCCGCGTATACGCTTAAATTGAAGGTAGTCCAGCAATTGTTTATCTACACGGTCAGCAACTATTCTTAAAGCCATTTCACGTAAGGCTGTTATATTCCCTTTACGGAAGAAATTTTCCACAGCCTCTTTGGACCTTTCCGGTGTATAAACCTTGCCCTCAGAAAGTCTTTGCAGTAACTCTTCAGGAGTGATATCAATGAGCTCCACTTCCTCTGAATTTTCGAAGATCTCATCAGGAATAGTTTCCCTGATTTTAATACCAGTTATTTGTGCAACAGTCTCGGACCGGCTCTCGAGATGCTGGACATTCAGAGTCGTATAGACACTAATTCCATTTTCAAGTATTTCCTGAATATCCTGAAAACGTTTAATATGCCTGCTGCCAGGAGCATTTGAATGTGCTAGTTCATCTACAATAACAATATTTGGACGACGGTTTAAGATGCCATCCAGATCCATTTCCAGGAGTATGGTGTTTTTGTACACTAATGATTTTCTTGGAATAAGTTCAAATCCTTCAATAAGATCATCAGTCTCTTTACGTTTATGGGATTCGACATAGCCTATAATAATATCAGTTCCTTTAGCCTTTTCTGCATGTGCAGTTTGGAGCATTGTATAGGTTTTTCCAACACCAGCACACATTCCAAAGAAAATCTTCAGTTTCCCCTTCCTGTTTTTCTCGTCTTCTCTTTTCAGTGAAGCCAATAACTCGTCAGGATCAGGCCTTGTATTATCTATTGAATTCATTTAATTTGATCGACCATTAAATTTAGCAATATAACATTTACCCTTTTCTCCCCAAGGCATAATAATTGAGGTGCTTCAGTCTGGTTATTAATGAGTTGTTTCAACTTTATCTTTTGGTCAGCGTTAAATTTTCTTGCTTCACAGATGCGCTCAACCTGTAAATAAGCAGCTTCCGGGGAAATATGCGGATCGAGTCCGCTTGCTGAAGAAAATAGCATTTCAGATGGCACTAATGCTGCACTATCAAGGTAATTTAGAGAAATAAAACTTTTATATCGTTCCTTTAATTCTAAAATAAGATTTGCATTTGTTAAAGCATAATTTGAAGCTCCAGATGGCATCGGATTATAATTAACCTTGGAGGGACGAGATGAAAAATATTTCAATGAATCAAACTGCTGGCCAATTAATTCACTTCCAATAACGCCATTATTATCACAAATCAGGCTGCCATTAGCCTTGAATGGGAAAATTACCTGGGATATACTTGTAATTAACAATGGATAAAATACTCCAGTAAGTATGGTAAAGAGAAAGAAGACTCTTAATGCTATTATTAATGATTTCATATCTTTTTGTGTCAAAGGTTAATTAATAGATCCAGTACTTTAATTCCGATAAATGGAGCTATTAAGCCACCTAAACCAAACAACAACAGATTTCTTGTTAAAGACTTATTAGCTGATACTGGACGATATCGTACTCCTTTCAATGCCAACGGTACCAATAATATAATTATAAGTGCATTAAAAATTATAGCGCTCAGAATTGCACTTTGTGAAGATTGGAGATGCATTATATTTAATCTGGTAAGTGCCCCGGATCCATTACTGTCTGCATATAATGTAGCTGCAATTGCCGGAATAATTGCGAAATATTTTGCAACATCATTTGCTATGCTAAAAGTTGTCAATGCGCCCCGAGTCATAAGCAATTGTTTTCCGACCTCCACTACCTCTATAAGTTTGGTGGGATTGCTATCAAGATCAATCATATTTCCAGCTTCTCTGGCAGCTTGAGTGCCTGAGTTCATAGCTATTCCTACATCAGCCTGGGCAAGCGCAGGAGCATCATTAGTACCGTCGCCAATCATGCCAACTAAATGACCCTGGCTTTGTTCAATCCTAATTCTGTTTAATTTGTCTTCAGGTCGCGCTTCAGCCATAAAGTCATCCACTCCAGCCTCGGCAGCAATGGCAGCAGCAGTCAATGGATTATCACCAGTTATCATAATTGTTCTGATGCCCATCTTACGAAGTTCTCCAAATCTTTGTCTGATCCCTCCCTTAACGATGTCCTTGAGATGAATTACCCCCATCACCTTGTTATCAATAGCAACGACTAATGGGGTTGCTCCATGGCTAGCCAGAGTATCAACTATTTCCTGAATTTTCTGAGGATAGAAACCATTATTATTCTGGACAAATGAACGAATAGCATCCGATGACCCTTTTCTGATCTTCTGAAGCACACCTTCCTGGTTTTTAATATCTGCACCACTCATTCTTGATTGAGCCGAAAAAGGGATGAAAACAGCCTGAAGATTATTAATATCCCTTCCACGGATATTAAATTTCTCTTTTGCCAATATCACAATTGAACGACCCTCTGGTGTCTCATCTGACAAAGATGATAACTGTGACGCATCTGCCATATCTTCCAAACTTACCTCCTCCGCTGGAATGAAATCAATTGCCATCCGATTTCCCAGAGTAATAGTTCCGGTTTTATCAAGAAGCAGTACATCAACATCACCGGCTGCCTCAATTGCCCTACCGCTTGAGGCTATAACATTTCTTTGCATCAACCTATCCATCCCGCTGATACCAATAGCACTAAGCAGTCCTCCTATTGTAGTAGGAATTAAACAAACCAAGAGTGCGATAAGAACCGGAAGAGATAGGTTATCTGTCTCAAAATGTCCGGAAGCATTTAAACTATACCTGAAAAAAGCCGGGAGAGATACAATAACAAGGAGAAATATTACTGAAAGTCCTGAAAGCAGTATTGATAATGCAATTTCATTTGGTGTTTTCTGACGTTTTGCACCTTCAACAAGAGCAATCATATGATCGAGAAAGGTATTTCCTGATTCACAGGTAATACGGATAATAATCCTGTCACTTAGTACTTTTGTTCCACCTGTTACTGAGGAACGATCTCCTCCGCTCTCCCGGATTACAGGCGCTGATTCTCCAGTTATGGCTGATTCATCAACACTTGCTATACCCTCAATTACTTCACCGTCTGAAGGGATTACATCTCCTGATTCACATATCACAATATCACCTTTATTCAGTTCATTTGCCAGGACTGAGGATTCATGTCCATCAACTAGCTTTCGCGCCCTGGTTTGTGTACGGTTTTTTCTAAGATTATCTGCTTGTGCTTTGCCTTTTCCCTCAGCCAAAGCTTCAGAAAAATTTGCAAATATTACAGTAAACCAAAGCCAGATCGCAATATTCAGGTTCAAGGCAGAATAGCTTTCTTGTAAGATATCTACAACTGTTATAATTGTTGTGAGAAATGCACCAATACCAACAATGAATATGACTGGGTTTTTTATCAGTGTAAAAGGATTAAGCTTAATAATGCTGTCTCTGGTTGCTTTTAAAATAATGCCCAAACTAAAAACACTTATTTTTTGTTTCGTTCTCATCGCTTTCTTAAAATGTAATAATATTTCTCAGTAATATATGTTCAACTACAGGACCCAGGGAAATTGCCGGGAAAAACGTTAATCCACCTACAATGAGGACAACGGCAATCAGTAAACCAATAAACAAACCATTGTCAGTACGAAATGTTCCTGCTGAAAGAACTGTAGTTTTCTTTCTTACCATGCTTCCAGCAATCGCTAATACCGGGATAATAACTCCAAATCTTCCAAGCATCATTCCAACTGCCAGGGTTACATTATAAAATACAGTATTAGCGTTTAGTCCGGCAAATGCGCTCCCATTGTTGCCAGCCGCCGAACTAAAAGCATATAGAATTTCTGAAAACCCATGTGGCCCAGGATTAGAAAGACCTGCCAGTCCCAGTTTGCTAACAGATGCCCATGCTGATAAAATCAATATTACAAAATTAGGTATCAGGATTGCAATAATGGCCATCTGAACTTCAAATGCCTCTATCTTCTTGCCAAGATATTCTGGGGTCCGACCAACCATTAGCCCGGCTATGAATACAGTTATTATTATAAAAACGACCATCCCATACAAACCTGCGCCTACACCACCAAAAATTACTTCACCAAACATTATGTTTAACATAGCAATCATCCCGCTTATTGGTGATAAACTCGAATGCATCGAGTTGACCGACCCATTTGAAGCTGCAGTAGTGATTGTTGACCAGAGAATACTGTTTGTTATTCCAAATCTGGTCTCCTTTCCTTCCATTAACGGTATATTCCCAAATACCGGATTAGATGAATATTCTGCATATAAGGAAATACATAATCCGGTCAATAATAATATTAGCATGACCATGAATATGGTCCAACCATGTCTTTTCGATCCAACCATTTTGCCATATGTATAAGTCAGGGCAGCAGGTATCAGCAATATTGCAAGCATCTCCAGAAAATTGCTGATAGGTGTCGGATTCTCGAATGGATGAGAGCTATTTGTATTATAATATCCACCTCCGTTTGTTCCCAGCTGTTTTATCGAAATTTGGGAGGCAGCAGGACCCAATGGCAAGATTTGTCGACTGCCTTCCAAAGTTACTACTTCAACATTCGATTTAAAATTCTGGACAACTCCTTGTCCAACTAGTAAAACCGAAAGTAAAATCCCAAGTGGTAAAAGGATATACAAGACAGAGCGGGTTATATCGACCCAGAAATTTCCAATATTTTCCGAGGTTTTCCTTACTATTCCTCTAATCATCGCCATTAGAACTGCAATCCCGGTACCAGCACTTAAAAAATTCTGGACTGTCAGGCCTGTCATTTGTACAAAATAACTTAATGTCGTTTCTCCGGCATAACCCTGCCAGTTAGTATTGGTCATAAAACTGACTGAGGTATTAAATGCAGAGTCCCAGGAAACATTCTTCAGATTATTTGGATTTAAAGGGAGGTATCCTTGAAATAACTGTATAAGAAAAAGAAACAAAAATCCGATTAAATTAAAAAGCAGTAGCGACAATGTATACGACTTCCAGGAAGTCTCATTGTCAGGACAGACGCCGGTTAATTTGTAAATCATCCTTTCAGTCCGTCCAAATACAGGGAGCAGGATATGCCTATCACCTGTATAAACTTTATAGATATAATTCCCCAGAAAAGGAGTTAATCCGATGAGAAGGAGAAAGAAAAGTAATACCTGCAAAATGTCAATCAATGTCATTCAATTTATTATTTTAGTATTGGTCCAACTTAATTCCTGACAACATCACCATCGCCGGGAGAATAGCATAACAGAACCTATAAAATTTCTGATATTGTTAGTGTACGGCTCATATAAATTAACTTTAAAATTTTTCTGGTTTTACCAGAGAATAAATCAAATAGAGTAAAATGAATATTGAAATGATTAAACCAATTATATATCCATCGCAAGAGTCCATTTCCAAAAAGTTTTAGTGATATAAATTTATCTCTTTCAATATGAGCTTTAAGCGATGCAAAATTGTTTCAGATTAAATAATGATTTTATAAAAATTAGCCTCATGCCTATAAGAAATTTGCAAAGACAATAACAGGATAGCTGGAATTTCACCCAGTAATCACATATTGCTTTACGAAAACAGAATATTTTAATAGAAATAATAATTGGTGTGGTAATAGTGAAAGAGTTCGATCCAATTATCAATTACCTGATCATGGTTTATATGTGAATTCAATAATAGCTTTTCCCTCTGATCTCAAACATTGCCGATAAGTTTCCCTGTTGAATTTCATATTCTGAAATTCTCTATGAATCATCATTTCATTCCTTGTTACTTAATAGTACTTTCAACCTTTTTATTGTAATACTGATGATTAGTTTAACTTTAAGATCTCTTAAAAAATACTAGTTGTCCAGCATTATAAAACCTGTCAAAATCATGGCTAAAAAGATCCTTATCTTGTTCGTATTATCCTTGTCATACATTACTGTTTCTTCCCAGATGAAACTGACCTCAGAAAGTTTTTCAGTTACAATCTCTCCAGCAGGCCAGGTAATAAGTTTTTCAGATCCTTCAGATAAAAAAGAATTCCTGGTTACAGGAGAAAAAGCACCCCTGATGAAAATAAGGGTTGGTACAGACTGGGAAGAGCCGGAAAAGGCTGCTTTTAATAAGAAGGCAAAGATTATCAACCTTTATTTCCCTGTTTCAAAAATTTCTGCTGAGATCAGATACACTGAAAACAGTAGTCATATTGCTTTTACCCTAGTTAAGCTTAATAATATTGAAAAGGTAAATGCAGTTTACTGGGGACCATATCCATTAACCATAGGGAAAACAGTAGGGGAGGTGATCGGAGTTGTCCGTGACGGAACGTATGGTATTGGGATACAGGCTCTCAATGCAAAAACCATCGGTGGGATACTTAAAAGTGAAGGCGGAGTTGATGATTCAAGGGGCACCGCTGCTATCAGGCAGTCATACGGTAGCAGCCTCCAGGCATACAGCCTCGACCGTTCGCATCCGCGGGTCCTAAATGTCTGGGCTAACCAGTATCCCGACATGCCTGTTGAAGCTATACCTGGAGAAACTACAATAGGCTCTGCCATTGCAATATTTGGTTGTCCTGAAAACCAGGTTCTCTCCAGGATAAGTGATATTGAATTGAAATGGGGACTTCCGCATCCTTTGATCAACGGGATATGGCTCAAACAATCACCTGAAACAGGAAGGGCATACCTGATTTCTGATTTCACTGAGGCTAATATTGATGAAATGCTGGATTATACACAGAAGGCAGGCCTGATGTCACTTTATCACGAAGGACCATTTAAATCGTGGGGACATTTCATCCTTGACCCGGCAAGCTTCCCGGATGGAAATGCAGGTATGAAAAAGTGTGTTGAGAAAGCCTCACTTAAAGGGATCCGTATCGGGGTCCATACTCTTTCCACATTCATTAATACTAATGATCCTTACGTAATTCCTGTACCCGACAAGCGTCTTGCCGAAACCGGATCTTCCACCCTTACCATGGATATCACTGATACAGTTTCTGAGATCCAGGTACACTCTTCAAAATACTTCGCTAATATAAAGCCCAGTACTCTTCATGCAGTCAGAATTGGTAATGAGATAATACGTTTCAAAGAAGTAAGTACCGGACTACCATACAGGTTACTTGATTGTCAGCGTGGTGCTTTCGGCACCAAGGCATCTCCTCATAAAAAGGGAGACATGGCAGGGATGCTTATGGATTATCCGTATCAGACGCTTTTTCCCAACTTCAGCCTTCAACAGGAAATTGCAGGAAACCTGGTACGCTTTTTTAATGAAACAGGTGTCTCCCAGATGGATTTTGACGGGCATGAAGGATGTATGTCATCGGGTGAAGGTGAATATGGAGTTCAAGCCTTTGCTGAAAAGGTTTTCAGGGAAACGGATCATACTCTTGTAAACGGAACAAGCCGGTCGAGTCACTTTTACTGGCATATCTGCCATTACTGGAACTGGGGTGAGCCATGGTATGGAGGATTCAGGGAATCGCAAGGCGATTACAGGCTGGATAATCAGCCATTGCTCGAAAGAAATTATATGCCTAACATGCTCGGCTGGTTTTTACTTTCAGCAACTACCGGTCCCGAGGATATAGAATGGATGATGTCGCGTGCTGCCGGCTATAGAGCAGGCTTTGCCCTGGTTGCAAGGTACAACAGTCTCAAAAACAATCCTGAAACTGACAGGTTGCTGGAACTGATAAGACTCTGGCAGGAGGCTTCACGGAATGGTTTATTCAGCCCGGAGCAGATAGTTGCTCTGAAAGATCCTGCAAATGATTTCCACCTTGAAAAAGATGCCGGCGGATGGAAGCTCTATCCTTTCAGAAAACATAAATTTGAGCATTCAAAGAAACTGCTACAGCCGGGACAGCCGACATTCTCAGAATGGTACTTCAATAATTCTGATCCTGAACAACCTTTGAACTTTACATTGACCTTCATGGGAAATGAGGGCTCTGTAAATAATCCGTGGATAGAGCTCGACGATTATTACAGGCTTAACTTCCAGGGAAAATTTGAAGCCGGAAATTCAATAGTATGCGATGGTAAAACAGTAAAGCTATATAACAGTAAAGGGAAATTTTTAAACGATATTAATCCTGATAGGCCCATTCCCCAACTGAAATCCGGAGAACATCGTCTTAAATATGATTGTGAAACGACAGAAGGAACCAGCATCGTAAGTCGCCTGGTAATTAAAGCAAGGTCCGTCCCTGAAATATTAAAGAATTAGAATTGCTATCTTACTTCTGGTTGTGGATACTACCTGATAATTATTCCACCGGAACGAATTCAAGGTAGTCATAATTCATATTTCCGTTCGATACCGTTCTCAGGGTAAGCCTGTGGATTCCTTTCTTAAGATCTGCGGTAATAAGATCATCTATTTTGTTCCAGTGATGCCATTGACGCCATTGCACTGTATCACCGACGTTATGCGTGGATGGAATAAGTAATTCCGGGATAAATTCTTTTCCGTCAATATCAAGCGATATTGTACCATCACCGTTTGCAGTATACATTATACCAATCCGGTAGGTACCGGTCTTCCTGATGTCCAAAGTGTAATTTATCCATTCCCCCGTGACTGTCCATCCAGTATAAAGTTGATCCATAAGTGGTTCAACCATATTGAACGGGTTGTTATCAATCAGATTTGATTTAGTATATGAGATATCCACTCCTTCATTCATCCTGAATTCATTAAGGAATGAACCGTTTGCCGGATTAAGCTTTCCGCTGCCGTTGTTTATGGAATCGGAATCATGATAAGCTTTACCTTCCCCTCCCAGGTCATAAAACTCACACTGGACCTTCCCAGGAATTTTTTGAGCAGTACCATTCCATGCCATCCCGGTATTTTTGTTTCGTGAACAATCCATCAGTGTTACAGATAATATAATAACAATAGTGGCTATGGAACTGTAGATTGTAAATGTTACTCTTTTCATAATCCGACTTATTTTATGAAGGTGATTATAAATATTTGTCCTGCTTCAATTCAGTATTAAATTAAGTCAATCTTTTTAAAACAGACTTGAAAAGTTAATTAACTTTAAAAATTATCTCTTTGAAACTGATTGAAGAATAAACTGACCTTCTCTCTTGTCAATTATTAAAACCTGACTAACTATGAAAAATAATTGGACGTTATTATGTGTCTGCATTTTAGCAGCAATTTTTTTTGTTTCATGTACGGGCGGGAAGAATACAACACCGCAACCCGCTCTTGGTATGAGATCTGCCACTGTTCTTCAAAAACATGGGCTGAAATTCAAGGATCTTAATAAGAACGGGAAGCTTGATAAGTACGAAGACTGGCGGCTGTCTCCTGAAAAAAGGAGTTTGGACCTTATTTCAAAAATGTCTGTTGAAGAAAAAGCCGGATTCATGCTGATTAATTCGGCAAATATGATCGGTACCAGGAGAGCAGAGGCGTCTGAGGGAAAGCTCTCTGCCAGCGATCTTGATGATGGCGCAGGACGTGGACAAGGCGGAGGTTTTGGTGGTTTTGGCCAGAACAGGACAAGAGACGGTGGACAGTCCAGGCCTGAAGGTGCCGGCCAGCAAAGACCTGAAGGTGCTCCACAACAAAGACCCGAAGGTGCTCCCCAGGGTCAAGCCGGGGAACGGATCGCCAATATGAATAGTTCAGGAGGAACTGCAAAAGCAATTAAGGAGTTTCATAATCGTCATTTTATTCTGAGGTCTAATGAAAGCGCACAGATAACAGCCGAGTGGGCAAATAAGCTCCAGGAACTGTGCGAAAGCGAACCTCTTGGCATTCCTGCAATTATAACATCAAATCCCAGGAATAACATCACCACAAATGCTTCTCTTGGAACAAGCGTCGGAACAACTGTCTTCTCATCCTGGCCTGGAGAACTTGGACTCTCTGCAATGCGCGATCTGGCTCTCACCAGGGAGTTTGCTGATATTTCGAGGCAGGAGTGGGCCGCTGTCGGTCTGAGGAAAGGATATATGTATATGGCTGACCTGGCAACTGAACCACGATGGTCGAGAGTGAATGGAACTTTTGGCGAGAATGCTGAATGGGTGGCCAAGATGATAAGGGAAGTGGTACTGGGCTTCCAGGGAGAAAAACTGGGTCTGGCATCAGTTGCACTTACAACCAAACATTTTCCCGGTGGCGGCTCTGGCGATGACGGCCAGGATTCCCACTTCGACTGGGGTAAAAAAGAAGTGTACCCCGGCGGGATGTTCAGTAATAACCTGATTCCTTTCCAGGCTGCTATAGATGCAGGAACATCAGCTATCATGCCATACTATTCTCTCCCTTTCGGAACTGAATATGAAGAAGTCGGCTATGCTTTCAACAAAGGTGTGATAAAAGATCTTCTGAGAACAAAAATGGGATTTAAAGGTATAATTAACTCTGATACAGGACCTCTGACAAGTATGCCATGGGGTGTTGAAAACCTGACCAAGGCAGAACGCTACAAGAAGGCAATTGAAGCAGGAGTCAACCTGTTCTCCGGTGAATCAGATCCGGCAGTACTTCTCGAAGTTATTAACGGCGGATCTCTTGATATGGCATTAATAGACAGTTCAGTTGTACGCCTGCTGAAGGAGAAATTTGAACTCGGATTATTTGAAAATCCCTATGTTGATGTTGATGCAGCGGTGAAGCTTGTCAATAATGATAATTTTAAAACAAGAGCAGCACTTGCTTTGCACAAATCAATAGTCCTGCTCAGAAACGGAAATAATTCACTTCCTGTTAAGCCAAAGACTAAAATATATTTTGAATCACTTCAGAGAAGTGCCAGGGGACCGGAATCGAATGTTCCCAATGTTTATGCGGTTAATGATAATAAATATGATGTCGAGTTTGTAAATACACCAAAGGAGGCTGATGTTGTTCTCTTCTGGATCCAGCCTACCGGCAATGCACTATTTGGATCTTCCGGGGCTCCAATCTCCCTTTCATTATCGAAGAACTCTGTGGATGTTGAATATGTCAATAAAATTTCAGCTAAAAAGCCTGTTGTTCTGATAATCAATTATACAAATCCCTGGGTAATCAACGAGGTATATAATGAGAAGACCAAAAATGTGACAGGTGTCCTTGCAACATTCGGAACCACTGCCGAAGCAGTCCTTGATGTTATAACCGGCAAGTTCAATCCAACAGGTAAGATGCCATTCTCCACACCTGTTTCCGACCAGGCTGTTGAAAATCAGAAAGAAGATGTTCCGGGGTATATGGAAGGAGAAGGTTATGCTCTTTTCAATTATGATGAAGGACTGAGCTATTCTGATAAATAAGTACTACGAAAAGTATTATTTAACAGTCTCTACTATTAAGCGTGATTTATGAAGGCATCCTGAATGTTTTCATAAATCATTGCTTATAAATCAATCCTTGAATGCTACTTCGAATTCAGGTTCCCTGACTAGTTTCTTCATATTTCTGTGAAACTCATTAATGAATCTTTTATGAAAATATGGATAAAGGATCTGGTCACGGAACCGCGAGTCGCTTTTAAAATAGCTTCTGTGAACGATCATTGTGTTCCCGTCAGGGTTATTGAAAAACTGAATGGTCTGTCGTCCCTGTGATTTATTATTATCCAGGTAGCTGAACTCTATAAGCTGTGTACTGTAATCTATCCTGGTAATTTCAAAAGCGACAGGTACATTAACCAGCCCTTTGATAATTCTCAGGTTAAGGAAATATACCTGGCCGGTATCAATTTCAGTCGGAGACGGATTACTTCTGTATGTTACTGAATTTGATGGTTTCGAAATCAGTAGTCCGAACCTGATTTTCCTTCCGCTCCAGTTCGTCAGCGGATCTGCATGAGTGTAACATCCCCAGACTTTTGAAAGCTTATATTTCAGGTTGAATATCTTTTCATTGATATTAAAAGCCGATTCATCAGTGTTGTTATTCCAGCTGGAATGAATAGCAGAAAAATCATCCATTTTATTGATAGACCTTTTCTCAATATATCTCCTGACTTTTTTCTGCGGTATCTCTTTAAGGTTTATAGGATGTTGTTTCTGTGATACCGCCGGAGGGAATAATAATCCGGATATTAACAGAAAAAAGATAGATTTAAGAATAGAATTGTTTGATGGTTTCTTCTTTATAATCATAACAGAATTCCAAATGCTCAACCAGTATATTAGAATCAGGAGATCTTATTTACAAAAACTGAATTTAACACGTTCTATATTTTAACAGAAACAAATTCTACAGTAACAACTAATTCTAAAGAATCATAAAGCTAATATTTTCTTTCGGTATATGTCAAATTCGTGATTTTTATGTTCATAGTAACTTTCTATCTTTGGTTGTATATTTATTGCTTGATTAACATTTAACATAGCCTATTTAAGAACCTATCACAGAGTAATAATGTCATCCAGTAGCGTCAGCGAGAGATCTGCATATAAATCCTGATTTATTGTTCCGATTCCAATTCCAATTTAACTGTTAATCATTACCCATAACCACATATAAAAATTCAGAACATTAAAGGCTCTTCTATTTGTTACAATAGATTTTCATTGATCACATACCAGTTCTTTTCAAGCTTTTGCCTGATTTTTCCATTTTAGTAAGAAATAGACCGGAATACCTGTTAAAACCAGTACAATCCCTATTATTGCCTCGCGAGGTTTAGAGATAAATGTATTTATGAATAGCCCGATACAAAAAAGAACATAAAGAACCGGTATGACAGGGTATCCCCATACTTTATATGGACGGTAAGCATCAGGCATTCTTTTCCTGAGTATTATTACCCCCAGGGCAGTAGCTCCGTAGAAAATGAAAACAGTAAAGATCACCATATCAGTCAGCTGATCAAAAGTCCCTGACAGAACCAGCACTGAGGCCCATATTCCCTGCCATAACAGGGAGTTGGCAGGAACATTTCTGTTATTGAGCTTTCCAATGCCTGAAAAGAAAAGTTTATCCTTCGACATGGCATAGTATGGCCTGGCACCTGTAAGTATGCTTGCATTGATACATCCTGCTGTGGTTATCAGGATCAGTATTGATAAGAACATAACCCCGCCATTGCCCCAGAATATCCTGGCTGCCTCCACTGCTGCGATCTTATTCCCTGAATTACTTATTTCAGTCAGATCGCGTATTGAAAGAAGTGACAGGTAGGTGGCATTTACCAGCAGATAAACTACTATGATAAGGATTGTTCCTATGATTATTCCCCGCGGGATATTCTTTGTGGGATTTTTAACTTCTCCTCCGATAAAACCAACAGAACCCCATCCCTGGTAAGCCCAGAAGGCACCGAGGAGGGCAGAATAAAATAATGACAGGGTGACAGGGTGAGAGGGGGCTGAATTTGCATTAATTTTTGCCAGCGACGTTGCTGAAGGACTTGTCAATCCGAAAATAATTATCAGGATAAGCCCGCTGAATACAATTATAAAGAGTACTCTGCCCAGTCCGGCCCCGCTTTTCAGTCCGGCCATATTAATAAATGTGAGGATCATGATCGCAACGATTGCAACAATTTTGATCCCGAAATCCTTAAATGGAAAGAATACTCCTCCGATTGTATAATCCTTAAGGCCGGACAGAACATCAGGAAGTGGTATAAGATTGTCAAATGACTGGGCAAAAACGTTGGCCAGAGAGGAGATGGTTGCAGTCTGAATAACAGTAAAGAGAGCCCAGCCGTAGATAAAAGCAAAGAAACGGTTATATATTTTTTTCAGGTAGACCAGGTCGCCACCTGTATCTGCAAGTAAACCGGCTACTTCAGCGTTACATAATGCTCCCATCAGGGTTATTACTCCTCCGGTAAGGAATGCAATAAGTATCCATCCGGAAGACTGAAGATCGGCAGCCATCGGTGCGACTTTTTTATAGACTCCCGAGCCTACAATATTGGCGATAACAAAAATAACAACCGAAGCCAGTCCGAGTGCCCTGACAAGTTTTCTTTGACCAGTCATAAAGGTATTTTAATAATATTCTGTATTCCAAGGTACAAAAAAGGGTTGAACAACAGCTCAACCCTCAATATTTTGGAATAAGTCTTTTCAGTTCTTCACCGGACCCCATTCTATCAACCTGTCGTTCTCAAGGTAAAGCCATGAGCCTTTATATATCCATTCCTCCTTTACAGTATTCCCACTTATGACCCTGTTTACTTTCTGAGGTTTTCCCCAGCTGTCGGTTATCATTTCAGAAGTCATGCCTTTCCATATTTTCCCTGCCATCATTTTTGCTGCCATGCTTGTACCATATTTCCCTTCGAGATATGATAACCTGCTTTGTTGCACCTCGCGGGAAACTGCCTGAGGCTCCTGGATAACAGGCTCCGTCTTCTGAATTGCCGTTTTGGAGACATCCGCTGGTTCTACACTCATAGCATGCCGCCTTAAAATATAACCTTCGCTCTCTTCAAAGATGACATGAAAATATGTTGTATCGGATCCAATAACATCAACAACAGATCCTTTGGGTATTATCATTATTACTGTGGTCAGGTCGTCTTTTTCCCTGAAGAGCCTGGTGGCTGCTGTGGTTTTAGCTGTCAGCTTAAGATCCTGATTTACCGGGTTGCTCTTCTCAAGATCCTGCAGAACATCTGATTTTGCCGTCTGGGCATTGACTGCACACGCCAGGAATACTGACAATATTGTTATACCTAACTTTTTCATATTCTCTATTTCCATTAAAACGAGCAAAAACTATACCATATTATATTTTCCTGATAAGCATCAGGCCATCCCTGACTGGTACTATCACTTTTTCAATATCTGTACGGGCTCTTATCATTTCATTGAATTCAATAATTCCTTTTGTCTGGGGATCCTTAGAATATTTCTCAAGAACCTTTTCTCCCCAGAGGATATTATCGGCCAGGATGATTCCGCCGCTCCTGACTTTACTGAAAACTGCATTAAAATAATCAATGTACTCGCGCTTGTCGCCATCAATATAAACAAGATCGAAGATCTCATCCAGACCCGGGATTACATCCTGAGCCTTTCCTGTAACCTGAGAAATTGAATTTTCCAGACCGGCCTTTTTAAAATAATCAGCTGCAAATTCTTTCAATTCATCATTGATTTCAACTGTTATAAGCTTCCCGTCTGGTTTCAGTCCCCTTGCCAGGCAGATTGCAGAATATCCTGTAAAAGTCCCGATCTCGAGGATCATTTCCGGGGCAAGCATCCTTGAAATAAATTCAAGGAACTTTCCCTGCAGGTGGCCTGTAGCCATATTTGGATTCACAAACTTTATATGTGTCTGCCTGTAGAGGTCTTCAAGGACAGGATCCTCCGGGGATGAATAATCGGTTACATATTTTTCGATCCACTTGTTCATATTCATTTATAGATAAGGGTGGAAAGCAATGCCGGTTCAAAAATTTCATTTGAAATTTCAAGCAGCTCAGCTGAGGTAATGGCTTCTATCTTTTTACAGATTTCATCCAGGGTGTCTATCCTGTTCATTATCAGAAGGCTTTTTCCAATGCTCAGCATAAGACTTTCATGATGCTCGAATCCTCTTGCAAGATATCCTTTTACCTGGTTCTTCGCCTTGTGGAGCTGGATTGTGCCAAGTCTTGTTTTCCTAAGCTTATCAAGCTCCGACAATGTCACAGAGATGCTTTTTTCAAGATTTTGTTTGTCGGTGCCGAAATAGATTGAAAATATTCCGGTATCGTGGTATGCATTATAATTTGATTCCACATTATATGCAAGACCTTTTCTTTCCCTAAGTGAAAGGTTAAGTCTTGAATTCATACCCTGGCCACCGATAATATTGTTCAGCAGGTACAGACCCATCCTTCGTTTGTCTTTCACAGGATATGCCACGTTCCCGATAATACAATGGTTCTGGTAGGTTTTTTTATGTTTTGTAATTGATGAAGGTGTATATCTAGGTGCTTTGCCATAGCCATCTTTTGCTTTTCCCGGCAAAAAATTACCAAAATATTTATTGAACAGCTTTAGGACAGTTTCATCGGGAATATCACCGACGGAGCAAAAGACCATTTCTCTGGTGCTGTAATTAGCTGCAACAAATTTCTCAAGGTTACGGCGCGTAAATGATTTCACCATTTCCGGAGTGCCAAGGATGTTCCTGCCGATTGGTTGTCCATGAAAAGCTATCTCCTCGAAGTCATCAAATATCAATTCTCCGGGGTTGTCGAGGTAAGAGTTGATCTCTTCGATGATAACGTCTTTTTCCTTTTTAAGTTCATTTTCGGGGAATACAGAGTTGAACACCAGGTCGCTGATCATGTCGACAGCTTTTTCAAAATCTTCTTTCAGTACCGATGCATGAACAGCTGTTTCCTCCTTTGTGGTATAGGCATTAAGTTCTCCGCCCAGTTCGTCGAGGCGGGTAAGAATATAATATGCTTTATGTTTGCCAGTTCCTTTAAATAGCATATGTTCGGTAAAATGAGCCATCCCGTGCTCGTGGTCTTTTTCATCGCGTGAACCTGTTTTAACAATAAGTCCGCAATGGGCCACCATTCCATTGGTACGATGATGTACAAGACGGATGCCGTTATCGAGAGAATGTAGAAGGAAGTGCATAATTAAAAATGTATCAGGCAGCAAAAGTACCATATAGGTATGCCTATTCCAAATTGATTTTTCGCTTCAAAGTTTTGGTAACTCAAATTTGACGTTTATATTTGCAGTCCGAAAAGGAGGTGCCATAGCTCAGTCGGTAGAGCAACGGACTGAAAATCCGTGTGTCCCCGGTTCGATTCCTGGTGGCACCACAATATAAAATCTGATTGTACTGAATATCAATGCAATCGGATTTTTTATTTGCAATATTTCCCCATATCTTCCCCACGAATAATAAAACTCAGCACTTTCATTGTTAAATTTCAATATAGGAGTACTTATGGATTCTATTATTAAGAGGACATAAATTTGAATCCTCCATCCGCTACATATATTAATAATTAAAAACCTGTATAATAATCATTTATAGGCTTATTATTCCTGAATTGAAACCATCTTGAAACACGGTTTTTTTTGACTATTCCTTACAATGAACAAAACATTAAGCTGGTAAACAGGGATTATTAGTATAGATTCTTTACAAATATTTTTATATCATATTAAAAAATAATAATTTAGCATAATTGGTCGAGTCAATGTTAAGCGCTAGAAATGTTACGGACTTTTTACTGTCTTTGTGTGAACCAGAGGCAGGTGACACCATCTCAAATCTCAAAATGCAGAAACTTTTGTATTATGCCCAGGGATTCCATTTAGCATTATATGACAAGCCTCTTTTTACTGAAAAAATAATTGCCTGGCAATATGGTCCGGTAGTTAAGGAAGTTTATGAAGCATATAGTGAATATAGCAATGGAGCTATTCCCAAGCCAAGGCGAATCAATCTGAAAGTATTTGATGAAGAAACCATAAATTTTTTAAAAGAAGTCTATCAAGTTTATGGCCAATACTCTGCTTTACGGCTGATGGAACTGACACACAATGAACCCCCGTGGAAAAACACAAAAATAGGAGAAGAAATTACTTTGGAAATAATACACAAGTATTTTAAAACTTTGATTAAAAATGGGTAAGCTTCATCATCCTAAAGCAAAGCAAGGCAGACATATCCCAGCACCTCTTATCGAACCAGACAATAAACTTTTCCATAACCATCCCATATTTTGTCTAAGATATTTGCATAAAGATTATAATGTTGAATCTTGCAGTCCCTCAGATAGGGCTTCTTTAATAAGACAAATGGCGAATTTAAGCCAACTATCTTGGGATGAAATTAAACAATCAGGAAGGCACGGAATGGGTTCAGAAAAAATAAACCGGAAATCAATTAGAGTTTCATTCCCCCAAGAAATTACTCCAGATGTTGAAGATTTTTTAGCATTAAGATACTCTGGGAATAAGGCTTTTATAGGGTTCAGAAACCGTTATATATTTCATATGATTTATATAGATTCAGATTTTTCTGTTTATAAACATTAAACCCCATGATAAAATATGTCCCAATATTAAGAGGGAAACCTGGCGAGTTTACTGCTCTACAAAACTTGGATGGAAAAGCATTAAATGAGATCTGTCCTTTAATTCAGTTTTATCCTGATAGTAATCCCAAACGGGTTGGAAATTACTTAGATAAATTAACCTTAGAATTAACTAATGCTTGGAACTTCGAGGGAAATCTTCTTTATTTTGACACTTACTTTCTAAAAGACACTCACTTTATTTCCGAGCTTATAAGAAAGTTGGAGGAAAGTGAAATAAACTTCATTCCTGTTATTCATCCAGATTCAATCCAAGAATATTTAGACTTAATCCAAGATAGAAACAGTAATGGTTATTGTTTGAGAATAAAGACACCTAATTATCGACCAGAAGATTTATTAAAAGCTATTGACACAACCCTAAGAGAATATGATTTAGAAGAATCAGAAATTGATTTATTGATTGATCTTCAATATATTGATAACGAAGGCTATTTAGCTCACTATAAAAAAACTTTCTTCCGGTTTTTTAATTCTCTCACTCGACCAAAAAGATACAGAAGAATTATTCTTAGTGCAGGTTCATTTCCAGTAGATATTAATAGGTTCAAGGTAAATCGGATAAGTCGTATACCAAGAATCGAAGATAGTTTATGGAACGTCCTAAAACATGATTTAGTAGATACTAATATAATTTATGGAGACTATGGGAGTATTCATCCATTATATAATCCCTTAAGTAAGGCATATGAGGCAAGTTGCTCTATAAAATATACAAGCGATACAGAGTTTTATATTTTTCGCGGTATGAGGGCAAGTAAGGTCAAAGAAGGGAGTGAGCAATATCATAGAAAAAGTAAAGAATTAATTAGTTGTCCGGTTTATGATGGTAAGGATTTTAGTTGGGGTGACGAGCAAATTTATAAATGTGCAAATCGTGAGATTACGTCCGGGAATGCTGGAACTTGGGTAAAATACACCCTGAACCATCACTTAATGAAAATCCTTGATTTATTGGATTGATATTTCTGTCAATATCTTCCAATCATTTCGAGACTTTAGATAAAATCTTACTTCATTTTTGAGGTCTTGCAATTCGAGAGAATCGGCCAAATATTGCCATTGAATCCATTTGCGTTTATTACAAATTTTTTTATCGAGGTTCCTCTTAACAATTAAATCAAAAATCTCAGTTTTCCATAGAAACTGGGCTATTGAAAAGGCATCGGTATCCTCATTCCAAGTCGGGGTCCTTGCCTCAAATTTCTTTAATTCAACGCCTTCTTTTTCCACAATCCAGATACCCCATTTCTTTGGAACGGTTTTTATTACTCCCTTTAAATGGTTATTACAAGTTACTATTGTGACGAAATCAAAGACTTTATTATAAAAAGAGATTTGATTAGTGAGCCTTGAAAGGTTATCATCGGAACTCTTAATTTCAAAACCGATTAGACTTCCGTTGATAACAGCAACATCCATTATAGCATTACCATTGCATACTTTAAGTTCATCAACAATCAAGGATTCTGAAGGATGCTGAAAATCCGAGAGAAAATTTTGATGCAAACTTCTTCGAATCTCAAAGTCTTTCATCAGGTCAATTTAAAGTATAACAAGTTATGAAAATTTATGTTCTATTGTCAACAGTTATTAACAAGTATGTATTTAAAAGTGCAAAAAAGTCGTAAATATTACACTTTTATTCAAAAAACAATGATCATGCTGAGATATAAATTATCGACATGTCGGTAAAATACTCCCCAAAGGTTCTTATTAAATTTTATGGCAAACATACTCTGGTTAATAAGTTACTATTTGCGATAAGATCAATAACTTTGATTAGCAAAAATCAATACTTAATAACTATGATAGAAAAATTTGGAATTTTCTTAGTCTGTGGAACTAACGTTGGGATTGGAAATACTCCTGCCATAGCAATATCAAAATTGCAAATTGGAGATTTTGCAACATTAGAGGATGCTGCTTCTTATCTTAGAACACATCAGATTAACCCACCGCACTTCATTATGCAATATTGGGTGCGCGTCTAATTTCTGCTAATCATTTAAATTACTATCAATTCTTCAGCCAACAACTTCGCCTGCTCCATCACAGTCTGTATCGCCTTTTCCTGCTTATCTGGAGGGTATCCATACTTCCGGAGTATTCGCCTAATGTTCCGTCTCAGAGTAGCCTGGACGCTCTCTTTTATAGTCCAATCAATGGTAGTACTATTCCGGACACTCTTTAACAACTCCCTTGCTATAGTTCTCAGTATCTCATCACCCAGGATAGCAACAGCGCTATCGTTAGTTTCAAGGGCATCATAGAAAGCAAGCTCTCTGAAATCGAGACCAAGGTTCACGCCTCGTTTGTCTGCTTCCCTCATTTCCTTAGCCATCGGGATAAGGATCTGCTCAAGGAATGTGACTGAATCAATCATCCCATTATGATACCTTTTGACTGCATCCTCCAGCATCTCAGAGAACTTCCTGCTCTGGACCAGGTTAACTTTCATTAATACCCTGATCTGATCCTTAAGCAGTCGCTTGAGCAACTCAGCTGCCAGGTTCTTATGTGGCATATTCTTTAATTCACTCAGGAACATGTCATCCAGTATCTCAATATTGGGTTTTTTCAGTCCGGCGGCATCAAAGACATCTATGACTTCATCCGAGGTAATTGCTTCCGATATTATCTGGCGTATAGCTGTTTCAATCTCCTCATCACTTCTCTGCTTCGGCTCATCAATAATCTTTACTATTCTTGCTTTGACTGACTGGAAGAAGGCAACCTCATCCCTGATTGCTAAAGCATCTTCATGAGGTACTGATATAGCAAATGCCTTTAACAATCCGGTTACTTTATTCACAAATTTATCTTTGACATCAGGGGATGAAAGGATAAAGTCAGCAGCCACTGGCAGAAACTGGAACTTCTCTTCCGGGGAACGTAACTTAAAGAACCGGCAAAAATCAAATCCGTGAAACAACTGGACGACTGATTCATAAAACTCCAACATAGTCCTGACAGCTTCTTCCTGGTCAAATGCCGGATTCCCTTCACCACCACTGGCTGTATATTCTGCTAATGCTCTTTTAAGGTCCTGGGCTATACCCAGGTAATCAACCACTAGTCCTCCTGACTTGTCTTTAAATACCCTGTTAACCCTTGCAATAGCCTGCATCAGGGTATGCCCACGCATAGGTTTATCTATGTACATTGTATGAAGGCAGGGCACATCAAAGCCGGTGAGCCACATATCCCTAACTATAACAAGTTTTAGCTCGTCGGCAGGATTCTTCATCCTCTCCCCGATAGCCTTCCTCTTTAGTTTATTCCTAATGTGCTGTTGCCAGGGGACAGGATCGGATGCACTTCCTGTCATAATAACTTTGAGTACCCCTTTGGTATCATCAGGATTATGCCAGATTGGTCTCAGCTTTATGATGGCATCATATAATTCAACACAGATCCTCCGGCTCATGCAGACGATCATTGCCTTTCCTTCGAGGACTGAGGCACGTTGTTCGTAATGGCTTACAATATCTTCTGCTATCCTGGCGATCCGATGATCATCCCCAACAATAACCTCAAGCCTGGCCCATTTTGATTTGAATTTCTCCTTATCAGTCTGTTCCTCATATTCGGTAACCTCCTCGAACTGTTCATCAACCTTTATTTTTTCGGCTTCACTGAAGTTAACCTTAGCCAGGCGACTTTCGTAAAAAATACTAACAGTTGAACCATCTACAACAGCTTGCTGGATGTCATAAACATCTATGTAATCACCAAATACAGCCTGCGTATTCTTATCTGTGGTTTCAATGGGTGTACCGGTGAAACCAATAAATGATGCATAGGGAAGGGCATTTCTCAAGTGCTTTGCAAGCCCATCTATGAAATCATACTGACTTCTATGAGCCTCATCTGCAATGACGATAATGTTTCTCCTTGTGCTTAAAGGTTTGTTCTTAACAAGATATAGATCTGGATTTGGTTCCTCAACCGGATCTGATTCTTCATCTATTACCACTTCATCTTTGTCCAGGGGAGGCATAAACTTCTGTATAGTAGTAAAGACTATTCCTCCGGAAGCAACATTAAGTAGCGGCCGTAAATGTTTCCTGTCCTCTGCCTGAACAGGGGCCTGCCTTAACAATTGCCTGCATCCGGTGAAGGTATCAAAGAGTTGATCATCGAGGTCATTCCTGTCTGTAAGAACAACTATAGTAGGATTGTCAAGTGAAAGTACCAGTTTCCCGGCATAGAATACCATTGAAAGGCTCTTGCCACTTCCCTGGGTATGCCAGATAACTCCGGCTCTTCTGTCGCCGGTTGTTGCTGTTGCAGTTATGGTGGTTGTTACTGCCTTATTTACAGCATAGTATTGATGATAAGCTGCAACCTTTTTAAGGGTTTGATCCTTGGTCTTTTCAAATACAATGAAATGCCTTATAAGGTCGAGGAGGGTTGCCTTATTAAGCATTCCTTTGAACATAACTTCAATCTGAGGAGCAGCTGTTTCGGCTTTTGTCCTGCCGTCTTTTGATTTCCAGGGAACAAACCTGGTCCAGTCGCTTGTAAGAGTGCCACACCTGGCGTTTAACCCATCTGAGGCAATAAGCAGAGCATTATAATTGAAAAGTGATGGGATAAGGTGCTTATAGGTTTGAAGTTGATTAAAAGCTGCCCTGGTGGTCGCTTTTTCATCTGTTGGATTCTTCAGTTCAATAACAACCAGAGGAAGCCCATTTACAAATAGAATTATATCAGGTCGCTTATTGTTGTTGTTCTCAATAACTGTGAACTGGTTCACAGCAAGGAACTCATTGTTGCCGGGATCGTTGAAATCAACTATATAGACCTTATCGCCTCTGATATTGCCATCCTTCCTGTACTCAATATCAATCCCTTCAGTTAAGTATTGGTGGAATGTCTCATTATTGATAAGGAGGTTGGAACTTGATGTACGGAGAACCTTTTTCAGTGCATCTTCTCTTGCATCAGGTGAGATTGATGGATTTAATCTGTTGATAACATTTTTAAGTCTATTAACCAGAACGACCTCATTATAAAACCTCTCAACAAAAAGTCCGTCTGGTGAGATATCAGGGCCACTGAAAAGGTCATATCCCAACTCCTTGAGGTAATCAAGACAGATAAATTCAACGTGGGTTTCAGTTATAGGTTTCATAAATCCATAAGAGTATTCCAGTTTCTATTTATATAAAGTCCAATCCCTTTCCCTGGTTGATAGAGCTTGTATAACTCAATAAAATCATGGAAGGCCTCATTAAAAGTGCCATTTTTTATTATGCCTTTATTGGCCAAATAGATTAAGGCAATTGAAGGTGCTCGTGATAATCCCTGATTACAATGAATAAGAATTTTTTTTGAAGGAATGTGGGTCTCAAAAAACTTTATTGCTGATATTATTATGGGATTGGTAAAGATAGGACTTAGCTCAATCTCCATATCCACCATATTTAAAGCTAAGTGATTGCCCTTCTCCATGATCAAATAATTAGGGTGGGTTCGGGGTAGGCTGCCATTATAACCAACAATCCTAGTATGGCATGGATGCTTACAAGCGTGAATATATGCCCATCCCTCAGGACTGTCATATCGGCAATTCTGTTCGGTTCCTATGAAAATATTATGATATACTTCAATCATTAACTCTTATTTTGCCAGTCATTAACCTGGGAAGAAGTATATCCCGGATTGCAGTAAGTGTTTTTAATTCCTCCGTATTTGAAAATATTTTTTCATCAACAGCATTCACTGCATTCTCGAATCTTTGAATTACTTTCTGAACAGGCACTACTAAATCGATATTTTCATAGTTGGTTTTGTTTATAGATCCAAAAACAGTCCCTTCACCCTCAAATCCTTTGAAAACCTTTTCTAGATTTTTCATAGCATAGTATGTGTATGAGTATGCCCCTGAATTATGTCTAACAGATGATAGTCCTCTCCCTATGCAACAATCCTCCAATGCCATATTAATAGCACCAACTGGTGCTCTTACACTTATTAGTGTGTCAAATTTTCTTGACATTCTGTTGGGTGAAGTTGTGTACATACGATTTCCCGGAAACCTAAAACCAAAATCTGTTTTTCCCTGAAAAAAGATCATTCCCTCTCCTTTTTCATTATAAGAATCTCCAGGTGGTGATTGTCCCATTGTGACCAGGAACTCCTCACCAAGTTTTCCCCTCCTCCAGCCCTTCGGCAATCCATCTAAAAACTCTCCATCAAATCCAGGGAACCTGAAATCCACAAACCACTCTTTAAAAATTGCCTTGGCAATGGCTTCTAGGGTTTTGTTCAGCTGGAGGTTAAGTTCAATCTTGTCGTCAAGGGATGATAATATGGAAGCAATGCGGGATTGTTCGGATATATCTTTTGGAGCATGAAACTCATAATTGTATATTCTTGTCGGAGAGGTATGTTTTACAGTCGAACCTGTAGCGGAACTGACAATAAAATTGTGATATTTTGAGGTTCGCAATATCCAATAAAGAAAATTTTCATTGATTTCCAATGATTTGAGTTGTACCTTCCCCAATCGCTGATTATGCAGATAACGATTATTATTGTGTTGGGGGATCTTTGCTGAATATCCAAGAGTGTCTCCCTCCTTACTCAAGTCAGTCATTGTTATGAGAATGTCTCCTTCACTCAAAATATACTCCTTAGGATAATCACCTTTATAGTATTTGAATTTGTCGGATTTGAAGCCACCTCCTATTTTAAAATTGCCTGGAGTTAACAGTATATCATCCGTTGGTTCATCAACAAAGAACTCTCCCTTGAAGGCAAATCCGTGTTTAACTTCTATGGTATCGCCAAGTTTAAATTTCTTCCAGTCACTCATTACTTTTTGCTAATAGGATCTCTCGCTTATTTAACCATCTTATTTCATGAGAGGGTAACAAACTATTGATCTTTTCTTCAATTTCAGAATGTAAATTATCCTCATCTTTCACAAAGGTCGATGCATATAAAGAAAAGTGTTTTGTGTTACCTTCAATTAATTGTCCCGGCAATAGAATTGGATTCAAAACTTCAAAGACTTGATGAATAACCCATGGATAGGGTCTAATATGTCTGTGCATAAAGTGGTTCAGCCAGTCATTCACTACTTTGATTTCTAACCAAATTATTCTTGAGTCATACTGAACATTCTCCAACCTCTCAAGTATTGGAATCAACCTCGAAAGTCCAACAGGCTTGTTCTTATATATAAGATAGTCAATCCCTAAAATCCCTAAAATCCTTTTTTCAAGAGATAAGCGAAGTGCGTAAAGGACCAGTACATCAAGAGTGTATCTCTCATTTGAATCCTCCGGCAGCCGGTTTTTGTAAAAGAGCCATTCTGCATGTTTGTAATGGATACTCGATGACAAGGTATTTGGGCTTAATATAATAAATGAGCAATCTTCATTCTGATCTAGTTGCTCAACACAGGGCGCTAAATCTGCAATGGTAGTTCTAATACTACCAGAATTGTCATTGGACTTCCCCTCTGTGATAAGATGTGTCAGATATAGTGCCGCTGCCTTTAAGTGACAACGATTCATTAGATCATCATCTTTTGAACTCCATTTGGTCTTAAAGATGTTATTACGAATACAGGTAATGGCTAATCCTCTGCCACTAATAGAGTTTAAGTAGTCAGCCAGGGCTTCCGCATTAGTGATTGATGGATCTTTATATGTTGTTTTTAGGATCATCATATCTATGTGTCAGTATTGATCTGTATAGGCAACAGGCTTTTTCTATACAGGATGATCTGGATCTGTATAGAAAACTGTCTTTTTCTATACATGTTTGTACTGATCTGTATAGATAACAGCCATTTTCTATACATGTTTGTACTGATTTATATAGAAAACAGTCTTTTTCTATACATGTTAATCCGCATATTCTCGGAGACCCCCACATAAAATTATCTTGAGGAAAAGTCAGGGTTTATTGTTTTTATAGGTTCAGTCTCCTGGACCTTAATCGGTTCCCCGATGAACAGAGAAAACAAGGGTGCATTGATATAAAAGTTACTTCTTCCAATCTTTTCTTTGGTAAGGAAGCCATGGCTCACCAGAAGTTCAAGATACCTCCTTGCAGTAAGTCTGGACACCTGTAGGTCTTTCATAACAAATTCAATCTTGGTATAGGGGTGACGAAACAGGTTATTCAGAAGATCTTGGGAATAGACTTTCTTCATTTTAGTACGAATACCTTGCTTATACTCCTGCATAAGTTTCCGGATGTTAACGATAAGTTCGATCGTCTCTTTAGAGGTTTGCTCAATACCATCCAGAATATATAAGATCCATTCCTCCCATTTCCCGGTAATACGTACATTTTGAAGCAACCTGTAATAGTCACCTTTCGACTGGATGATATAGCGGCTTAAATACAGAATGGGAATGTTCAATAGTCCGTTCAGTACCAAATAAAGTATATTTATAATTCGACCGGTTCTTCCGTTGCCATCATAGAAGGGATGGATACTCTCAAATTGCAGGTGTATTACTGCCATTTTAACCAATGGATCAATATCGTGCATCTTGTCATCATTCATGTATTTGATAAGGTTGGACATAAGGTTAACGATGGTATCGTAATCCTGTGGAGGCATATAGACTGTCTCACCAGTCTTTTCATTTATTAGAGATGTGCCTGGCAGCCTCCTATAACCTGCATCATTCTGTTCAAGATTTTTCTGGATTTCAAGGATGAAGTTTTCATTCAGCAGCTTATTCTTTCTGACCAGTCCAAATCCTCGAATCAGAGCATCTGCATATCTGCTTACTTCTTTTGCTGATGCACTTACAAACATCTCTTCAAATAGCTGTGCCTTATACATCTCGTCATGAGTAGTGATGATGTTCTCTATTGCTGAACTGTCTTTTGCTTCCTGGAGGGCAAGGGTATTAATCAAGATAGTCTCATTTGGAATTGTCTCAGCCATTCCTTTGAGTTCAGCAAGAAATCGGTTTGCAGAAGCTGCCTTCTTGAGGATCGCCTTGGTCTCAAGGTCAACCTTAGGAGGTAGAGGTTTAATACTATATTTCATAGCCTAATGTTTTCAGGTTCTCCTTAATCAAAGTGTCAAGTTCAGTCCCCTTGGTTATCTGCCCTTTAAGATCAGAAGTCATTTTCTTCATCTTTTCCTCGAATGCAATGCTATCATCTTCCTCCTCCTCATACTCTATATACCTGCCGGGTGTGAGGACATAATTGTTTTTTCGTACCTCATCCAAGGGAACAGACTTACAAAGACCAGGGACATCTTTATACAAACTTTCCCATTCCTTACTCCTCCAGTTATGATAGATCTCACCAATTGAAGAAATATCCTTGTCGGTTAGTTCTTTCTGTCTTCTACTGATCATTGTTCCCTTTTCCCTGGCATCAATAAACAAAAAGTGTCCAGAACGGTTACGTAACTTACCATTTGTCTTATTTCTTGCAAGAAACCAGAGACAAGCAGGTATCTGGGTATTATAGAATAGTTGTGTTGGCAGAGAAACCATGCAATCTACAAGATCATTCTCAACAAGGTTCTTTCGTATATCACCTTCTGTATTGGTATCACTGCTCATACTGCCATTTGCTAGCACAATCCCGGCAGTACCTCCCGGAGCCAGTTTACTTATAAAATGTTGCAACCAGGCATAATTGGCATTACCTGGAGGAGGTACTCCAAATTTCCACCGGTGGTCATCCTTCTGAATCTGATAATCACTTACGTTGAAAGGAGGATTAGCCAGGATATAGTCAACCTTGGTATCCGGGAGCTTATCATTCATGAGTGTGTCACCGAGTTCAATCTTTGCCTCAATACCTCTGATAGCAAGATTCATCCTGCAAAGTTTATAAGTAGTTGGATTGCTCTCCTGACCGAATATGCTTATTTTGCCCTTCCTGTGTTCGTGTAATTCAATAAATCTCTCACTCTGGACAAACATTCCACCACTTCCACAACACCCGTCATATACCCTCTTCTCAGCTTCAGGAGCCAGCATTTCCACAAGGAGTCTAACAATACTCTGAGGAGTGTAGAATTGTCCACCCTTCTTTCCCTCAGCATCAGCAAACTGGCCGAGGAAGTATTCAAATACGAAACCAAGGACATCTCTGCCTTTGCCGCTAACAGTTCCGTTTCCACTTAGGGTAACTGATCCAATGAGATCTATCAACTCACCAAGTCTCTGCTTATCGAGTGCCGGTCTGGCATAATCTTTCGGAAGAACACCTTTAAGAGTTGGGTTGTCCTTCTCTATGGCATCCATTGCCTCATCAATATCCTTACCTATAGTTGGTAGTTTTGCCCTTTTCTGCAACCAGGTCCATCTGGCTGAAGGTGGTACATAAAATACTCGCTCAGCAGTATATTCATCCTTATCCTCCGGATCGGCGCCGGTAGATGCACCCTCAGACTTCAGTTTATTGCATAGCTCTTCGAATGAGTCAGAGATGTATTTCAGGAAGATCAGTCCAAGTACCACATGCTTGTACTCGGCAGCATCCATGTTATTACGGAGTTTATCGGCAGTCTTCCATAAAGTGGATTCAATCTTATTGTTTTCAGACATTGACTGAAAGGAGATTTGATAATAAAGAATTAAAATTAAGAAAAATTTGGATATATATTGGAAGGGAATGATATGAGTTACTTAAGCAATTTTGTGTAAATTTATTAGCACAATGGCTGGATCATCTTTTTAAAATTTCAGGAACCAACATGTAACTCACTGCCCATGAAGAAACCAATTATTTTAGACCAAGCTGTTTTAAGAGAGATAGTAAAATATGAGGTCAGGGAGGCAATTTCACATGATCGAGAACAAATATTAAAAGACATTTTTACAAAGATTAAACAAGAACTCCCTGAGAGTGTACGGGAAAAACAACTTATTCAATTGGTACAAGACACAATTCGTAGAACTCTTGCTAACTGCAAACGAGAACAAGTCCTGCAGGAACTTATGACCAAAAAATATGTGACTTTAGCCAAAGCTGTACTATACCTTGAGGATGTAGGGATTGGGCGAGCCAAACTTAGTAGAATGATTGCGGTTGGTACAGTTAGGACAAAGGCGAAAGAATTAGAGGAGCCACAAAAGGGTCCGGGGAGAATTTATGCTGAGGATATTTACAAGCTATTATGCGATTGAATCAGAACTTGTTCTTAATCCTTGTTGGCTTAACAAATGAGGGAAAGTCAATAATAAGTGACCTTTTCTTTGTATCTTTGGATTAGAAGATATTGGTGACGTAGTACTTATTGCTGACGCAAGAAATCTGGAGAATTTTTAAAGTCATGGGCAATAAGGAATCCTTCACGCTGGAATGGCGTGGGGCTTCCTTTTCATGACTTGGGCTCTCCAGAGCCTCTTGCGTGGAGTAGGTTAGTTCCACGCTTCTTTTATTAATAAAGTAAAGATGAAACTTAATCTTAATTCCAAAATCAGGTATCTTTCAGGTGCCTTTGTATTTCTAATACTGTGTGTTAGCCTTTATTTCTTGCTACAGTCAAAAAGGTACCTAGTTTTAGATAAGGACTCTTTAATTGTAATGGATACTTGGACAAGAAAGACCTTTTATATGAATCCTCCCATATATAATCCTGAGTCAAACAAAGGAGATAAAAAGATTAGTTCCGGGCCTGAAATTGACAACCCCATTAATTACACACCTGAAATTTCTGAAACATCATTGCATTTTAAAAAAGAAAAGATAAAAATACTGTACGATTCATTAAAGGCGAATCCAAATATTACCGGCTTACCTGATGACATTCTTGTCTTTGAGTCAAAATTGCAAAAACCAGAAACTTTAAAGGTACTCTATGAATCATTGAAGTGTAATCCACATATTACTTACTTACCTGCAACTTATAATGATTTTGTAATTTCTTTAACAGAATAGTTATACATTATTAAATAAGAAATTTGAAAATATTCTATTACACGGCCCTTAAAAAGTAAAACATGAAATTTGCAGAACAAAAACCGATTCGCTGCCTATTAGAAGCAGACATAGATACTTTTAAGACGCTGGCAAATGTTTTATTCCAACTTGGTGGGCAGATAGCCAAGGCTCCTGTTGTGTTTGATGATACTACAAAACAAGACTTCAACTTGTTGGCCACGATGATTATCGAAAGAACCACTGATCATAGTATCAATTATGAGGGTAAAGAGTATCAAATATTTCAGGCTCCAAGAAGAAGGTTTCTCAGGGCAGATGAAAATCCAATATACCTGGGCACAGAATACGGTAATAACTTTTTAGATGCCTGTCGTAATTTCATGAGGCTCCATCCCTGGTTGCTCAAGCATTATAATGAAAGGAAAAATAAGTATAGTGGGAGAGATCTGATTTCTGATCCAGCCCTGCAAGAGTAAACACTTTCAAATACTTTTAGGATTGATATAAAAGAAATGGCCTCATTACTTGAGATAGCAAAGGAAAAGTTGGACAAAAAACTCCAAATGCCAGTTACAAAGGGGTGGTCAATCCTCCCGCAGCTGATGTTAGCGGTGTTCAACGAGGAAACAATGCACGACCTGGATCTGAATATGAATGATCGTCAGGAAATGGAGCAGGAAATAATAGCACTCTTGTATTATTCTGACAAAACAGTAGCAAGAATGCTGGAACTTAACAGCCCTGAGAGAGAAGAGGAAATAGCCCTGAAGTTAGACATAGCAAGAACAGAATCAGAAATAAGGGAGATTTTGATTGTGGATCTTCTATTCGAAGCAATGAGAGAAAACCTGGATGATTTTCCCTTCCATAATAGGGTGGGAATATAATTGAGTATACATTTCCCAGCGTACTTAGCTCTTGTGTAACAACACTCTATTGAAACGCAAGCTTGACATAATTGGTAATAACAGATATTGCTGGCTCCTAATAGCTTGTAAATGTGTCGTATATGCCATATTTGTTGTTATAAAAAACTGTTCATTTGTAACACAGTGTTAATTGGTAATAACAACTCTTATAAATCAGATAATCTACTAGATACAGATTTTTGAATTTATTCTCATTAACAAATATTGAAAATTTTATCATTTGTTAATTAATTGGTAACTGTCTCTACCAAATTAGACTATACCCACATACTGTATTTCTCAGTTAATATGGAGTTAATAACTTATATTGATTCGATCTGAAATTCTTTTTATATTTATATTGAAAGTTGGTGTGAAGTTTTTGTGGGCTACTGATTAATCAAAAAGTAACTGCATTCTTAGGAAAGTTGTAGGACTTTGATCTACTGTATCAATTTTTTACTTATGCTACTTTTTTTAGCAGTACAAAATTTTAGTTCGAAGAATAGGCTATTTAAATGGTTTAATTCTATTGATCCTTTACATAGAAAGCCTAACCATTTCAATCCATTTTCCTCCATTTTGCTGCAAATATTTTTAGTTGTATAAACCTAATAATAATGTTTTATGAATCATTTTATGAGAGCAATTCCAAACCCACAGAGCAAATCTATTGTACTTTTCCTAACAGTCATATTCTCTGTGCTTACATGTCATGCGCAAGTAACAACTGAAACAATTATTTCTAATGCTGACGATATTACAAAGCGTAATTTATCCTTAGTATCAGTAGTCAAATATGAACCTTTAGATGTTGCTTCAAACACATTAAGTGTTGATTCTGCAAATATGATGATGCAATCTCAATCTAAAGCTCAACAAACAATACCACCTGAATATGGCTTTGTTAAGTCAACTTTTGTTACTGCCTTCCCAGAGGCTTTAGACACTGATGAAAGAGGTGAACCAGTAATTAATTATAATAAGCTTATTCCTATCATGTTCAGAATTATTCAAGACCAAAATAGTCGAATAATCACCTTGGAAAATAAGGTAAAAGAACTCCAAAAAAAATAGATAATTAATTTATTCCAATACTATGAAAAAGTTATTTTTCTTGTTTCTATTCGGAACTATTTCACATTTGCTTTTAAGTCAAACCTCATCTTGGGTTGCAGGAACTAACAAACTATATGCAAATCCATATAGCACGACTAGTGTAGGGATTGGGACAACTACTCCAAATTCAACAAGCCGGTTAGATCTAAAATATACGGGTTCTGATAAACTAACTTCTGGCTCACGTATAACTCAACTCACTGATTTGGAGATTGACGGCACAAATATGAAAGCAACTCTATCTTCACGACTTGGATTTGGCTCCGCATGGACTACCACAGGGGGAAATGCCAGTGCAGTTTTAGGATCAATTACAAGTCTTTCAAAGATTAACGCAAATACATGGACTTCGACATACGCTGCCGGTGGTACATTCTCTGTAATTCTTAATAATCCGACTGGGTATAATTCAAATGAACATATAATTGCAGGTACATATACTCAACTTTCAGGTACAATATCCTCATTCCCTGCAAATGGTTATGTTACTGCGCTTTTTGCAAGAGATCTTGTCAATGTCTCCTCAACATGGGCAGGATATTTTGATGGTAAGGTAGCTGTGACATCAAAAATATATTCAGAAGAAGTTATTGTTAAACTAAAATCCGAATGGGCTGACTATGTTTTTGATGATGAATATAAGTTATTACCACTAAATGAGGTGGCAAAATTTATAGATGAAAACAAAAGACTTCCAGATATTCCTTCATCTGACGATGTCGCAAAGAATGGTATTACACTTGGAGAAATGAATGCACAACTTCTAAAAAAAGTAGAAGAGCTCACTCTTTATTTGATCGATCAAAATAAAAAAATTGAATCTCAAAGTAAGGAAATTGAATTACTTAAAAAGGAAATTGTAAGAAAAGGTGAGTAATTATATACTATTAAATTACATCTTGCTATGAGGAACACAAAGACTTGCACGTTTGTATATACATTACTATATCTCTATCTATGCGGATCTAACATGGTATGTAATAGTCAGATTCCTGATAGTCCCAAATTTTATACCCCAGATGCCTCCTCGTTCATTAAATTCATTGATAATCAGGTTTCATTATTCACTGGATCGGTTGATTTTACAATTCCAATAATTGATATAAACCAAGGAGGTATAAATATACCTATATCACTTAGATATAATACAACAGGAATTAAGGTAATGGAGGAAGCTAGTTGGGTAGGCCTTGGCTGGAACCTGAATGTAGGTGGAGTAATAACACATTCTATTAATGGAACCCTTGATGGTCCCTCGGAGTATAATACTTTCCTGAATCCTGAGATAATAGAGAAGCAGGATGATGAATATGTTCTTGTTGCCGAAGGAACACTTACAAATCCTTCCAATGGAAGTCAAGATATATTAGCAACTATTAATGCAATAAATTCTGCATATTATGGAGGCCTCAATCCTGATATCTATTATTTCAGTTTCTTAAATTATAGTGGGAAATTCTATGTGCATCCAATTACTAAAGAGATTCGACTAGCAAATGAGGAATCAAGGATTAAATTTACCCTATATTCTGATGTCCCAGGTGCCACTTTTTGGAAAGCTATAACACCGGATGGGACAACCTTCTTTTTTACCGTAAAATCATTCACTGAAAGACCTGGTAATATTATATCTTCAGAGAACTTTTACTTAAGCAAGATTATTACTCAAGAGGGAGAAGCGATTGATTTCAATTATAATACAGATGAAAGCTTTTCTATATCTTTCAACAATGATCATATTCGATATGGTCATATTGGTATAATTGAAACTGGGCCAGCACTTATAAAGAATGATTATACTACTTGTACATTAAGTAGTATTAGCACTCCGAATATTACAATCAATTTCAATTCTTTGACAAATGATAGGATGGATTTGCCATCTGAAAGGAAATTGACCTCAGTAGATGTAATAGATAATCTAAATGATCGAACAAGGACTTTTAAGTTCTACTATGATTATTTTATTTCTTCTATTGCTGGTAATTATTGTACTAGTAGCTTTTTTAACGCAACAAAGGCTACTCATAGGCTTAAACTTACAGAATTTAAAGAAGAAGGTCTTCCCGGTTATCATTTTAATTATATTGATGGACTGCCCATAAAGACAACATATGCAGTTGATTACTGGGGCTATTATAATGGAGAGATTAATAATACAAGGTTATTTCCAAAGTTTAAGGATCTGCATCCTGTTGATGAAAGCTTCCCTAGTACTGGCGGTGGACGAAGAGCAGCAAATGTAGACTTTGCTACAGCCGGTCTTCTAAGTACAATTATTTATCCAAATGGAGGAGAAAGGAGAATTGATTATGAATCAAATACTTTTAACAATCAGTTCGTCATTTTATCCAAACAGCAATTGGATGCTTTTGATGTAACAGGAGGGTCATCTTTTTTTCTTCAAGATAATAATGAATCAACAGATATTAGATTTCACCAAATAGATGCCTCTAAACCAACCAGGATCAAGATTGTAGGTTATATCACCAGAGGCACTGGAACTTATGATGATATAAAAGATGCTTATATTGAATTGAGATGGTACACGACTTTAATACAAAGGTGGGATATGGTTGGTCTTTATGATCAGACTAGTTTATCCTTTGAATTTGAAACAACCCTTGAACCTAATACAAATTATCCATATAGTATCACAGTATCAATTCCGGACGCTCTCGGACCACAAGGATGGGCTGGGTCAAAACATATTTCAGCTTCTGCTACGGTCTATATTAATGATATGGAACTCACTGATTTTACGTACTCTTCTGGAGGTGGAATCAGAGTAGCCAGAGAACTATTATTTGATGCAGGAAGTACTGCTCCAAGTCTCATTAATAGATATGATTATGGTTTTGGGAGTATTATGACTCCTATCAAATTTGATCAAACTTATGAGGGTGTTGGATACCCTGATCCGTCGAATCCACTTAATTGTACACCATACACAGACATTGAGCTATCTTCTGTTAATTATTATCCAGAAAACGTGTTTGGTCAGGGATTAGTTGGCTATTCCTATGTTGATGTTCATTCTGAAGGCCAGGCAAACTGGGAGTCAGGTGTAGATAATTATGATGTTGGAAAGACTTCCCTTGAGTATATCGAGCAGGTAAACGAAAATAGCCACATGGCAAATTACATTTTGGGAGCTCCTCTATGGGGACAACCACTTAATGGCCTATTAAGGACTAAAATATTTTACGATAGTGACAATACAATAAATAAAGAGGAGATCTTTTCCTATTCGTATACAGGAGAAGCGCTGTTTTGGGGGTTACACACTATCAATTACAATATGGGATGTGATATTGGTGGAGGGACAAGAGGTCCAGCAATAACATATCCAGTCAGAAGTTATCGTGTCAACCTTGACAAAAAAATTGAAATATTGGATGGCATTACGACTGAAACTAACTATAAGTATAATCTTATGGGACAACTAATTCAGGATTCCGTCTATTCAAGTGCTGGAACTTTATATAGAACTAAATACAGGTATCCATATGACCTTGCATCAACCGATGCTATACTTATGTCCATGAAGAATGAAAACGTTCTTGATAAATTAGTATCTAAAGAAACCATTTATCCAGATTCAAGGACTATTCTGGAGAAGAATACATTTGGAATAACTCGGTCGATTATTAATCCTTATTGTCCTGCCATCAATATCTTCTCAGTTATTACAAAAGAAATATACAGAAACAATTCAACCAATTATGATAAAAGGTATCTATTTACCTATAATCCAAAACTTGTAGAAGAGAAGGAGACAAATAATATTAGTACAAGTTACTTCTGGGGATATAATCAAATGCTACCTGTTATAAAAGCTGAAAACGTAGATTATGTCACTTTGTATTCAAATGTTAATAGTATTCAAGGTAATTTTCAAGAATTTCTTTCAAGTTCTATTGGAGATCTAACGACTGTTGCACAGAGGACCGCATGGAAGAACTTCAACACTACTTTACGTTCGACGCTCAATGGTGCAAATTTGATCACAACATATACCTATCTGCCGATGATAGGAATAACATCTCAAACAGATCCCAATGGAGTGACAACATATTATGAATATGACTCTTTAGGCCGCTTGAAATGTATTAAAGATGATGATGGCCGTATATTAAAAACCTATGTTTATCATTATAAAGAATAACAATTATCACTATGGTAATTACACTAAAACCTAGTACCAGATTCCACATTTTATGGATCTCAATATTCCTTTTTCTAAACGCTTTTCTTTCAGATTCTTCACTTAAAGCTCAGTCACAGAAGACATGGCAGTGGGTAAAACAGATGGGAGGTGATTCTTGGGACATTTCGGCGGGTGTAGTATGTGATTCAAAGGACAATCTATTTGTAACAGGAAGTTTTATGGACACTCTTCTATGTGGTTCAAAAGAAGTTATGTCATCGGGGAACCAGGATATATTCGTGGCGATTTTCAACGAGAAGGGTGTTATAGAAGAAATATTTGCTGGAGGGGGTAGAGGAAAAGATATCGCAACATGTATTGGAATTAATCAAGATGACATTGTAGTTATAGGCGGAATGCTATCAGATTCTGCCAGGTTTAACAAAACCCAGGCTCCAGGAAATGGGAAGAGGCTGTTTGTTGCTGCTACGAATGACAAGGGGAAATTCATCTGGATCAACACTATTTCAATCAAGGGTGATGCATCTCTATATTTGATCGACACAGATATCCTTGGGAACATTTTTGTTTCAGGAGTTTTTACGGGCAAATTAAAATCAGATGAACTGGAAATAACCAGTAAGGGTAAAAAAGATATATTTCTTGCTCGTATAAACAAAAAAGGTGTAATTGAAAAGATCATTTCTTTGGGAGGTTTGGGAGATGATTCTCCTAGCTCTCTCTCAGTTAACGCCTCAGGAAAAGTTGTATTAGCTGGTACTTTTGAAAAAGCTTTTGAAACAGGGGGGATAAAATTATTTGCTGGTACCGAATCAGTTAAAACTAAAGTTTTTTTACTTTCATTAAATAGTGACTTTTCTGCTATTTGGTCTAGAGTGTTTTTGGGAGATGATTACGCTCAGATATCTTCTTTGGAACATGATAATTCCGGTAACCTGTATGCTTCAGGTAGCTTTACTTCTAAACTTCATACCCTAGATACGACTCTTACTTCTAAGGGTTATACAGATGGATTTATTCTCAAATACCTACCGGATGGAAAGCTAGATTGGGGGAGGTGTTTTGGTACATGGTATTATGATTATGCGTCTCATCTTAATGTAAATAATCTGGATGGTGTAATAATTACTGGTTCAGTTGGTGATACACTTGAGATTGATTCACTCAGAGTGAATCCATTAACAAACAGTAACGCAGCCTTACTTCTACAATTTTCTTCTTCAGGTAAGGCCATCTGGGCTGATTGCATTTCGGGGGAAGGTAAAAATTTCAGTGATGGCTCGACAATAGATCAAAAAGGGAATCTGTATATGACCGGTACATTCAGGAATAACTTTGATAAAGGAGAAACTTCTTTGACTTCATATGGTGATCAGGATATTTTTCTTGCTAAGTATTTCAACTGCCAAACCTCGCAAGCTGAAATATTTGGAGAACTATCTATTTGCCCTGGAAAAAGTACTGAATTGAGTGTCAGTAAAGGACACAAAAATATCCTATGGAATGATACTATTCCAAATAAGTCTAAGTTGATAGTCACCAAACCAGGTCAATACTGGGTTAACATGAGGGATAAGAAAGGTTGTTTATTGGTGGATACGGTTCAGGTAGAGCAAAATAACTTGCCTGTTTTCACTCTAGGAAATGATACAACTATTCTGATCAGCGATTCGATACTTCTAAGTGCTCCATCTGGGTATCCAAAATATGAGTGGCAGGATTATTCAATAGAGCAAACATACCTGGCGAAATCAAATGAAGGTAAGAAGAGCACAGAGGACTATTGGTCGACAATAACTGATTCGTTATCTTGTAGTTATACGGATACAATATCAATTACCTATATTGATTGTTACAACTGGCTTGATCTAGATGACATAAAAATAGTTTTATACCCTAATCCCGTTCTGGATAAAGTATTTTGGTATCTAAATACAGATGAAACCTGCCAGGTTATAATAGATCTCACGGATGATAATGGTCGTATTCTCTACCATCTGTATTATAAAAATTATTACCCTAATGAGCTGGAGGAAATTAATTTAACTAATATCCCTTCTGGCGTCTATAATATTAGAATTACCAACTCTCCTCAGGGAGGTAAGTTTAAGACAGTAACAGTCATTAAAAAATAATTTTAAGATTAATAACCATCTATGGCTATTCAAAAACTGAGAAAAATGACTTCCCCCTATCTTTTTATTAATAAATTAATGCCCAAACAGTGGTTAGGGATAATTGTATCCTTTCTATTAATCACGTCAACGCTAAATGCCCAAGTAGAAGACATTGTACTTCAAGATCCTGTAATTGGTACTGTAACCGTATCAGCACCGGGTTCTGTAACGATGAAACCAGGTTTCCATGCAATAAGTGGATGTAATTTCCATGCTTATATTGGACCATTGCAGGAGCAGGAAGATACTATTACAATTCCTTCCTATGGGGGTAATGGAATACCTGCTACTGGTTCAACAGAAATGAATTATATTTCAAGCATCACTGTCAAGGAGCCTTTGACAGAATTACCGCAGTCTGGTGCATTCAAACATATTCAGGAGATTAAGTATTTTGATGGACTAGGAAGGCCTTCACAGATAGTTCAAGTGGGAGCATCACCTTCTGTCAATGATATCATACAGCCTATTCTATATGATGCATTTGGAAGGGAAGTAATTAAGACATTACCATATACAGATGTAAAAAGTGGTGCCTTCAGAACAAATGTTACTGAAACTACTATAAACGATTTTTATAATTCTTCTGGTACATCACCAGAGGGAATTGAAGAAAATAATCGAGCATTTACATCAATAGGATTTGATAACTCTCCGCTAAATCGTATGGTATCAAAGACGGGTCCAGGAACAGCATGGGAAGATAAACCAGTTACTATAAATTATTTATCTAATACTGAAACGAAAAATGGTTGGCGAGTATCAGGGAATTATACATATACTTCATTGACATATGAATTAAATACATTATTTGTCATTGAAACAATAGATGAAGATGGCAATTATACCCGGGAATATAAGGATAATCTTGGTCAGGTCGTATTAAAAGAAGCAAAACTTGGAAATGAATGGCTGCAAACTGTTTACATATATGATGATTTAGGCTTGCTTAGGTGTGTTGTTCCTCCGAAAGGTTCTAATCCTAATACCGATCTTGACTTATGTTTCTATTATCTATATGACAACAAAAGCCGTTTGATTGAGAAAAAAATTCCAGGAGGAGGTGTAATAAAAATGGTTTATGATAAGAGGGATCGACTTAGGGCTACTCAAAACAGTTTGCAGACCTCTCGAAGAGAATGGACTTTTACAAAGTACGATGAATTGAACAGGCCGATCATTACAGGTATTATAAAGAACTTTACCACTGATACATCAGTCGTCAGAATTTCGATTAATGGAACCTCAATAAATGAGACTCGTGAAAATTCTGCAACTTACTATGGATATAACAATGGTTCATTCCCAAGTGGAACCATACCTGTCACAGAAGTACAGACTGTTATATATTATGATGATTACTCATTTCTGGATATAAGCAATATAGATATCCCAGATAGTTTGCGGTCAACAAAATATGATATTGATCTATATAATTTTGCCTCAAAGATCGATATTACTCCGAAAGGTCTAGTAACAGGAACGATGACGAAAGTACTTTCGGACTCAGCTGATAATAGTAGTATTGTCCCATTGAAAACACTGTATTCCGCAACATATTATGATAAATTTGGGCATGTATTAAGAAGTATTTCTGAGAACCACCTCAAAGGGAAAGATATTATAAGTAACCTTTATGAAGATATAACTTTTCAACTTGTACAAAGTAAACAAGAGCATTATAAAGGACAAGAAAGTATTGTTATTGAGAAGGTATTTGAGTATGACCATTCAGGACGGCTCTTGGCTACTCAACTCAAGGTGAATGATCAGCAGCCAATTACTCTTAATGCAATGATATACAATGAGGTAGGAGAGATGATCACAAAATTCCTTCATTCAAATCAAATAACAGGCAATAGGAGTTTCATTCAGAAAACTGATTATCAGTACAATATTCGTGGTTGGCTGACCAAAATAAACGATCCAGATCTTGGAAGTGACAACGATGTTTTTGGAATGGAGTTATTCTACAATGATATTACAGGTTTAGGCAATACCATTGCACCAGAAGCTGGATTATTCAATGGTAATATAGCTGGAATGAAATGGGGAATAAATAAGGAAGGAGAACCCCAAAGAGGATATCAATTCAGCTATGATAATCTTAATCGTTTATTACAAGCAAATTATGCAGAAGGAAGTTCTCTTGATTCAAATGTGGGATATAATTCTGAAATAATTTCTGGTTATGATAAAAATGGGAATATATTAGGACTACAGAGAAAATTTGAGGGAGCAACAGTAGATAATCTTAATATCAGCTACATTACCAATACAAACAAAATTAGTTCAATTTTAGATAGTGGAAGTTCTACTGATGCTATCGACGACTATCCTGGTAACAGCCAAACTTATAATTATGATTTAATTGGGAACCTGGTCTTTGATGGTGCAAAGAATACGAATACAAGCTATTTCCGTACTCTTAACCTACCACAGAAGATTATATTTAATTCTACTAATCGTATCTACTATCATTATAGTGCAGGTGGAGTTAAACTCCTTAAGCATACAATTCCAAGCCCGGATCCTGATATTTTAACTCATTATTTGGGGAATATTGTTTATCAGGGAGGGGCAATAATCTATATACTTACTGAAGAAGGACGACTTCTCCCTTTTGGAACTGGCGATGACCGGGTATTTAAACCTGAATACAGTCTTAAGGACCATCTTGGTAATAGCCGGGTGACCTTTATGGGTACTGATCTGGGAGGATCTTTGGATATTGTCCAGACAACAAGCTATTATCCATTTGGACTGGTAATGGTTCAAAGTGATAATCTTTCTGTTGGTGATCCTCTGAAAAACAAATATCTTTACAATGGCAAGGAAATGCAGAGTGAAATCCTTGGTGGGAGTTCTTTGAACTGGTTTGATTATGGCGCAAGATTTTATGATCCGCAGATAGGAAGATTTACTACAGTCGATCCACTGACTGAAAAATTCTATTTCCTTACACCGTACCAGTATGGCTCAAACAATCCTATTACAAATATCGATATTGATGGTTTAGAAGGAGTTCCTTTCAATGCATCATGGCTCATTGCGAAATGGGCTGAATTTAAAGCAAGAACGCAAGAAGTCACCGGAGCTGTGTCAAGATTACTTACAGGAACATCTGGAAGTAATGTACCTACAAATATTATCTTCGGAACAAATATATCTAACAAGACTTTAGCAACCTGGAAGGATGTTGGAATAGTTGCTGACGGAGTTAATGATTTAGCTAATGGAGCCGCAACAGTTCTTGGAAATGTGCCAGGAGCAGAAACCTTAGTTGATGCTGGTGGAGCCTTAATAAACTTGGCTGAAGGAGATTTAGAAGGTGCAGCTCCTTATGCATTAGGATTATTGTTGCCAATAAGCGGAAAACAACTAAAAACTGGGGAAAAAGGATTGGAAGAAATTGTTGATGCAGCTGGTAGCGGTACTCCACGCATTAAATCAACAAAACAGTTAAGAAGTGAGTGGGAGACTTTAAATGGGGAAGCATGGCCAAAAGATCCGGAAACTGGTCGAAATATGGTGGCCCATCACAAGAAAGCCTTAGCGGATGGTGGTTCCGATGCAGGTAGCAATATTGCACCAAAAACAAACAAAGAACATGTCCAAGGTCATGTGGAAAATGGGGATTTTAAGAGATGGGGAAAACGTAGAAAAGAAGAAAATTGAAAATGGATATTCGAAAAATGATAAATATAAAAAGCTTATCTGTAAGCAGTATTGAATTTAAAGAAGACGTATTAAAGTTATACGTCGAAGCTTTAAATTATCTTAAAATGCAAAGCTGGTGTTCTGATGTTTTAGATGGCTGGTATGATAGAGGTTTAGCTGACAAATTAGCTGTTTTCTATTTTAAGATTGTACCATGTAGAGGTGCTGATGACTTTGTTTGGATAGTTGTTGGGGATATTCCTCCTGCTTATGTTGATATTGAAAGTGCTTCAAATGGAGCATGTGCACTAAAAGTATATTCTGACATTATGGAAGATTGGGTTAAAGCTGTAAAAGATGGAAGGAATCTGAATGATGTTTTTCCTGTTAACGTTAAGGCAAATGAAAAATACGCAAGCATGTTAGCTTCGAGAATTAAATTTATCAGAGAAAATATATTGGTAAAATATATTAACGAACTAAACGAGTGTTGATATCTTTATCTCAATTTTGAAATTACAATAAAGCCCGGTTCTTTGCCGGGTTTTGTTTTTTATCGTTCTCAAGTAGGGGGGTGGTACTCTTTTACAATCGCTGCCGCATCCAGAATTGCTTTATCGATGAATCTTCTTTTTTTATTTGGAGGGTCTCCATGATCAAAGGGGATTAGCTGGAAGACATAAACGAAATCAATTTCCTTGTTTTCTTCCGGGCCGATTGGAGCATACAATTTGTGAGCAGTTGCTATTACCGGTGTAAAGCTATGCAAATTGCTAAAGCGGGTAATAATATAAGAGATGAATTTTTCAATATCATTATCCGAGACATTATCTGCAGGATCAAATCTTACATCAGCTTTGTTATGATCATTGAATCTGTTAATCTCATCAAAATGCCCCTCGCAACTTGAAAATGTACAAACAAGTCCTATGGAGTTAAGTGCTTGGACAAGGGGGAGTATTTTGGGTTCAATATCTTTCATGGAGAATCAATTCCCCAATAGGTCTTGTCCCGGCTTTTCGACTCTGTATTTTTTATAAGATTTAGTTGAGTGACTCGACTCAATTAGCTTGCCTTCAGAAAACAGCTCCTGAACAAGATCTTTGATGATAGAAATATCCTTATTGTCAATTTTGGTTGCTATATCATCAATGGATAAACCAGAACTTCCGGAATCCTCCTGCAGGCAGTTTAGAATCTTATGTTTGATCATGTTTCTCATAGCCTATAAATTAGCTCTTTTACTATCACCTATAAAGCCAGTTGTTTAATCTTAATTTTCGTGATATAAGCTTTAAAAGAAATATTACAATCCTATTTTTCATCCACCAGCATATTCTATATCAGTTTAATTTGGTGTGACAATTTTTAAATTCTTTATTATTGATTAAAGTCACAACAAAATTACCTAAAAGATATTAACGATTGATTTAATTAATGGTAGAAAAGACTTTTTATTACACTGTATTTGATTTGTTTGAGGAAATCAGATTTACAAACATCTGAAATGTTAAATAGTATTGATTATTTATTAGGATTCATTTGTAAGTCCATTCAACCATAATTATCTACTGTTCAGTAGATTTTGAATAATGTTGATCAAAATAACCTTTCACCTGTTAAACTTGGCTATTAGAAAGTTTATCTTAATTGACGTGGTTATTCACCTCAAACTCTCTCCTTTAAACTCAATGATCTTGCACAAGCTGTTAATTCTTTCCATTGCCCTGTCTCCGTACCTCTGACAGAATTGTTGCGCTGTCAGATTGGATGACATAACAAGTATGTTGAGGTCTTGCTCTGCAATATTGAGGATCATATTGAATGCCTCGTATTTTTCACCATAATCATTTACCATGCTCTCAGCTCCAAGTTCGTCAATATAGGAGTACTTCCAACTCCAATATTTCTCAAAGTTCCTGTCAATCGGAAGTTTTATTGCATGGAATCCTGGGAGGGGTTTGCCTATAATCTCGAATAATGGCCTGATAACTCCAAGGATGATCGATGACTTTCCTCTGCCAAAATCACCACACAGATACAGTCCTTTGCCCTTGTTATCTTCTAGCCAATCAAGTACCTGCTCATATTCAGGCAGCCACTTGAGTCCAACAATGCGTTTGTCGAACATTTTAAAACTCTCGATGAATACTGGTTTGAGTTTTTCTCTCGATCCGAAAGTGAGCTGCTTTGGTTTCCTTTCGTAGCGACTTTTATCCAATTGATTTTCAGAGAGTCTGTCGAAAGCCTTAATCAGTTTTTTCTGATGTTTCGGGTCTATTGTTTCCATAGTCAATTCTATATTTAGCTTCTACTTTCCCTGTTACCATTACCTGTCCCGGGTGTTGGCCCCTATCAATGCTTAATGTTTTGGGTCTGTTTTCTTCCTTGAACCAAACCTGTATCATCTTTTGTTTCCAATTCTTAATTGCCTTACTTTGACTATCGTGCCAATTAGCTACTTCATACCCCTCCCATGCCCTTTTAGCAAGTATCTCATCGAAACCATGCTCTGTAAAATACTTAATAACCTCATTAAGTGTAGGAGGTTTGAATATCTTTTCAGGTTGTGCAAGTCGTTCTTGAATGTTTCCGGGATCTTGTGTGGAAGAAATTTCATTTAGCCAACTTTTATTATTAAGGTAGTCGAAAGAATTTTTACGAAACCTTTTGTAGGGTTTTAATTTGATATATACAGGTATGTACTCAATGCACCCAACTTTTTCGCATTCAGAAAAGTTATTCCAAAGATTTTCGCATTTTTCACGTTCAATATTTTTGTCATAAGAGTTCCAGAAATTCTCAAAAGACACTATATGATTGCTTTTAATATCCTTATCTATTTTATCCTTAATTATACTTTCCTTTATAGCATTGCCTTCATACTCATATCGTAATGCCTTAGTATCGTTCTTTGATGCACTGGCATTACGTTGGTCTTCCTGTTTATCTTTGCTCCACCTCTTAAATGCTGATTCTCTGGCCTTAGTTGATTTTTCATTGCGTTTATCCAACCTTCGCTCAACGCTTTTGGAACCAAAGCAGCCATTTTCTGTACTGAACAAATCAAAATCATTTAATATGCTTTCAATTATTTTACTATTAGTGCGCAGATCATATGCAATGCCATCGTAATCTACTTGTAATGCGTTTGCATTATTATATAGGTCCTCAACTATAGCCCAAAATATGCCATAGCCTGTCATACCATGTTTCCTGATAAGTCCTTTAATCTTTACATCAGTTCTGGCATTATAGTCGTGTGAAAAATAGAATGTCTCTTTACTCATATTCCAGTCTTTTTAAAGGAGCAACCACCCGGGAGCATTCAGGGACCTGCCTTGTGAGCAGGTGTCCCGGGAAGCGCTTCAATTATTATTTTATTACTTATCTTTTCTCAAGTTCTTTAAATCTCTCCATGGCCAGATCAAGTGCCAAATAAGTCCATGCAGTCTTGCCAAAATCTTCGTTTTTTGGAAACCGTTCACGTTCTTGATAAACCTTATCGTCAAGAGTTGTTTCGTGTTGGATGCGGATTTTGAATACCTCATAACCTAAGGTTTTTTTATTTAATGTTTGTTGATAGAGGCACGATCTCGTTCCTCTTAATACCTGAGTATAGATAAATCCATGATAACTCAATCTTGGTGAAACAGGTATCATAGTTTATCCTCTCTTGTATTTATGTGTAGGAATTTCTTTAACGGCTTCCCGAACTGCTGTTTCATCATAGAGGACACGGGAACCAATCCTGGAACCTTGTATTATACCAGTGCGAGTATATTCATTAAGGGTTGGCAGTGAAATTTTCAGCAGGTCGGCAACTTCTTGGCGTGATAAATAATGTATATCAGGTTTTGAAGTCTTTGTCTCATTCTTGAGGTTTCTGATCAGTCCCTCTAATAGGATGAGTTTATTCTCAATTGTTTCGAATGGATTGTTCATCTTTGACCATATTTTATGTTAATGGTCAAAGGTTTATTCATGAACCGTTTTAAAACCGGTTCAAAGTGGTTATAAAATCTGTCCGCTGATTTCTAATACATTCTTTTTAAATTTATTTATCTCATTTTCAGCATTTTTAATGTATTCATCCTTCTCAAGGTATGGAAGTGTTTTGCACATTACTTTTAAATGACGCTTATTCTTGAGATTATCACCAGTATCATTTATCCGATTACTAGTGTAGCTATAGAAGTTAAATTTCTGAATTAATTTATTTCCATTCTTCAATCTTAATTCCGGAAACAAATTTGCAATAGAGTCCTTATTTTGCCTATTTATTAGCTTACCCTCCCAAACATATTGTAAGGCAATTTCTGCGAGTGAACGTTTTTGTTTTGAAACGTCAACTAAAATCTCATTCTTAATATAATCTTGTATGTATTGGAAGAACGATTGAATAGATTCCAAATAATAAACATCGACAATTTTATTCGAGTTCAGTTTAAGAATTTCATAAGAAATTTCCAATTTCTCAGGTACGGATGTCAACATTGAGAACCGCTCTGCTAGCCAGATCTTTAGGTCATTGTTAGTTGGCTGTTGCGAAAACATATAAATTCGAAGCGTATTAGCAAAAGAATTGATCAATTCCTTTCTTTCTGGGCTTAATTGTGGATTCATACAAACAACATTATTTTAAACAACCTTAAGATTATTTTTTGTGAAATATGGATGTTCTGAAAGATTTAGAGCGGTTTCTTCTTTAGAAACCTTTATATACTTAAGAAACTCCCTTTCTGTTTTATGCCCGGATATCTTCATTATATCAATTGGTGGAATCCCTGCCAGGTACATATTAGTACAACCAGACCGGCGGGCCGTATGTGTGACTATCAGCTGACATTTATTGAAGTCCTTTTTAACTCTCATTCCTCCCTTAATCTGTTCCAAATATACAGGTTCCGTTATTCCGGCTATTCTCCCGATAGTTTTTATCCTCTCATTTATTTTCTGTTCAAATACTTTGGGGACAGTGTAATTATATCTTTTTAGTATAACATTCAGCTCGTGCCGAATCGGGATAATGACCTTTTCCCCTGTTTTCTGCTGAATCAAATCAATGACCATTTTGCCGTTTTCTATTTTCCGGATATTATCCTTTGTTATATGAGAGTAGTCCGAAAACCTTTGAGCGGTGTAACAACCTATCAGGAAAACGTCCCGGGCAATTTGGAGGTTCATATCCCTTGAGAGGTTGAGATTAAACAATTTAAGAAGTTCTGATTCAGTCAGATATATGTTCTGCACGGGTTCTCGGAGTGATTTAAAACTTTTCCTCTCTGTCTCGTTGTTATTATGTAAACCCTCCTCCCGGGCCTCCCTCATCAGTCCTTTAAGGGTTTTAATGTGTTTCCCGATTGTGTTAGGACTATAATTTTTTTCATAAAAGAAACTTACAAGGTCGTTATAAAATTCTATGGTGACATTCTCAAAATCAATCCTTTTACGTGGCCGCGGTGTCTCATTCTTTTTCTGCAAGTCTCTTAACCGCCGTTCTGAATAGATCCCCTGAAATTCATTGAATTGTGTCTGAAAGTTTCTAATGCTTTTAATTGTTTGTAAGGCGTACCGCCTTTTATTATTATGGTTGGTACTTAACCTTATCCCTGCCTCCGCCTCATTAATAAATCTTTGAATGTATTGAGATAGGGTTTCGGAACCGGTTTTTTTCTTGTTATAAAACTTATCAATGGTCGCCTTTAGCCATTCCTTTGAAACCGGACTGCCTTTAAGGTCGAACCGTTCGTTAAGTATAAAGTCCCTTAATCGGGAAAAACTCTCTTCAATCCTAGCTTTCTCTTTCTCCGTGAAGATTTCAGAAAAAAGAATCCGTTGTTTGAATGATTCTGTTTTGTTGCTCCAATATTCAGGGAATACCCTTTCAGGGGTGGGGACTATTACGTCCGTGGCTCTCCCGTCACGGAATCTTAAATAAATAGTTGCCGGTTGTTTCTTTCTATCAGATTTGACAATGAATTTAATTTTTGCCATTTTATTAATTGGTTGATGACAATACAAGGATACAAAATTCCCCACATTTTCCCCACTATTTTTTAATCTGATTTAATGCGGTTTAATTTGTATCTTTAATAAAAAGCTTAATAAATGAGGTTTTAAGGAATTGAAGCAGTAAACCAGAGCGGGACAAATTAGCCGGTTGAGGTGCTGGTGGCACCACATAAAACAGAGCGAGAGTGAGAGTGAGTCTTGAGACAAACGAACACTCTCGATCTGTTTTGACTCACTACGTTCGTCGAGATCACCACGATAAATCGTGGTTCGGTTCTCAAAACTCGCACTCACACTCACACTTAAATCAATTCCGTAAGATCAACGTCTTACGGGTTTTTGATTTTACGAGGGTGACGGATTCGGTGATGGAATACATAAAGGGCAGAATATAAGTGACATGCAGTTCTCAATAATATCCTTTGCCATCAATACAATGTCTAACTCCATCCTTAGGATCTTTCATGTCTCCAATATACCTCGGTATAACATTACAATGAAACTGAAAAACAGTCTGTCCCGCTGCTTATCCACAATTCATTCCAATATTGTATCCATCAGGTTTATATTCCTTCTCAATAATTTCTTTGCATTTATAAATCATAGTATTCAACTCCTCAGCTTCCAATTTATTAAGATCAAAGTAATCTTCCTTATTACTGTTTGAAATAATCAGTAAATGCCCAGGAGATACTGGGAATGAATCCTTGACAATAAAGAAATGCTCTCCTTTAAATAGTATTCTATCCTATGGTATATCTGAAAAGTCCTTCATACAGGTTAGTTCATAAATTCAAAACCATTGTTTGAGGCAATAGTAATTAATGGCTGTAATCTGTCCCTGAATTTTTCTTTTGTTAAGTACTCGGATAAAACGTTTGTTTCTTCAATATCTGAAAAGATTGTAAGATAATCATCCAAAAATTTATTCTTAGGATTCATTTCTTTTACAATCTTAATCGCTGATTCATGCAAGAAGAAATATGGATTGAAGTATTTATCAAGAGTAGGGAGTTTATCGCCCTTAGTGCTGTTAAACGATTTATCAGAAGGTATCAAGTTTCAGATAAAGTCATGCGATACAAAAGCAAATAGAATAAAATGTTCAACTGCAATAGATTTAATGCTTACCATTTATATTGTAGATAATCCGCATTAATTAGGGAGCTTGAATAGAAGTAATAAAGCTTTTCCCCTACGTAATAAGTAATATCCAGGACAAAGTAAAAATCACCAATTACAATTTCCTTTTTGGAAAGCTTATATTCATATGGAGCATCGCTGTATATAGGTATGTTTTCCTCTTTTAAAAGAAGTATTTCTTGTCCATCTAAAAATAATAGAGCCTCGATGTTAAAAGTATGTTCAGGAATTTTAAAATAGGGATTAAGCTCATTCCTTTTGACCTTTTCTTTACCTAAATAAAATGTTCTAATTTCAAATGTTAACTTATGTTTATTATCAAAAATATCCTTGATTTCTATATCTTTTTTACCATTAGAATTCCCTCCTATAGCTTGAAATGGAATATGATTACCATATATCCAGTCAATTATATAAGAGTGATTACTTTTGATTTTCTCCATCTCTTTTCGATAAATACTATTAGGGAAAGCAAGTATAAAATCATCTATATTATTATTTATTGCACTTAAACTAAATCCTCGTTTTATGTAATAATATAAGGCTTTCTCTTTTGTATTTGCATTAGTTGAATTTATGAATTCCTTGAGTTTTTCTTTTTCAATGGTCCCAAAATCATATTCACTGGTGTTCTCATTCAATGTTACACTGGACCCATCACTGTAAATAATTTTAGTAATTTGAGTTCTTGGAATAAATTGTGCTACATTATTAAAACTTTGAAGCACAACATCTTTTTCAGTTACAGATAGAACCTTTCCATTTATTGTGTTATTGTTATTTAAAATAATTCGATCCTGAGAGTATGAAAAAGCAGGAATGAGAAGGAAAAATAAGGTTATAATTTTCATATGAATTAGGCTTATTTATAATTAAGCTGAAAGTTAAAGGTATAATTAAAAATGTTTTTTGTTGAGGTCGTGGTTAGATTATGTTGACTATTAACTTGTAATGGAATGAATTGTAATTCTGGAACAAACTCAACATTTTTAAAATTAAATGGTTCATAACTAAAAACCTTCCCTTCGACGCCGTTATTCCAAAATTTAGGATCTTTCGTTCCTACACTTACACCAATCGAGTAGACATAATCAGTTTGAAATTTTTCATTTGAATATCTTTTTCTAAATAAAGAGTTTCCTTCAGCATCAAATATTCCAATGATAAACGTTAAGTCGCTAATAGTTAGGTATTTAGAAAATAATTTGGATTTGCTATTAAATTTTATTTCTATTTTCATGGTATATTTAATATAGTCTAAACCTTTGTGATCATAGAAATCTTTTTCAACTACATCAGAAAAGTTACAATCTAAAAGACTTTCAACTACTTTCTCTTTATATAATTCAAATGTGTTTTTTGTGTCAACATATTTATTATTTTCATAAAGGTAAAGGCCACTAATTTTATTTGCATCTGGTGAATTCAAGTTAGTATCATCGTTTTTCTTTTCATAATCAATAGTTGTACCATTACTAAGAATTACCATTTTTAAATCGTTCTTTTTTATAAGAATAAAAGGAATGGATCCTTCTGGATCAATTTCAATATCTTCAGATTGTCTAAGAATCTTTCCCTTAATAACGGTATTATCCTTCTTGATTATAATATCGCTGCCCTGACCAAACACTTTTAAAAATTGAGCAAAAATGAAAATCACTAATATTATCTTTTTCATGATTTTATAATTTATTAAAAAACTTGTAGTTTCTAAAATTAGTAAATAATTAAATATTTATATAGTATCTATTCTCTTTAAATCAGAAAATGATTTTGTAAAATATGATAATAACTTCCTCTTAAATATTTACTCAGTAGATCGTAGAATGAATTATTTAACTTAAATATGAAGCTGGATAATTTTTACTCAGCAAATTGCAGACTATTAGGTACATCGCCAATTGTCCATATTGAGTACTAGATAGCGTTTACGTTTCCAAGCGTCCGATTTGAGTTATTCGTTAAGGTAGTAGCTTCGATGTAACTTATTCTCCCTTAGTGCCCGACCATAAAGTAAAACCAGAACGACGAAAAAGGCTGGAATTAATAAGGCTAAGATATTCTCCAAATCGTATAGATTTCATTTATGATGGACAAATCCTACTTGTAAATTTAGCCAGATTAACTATTTTTTTCAATGACTTCCCTAAAACAAAAATGAAAAAGTGCAGAGAAGTCCATTACAGTACATTGCAGTCCAAGATGTAATACACATGCAGTACTTATGCATTATAGTTTTGTAAAAAGATTAATCTTCATATTCGAGTATATGTTTATCAACTGAACATGATTCAAGGATACCCAGGTAATCTAACTTATTCTCTGGAAGTTCATTTTGTTCTTCAAATTGCAACTCTTTCCATTTAGACTAACGAATATTTGTCACGGTCAATAACTTATTCAAAAGATATTCCATTACTCTGCCTTAAGAGTTGGCTTATGGAATATGATCGAAGTGAGCTCTGGTGACACAACAAAAAAAGCGAGAGTGGGAGCCAAGCTGCACTAAAGTTTCGGTTACCAGTGCGTGAGCGAGAACAATCGTATCTTTTTTTGCTCCTTAACTTATTCTAATTCTTCTACTAAACCTGCAGGATTAATTTCCCGCAGGTTTAATATTAATGAGATTAATTTACCTGATGTTGATCGGATACTGACAAGTTATTTGATGTATCCGGTATCTTATTCTATTCTCAACGCATTTGCCGGATTGTAATTAGCAGCCTTTATGGTATGATAGCTTATTGAAAGCCACCCGATTACCAGGGTTATTAATGTTGCGAACAGGAAAATTAGTGGGCCGATGGCAATACGGCTGGCAAACCCTTCAAGCCAGTAACGTGATCCAAAAAATGCTATCGGATAAGCTAAGAGTGATGCTATTGCAATCAGTATAACCACCTCGCGCGAAAGTAGTGCCAGAACAACAACATTAGATGCTCCATAGCTCTTCCTGACCCCTATTTCCCTGGTTCTCTTATTGGTAATGTAGGTTACCAGACCTATTAATCCCAGGCATGCTATAAGGATGGCAAGCACAGAAAATGCCAGGAAGATCTTTCCGGTTTTCATCTCTGCCGTGTACAAATTGTCCCACCTGTCGGTGAAGAAGTCAAACTGGAACGGCATATCCGGTGTGAACTTATGCCACAGCTCCTCTATCTGCCTTACAGTACCTTGAACGTCTTTTCCTGTCAGCCGGATGACTGCATACTGATCTCCACCTCCACCACCGTTAACCGTGAAACAAACAGGAGTGACAGCCTTATGCATCGATTCGATATTGAAATCTTCCATAACGCCTATTATTTTCAGCTTTTGAAATTGCTGAGGCCCCTGGGGCTGCAGAATAAACTTACCCACCGGATCCTGGAGACCAAGAGATTTAACTGCACTTTCATTAATCATTATTGCTGTCGAATCAGTGCCATATTCCCGGGAGAAGAACCGGCCTGCAACAAGCTTAACACCCAGTGCTTCAGGAAATTCAAGACTTACATTTCCCTGGTTGATAAGGTATGTTTGTTTCTCGGGATCATTATCGTTAAAAAAGGCATTATTACTGAAGTTAGTACTTGGAATATTTCTTGAAAAGCCAACCTTCTCTACACCGGGAATTTCAAGCAGCTGAGTCCTGAAAGCATCCATCTGTCTCCAGAATGCATCAGCTCTTTTCACTATAATGAGATTTTCTTTGTTAAAACCTAAATCCTTATCTGTAAGATAGTTAAGTTGTCTGTATACAATAGCTGAGCCAATTATAATTACAATAGATACAGTAAACTGAAAAACAACCAATACTCCCCTGAGCCTTTTAGACATTGATCCGGGGCTCAATGTACCTTTAAGGACGTCGACAGGATTATATGAAGCTAATACAAATGCCGGATAGAAACCAGCTGCAATACCAATAAAAACAACCAGTAACAATATTGATAAGATTCCTGCAGGGTTCGCTATCAGGGTAAGAGAAAGCTGTTTACCAATTATATTATTAAACGTTGGCAACAATACATATACCAGCAGGATTGCAATCAGGGCAGAAAAGATCACTATAATAACCGATTCAGACAGGAACTGGAAAATCAAACCTGTTTTATTTGCCCCCGATACTTTCTTTACACCAACCTCTTTTGCCCTAGATGCCGATTTTGCAGTTGCAAGATTCACATAATTTATAACTGCGACTATCAGGATAAGTATGGCGATCACAGAGAAAATATAAACGGTGGTAAGAGATCCGGGTGGCTCAAGATTATACTGTGTGGCTCCTTTCATATGAATATCCTTGAGAGGTTCCATTACATAGGAGAAATCATTCCCTGCCTTTCTGAAGTCCTCAATTGTCTGTCCGATAATCTCTTTCAGCTGCGGCCCTACATATTTGGTTACCATATCCTGGAACTTTTCCTGCAATCTTACCGGATCGGTACCCTCTTTTACAACAATATAAGTATAGAAATTGTGGCTGATCCAGAAAGTGTTGTTGGCATTACGTGGGTATGTATTAAGGGATGCCAGCATGTCGAACTTAAGATGTGAATTGTCAGGTACATTCTGAATAACCCCGGTGACAGTATAAAACACTGTATCTGACTCAACATTCACCCGCTGACCCATAGGATCTTCATTTCCGAAATATTTTTTTGCATAATCCTCAGTAAAGACAATAGACTTCGGTCTGGTTAAAGCAGTCTGAGGATCTCCCCTCAGCAATTTGAAATCAAATACATTGAAAAATGAGGAGTCGGCAAAAAGAACACCACTTTCATTAAACTTTTTTTCACCTGACTTGATAAGCCAGTCGCCCATATTTGTGACCCTTGTAACAGTCAGAACTTCAGGATAATCATTCTGCATGGCTTTTGCCATTGGCGCTGCAGTTACTGCCTGGTCCAACCTGCCCCCGGCAAACTGTCCTACAACTTTTAACCTGTAAATATTTCTGTAATTACTATGAAATCTGTCGTAACTCAATTCATTTACCACATAAAGAGTGATAAAGAGAAAACTTGTCAGACCTATCGCAAGACCTGCCAGGTTAAGTAATATATACCCTCCCCGTTTTTCAAAACTCCGGCGCAGGTTCAAAAAGTAATTTTTCATATGTAGGGATTTTTGAAGGTGTCGGTAAAAAGACTTTTAAAAATTCATTTTGCTGCACATCCTGGAATATTATAGCAATGACATTTTTTTAAAATCGTCTGGTCATCTCAGCAAGCATGAACTCTTATTCTGAATCCGAGTCTGTTTAATTATTAGCTCAATGAAGATTTTCTTCATTCCGGCAATTATTTAATATGAATTGGAACGATCCATTTTTATTTATAATCTTTATACGACGGAATGAACACTGCTAATAATGGATCCACTGATGAAGAATAAGCTGAAAATTGCCCTGCTGATGATGTTAAGTACTTTATTACTTACCTCTCAGGCTTCTGCACAATCAAAAAAAATCAATGATGAAGTCCGGAATAAGATGCTCCAGGCTACACGATATATGGTAGATAATGTGAGTGTTAACGGGGGGTATGTCTGGTATTATCTTCCTGATTTCTCACGTCGCTGGGGAGAAATGGAAGCTTATAAAACGATGATCTGGTTACAGGAACCCGGGACAATAAGCATGGGAAATCTTTTCCTCGATGCCTATCAAGCAACGGGGGATGAATATTATTACCAGGCTGCAGAGAAAGCTGCTGCTGCAATTATCTGGGGCCAAAGCCATGAGGGTGGATGGAACTACTTTGTCGATTTTGCCGGAGACCGCTCGATGAAACAATGGTATAATACTATTGGAAAAAATGGCTGGAGACTGGAAGAATTCCAGCATTATTATGGCAATTGTACTTTTGATGACAATACAACTACAGATGCTGCACGCTTCCTTCTGCGTATTTATCTTGAAAAATTGTCACCGGAATACAAACCTGCCCTCGATAAGGCAATTGATTTTATCCTTGAAAGCCAGTATCCACTCGGCGGATGGCCCCAGAGATACCCTCTGAGGTACGATTTCAGCAAAGAGAATCATCCCGATTATACATCATTTTATACCTTCAACGATGATGTGATAATGCAGAACATCGATTTTCTGATTCAGTGCTACGAATCATTAGGTGAACAGAGGTTTCTGGACCCGATTCAACGCGGAATGAATTTCTATCTTCTTTCCCAACATTCTACAGGCGCATGGGCTCACCAATACAACATGGATCTTCAGCCAGCTGGAGCAAGAAGCTATGAACCCAATGCCCTTGTCACAAAAATTACATGCCGCAATGCTCTTCAATTACTTAAATACTACCAGCTTACGGGTAACCAGGTGTATCTGAATGCAGTGCCTAAGGCAATTGAATGGCTTGAAAAAACCAGCTTGCCGCAAAACCTTACAGAAAACGGGAAATACTCACATCCCTATTACATCGAGATAGAAACCGGGAAACCCATTTACGTTCATCGTAAAGGTTCAAATGTAAATTCCGGAGTATACTATTATGATTATAGTCCTGACAATCTCATTATTCACTCATATGGTAAACGGGCTTTCCCCTTTGAAACCCTTAAGGAGGAATATAAAAAGCTGAAAAATACCAATCCAAAAGAGATCGAATCTGCGTCTCCTTTGTTACCGGGAATATTTACGGGTACATCTACGCCACAGGAATACCCTCGCGTTGGTGACGAAATTATTACTCCTCCTGATATTAAGAAGGTTAATGAAGTATTAAAGAGTCTTGATGAACAGAACCGTTGGCTTGAAACTCATGTTATGATAAGTAATCCTTATGCCGGTGATGGTAAAAAATCTGAATTGACAGATAAATATTCACAGACATATGTGGGTGATGAAACCGATACTTCCCCATTCAGGGACGATTCTGACCAGCAATATATCTCTACATCGAAGTATATTGAGAACATGAAACTCCTGATAAGCTTTCTGAACTCACAAAAATGAAATAGACTTTTGAAAAGATCAACTAAGTGTAATTATAGAATTACTCTCTGTACTTAACCTCTGATGATCTGATCGATAGATGTATTATATAAATTAAAGCTGACGATTATGAATAAGTTTAAATCTCTGATTATTTCCTTTTGCCTCTTTCCTCTGATATTCACCGGTTGTAAAAATGATGGTTGGGAATACCCTTTTAACGGGAAGAACCTTGAGGGCTGGAAGCAGCTGAACGGGCAGGCAAAATATGAAGTAATTGATGGAGTGATCGTTGGAACAGCAATTGATGAAAAGAACAATTCCTTCCTGGTATCTGAAAAGAACTATTCCGATTTTATCCTTGAAGCTGATGTTCAGCTAATAGGTGCAACAAATTCCGGAATTAACTTCCGCTCTCACAGTGATCCTGAATACCTCGACGGAAAAGTTTATGGTTACCAGAGCGAAATTGATCCTTCCGAAAGAGCCTGGAGCGGCGGAGTCTACGACGAAAATCGAAGGCAATGGTTATATCCAGTCGATTTGAATCCCCCGGCAAAAAAAGCTTTTAAAATGAATGAGTGGAACAAGTTCCGGATAGAATGTATCGGGACCTCCATACGAACATGGATAAACGATATTCCTGTTGCTCATGTTATTGATGATATGGATTCAACCGGGTTTATCGGATTGCCGGTTCACTATGTTAAAAGCAATGAAGAGATCGGAAGACAGGTCAGGTGGAAAAATATCAGGATTAAAACAAAAAACCTTGTACCCTCGCCGGCAGACGACATTTATATTGTCAATTTTCTTCCCAATAATCTAAGTGATGCTGAAGCATTGCAGGGATACAGGTTGCTCTTTGACGGGGTAACTACAAAAGGATGGAAAAGTGTGGACAGAGATGGCTTCCCCGGCCAGGGATGGGAAATAAGAGAAGGAATTTTGTCTACAATTGACAACGAGGAAGATACATCGAAGCGAGGGACTGATATTGTCACCACCGAAAAATTCAAAGCCTTTATTTTGAAATTCGACTTCAATCTTGATAGCGGGGCCAACGGTGGTATAAAATATTGCACAGGGAATAATGGCCCGTCAATAGGACTTGAATACCAATTACTTGATGATGAAGTGAATGCCGATGCTCAAAAAGGTATTGCAGGAAACAGGACCCTGGCCTCACTTTATGACCTGGTTCCAGCTATAAAAGAACCGAGGTTCGTGAAGTCTCCCGGCCAGTGGAACCAGGGACAGATAGTGTTGACACCTGAAAATAAAGTGGAACACTGGTTGAATGGAAGAAAAGTACTCGAATATACAAGAGGCGACAGTACATTCAAGTCTCTTGTCGCAAAAAGCAAATTCGCAGGATATGAAAATTTTGCCATGAGCGAAGAGTCTCCTATTTTAATCCAGTACCATAACAGTACAGTTCATTTCAGAAGTATAAAAATCAGAATATTAAGCAAATAGGGTTGATATGAACTTTGTTTTATTCAACATAGGATTCTAATTGTGATAAATACATGCACTATTAACTCAGAGTGACTGTCGATACTACCTTAGTTTAACATAAGCCCTGCAGAATCGCTGATTTGCAGGGCTTTTTTTTAAACCGTCAAGATCAATGAAAGGTATTATAGTACTCAATTAATCATCAGTATATAATTAATTATATAATAATATGAGTGTCGGCAATGTGCGATAAAAAGAAAAGCTGTGCTGGTTTTATGGGTTCCCTCGCTATCGCTCGGGATGACACTGTATCTATGGTCAGGGGTGGCAAGAAGTGGCGATTGGTAAGAATGTCACTCAAAAATAATAAACTCCAGTCGAATCGCCACTTCTTGCCACACATGTCCCCGTATTTACCTGTCATTCCGAGCGTTAGCGAGGAATCTTTTAAATAATAGTATAAATTTTTACTAATTCCCGATACTCATTTATAATAATTTATAATTCCAGAATCCTACAAATTATAATGAATAAATCCTTCCGGACTTTATCGACTTTCCTGGTTAAAAAATCTAAATCAGGTTAATTAAAGTTAATTATCTCATTTCCCGCATGTGTCATTTGTAAAGGATTACCTTTGACCTTTCAATTTTACAACAAAAGACATATAAATGAAGGGATTACGAATTGGGGATCTTGCAATAGCTGTTCCGGTTATACAGGGTGGAATGGGGGTGGGTATCTCACTCTCAGGTTTGGCAGCAGCTGTGGCAAACGAAGGTGGTGTCGGAGTTATTTCAAGTGCAGGGTTAGGGCTGTTATACAGGGATTATTCTAACAACTATCCTGAAGCAAGCATTTATGGACTTAAGGAAGAGATTCGTAAAGCAAGGGAAAAAACGATAGGAGTCATTGGTGTTAACGTCATGGTTGCAATGACAAACTTTGTGGATATGATCAAGACCTCGGTGAAGGAAAAGGTTGATATTATTATAGCGGGTGCAGGACTTCCCCTTGATTTGCCATCATTTTTAAGTAAAGATAGTGTTACCAAGCTTATACCCATCGTTTCCTCAGCCAGGGCTACCAGGATAATCTGTGAAAAGTGGAAGGCAAATTATGATTATCTTCCTGATGCGGTAATTGTCGAGGGACCAAAGGCAGGTGGTCATCTTGGTTTTAAGGAAGAACAGATTGGAGATGATAATTATTCCCTTGAAAAGCTTGTTCCAGAAATAGTAAATGAACTGAAACCATTTGAAGAAAAATATAATAAACCCATTCCGCTTATTGCAGCTGGGGGTATCTATACCGGTGCCGATATTAATAACATAATGAAATTAGGTGCATCCGGAGTACAGATGGCAACCAGGTTTGTTACAACGGATGAATGTGATGCCTCGGATGGTTTTAAACAGGCATATATTGATGCTGGAGAAAAGGATATCAGGATTATTAAAAGTCCTGTAGGTATGCCTGGCAGAGCAATTTTTTCGAATTTCATTCAAAAGGTGAAGGAGGGGAAGAAGCAGCCCAACAGATGTCCTTTTAAATGTATCAGGACCTGTGATATTGATAAAAGTCCATACTGCATTATCATTGCACTTAAAAATGCCTTAATAGGGAATTTCGAGAATGGTTTTGCTTTTGCCGGAACAAATGCTTTCAGAGCGACTAAGATATCCTCAGTAAAGGAGATATTCCAGTCATTGATGAAAGAATACAAAGAGAGCCGGAGAATGTCCCCGGAAGTTCAATTGTTTAGTAGGGGAGATTAAAAAACAGGCTATCTGACAAACCGATTCGCTCATTACCCTATCGGCTTTAAAACTATATAAGGTACCTTGCAGATTAGTGTTAGTGTGGATCGTGTGTTAACCTACATTCTCTTTATCCTTGCACTCAGTGGATAGGAGAGGTTTATAGTAACCTTTTCCTCAATGGTTTTGGTGCCATCAAGCTGAAGTGCATTCACATCCGATATGCAGAAAAACCTTGAAAGATTATGCAATCCGAGTGTTATGGTTTCATTAGGTGAAAGCTGGAAATCGCGGCTCATAACCCTGTCGATGAGGATGAAAAGAAAATCTGAAGGAAAGGCATGCTTTTTTAGCGATTCATAACCACTTTCCAGGTTAATCTCTCCTGAACCGGATAAATCTTCCAGCACCTCCCTGAAATAGAGATTAACTTTTGGCTCCACCTTGAACCCTAGGTAAAAATCTACCCTGATCAGGATCCCGGGTATGAACTGAGTAACCTTATACTCAAAAGTGTCGGGCTCATCAGTTCTGTCGACATGTATAAACCAGTAGGTGTCTGCCCTCTTCGGTTGCTTATGAAAGATGGATGATATTACTTTGGATTCTACCTGGTCAGCATTATTCGCCCTGATTATATAAACCAGGTTGGTGGCAGTTTTTGGAACAGAATTATCATTTGCCAGCGATTTGAATAATTCTATATATTTATCAAGTTTCACAAAAGAAACGTACCTGTTCTTAAGCTTTCTGCCAAAATACCAGCCATACATAACAAGGAAGAACAATGAAGCGAGAAGCAGGGTAAACCAGCCGCCATTTATAAATTTATGGAGATTTGCCACCAGGAAACTACCCTCAATTGTAAGGTAAACAACAAGCAGGAGTACTATGAGATAACGAAAGGTCCCTTTTTGATAAAGGTAAAACGATAATAACAAGGTAGTCATTATCATTGTAAGGGTTATTGAAAGCCCATATGCAGCTTCCATATTTGATGACTCTTTAAAGAAGACTACAACAAAGCTGCATGCGATCCACAAAAACCAGTTCACATAGGGAACATAAACCTGTCCTTTCAGGAAGGTTGGATTCAGAACCTTCAGCTTTGGCCAGAAATTCAATGAGATCGCTTCACTTATAAGCGTATATGAGCCGGTGATTAATGCCTGGCTGGCAATAATAGCAGCTGCTGTTGCTATAAAAATTCCCGGGACCAGGAACCATTGAGGCATTATCCCGTAGAATGGATTTATCTCAAGGCGGGGACCTTCCTTGTTTATTAGCCATGCACATTGTCCAAGGTAGTTGAGTACCAGTGCTGATTTGACAAATATCCAGGATATCCTGATATTTTTAATTCCGCAATGACCAAGGTCAGAGTACAAAGCTTCCGCTCCCGTAGTCGCCAGGAATACAGACCCAAGCAGAATGAAGCCTCCCGGATATTTTGCCAGGAAGAGTACTGCATAATATGGATTCAGGGCTTTTAAAACTTCCGGATTGATTATTAGCTGGCTTAATCCCAGAAGAGCCAGCATCAGGAACCAGACAAGCATTATCGGTCCGAAAGATACTCCTACAATATTTGTCCCATACTGCTGCATAAAGAACAATACTGCAAAAATCAATAGTACAATTCCTATAACGGGTATTTCAGGATTATAAAGCTTCAGTCCTTCAATTGATGAAGTAACCGTAATGGCAGGAGTAATTACACCATCAGCAAGCAGGGCACTTGACCCGACCATTGTTAATATTGCTGCCCATGAAGGCTTTTTCCTGAGAAGGGCAAAAAGGGCATAAATGCCTCCTTCTCCCTTATTATCAGCCCTCATGGTTATAAGGACATATTTAATTGTTGTCTGTAAAGTAAGTGTCCAGAATATGCACGACATGGATCCAAGGATGAGCAGCTCATTGAACTCACTGCCTCCCCCTGCAATTGCCTTCATAACATAAAGAGGACTGGTGCCCAGGTCGCCGAAAACGATACCCAGCGCAACAACTACTCCTGCTAATGAAAGTTGCTTTATGTCAAGATGTTTCACTCCAATCTGCATAATCCTCCAGACATGAACCGGGGAAGATTTCATGATCTTCCAGGGCACAATTACCTGCTATCCTGAAAATAAACCGGGCAAAAGTAGATTCAGAATCATAAAGAAGTTGAAAAGAAGGGCCCCTGTTGTATAAAGATTTTATAAAGATTCATGTATAACAGGCAGTCAGATAATTCCAGGTACAAAAAATTTAATTCATTTGCTTATGGCTTTTTTCGTCATCTATAACCTAATTTTGTAATCCTGAAGAGGATCTGTATAATGGCCTTAGAAAAGAACATATCATTCCCGGCCCTCACCTCCAGGGTAAATCAATACCTGCTGGTACTGCTGGTTATAGGACTTACGGCGCTGATCTGCAGGCCCCTGGGTGACCAGCAGGGATATTATATCGTTTCCTTTATCCTGCTGTTCGTGGTTTCTGTAATGGCTATTTTCCTGGGCATAGGACCTATTTTGCTTGCCTCCACTATCAGCGCTCTTGTATGGAACTTTTTCTTCATACCGCCTCATTATGAATTCCATATTGAAAGAACTGAAGATAAACTTATGTTCATTTCTTTTTTCTTTATAGCGCTGATAAATGGTGTTCTGACCAACCGTATCAGAAGGCAGGAGAAACTGGCACTCGAAAGGGAAGAACGGACCAATGCAATTTTTGAGCTTACAAGAGAGCTTTCAAATACAAGCGGGATAAATCAAATCCTGGAAACTGCCTGTAAGGATGTCGAGAAATACTTTAACGCATCGGCTATTTATTTCCTGACGGAGAATGGCCATAAGATGGAAATATCTGTTAATAAGGGTTCTGTCAATGATAATTCCCATCCTGACAGTACGATTGCCGGATGGGTTTCCAAAAACTCTATGAAGGCCGGGAGATTCACTGACTTCTATAATGAAACTTATTTAACATATTATCCGCTTACTGGAAAAAGAATTAATCCGGGTGTTATTGCAGTTGAATTTCAAAAGCAGCTCTCAGGTGAAAAGGAAATATTCTGGATGGGATACCTTGCACAGATATCTAATGCCCTGGAGAGGGAGCTTCTTAATGAACTGGCTCTGAAAGCGAGGATCCTTGATGAATCTGACAGGTTGTACAAAACCCTGTTCACACTTATTTCACATGAATTCAGGATACCTATAGCTACTATAATAGGCGCTTCAGATACACTCCTTATGCCGCAGACTACAGAAAAAGACAAGGAACAGCTTATTGATGAAATATATAAAGCATCATCACGGCTTAATCATCTTGTTGGTAACCTGCTGAATATGTCACGTCTCGAAAGCGGAAAGATCTCCGTCCATACTGACTGGTGTGATATCAATGATCTGTTGAATAAAGTGATAAGGACCCTCAAGCAGGAACTGGACCAGTTTGATGTTATCAGCACCATCCCTACGGATATGCCATTGGTGCGACTTGATTTTGGACTTATGGAACAGGTTATTTATAACCTTATCCTTAATTCGTGCCAGTATTCACCAAAAGGTTCTACTATCAGGTTTGAAGCTTTATATATGGCTGGTAACCTGGTGATTATACTCGAAGATAATGGCCCGGGATTCCCTGCACAATATATTGGAAAAGTATTTAACAAATTCTTCAGGGTAGATAACTCCAGGACAGGAGGATTAGGCCTTGGATTGTCAATTGTAAAAGGCATTGTTGAAGCTCATAAAGGGAGCGTAAATGTGGAAAATCAAAAAAGGGGTGGAGCAAGGTTCACTCTGACCATCCCCACTGAAATCACTGACATTGGAAACATAAGATTAGAAATATGACCGACGAAGACTCAATCCTGATAATAGATGATGAGGTACAGATTCGACGCCTGCTGGAGATCTCTCTATCATCAAATGGATATAAGACCATGTTTGCGGCCGATGGGAAGGAAGGTCTTACAGCTGCAGCCACTCATAGCCCTTCCTTAATTATACTCGATCTTGGATTACCTGATATTGATGGCCTGGAGTTGCTTAAACGACTCAGGGAATGGTTCACCAGGCCAATTATTATTCTCTCTGTCAGAAGTTCTGAAGACGACATAATTGCAGCACTTGATAATGGTGCAAACGACTACCTGACAAAACCTTTCCGAAGCGGTGAACTGCTTGCCAGGGTAAGGTCGGCTCTCAGGATAAGCTCTGAAAAAACTGAGGATCCTGTAATGGAATTCGGCACTCTCAATATTGATCTGGCTAACCATATTGTAAGACACAGAAACGAAATAGTAAAGCTTACCGCAACTGAGTTCTCACTGCTTTCTCTCCTTGCCAGGAATCATGGCCGCGTACTGACCCACCAGTTCCTTCTGAAAGAGATCTGGGGATACAGCTTCCTTGAACAGACTCAGTATCTGAGGGTTTTTATTGCACAGCTCAGGAAGAAAATTGAAGAAAATCCTTCCAAACCGGAATTACTGATCACGGAATCAGGTATTGGATACAGGTTTGGTGATTGACCAGTTTGCTTCAGAGAATTTTTATAAAATATTTACAGCCTGCTGCTTATCTTTATATAACCTTTATTTCCCCGCCGGTAATTTTGTCCATGTAATTTTCAGGCATTACAATGGACAGATTTTTACTTATAGTTGCTTTTTTCTGCGGATTGGTACTCCTTTTTGCTTTCGGTACTCTTCTCGGGCATCTCTTTAAGCTGGATAAATACCTGGAGTATGAGAATGGTAATCCGTCTGTCAAAAAAGAAAAAGTTATCTGAGACCCGTCAGTTTTCGTTTCAAGTGACACTGATGCACTTTTCAGCATTCTACTTTCCGAATGGTATTTATTTAAGCTGCAGTTTGCATTAACCGGAGTTATAATCCCTGTCTGATGAATCAGAGATGGGCTAAACAATCAGTGGCGTCTGTTACTCCTGTTTTCTAAAATTTGGACTACTTATAGTGATCTTCCCTATCAGGGTCGAATAGATTTTAAATCAAGGGACACTATTGTTATTTGCAGTCACCAAAACAACATGGTGGTAATTCAATTATTCATGTCTTATAGACTCTATCGGCTTAAGATCGGCAGCCCTCTTTGCAGGCAGGTAGCCAAAGGTGATACCGATTATTACTGAGAAACCGAATGCAATAAATATTGAGTAAAGGGTAAGGCTCGTCTTGACTTCTGTAAGTAAGCCTATCCCAAGCGAAAGTACGATTCCTACGAATACTCCGATAAGACCACCGGTAATGCTCATCGACATTGCCTCTGTTACAAACTGACCCATAATGTCAGATCTTTTTCCCCCGATAGCCCGACGGATACCTATTTCCCGGGTCCGTTCAAGGACCGAGGCAAGCATAATATTCATAATCCCGATTCCACCTACAATAAGGGATATTGCTGCAATTGATGCCAGGAGGAGGTTATAAATCCGGCCTTCACGCTTTTCCTGTTCCATAAGCTCAAAGGGAATAATAATGCTGAAATCATCATTATTGAAATGCCTGCGGGTGAGAATGCTTTTAATAACCTCAGCAGATTCCATTAATCTTTCAGAACCCTGCAACTTTACCGTTACCTGCTTCAGCTCACTGGTCAGTGGATTTGCCTTTGGTATCCTCTTGCTGAATGTCGAAAGCGGTATATAAACATCATTATTCAGATCGCGTGCCGCCAGTTCTCCGACTGTTTCAGTAAAGAGAGCTTTAGTCTTAAGTACACCGGCAACTTCAAACCACTGGTCGCCTAGCTTAATGTTTTTCCCTATAGGATCTTCATAGCTGAACAGCTCACGTGCGATATTAAAGCCAAGAACACATACTTTAAGCTGCCTGTCATAATGGTCATTATTTATAAAAATCCCTCTGTCTACCCTGTAATTCAGGATATTGTTTACTTCAGGTGTTACTCCAATAACAGTAGCTTTTGATGATTTATCCCCAAACATCGCATCCAGCTTTGTTTCTGATTGAGGAGCTATCCCTGCAACTCCCGGGACTATCTCCCTTATTGCCCTGGTATCGTCGAGTGATAATCCCTGTGAGAATTTTGTCCGTACCAGTTCGAGATCGGCATCAGTAAAATCTTTATCGCGGACAATAATATTGCTCACGCCAAGATCCTGGTACTTTGCCATAGCCTGCTTCTTAGCGCCTTCCCCGATCGAAACCATAGCTATAACCGATGCAGTTCCGAAAATTATGCCGAGCATTGTCAGAAAAGACCTGAATTTATGGTCCCTCAATCCATTTATTGCAATTCTAATACTTTCTTCAATCTGCATGGTTTAGTGTTTTATTCGGTTAAAATATTTTCCGGCAGTTCAAGGGACTGTCCTGATTTCAGATCACCGGAAACAACAGTATACATATTGTTTGATGGGCCCGTTTTTATTTCAGTTTTTCTTATTTTCCCTCTTTTCCTGACAAAAAGGTAGAAATGTTTATTTTCCTCCAGAATGCAATTGTTTGGTACGAAAGTTTCATCCTTACCTTCATATGTTATGTACTCGCAGCTAACGGTCATTCCCGGTTTAAGTCTCAGGTCGGTTCCGGATATCAGCACTTCTGTCAGGAATACTTTTTTTGTATCCTGCTCAATACAAACCTTGCCTACCTTGCTTATTTTCCCGTTAAAAGGAACGGCAGGAAGGGCATCGAGCCGAACAACAACATCCTGTCCCTGCCTGATTTTGCTGATGTCATTCTCAAGAACAATCCCGTTTACTTTCATGGTGTTTATATCAGGGATCTTTGCAACAGGGTCACCAAGATATGCTTCATCGCCTACCTTAAAAGTCTGACCATTCCTGTTGCCTGATTGAAGAACGAAGATCCCGTCAATCGGGCTTTTTACTGTCAGCAATTCAAGAGTCTCTTCAGCTGCCTTAAGCTCGTTTTCTCTCTGCCAGATCTTAATTCGCTGGATCCTTATGTCGAGGCTGTCCAGTTTTGGCCTCAGCTCAATGTTCCTTTTTAGCTTGTTCAGCCTTATCTCAGACTGCAGGAACTCAAGCTCAAGAATCCTTTTTATTGAAGACGTTTCATAAGCTGAAGCCTGCACCTGGAGCTTCTTAATATCGAAAGAGGCCTGCTCATTCCTGAACTGGGCTTTCAGATCCTGCAGGTTGTTATTTAGCTGGGCTTTCAGTTTATTTCCGGAGGCTATCTCATTTTCAAGTGATTCCCTTTTCTCAATAATGAATTTTTCTACAGACGACGGGTCAACTTTAATTACAGGATCACCTTTATGAACATTCCTGCCATGTTCAGCAAGATCAACAATCTTAAGCCGCGATCCATATTTATAGTCGATATTTGGCATTGTTAGAGTTACTGCTTTCACAGCCTGCAGCTCACCCGTTTCAATAACTGATCGTCTGAAGGTACCTTTCAGTACAGTATATCTGCTGTCTTTATCCTTACTGCACGAAACCAGTATGAGGAGGCAGTATGTTATAAGCAGGATAGGAAGTAATTTATTTTTCATGTCTGGTCAGACTCTTTTCAAGCTTGTGATTAATTTTCAGTAGCGGGTTTCTTTTCCAATACCTCCTCCTTCTTCAGGAAAGGATTGGAAAGAGCAATGATGTCATCCTCTGTCAGCCCCTCTGTAACAACTGCATAATCGGTATTTACAGCGCCTGTTTTTATATCGTGACGCTTAAATCCGGAACCTGATTTTAAATATACATAATCCAGGCCCTGATCTTTAAACAGCGATTCCAGTGGAATATAAAGAACCTCAGGTATTTCACTTACAATGATCCTGCAACTTACGGTAAGACCCGGAAGTAGTGTCCTGCTCTGTCCCTCTATCCTTATCTGGACAGGAAATATCTTTATCTTCGACCTGTAATCTTTATTCTGGGCCAGGTTTGCCACAGACTCAACTTTCCCGGTATAGATTGAATCGGAGTATGCATCCGGTCGAATCTCCACTCTTTGTCCGGGAAGAACCTTTGAGATATCAACTTCATTGATATTGACCTGGGCTCTCATCTTATCGAGGTCAGGAAGTTCGATCAATGTTGATCCTGAATAAGGTGAATCGCCTACTGCCCATTTCTGGTCGGTACTCCAGTTTTCTTCCTTAATTGCTATTCCATTCGCCGGGCTTACAACAAACAGGTTCTTCATGGTGGTGTTTGCATCATCGAGTGTGCTTGTGAGCTGCCGTATGGAAAGTGATTTCTGCAGAAGATCTTCCTTGTGTATAACCTTCTTGTTTTCAATCTGTTCCTGTGCCCTGTTCAGGGCGATTTTTGCCGATTCAAGTTTCAGCTTTATCTCCTTCCTTGTAGCTTCAGGCTCAAAAGTGGCTGTCTCAAAATTTATTACAGAGATTTCCTGTGATATCCTTGCCAGTTCCAGGTCTGCCTCAAGGTCTTCAATTTCTGACTGCTGTGTCGATTTCATTTTATCATATTCAGCTCTTGCAATCTCAAGTTGCTGTTCTGCCTGGACAATAGCTCTTTTAATTTCTGACGGGTCGAAAACCATAATTGTATCACCTTTCATCACTTCCTTGCCGTCATCGACGATCTTTGCAATTTTAAGGGCACCGGAGCCGTAGCGGTATGAGATAACCGGCGCGGATATTGAAATCGAATTTACTGCCTCAATTGTTCCCTGCTCAGTAAGCTCTTCAAGGAAAACGCCCCGTTTAACCTTAGCTACTTCAACCTCCGTGGTTTCTTTATTGCCGCATGATGCAAGTAAAATCAAAAATGGAATTAAAAATCTCTTTAGCATTTGTGTCTGTCTTTTATCTGTTACCCGAAGATGTGTCAATCCTGGCTATCTCATCAGAAATGAGACTTACAGGAGGCTCATTCAGGGCAATTTTCTCGTTACCCCGGAGTCCTGCTGATATGATCGTATATGAACTTCCCGAAACTCCTGTTTTTACTTCCACAGGAATAAATTCATTCTTATTCTTTACATAAACTACTTTCAGATTCTCTTTTTCAAAAATGGATAGAGTCGGTACAAACAAGGTATCCTTAATCTCCTTGAGAAAAATCTCACATTCTGCGCTCAGTCCGGGTTTCATTTTCGAATGACAACTGTCGATATCTACTATCACCTCATAAGTTCTGACTTTTGAACCGGAATATCTCTGTGCCATACTGGTTGCAAGGCTTTTCCTGTTGACCCTGCCTGTAGTCTGAAGCTTCTGAGCAGCATCCACTGTTACCACAGCCATCTGTCCCTTTTCAATCTTCTTAAAATCAGCCTCTGACACATCTGCCGATATCTGCATCCGGCTCAAATCAGGGAACTGCAGGACAGGAGCCGGGAACATCAGGACACTGCCTTCTTTTATCGGCCCGCCAAATGATCCCGAACCTCTTGAACTCCATAACATTACCCTGGGGGCTTCAGTCCTCTGGACCATGCCATCTCTCTGAGCTATGAGCACCAGGGAGTTAATCTGCTCTGCAGAGGTCTGGACCATTACTTTCTGCTGCATGATCCTGAGCCTTTTTTGTTTAAGGTCTGTTTCCCCGATTATCCTGGTAGCAGAAAGTTTCCTTTCAATCTTTTGCTTCTCTATCGTTGCCCTTTCAATCTCAAGTGAGAGAAGTTTTTGTCTCGCCTCTGACTGGTATTTCATCTTCAGTGAATCGAGATTTGATATCTTCAGTTGTGCTTCACTCGTCAGGAGCTCTGCTTCAAGCAGTGCAATATTAAGCTGGTTATCAGCTTCAGCCTTTTTCAACTCGGCTTCGAGAGTCTCGATGGTCGTCTGCATCTGCTCGTAATTAGATACCAGCTCTAGTGCAGAAAGCACACATATTGTATCTCCTTTTTTTACAAATTCCCCATCCTGGGCAATCCTGACAACAGTCATCTGACCAATCCTCGGAGGCATAACGGGGGTATTGACTACAGCCTGCACTGTTCCGGGGACAGTGATCTTTTCGATGAAATCTGATTTTGAAAGCTGGAAAGTAACTGTTCGGTTTTCTTTATCACCCGAACATGAGACCAGAAGGCTTATAAAGATCAAAGAGATAAACGGAATAATCTTATTTGGAGGATTCATTGCATTGTATAGGTCAGGATTCTAATAACGGCAATAGTTATAATACATTTTGATTGGAGTAAAGAAAAATCCATAAAACAGGAAAAATCTAAGATTGAGGAATATAGAACATAACTAATTTTAAAGTTACGGAAAAATAAACTAAAAATATAGTTTGTGAATAACTTTTCAGGATCATCATAATGATTTAATCCTTATTTTTAAGAGGTGAATCAGAATAAAGTGTAAGATATCCTGCGTGTTATGAAAAGAGGATATATGTAATTATAAATAAATCTCTTAGATAATGAAATTTAAATTTTTATCAGTTGTTCTTTTTATATTTTACTACCAGGCGCTTTTCTCCCAGGCTGGTTATACCGACACATTAAAGACTATTAACCTGAATGAAGTAGTTGTTTCAGCCAACAGGATGCCGGTTTTATTATTGAGAAATCCTGGTGCCGTTTCACTCGTCACATCACAGGATCTGGATGTGATGCCAAAAGGTATCGCTGTCGAAGAAGCTTTGAGACTTGTTCCCGGTGTCAGGATAGATAATCAGCATGATGGCGAAAGAGTACATGTCTCTATCAGGGGACAAGGCATACTTACTGAGCGGGGTATCAGAGGAATTGGCGTATTGATTGACGGGATTCCGGTAAATGATCCTTCTGGCTTTGCTCCCGATCTTTATGATGCCGACTGGAGCACAATCAATAAAATTGAAATCCTGAGGGGCCCTGCTGCAGGTTTGTATGGCGGAGGAGGTGCTGCCGGTGTTATCAGCATAACAACCGGAAATAAAAGTGCTGAACCCTTCACGGGGACATTCAGCCAGGTTGCAGGCTCTAATGGCTTTTTTAAGGAACTGCTCCAATCAGACGGATCAACAGAAAAATCAGATTATCATCTTAGCCTTTCTAGGTCAGATGGTGCGGGTTATCGCGATCACCAGGCTTTCTGGAGCAACAAATTCTATGAAAAGATCAACTTCCACCCTTCTGAAAAACTATCTGTTACACAGGTACTTTCACATACCGACTATTTTCAGCAGAATCCGGAGGGGCTTAACCTTGGTCAGTTTGATAATCTCCGGCAGGCAAATCCCGATGCCCGTCCTTTCAATGAGTATCAGAAAACGAACCGTACAACTTTCGGTGCTCACGCAACTGCGGAATTCAGTAGTCTCCATGATCTTGAGATTACTGCCTACCTGAGGGAATGGAACTATAAGGAGACAAGCAACAGGTGCGCTGAATACAGGGACTATACTGCTCCGGGAGCAATTATACAATATAACCTTCATGCCGGTGGCGAAAAGATAAAACATAATTTCAGTCTGGGGGCCGAAATCAAGTGGCAGAACATCAGCATTTATAAATTACAAAGCGAGTCGGATCCGGATAGGATTGAAAGCACAAATGAAACAAACCTTGAGAATGATTCACTCATGGCAAACCAGACCATTTTCCAGAGAAGCACAGGCTATTACGCTGTATATCATCTATCTGCAGGCAAATTTGAAATGCTTGCCGATATACGTTATGACAAAATGGACAATGAGCTAACAAACAAGATACTTTCACCGGGGGATTCAAGAACATCCAAAGATTTCACCAGGCTCTCATCCAGGATTGGTGCAAGCTATTCGATAAGCGACCCGCTTACTTTTTTTGCTAACTGGAGCCAGGGATTCATTCCTCCTTCAACCGAGGAACTTGCCAGCAATCCGGAGGGTTACAGCGGATTCAACACACATCTTGTTCCTGCTACCTCTGACTGTTTTGAACTTGGTGTAAGAGGATTCACCAATAGTAAATTACGCTACGACATTACCGGATTTATAATGAACACGGAAAATGACTTTTTCCGTTTCAAACAGTCAGGAAGAGGAAACCAGGAAGTCTTTTACGGCAATGCCGGGAACAGCAGGAGGTTAGGCATTGAGGCTTTTATTTCTTACAATATATTTAATAGCCTTGATCTGCAGGCTTCATATACTTATTCTGATTTTAAGTATACCTCTGCCACTGTGGATCCTGTTTACACAGATCCTCTGTATGTCCTTACAGTTCCTCCATCATCCGGACAATTCCTGCCAAACTCACCTGAACATCAGTTATATGCTGAGGCAGTTTACCGGTTGAAAAAACATTTTGTATTCACTCTCAGTACTGAATACCAGTCCAAATGGGCAATTTATACAGATGCGCGAGCCTATAACAGTGAATTGGATCCTGCAATATTCAGGAACTGGCAGGATGGATTTAACCTTTACCATGCCAGGATTTCATATCTATGGAAAATAAAAGGAGTTGAGGGCGACCTGAGCTTTTTTGTACGAAACCTGTTTGCCCGTGATTATATGGCATTTACCGAACCTGATCCTGATGGGAATTCTTATCAGCCAGGTCCGGGAAGGGAAATATTTGCAGGTATCAAGATTAAATTCTGATATGAGCCATTACTCTCTTCGGTCTTCATTTTGAAAAACCACTTCTTTTTCTATACCTTTAAAACCTTTGTGGAATTAAACAGGTTTGTGGTATTGTATAATATCGTATTGAATTGACGGAGAGTTTAATAACAATATCGGTCATCGGGCTTATTGCCGGTTTTATTTTTTCCATGCCGATTGCAGGACCTATAAGTATCCTTGTAACATCAAATGCACTTAAGGGAAGAATAAGGTACTGCAACCTCCTGTCCACCGGGGCGTCGATAGCCGACTTCCTCTATGTTATTCTCGGTGTTTATGGGATAACACATCTCTTTTCCGAGTACAAATCCGTGATCCCTTATATCCTGGGCGTAGGATCAGTTTTTGTGATGATTGTCGGAATAAAGATCACCAGGACAAAATTTGACACTGAGCACCTCGATGAAAATGCAATTCTTTCTGAAAAGCATATCAAAGCACAAAAAGGGGCATTATACACAGGATTCATGATTAATATCCTCAACCCTACACTGTTTTTCGGATGGATAGTTTCTTCCTTCGTCGTCCTTTCTTTTGCAACATCATTGGGATTCAATACCGGGGGGCTCGACACAGCTCTCGATAAAAACATTGAACAGATTGAAAAAATAGATAAGGACTTCAAGGAAAGAACCCAGATACCATCTTACCTTCAATTTGATACCCTTGACCAGGCATCAAAGGAAAAACAGCAGGAAGCCAGGAAGAGCTCTGAAAGGCTTCCTAGGAATTTTCACATTCTTATCAGTGTATGTTATTCGGCTTTCCTTTCCCTCGGAAGTGTAATATGGTTTGTACTTCTTGCTTTCCTTCTTTCAAAGTACAGGAAAAAGATCAACATAAATATTATTAACTGGATGATCCGCGGGATGGGGATCATTTTATGCCTTTTTTCTGGTTATTTTGCCTACACAGCCGTTAAGATGCTGGTCTGAAATATTACCTGGTAAAGTCGACTGTTGCAGTTCCTTTGGCTTTTAAAAGATCGATTTCTTTTGATATCCCATTTACAGTTACCCTGTATTTCCCATAGAAGGCACGCGTTGTTAAAGTGCCATCTTTCCCTGCGGTTCCTGAGGTATTTGTCCACCATTCCTTGAATATCAGATTCTTATATGCGCTTCCTGTCGGGGTAAGTGTCCAGTCGCGACGGTACATCGATGACTGTGGGATCCAGTTAGCGCCTTCCCAGAAACCCCACATAAGAATTCCCTCTACTGCAGGATGTGCAAAGCAGATTTTATAATAGTCGGTGAGTTCCATTGCATTTAATTGTTCCTCTTCAGCAGTCATTTTAAGATTCCTGTTATTATAATATTTGGAACGCTGCCCTGGAATATTGAATTCTGTAACTCTGACCGGCAGGTTGAATTTTGACAGTGAATCAAGTGCTCTTTTAAGCTGTGTACGGTCGAAAGTCTCTGAATGCAGATGTCCCTGGACCCCGATACCGGCAATAGGTACGCCCTGCTTAAGAAGTCCGCGTATCTGTGACATGTATTCAGCCAGCTTCACCCCGGTAAGGATATCATAATCGTTAAGGAAAAGTTTTGCCGCGGGATCACCATTATGCGCCCATTGGGCCATCAGCTTTGTTATTTCAGGACCGAGGCGCTCTTCATAGTAATTCCCATGGATCATTTCATTGTTAAGGTCATACTCAGCAAACCTGCCTTTATATTTCGAAGTTACTGTTTCAGCCCTTCCCTGCAATGTTCTTCTCAGATCATCATCATTTAATTCCTTTACCCAGGGCTGAATGAATTTTGAAATGCCCCAGAACAGGTTGTGTGCCCTTAGCGGTATCCTGTTCTCTTCAGTCCATCCAAGTATTCCGTCAACCACTCTGTAATCCACCACTCCCTTTTCAGGTTCCATGCTTGGCCATTTAACGGCATTTTCTGTGACAGCCGAATTGAAGTTTTCAAGGAATTTCTCCCTGTATTGTTTTTTATCAGAATCACTCATGTAATTGCCTTCAAGACTGCTGGTTACAGCACATCCGAACCAGAACTCATGCCTGAGCTGCTCAACCTTTATGCCGGAGCCTGGTTTAGCTTTAATAATAAGTTCTCCCTTCCGGTACCTGGAAATTGCATCATTAATTTCTTTATCCTGTGCAGAAAGTGGCATGAAGTGAGCCTGGATAAGTACAATGGCCAGAAGACAATATAAATAACATGATTCCATAGAAACTCTTATTAAATCAAATGTCAAGCTTAATTATAAATCTGATACCCAATTCGGCGACATGCGGGTTATCGAGGTATGTAAACCGTTTAATCAGGTCGATCCTTACGAGATTAAAGATATTGGCGATTCCGACGCTAGCTTCAATATATGGCTTTTTCCCAAGTGTATATGTCAGAGGAACACCATCGCTGCCTGCAGGGAATTTGAAAAGATTTGCATTATAATCAGGGTTGTTCTTATCGAGAACCCCGCCATAAAGAGCCTTAAAGGTCACCCATTCACGAAGTTTCAGATTTTTGAACAATGGTATTTTATTGAAAAAGAAGCCATTGAAACAATAATCGATGTTCAGGGCCACATACCTGTCGCTGACAAATTCCAGGAAATTCATCATGTTATAAGACTGTTTCTGGTATGTATATGTCTGGTTTGCCCTGTGCATGAATAGCAGGGGATATGGGACCTGTCCGAAAATCTTTCCGGCTTCCAGGGTCAGATCGGTGTATCCGATGATTGAAACATAATATCTCCTGGTGATATTAAGCTGCAGCCGCAGGTAATTAAAATCATTCTTCATGAAATCAGTCCCACCGGCAATCTTAAGGGTATATACCGGTTTCAGGCTGGGGTAGAGGGTTCTTCCGACTTTGCCTTCATAGAAAGTCTCATCTGGAGCGTACCTCAGGTTCAGGTAGAGCTCTGATATATCGAGATAATCCCTGACCCCGGTTCCCGGGCCAAATGAATCCGTATTAAACCATAATTTCCCTAGTGGTGCCTGCCGTGTGAAGCTGTAACCTGCAAGGAATGAAAAGTGATTTTCATATTCATTAAGATGTTCAATCCGGAATGTCTTATTCAGAAAGAACTGATTGCTTACCCCCCTTTTTATTGAAAAAATAAGGTTGTCGGATAATAACTGGAGCAATTCCTGCCCGGGGATTTTTACATCCTTCATATAGCTCACTTTGAGCGACTTAACAGGGAACTGGTATATTGACCTTGGAGTAAATGACCATGTGGCTGATCCGGAATATTTGAACTCCTGATCATCTATTCCGTAAGCACCATAGCCTTCGAGAATGATTTTCTTGCTGAGGTCTGTTGAGGTACGCATTCCGATCCTGACACGCTGTCCCTCAACGACGTTATAGCTGTATAGACTGGTCGATGGACCGAATTCTATTTTCCCGAGATCAAGGTAGCCTGATGTAAGGAAGATCACCAGGTTCATCCTTCGCCTGAATGCTGGCAACTGTTTAAGCGAATCAATTGTTGTATATATCTGTGTCTCCGACTTTGTAAGGGGGACAAACCTGTTTGATTCCCAGTACTCAGGTGTGGTTGATGCCGGATCAGGTTTATCAATCTTAATCGGTCCTTTGAAGAAAACATCGCTCACCGGTTCATTAACACGGTAATTCCTGAAATATGTCGTCCTCTGTCCGTTAAGGCCCATCGATGATTTTGAAATTCCAACATCAATAGAGATCTCTTCCTTTGCCAGCAGCCAGCATTTATGAACAGATTTTTCAAAGTCCTGGGTAAGGATTATGTCCTGTATCCAGTCCATATTTATATTTTCATTTATTCCCATGTCGATCTTTCTTACAGCAAAGGCGCTGTCGAGAGTGACATAAAGGTTGCCATGAAAAAGAAAGTCTGTTTTATTGCGTGGCTCAAAGAACAGCCTTATGCATTGCTGGTCATTTACAGGCAGGGTATCGATTATATAATACCTGTAGAATGTCGGGGCGCTATTTGCAATTGGACTTAAGAATTTGGCAGTGAGAAAGAGAATCTCATTATCATAAATATTCACATCCTGGTACAGGTAACTCAGGTAGGCACCAACACCCTTCTTATCAATATACTCATCAAGGTTAATTGTCTTATCTCCAACCACGATATCTTTTGTAGCTTCAGGATTTTTCCTGTAGTAATGTTCTGAAAGGGTTTCTTTTATAAAAACCGGAAGCATCCTGTTTCCCCCGACACGGGAAGTATCAATATTGTTGAAGAGCAGTCCCAGCTTACCCGCCGATCTCTTGGCAGTGAATTTATTGCTGACGTTGCTTAGCGCGAACTGGATCTTTTCATATTTCTTATAAGAGAGATAATCAAATGTCTCCGGCCTGTTTTCATCTTTCTTTGCAACCACTCTCCTGATAAGTTCCACTGCAGGATTATCCCTGTTCCGGTATGCTTCTCTTGATGGTTTGACAATTACTTCTTTCAATGTCACCGACGACTGGGCCATCTGAATGTTAAAAGTATACTCTTTCCCCGGGACTATTTCCCTCGATTCGGTCTGGTAACCTACGAATGAAAAGACTACAGTATTAGCCCGGACATTTGTCTCAATAAGGTACTTTCCTTTAGTATCTGTAAGCGCTCCTGCAGCAGAACCTTTAAGATAAACAGAAACATAAGGGAGTGGTTCTCCTGTTACAGCATCTGTTACAACTCCCTTTATTGTTGTTTTCCCATCGTCCTGTGAAAATGTAACAGGGCTTAGAGAAATGGCCACCAGAAGCAACAGCGGAAATGCAGTCAGTCTGCTGATCTTATTTATGCATTTCGCCATCCTGAAAGTAAATTTTGGTCGGAAATCCGGGAATCGTCATCTTTATTCTCTATCCTTTAAAACAACAGTTTCTGCTTTCCACCTCATTGCCATTGAGACACGTGCCTTACCACTGGGGTGATCATAAAAAATTATCTCTTCCAGTTTCCCCGGATCAATTTTGCGGTATTCAGAAAGTTTCATAGATACTGAGGCGAATCCGTCAGGTTCCCTTGCCGCATTCAATCCGAAAATATCTGCTTCAGATTCTGTTGTCCTTGATATATTGTTGAACACAGGGGTCAACACAAAGATATAACATGAGAATAAAAGAATAAACAGAGGCAGTGATCCTATGTCTGAAATGCTTTCAATTCCCCATCTGGCCCCAAACCTGGAGATAGCTTTTTTCATAATGTAATTGATGATGGCAAATCCGGCTATAATAAGAATACTAAAGTATAACAGCAATTTATATGTATGGTTGAGTACATAGTGCCCCATTTCATGTGCCATAACCGATTTTATCTCAGGAAGTGTGCATTTATTGAGAAGGTTATCATTCAATGAGATCCTTATTGTTTTTCCAAAACCACTGACATTGGCACTTATGCGTGTCGACTGCTTCGAGGCATTGAATTGATATATGTTTTTTACAGGTATCCCGTTTGCTCTTGCCAGCGATAAGATCTCCTGTCTAACAGGGCCATCTTCAAGAGGTGTATATTTATTAAATAACGGAGCAATGAATACCGGCGATATGAATAATGAAAATATTACAAATATTATTACCAACCCGCTTCCCCAGATCCACCAGCGTTCTTTTATTTTCCTCATTACGATGAACAACAGCATTATTACAAGGCTGCCAAATACCAGTGTCAGGGCAAGTGATATCATTTCTTCTTTCAGCCACTGAGGGAAGGTCATGTTTGATAAGCCATAACTATGCTCCCTGAAATAGTCTGTATAGATGGCATATGGAAATGCTATAAGAAAGGCAAAAAACAGGTACAGGAGAATATAGACCAGGTTACTTAAATTTTTATTTTTTACTGTGGCTGCGATCTTTATGACCTGTTTGGAAAGTCCCAGGTAAAGGAAAATGAAGGCAATGAAAACTTCAATAATAAATTGCCACAGGCTTATCCAGTAGCCACCTTCAAAATATGAATCAGACTTTTCTTTTTGATCAGGTGAAAGGACCGAGAGATATGCTTTAGTGGCTGAATCAGCATCAAAATGTCTGGTAAAGGAAGTTTGGGCTGCAAGGGAATCAGTCTGTGCAGTAGCGATATATCCGGTTCCAGATAATATAATTATACAGATGAGAATGAGCTTTTTCATTTTATCAACCTGTTAAAGTAGATTACATGGCGCAATTTACGATAATTTAATACTTGATTATCCGGCATTGGTCCTAATTGTTGGTGATCAGCAATCTGCTTTCTGCCATTAAATATTAACGACAGGAATATATTTTGTATTTTTAATGAAGAATGAAATTCTTATTTGCAGACTGCTCCTGATTGCATCAGATTAATAACTGCAGGTCATGAAAACTACACTTACCTTTCTTCTTTCATTTCTCACGGCAACAGTGCTGAATGCCGGAATAGAAGCTGGCGTTGCACGGAAGACGATCACTCCCGAAATCCCCATCTGGCTTTCCGGCTATGCAAGTCGTACAAAGCCTGCCGATGGCATCTTACATGATTTATGGGCCAAGGCGCTGGTAATTGAAGACGAAAAGGACAGAAAAATTGTCATAGTTACTATTGATATAATAGGATTGACCCATGACCTGCATGAAGAGATTTTCAGACGTGTCTCTGAGAAGCATGGCATGGTGAGATCTGAACTTATCCTGAATTCATCCCACACACATTCAGGGCCAGTAATCTGGCCATCGCTCAGTGTTATGTACACGCTTGGTGATACTGATCTGCAAAGAGTTGTAAGATACAGCGGAACACTTGCCGACAATATCGTCAGTGTAATTGATCAGGCATTCCTTGACCTTGAGCCGGCTAATCTATTTTATGGTCAGGGCTCTGCAGGTATAGCTGTAAACAGAAGGCAAAAGAAGGCAAATGGAGTAGTGATCGGAGTAAATCCTGAAGGTCCTGTAGATCATTCTGTACCGGTAATTGAAGTATTATCAGCCTCTGGTGAAAAAAAAGCCATTCTATTCGGCTATGCCTGTCATAATACCACCCTTGATATTTACCAGGTTAACGGAGATTATGCTGGTTTCGCACAGATAGAGATAGAAAAAGAAATTCCAGGTACTACAGCAATGTATATAGCCGGTTGCGGGGCTGACCAGAATCCAAATCCACGACGATCAGTTGAAATAGCCAGGGAGCACGGGAAAACTCTTGCGGATGCGGTCATAAAGGTCATATCAGGTGGTATGAGTGAGATTCATGGTCCGATTAGAACCTCATATACTTCCACAACACTTGAGTTCAGGCCTGTCTCCACAAAACTGCTTAAAGAAGATCTGCTGAGTGATAGTCCTTATAAAATACGCAGGGCAAATTTCATCCTGAGCTCACTTGAAAAAGGTTATGACATCACAAAATTATCATATCCTGTTCAGGCAGTCCGCTTTGGGAACGATTTTACCTTACTGGCCCTTGCCGGAGAGGTCGTTGTGGATTATTCCCTGAAGACAAAATTGAATTACCCTGATGAAAATCTGTTTGTTGCAGGATACTCTTCGGAAGTTCAGTGCTATATACCGTCAAAAAGAATACTGGAGGAAGGCGGTTATGAACCAGAGACAAGCATGATATACTATGGAATGCCGGGTCCGTTTGCAGATGATGTTGAGGAGAGGGTGTTTCAAGCCATTGGAAAGGTCATGCATAAGACAGGTGCACATATAAACCGGAAAAAGTGAAGATTCAGGCGGATTTAACCTGAAATTGCCTGATATACCCAGTAATAATCAGATATTGAGCAATTAAATATGTCGACATTATAACCGCACCTGAGAACCTGAAATTCCAGGAGAACTTATTAATGGCTATGGCAGAATCGGATATTACAAACAGGGCCGCTCCGGCAAGCACCAGTAAATAGCTTTGCCTGTTAACTTTATAAAACCTGTTCACTGCCGACGACAGCATCAGAAGGATTGCCGAGGCATAAATCAAAACCGGCAGCCTCATATCCCCCAGATCATCATAAAGTATATAGATCAGAGCAGCTCCATATATTAAAACAGGTGCAAGAAGGAATATTTTCTTCGAGTAGAAAATATTCCTGCCGGGAGTCAGGCTGAATGCTAAAAGATACATCAGCTGTGCCATCAGGAAACAGGCCAGGCCAGGTAAAAATGCAAAATCCAGGACAACATCACCTGCCCATGAAAAGATTAATCCTGCCAGCACCAGGAGACTTGATCCTTTCAGGTTTTTACTGAAATTTATTATGAAAATTATTATCAGCAGCGGGATGAGTGATCCTTTGACTACATGTCTTACTATTGGCAATTCACAGTAACCCAGAAAGATATAAAACAGTCCTGCAATAAAGAATATTAAGGTAATAATGTTGGTGGTTTTTTTCATCTTATGAAGTCAATGAACTTTGTTGGAAAATATTTAAGTCAAATGTCGTATCTTTTTGCATAAATTTGTGTACCCTGGTTTAAAGTTAAATAAAATTGCATGAAAGTCACTGGTTTCACCTTTATCCGCAATGCCGTAAAATTTGATTATCCTGTTGTTGAAGCAATAAAATCGATCCTTCCCTTGTGCGATGATTTCGTTGTTGCAGTGGGGAATTCTGACGATGACACCGAACAGGTTATTCAATCAATAGATAAACAAAAGGTTAAGATCATTAAAACAGTCTGGGACGATTCCCCCGAAATGAAAAGGGGAGGGAAGGTATTTGCCTCTGAGACCAACAAGGCTTTTATGGCTGTTCCTGACGATTCTGACTGGGCATTTTATATACAGGGTGATGAGATTGTACATGAGAAATACCTCGATGCAATCAGGGATTCAATGTTAAAATGGAAGGATGACGACAGGGTTGACGGCCTTCTCTTCAGGTATCTCCATTTTTATGGTTCGTACGATTATGTGGGAATCTCACAACGCTGGTACAGAAGGGAGATACGGATCATCAGGAATAATAAATCAATATATTCCTACAGGGATGCCCAGGGTTTCAGAAAGGATGATAACCAGAAGCTTAATGTCAAGCCTGTGGATGCTTATGTTTACCATTACGGATGGGTGAAGAAGCCTGAAGTAATGATGAATAAGATCAGGAACGCATCTTCATTTTATGAGGATATTAAATGGATACAGGAGGCAGGTAAAGGAAAGGATGAATTTGAGTATTCATCGATCGATGCTCTTAAACTCTTTGACGGTACGCATCCTGCAATAATGGCAGACCATATCAGGCGAAAGAACTGGAACTTTGAACACGACATTTCATTTAACAGGTTACCGCTGAAATACAGGGGAAAGATCTTTCTTAAGAAGTACCTTGGTATTAATACCTTTTATGAGAACTTCAGGATAATTTGATAATAAACTAACCTTCTTTATTAAAACCAATAAGATGAAAAAACATTTATTTGTCGTTTTGCTTATGACGATAATTCCGTTTGCTGTTTTCTCTCAGAATAAGTTTAACGGACTCGACATGAACATGGGCAATCTTTACAGGCTCTCAGATGGGAAATCACGCTCAATCAGCCCTGAAAACTTTACCGGGGAGAAGGGAAAAGCCGGCATGGCTGATCCGGCAGATAAAGATAAACCAAACGTGGCCAATGCATCGAATGCTGCCAGGGATCTGGGTCAGGGATGGAAACTGAATCCTTATATAAGAATTAAGCCGGGAGAGACTTTCACTCTGGCAAATATTGAAGGCCCGGGTGCCATTCAACATATCTGGATGACTCCGGCAGGTAACTGGCGTTATAACATACTCCGCATTTATTGGGACGGTGAAACTGAACCCTCTGTGGAATGCCCTGTCGGCGACTTCTTTGCCATGGGATGGGGAGCCTATGCACCTCTTTCATCACTTGCTATTTGCGTCAACCCGGGAAGTGCCTTTAACTGTTACTGGACCATGCCCTTCAGGAAAAGCTGCAGAATGACAATGGAGAATACAGGAGACGCTGACCAGATGACCCTTTATTACCAGATCGACTATACTCTTACAGAAGTTCCGTCAGATGCAGGTTATTTCCACGCTCAATGGCGCAGGCAGGATCCTAATGCAACCTCAGATTATACAATCGTTGATGGTATCAAAGGAAAAGGCCATTATGTTGGAGTTTACATGGCATGGGAAGTACAGAATAATGGATGGTGGGGTGAAGGTGAGATAAAATTCTTTATTGACGGTGATACCAAGTTCCCGACAATTTGCGGTACAGGTACTGAGGACTATTTCTGCGGATCCTATGATTTCGATACAAGGAAAAAGAATGCCGCAGGGGTAGAGGAGGTTAATTATAATGAATTCTGTACACCATATTCAGGTCTCCATCAGGTGGTTCGTGGTGATGGTCATTATAATGTAATGCAGCGATTCGGTCTTTACAGGTGGCATATCATGGACCCTGTCAGGTTTGATAAAGACCTCAAAGTTACTATCCAGGACCTTGGCTGGCACCAGGCCGGAAGATACCTCCCACAGAAATCGGATATCGCCTCTGTATGTTTCTGGTACCAGACTGAACCTCATGCGAAATTTCCGGCTCTTCCTGGCTGGAGAGGCCTGGAGGTATTCTGAAAACTTCAATTTAACAGGTTTTTAAAGGAATAAGTAAAAACATAAAACATGTATAAAAATCTGCTGAGTCTGTTGGTGACAGCAGGGTTGCTGTTGCCTGCCTGCAACGAGAAAAATGAACCCGGCACGTCTGATAGCCATGAGTTTAACGGCACATATTCAGGCGAATACCTGAGCAGGGTAGCTTTTCCTATTGGAGGAATTGGCGCAGGAATGTTTTGCCTCGAGGGTACCGGGGCGATTTCACATATGTCGGTAAGGAACAGGCCGGAAGTTTTTAATGAGCCATGCATGTTTGCTGCAATTAGCGTGAAGGGGCTCGTTAATGGGACAAAAGTGATTGAAGGCCAGGTCCCATTATGGAAGCATTTCGGACAGCCCGGTTCAGGTAACGGATCTTCAGGTGCGACTTATGGACTTCCCAGGTTTGAGAATGCGGAGTTTACTCCACGGTTTCCATTTGCAGAAGTGAAACTCACCGATAAAGACCTGCCATTGGAAGTCCAGGTTAGAGGCTGGAGTCCTTTTATTCCTGCTGATGCCGATAATTCAAGCCTGCCTGCCGGGGCCCTGGAATATTCATTCAGAAATACCGGAAAGAATGAGCTAAGTGCCATATTCTCTTACAATTCAAAGAACTTTATGAAACAATCTGGTGGTAAATCCTCAATAAAGAGTATTGCAGGAGGATTTATCCTGGCAGAAGCAGGGACACCCGAAAATCCGGAAAAACAGGGCGATTTTGCCATCTTTACCAAGGAACCAGAAACTATTATTGACCATTGCTGGTTCAGGGGAGGATGGTGGGATCCGCTTACAATTACCTGGAATACAATAAACAAAAGCGAAACAAGAAATACAGAACCTTCAGGTGATGACGCTCCCGGGGCATCTCTCTACGTTCCATTCACAATAAAACCTGGTGAAATAAAGACCATAAGGCTGATGATGGCCTGGTATGTTCCCATTACGAATATGAAATACGGACAGGACTCTGAAGAGGCTGATGATGAGGTGTGTACTGATCCAAACTGTGCATGCAACGATCCCTCTTATAAACCATGGTATGCAGGTAAATTCAGCAATATAAGTGAAGTGGCCGGTTACTGGAAGACAAACTATGAAGACCTGTTAAATAAGTCTGAGCTTTTCAGCAGGTCTTTTTATAATTCAACTTTGCCGCCGGAGGTGCTTGAAGCAGTTTCAGCAAATCTTACCATACTTAAATCGCCTACGGTATTACGTCAGCGCGATGGTAAACTCTGGAGCTGGGAAGGATGCGGGGATAATTCAGGATGCTGTGCCGGATCATGCACGCATGTCTGGAATTATGCCCAGGCAATACCACACCTGTTTCCTTCCCTGGAACGTACCCTGAGACATACCGAATTCTGGCCCAGCCAGGACTCGGCTGGTCACCAGACTTTCCGGTCGGCTCTGCCAATACGTCCTGTTGCCACAACATTCTATGCTGCCTCGGATGGTCAGCTGGGCGGTATTATGAAAGTATACCGCGACTGGCATATCTGCGGTGATACTGAATGGCTTAAGGAGCTCTTCCCGAAAGTGACGGAAAGCATTAATTACTGTATTAAAACATGGGATCCACGCCATACCGGAACCCTGGAGGAACCACATCATAATACCTACGACATCGAATTCTGGGGACCCGATGGCATGTGTACAAGCTTTTACCTCGGAGCCCTGAAAGCTTACTGTGAAATGGGGAAAGCGCTCGGTTCTGACGTTACTCAATATGAAGAATTGTATCTGAAAGGCAAGAAAAGAATAGAAACAGAATTATTTAATGGTGAATATTTTATTCAGAAGATACAGTGGCAGGGACTTAATGCCCAGGATCCTGTCACAGCATCCAAGGGATCATGGTCATCTGAATACGGATCGGGTGAAGCTCTTAAGCTGCTGCAAACCGAAGGTCCAAAATACCAGTATGGACCCGGATGCCTTTCTGATGGAATCCTCGGGTGCTGGATAGGAGAGGTTTGTGGCCTGAATAATATTGTCGATTCCGGGAAAGTGGCAAGCCACCTTAAATCCGTGTTCAAATATAATTTCAGAACTGATCTGTCTGATCATCCCAATCCGCAGCGTCCTGCTTATGCACTCGGACATGAAGGTGGATTGCTGCTCTGTACATGGCCCAAAGGCGGTAGGTTATCCCTTCCTTTTGTATACTGCGATGAAGTATGGACCGGCTTTGAATACCAGGTTGCTTCCCATCTTATGATAATGGGTGAAGTTGAAAAAGGACTTGAAATAGTAAGGACAGCCCGTAAAAGATATGACGGAAAAGTCAGGAATCCGTTTGATGAATATGAATGCGGCCACTGGTACGCCAGGGCAATGTCAAGCTACGGGTTGCTGCAGGGACTCACCGGTGTACGTTATGATGCCCTTGAACAAAAAATGTATATTGATTCCCGGGTTGGGGACTTTACTACTTTTATCTCCACGGCAACAGGTTTCGGAAATGTAAGCCTTAAAAACGGGAAGCCTTCACTCAAGGTAGCCTATGGGGATATTACAGTTAAAGAGTTTGTAATCAATTAGATGGTATTGTACAACTAAGCTTTAGTGGGTAAGCGGGAGACCGGAGTGAAACAGACTGAGCCATGACTGTAGATGGTTTTATCAGAGTACTGTTTACTCATAAAATTATTTTTAAATTGTGGCCGATTAAAATTAGTGTTATGAAAACAAAGAGAATATTTTCCTATTCATTATTAACATGTCTTCTTTTCCTTGCAATTTCATGCAATAACGCTCCAAAGAAGCAGGCAGCAGGAAATGCTGCTGAGATGTGGAGTATAGAAAAGGCGAAGGAGTGGGGTATGCTGCAGAACTGGCTTCGAGGCAGTGACTATATACCTTCAACCGCAATTAATCAGCTGGAGATGTGGCAGGCCGAAACATTCGACCGGGAGACTATCGCACAGGAGCTTCGCCTTGCAGATGAGATTGGCTTTAACAGCATGAGGGTATATCTTCATCATCTGGCATGGGAGATCGATAAAGAAGGATTCAAAAAAAGGATGAATGAATTTCTTGAGATTGCAGATAAAAATGGTATCAAACCAATATTTGTTTTCTTTGATGATTGCTGGAACCCCACATATCAGGCAGGGAAACAGCCTGAACCTAAACCCGGCATACATAACTCCGGGTGGGTGCGCGATCCCGGTGACCTTCTCTTCACCGATCCGAAAATAATTACAACCCTTGAGGAATATGTAAAAGATATTCTTACGACTTTCCGTGACGACAAGAGGATTGCATTATGGGATTTGTATAATGAACCTGGTAATTCAGATTATGGGAACAAATCCATGCCTCTGCTCGAAAAGGTTTTTGAATGGGGAAGGGAAGTGAATCCTTCACAACCACTTTCCTCAGGAGTCTGGAGGTATGACCTTACTGACCTGAGTAAATTCCAGCTCAGCCATTCGGATATAATCACCTACCATAATTATTCTGACCCGGCAAACCACCAGGTAATGATCGATTCGCTGAAAAGGTGGGATCGTCCTCTTGTATGTACTGAATATATGGCAAGAAAACATAACAGTTTGTTTACCAATATTATGCCTATGCTAAAAGAGCAGAATATAGGTGCCATTAACTGGGGATTTGTCTCAGGAAAAACAAATACAATTTATGCCTGGGACACACCCATACCCGATGGTTCTGAACCTGAGCTATGGTTCCATGATATCTTCAGGAAAGATGGTACAGCATACCGGGGCGATGAACTGCAGATGATACTCGATCTGACAGGTACAAACAAAGGATTATAAGTTCTTAGATCAGGGTAATACTGGTCTCTGATCCTTTTCGTTCGGCAGAGAGATAACCGGCATAGATCGTCGCAATCACATCTGCGGCAAGCCTGCTGTCGCTTTCTATCGGATCGCCAAAAGCCACGGTCCTGTAGAATGCTTCCATCTCATGCTGATAACCGGTGAACCAGCTCTCATCCGGGGAGACTGATGACCAGCCCTGTTTAGTCTCTGTCTTTTCCACAATATAGATATCCCTGAAATGACGTTCATCAGGGGTATATGTCTGCATTGCATTATTTGGATTTATGTTGCAGATTGTCCTGTGGTTGTTTGTATTCACTTCAATCCAGTTGTGGACTCCCCCAAGCACCAGCTCGCTTGCGAAAATGTCGGCAAATGTGCCGTCACTGAATATCACATGCATCTGGGCAAAATCTTCAATATCCCGGTAGGTTGTTCTCAGGTGATTCTCATTTCTGAATCCCGCCATTCTTGTAACAGCATGGGTCCGGGCAGAAATTGCTGCAGGTCTGATTGGCTTTCCATCCCTTACTTTTCCCTCAACCTGTTTGAAATAGAGTGCAGCGGAAAGAGGATGACATCCTTTTCCGATCATCGAGCCACCTCCTGAAAATTTCCACTGGCCGTAAGTAAGAGAATGAGAACCGGAGTGCGATTCCTCTCCGTGAATCCAGAGTACCTGGGCTCCTGTTTTTTCAAGCATCTCCTTTTCCTTGATAACGGTGGGGGCATATATCCAATTTTCTGCATACATTATTTTCCCACTGCTCTTTTTCTCTGCATCAATCATCCTTCTTATGCTGGCAAGAGTCATTTCAAGACCTTTCTCACGCGAAAATGTATCCCCGCTGAAGCTTTCATTTCCATCACCGAAATAGCCTGTAAATGGTTTTTCTACAATTACATGCCTGTTTTTCTCCAGTGCTGCAACCACAATAGGTTCGTGAGTTGATGGAGGTGTGCAGACATGTATGACATCAGCGTTTTCAATCAGCTCATCGATGTTCCTGAAGGCTTTTATTTTACGTTGTTCGGTAAATTGATCCAGCCTTTCCGAAGTCGGAGAATATGCACCTGAAATTACAGGCCTGACTGAATGCAGGCGCATCAGGGCATCATAGTGGAATCTTGCCGCAAAGCCTGACCCTGCAAATGCTGCATGGATGATTTTCCCGGACATATTATTTGAAATTAATTCAATTTTTTAATACCCATATTCCAGAGAGTAAAACTGAAAATGTCGGCGTATTGCTCAATCGATTTGCTGACTGGAGTTCCTGCTCCATGTCCGGCTTTTGTTTCGATCCTTATAAGTACCGGATTAGGGCCTGCCTGTTTTGCCTGAAGCTGTGCTGCAAATTTAAAGGAATGTGCCGGTACGACCCTGTCATCATGATCACCGGTTGTGACCAGTGTTGCCGGGTAGCTGGTACCCTCCTTAACATTTTGTACAGGTGAATATTTCAGGATATAATTGAACATTTCAGAGCTTTCATCAGCTGTTCCGTAATCATAGGCCCAGCCGGCTCCGGCGGTGAACTTATGATAGCGGAGCATATCCATCACACCGACTGCAGGAAGGGCAACTTTCATCAGGTCAGGTCTTTGTGTCATCACAGCCCCCACCAGGAGACCTCCGTTTGACCCTCCTCTTATAACGAGATAGTCGGGAGAAGTATACTTATTATTTATGAGGTATTCGGCTGCAGCAATGAAGTCATCGAAGACATTCTGCTTATTCATCCTGGTACCTGCAAGGTGCCATTTCTCACCATATTCGCCTCCGCCTCTAATATTTGGGACAGCATATATACCACCTTTTTTGAGCCACCAGGCCGCAGTTATGCTGAACCCGGGCGTCATGGATGAACTGAAACCTCCATAGCCATAGAGCATAGCCGGGTTCTTCCCGTTAAGTTTTATATCCTTCCTGTATGTAATAATCATAGGGATCTTTGTTCCGTCTTTTGAAGTGTAGAAAACCTGGTCAGAATTGTAGAGGTCGCCATTAAAATCGACGGATGGCTTCTTGTATATTTCATCCTTCCCTGTTGCAGGATCAAATTTAAAGATCGACGATGGTGTGATATAATTCGTAAAAGAGTAATAAAGTTCCTTATCCTCAGTTTTACCGCTGAAGCCCGAAGCGCTACCTATGCCCGGTAGGGTTATATCCCTGACAAGTTTGCCGGACCTGTCATACTGCTTTACCCTGGATATTGCATCAACAAGATAATTGGCGAATATATAGCCTGACCCTGTTGAAGCCTGGAGAACATTCTCCGTTTCAGGTATGAAGTCCACCCAGTTTTCAATACCGGGCTTTTCAGCATCCACTGTAACGATTTTCCAGTTCGGGGCATTCAGGTTTGTCGTTATATATAGCCTGGAGCCGTCGTTGTCAATCACATAGCTGTCGCTGTTGAAATCACCGACAACCACTTTGAATCCTTCTTCTTTCTTAGTAAGATCTTTTATATATAATTCATTTCCTGTGGTCGAAACAGATGCAGTTACAACCAGAAAGCGCTGGTCTTCTGTCAGGTAACCACTAACATATCTCCTTTTTATGTCATTTCCCCAGATAACCTTATCGTCGGACTGCTTTGTGCCAAGCTTATGAAAATATAGCTTATGATGGTCAGTCATTTCTGACAGCTCGCTGCCCTTTGGTTTTTCATATGTGGAATAATAAAATCCATCATTACCCTGCCAGGCTATTCCTGTAAATTTGAGGTCATTAAGAGTATCGCCAGTTATCTCTTTCGTAATGGCATTCATGGTTATCATTTTCCTCCAGTCGGAACCTCCTTCCGAGATCGAATAAGCCATCATGCTGCCATCTTTGGAAAAACCCATCTCCCCGAGAGATGTTGTTCCGTCGGCTGAGAATGTATTCGGATCGAGAAATACTTCAGGCTCTCCACCTTCTTTCTGGCGGAAATAGACATACTGATTCTGGAGGCCGTCATTCTTTGTGAAATACACATAATCACCTTCCCTGAAAGGCATACCGTATTTCTCATAATTCCAGATTTTTGTCAGCTCCTCTTTGATGGTTTCCCTGTAGGGGATGGCGGCCAGATACCCAAAGGTAACTGCATTCTGTTCCTTGACCCATGCGGCCGTCTCCTCAGACATGTCATCCTCAAGCCAGCGATAGGGATCAGGAACCGGAGTTCCGAAAATTGTATCTACTACATTTACTGTTTTTGTAACAGGATAATTGATTTTTTCTTGTTTTTCTGTGGTGCACGAAGCTACAATGGCAGCAATTACACTAAGAACCAGAATCTTTTTCATCCTTATTTCAGATTATATTAGAATTAAATATTTACAGTACCTGGATTAATTTCTTACAAAGTAAATTAAGATTTCAGTATTTAAGATTCTCCTGGATTATCAGGGCGATCATTTTCTGTCCGTCGGGATTGAGATGTACACCATCTGTCGTAAGCTGGCGGAAGACAGGTGATAATATCTGGCAGGTATTTACAAACTTAACAGACTCTTCCTCTGCAATAATCTGAAGTTGAGCATTAAGCGTATTTATCCGTTCCATCCCTCCTTTATATTTCTCACCGATAAGTTCATCGGGGCCGAAGGGAGGTGGCGATACAATATATATAACCGGTTTGTCTTTGTGTGACCTGGTTGATAGTTTTATCTCGTTTATCAGCTTTCTCATATTTCCCGGTACCACAGCCAGGGAGTCCCTGAAAACAGCCTTGCAGTCATTAGTTCCGAGCATTATTATTATCCTGTCAATCTTACCGAGCTTCCCATAAGCTCTGTCCATGTATTTTCCAATATTCAGCAGAGTATTGAGTGATCTCTGTCCATTGTTAATAAAGCCAATTGTATTCCCAGATATTGAAATATTGAAAATTGTATCATTTGTCCTGATCTGTTTTAACTGATATGCCCAACCAAAAGGCAATGCACCATTTGAGTCGCCGAGAGTAAGAATATTTAGTGACTTCTGCTTTGACTGCGCGGGTTTATCTTTACCGGATACTTCATGTGAAAATAGAATTATAACAATTGAAGTTATAATAGCAACCTGCAGTGATGGTCTTAGGAAATGTCTGTTCATATTTTTTGTTTTAACCAAGGATTTCACGGAGTCGGGTATTGTATTAAACAGTGGTCACAGGTAAACATTTAAGAACCCGTTGCAGCTCCTTGTAATTCCGTTATTTCGTTATTCCAATATAGTATTTTCCAGCCTTTTTTTCTTGCAACTTTTTCCAGTCTCCTCTCAGGGTTGATGCATACCGGATGTCCTACGATGCTCAAAGCAGGTATATCCGAATATGAATCCGCGTAATACCAGGCATCCTGCAATTTACTGTTATTTTTTTCACAATGCTCTTTCATCCTTCTTACCTTTTCCTCACCAAAGCAGAATGCACCATCGGGTTTGCCTGTCAGAAGTCCATCAGCTGTTTCAAGCTCCGAACAAAGAATATCATGTAATCCAAGGTTCCCTGACATATACCTGCCAACCGGAATAAGTGTTGAAGAAAGCATAACCACCTTTGCCTCATTGGCAGCATGAAAATTTATTTCATTTCTTGCTTCTTCATATACCGAAGGGATGAGTATGCTTTCACAAACCTCTGCACTCAGGTTTTCAATAGCTTCAACGGGCAAGCCTTTTACCCACATACCCATTCTGTTGATAGCATTTACGGGGCTTATAAGTTTAGTTTTATAAGCAACAGAGAGCAGCAATGCACTAAGGAGGTCTGATTGTTTCAACAAGCCTTTTCTGAAAGCTTCTTTTGCAAGTTCCCGCCCGCTTACTGCACTTGTGATTGTATGGTCGAGATCAAAAAACGCAAGATAGAATTTCCTCTTGTCAGCTTCTTTTAAAGAAGTGGTTTCCATCAGGATTATAAATAATATTAAGTGCCCCGGGTATGACTTTAACACTGAAAGTATTCGCAAAATTCAATTCGCCGTCAACATGAAAAGGCACTTTTTCTGTAAATTCAATATCAAGCGACGGGGTTTGGAAGTAGTTGACTTTGCTGTCGGTGATATGCTTTCCTTTAGGGACTTTAAGGAGAAGCCTGAACCTCTGCAGTAGATTCAGCTTCTTTATTGAGCATACATCCAGAAGCGCATCATCGGCAAGCGCTTTTGGTGTAAGGAAGAAGCTCCCTGCAAATCTTCTCCCTATTGAGATAGTGTTTATGAAACAATCGGTTTCATGGTGATCTCCCTCACTTAAAAGCTTCATGCGTTTTTCCCTGAAAAAGAGAAGTGTTTTAACAATATGCCATATATACTTGTATGCCCCGCCCTTCTTGACCTCACCGGTTTCCGAATAATTTTCAGCTGCTACCTGTGCATCAAAACCGAGCCCCATGCCATTAAGGAAAATCATATTGTTCACGATCCCGGCGTCCATTTTTCTTATACTCTTTCTGAAAAATATCTCCCATTCTTTTTCACTGAACCTGCCGGGGAACCCGAGTATCTGGATGAAATCATTGCCGGTGCCAGCAGGTATGATCCCTATCACAACATCTTTATTAATAAGAGGTCTTGCCATCTCGTTGAGAGTACCATCGCCACTTACGCTAATGAAATATTTATATCCTTTTTCGAGGTATAATTTTGAGATTTCCGTAGCATGCCTGATTCGTTCAGTGAAAATAATTTCACCGTCGATGCCATGGCTGGATATCATCTTTCTTAATTCAGGAACGAGTGTTTCGGCATAACCATTTCCCGCTATCGGATTCACAATGAAAATCCATTTTCCTTCTATAACATCATTCATACGCCTGATATCCTGTATTAATTATAACCTGATTCAATTGTTGTTCTGACAGTATCAATAATTTCCTCATCGCTTTTATTGATGAGCTCTTCCCTGGGTATAGGTTTATGGATTATCAGCTCCAGGTTTGAACCGAAGTTTATATAAAACCTGTTTTTGGGTTTCAGATCGTAGAACCCATTAAGGGTGATTGGCAGTATCCCTATCTCCCTTGTCCTGAAAAGGTAGATAAATCCTCTGTAGAATGAACTGGTTTTTCCATTTAATGTTCGTGTTCCTTCAGGGAAAATTGCAATGGACCTATCCTGGGTCTTCTCCACCAACTGCTCAAGCATATGGCGTGTGTTCTTCACAGTAGGTTCTTTAAATGGAATATAATCAATAAGTTTCAGGTAGCGTTTGAATACAGGGATCTTTAAAAGGCGTTCATGTCCGAACCATGACAATTCCGGGTAAAATGACACTATTGCGACAATATCAAAAAGACTTGAATGATTAGCAATAAGTATAAATTTCTCATTCTTATTGAGATTCTCCTTTCCCTGTATCCGCAATCTTTTAAACATTATCAGGAATACTGATTTAGCCCAGTATTTTACCATAACATGAACCGGTTTCCGGGCATTCATCCATATCAGAGGAATCACGAAAAGAACACCTATTGCAGTGTAGATGTAAAGAAATCCAAATACCGGGACTGTGAGTATGGTATAGATTCTTTTTGACATCTGGAATTATTGTTTAATGACGGCAAAGTAAAGGTATTTTATTTTAAAACAGCCGTCAATCTTTATTATTATAGTATCTCTGTCCCTATTTGCCTGAATTACTCACAAATGCAATATGCCTGCTGTCGGGAGCCCATGATGGAACATTCATTGTACCCTGTCCTCCATACAGATAAGCAATTACTTTTGGCTCCCCTCCGCCGGCTGGCATAAGCCTTAACATCACTCTTTTATAGAAAGGATGAGAGTTTGGTTCGACATATTCCGGGAATGAGAGGAACACCACCCATTTGCCGTCAGGTGATACATGAGGGAACCAGTCGTTATACTTATCATTTGTCATCTCTTCCTTTCCTGTTCCATCAGGTTTCATCCGCCAGATATGCATTTTACCATTATAGTTCCCGTTGTACCAGATATAATTTCCGTCCGGAGAATATTCACATCCATCAGCATGTTCCCCCTCTTGCAAATCGGTAAGGGCGACCTCCCTGCCTCCATTGATGGAATTCCTGTAAATATTATATACCGGTTTATTGTTTCTTTGCGCAACATAAAGAACTTCCTTGCTGTCGGGTGACCATCCATGCCAGTAGGATGGAGTATCCTCTGTGACCATTTTAGGTTTTCCACCTTTAAGGGGAAGTACATAAACTGTTGAGCCGCCACCTGGTAAACCGTCACGATGATTGCTGATAGCCAGCAATTTTCCATTAAATGAAATACCGTGGTCATTATTGTTCCTGTTGGCAAAATCTGTATTGAGCTTTTCAATGGTGCCACCTGTGGTGGGTATCGTATATATAGAACCATCCATGTTAAAAAGAAGCTTATTGCCATCAGGCATCCAGTTTGGAGCTTCAATCCTGCCCTGTTTTTCATATATGACAAGCCTTTTACCTGTGAAGACATCCATAGTTTCGAGACGGCTTCCAAGGTATCCCTCTTTCCCGGGATCATAATTATCAGCAACAGGTTTGTCAATTCGTATATTCCAGATCGTGGCTTCCTCAATAACATCCGGATCGTGCGAACAAATAAAAGTGCCTGCAAATACCTCTTCAGGCATTTCCGGCATCTCATACGATCCGATCTCTTCCATTGGTCCGTCATTATGAGCTGCCCTCATAAAAATAACCTTGCTTGAACGTTCAATCTGGAGGACATTATAACTTGAACTATCCGCAAATATCTCATCATCAGGATCTTTCATCGGTGCCCCTTTAAAATCCCTCCATTGCATAACTGTAAGGCCATCGCCGTGGAGCACTGCTGAAATATGTGATGAATTATCATTTTCATCAGCTCTGAGCATCAATCCTGTTTTACGGTGTTTATTGACACCTTTCCCCTCGAACCTGAAATTTGCCGTAATCATAAAATCACCTTTGATCCGGTTATACATATAGTGAAACTCATCCCTCTCAAACCATATATTATAACCAGCACCCCTCAGGAGGTATGACTGCTCCCGCGGATTGTATACGTAGGATCCAAGGTTCCAGGGTTTTCCTATATCATTCTTGTATTTAAAGATATCTGAAAGCTGCGCGTTTGCCATACTTATGCAGGCAGCTATACCTGCTATTATCAACAAATGACGTTTCATAACCAGACTGCATTAATAAAGTTAAAGTAAGCATCTTTCATAAAGTTATTCAATTGTTACCTAAAAATTAATTAAAATTAACTTGCAATCGGTTGCGAAAATGGAAAAATATTGATTTATTTGGTAAATTTTGGACCTGAATCTTGAATTTTAAATAACATATAACAAAGACCATGAATGAGATTTTGTCTCAACTTTCACATTGTGTGGAATTCGGTAAGATAGATAAGGTGTCTCCATATCCTCCCGACCTTAAAGGTCAGGATGGTGCAGATGAGATTACTCGGAAAGCGATTGATTCCGGAATAAAACCGGGAGAGATACTTGAACAGGCTCTTATCCCGGCTATGGCAATAGTGGGAGATAAGTTCAGCCGGAAAGTAATTTACGTTCCACAGATGCTTATGTCGGCAAAAGCAATGAGCAGTGCCATGAAACACCTGAAACCGTTTTTCCAGTCGGGTGAAACAAAACGTAAGGGGAAATTTATAATCGGCACTGTTTCAGGTGATCTTCATGATATTGGAAAGAACCTGGTGGCAATGATGATCGAAGGTGCAGGCTGGGAGATAATCGACCTTGGTGTTGATGTAAACTCAGAGAAATTCCTGAAGGCAATAAACGACAACCCGGGTGCAGTTGTCGGACTTTCAGCCCTTCTTACAACCACCATGGAAAATATGAGGAAAACTGTTGAAGCTATAAGGGGAAATTTCCCAGGCATGAATGTACTGGTTGGCGGAGCACCTGTAACGATGGATTACTGCACAAAGATCAATGCCGACTTTTATTCACCCGACCCCCAGGGCGCAGTTAAGTATCTGAATCAAATAGCATCATAATGCAGACTTTACTCAAAGGCAGAACAAGGGAGGTAATAATCGATACTGCCGGCCCTGTTGTAATTATCGGAGAAAGTATCAATCCCACAAGAAGAAAGAAACTGGTCTCTACACTACAGGCAAACGATTTTGGATTTGTCATGGAACTGGCTGATTCACAGATCAAAGCCGGCGCTGATGTTCTTGACGTGAATGTGGGTTTTCCGGGAGTCGATGATGAAAAGCTTCTTCCTGAGACTGTAAAAGTACTTCAGGATAACTTCGATGTTCCGATATGTCTCGATTCTCCTAACCCGAAAGCCATTGAAGCGGCTCTGAAAGTTGCAACAGGCAAATGCCTTATAAACTCAGTTAATGGTGAGGAGAAATCGCTCAATGCCCTTCTTCCTATTGCAAAGGAATATGGTGCGGCGATCATCGGTCTGTGCATGGACGATGACGGGATAACTCACGATCCTGAGAAACGGCTTTCAATAGCCGCCAAGATTATTGAGAGGGCCCTTCGTGCCGGAATAAAAGCAGAAGATGTTGTGATAGACCCTCTTGCTATGGCAGTTAGTGCAGATCCGAATGCCTGCCTTGTAACACTTGAGACAATCAGACTCGTTCATCAGAAGCTGGGTCATAACATCACTCAGGGTGCGAGTAACATTTCTTTCGGCCTTCCCGACAGGGAATCATTAAATGCTTCTTTCATGGCACTTTCTATTTTAAACGGTCTGACATGCCCTATTGCCAATCCTGAGAAAATAACAGCTGCTGTACGGGCCACTGACCTTATACTTGGAAGGGATGATTTTGCTGTCAGGTTTGTGGAGTATTTTCAGAGCAGGCAACCACAATAATTTTTTTTCTCGATTTATCTATGTCAGCAATAAAACCTGCACGGAGATGGCAGCCAGCATTCTATCCTTTTAAAAAGGAGAAAGTCGCAAAACGCATGCTGGCTAGAATGGAACTGGCCTTTAAAGGACCTGTTTTCGGTTGCAGGATGTGCGGTAATTGTCTTCTCCAGGAGACTGCATTTATATGCCCGATGGAATGCCCTAAAGGACTAAGGAACGGACCATGTGGTGGTATTACTCCTGAAAAGAACTGCTATGTCGATGAGTCGAGGAAATGTGTCTGGTATGCCATTTATAAGAGATCCTTCAGGACAGGAAGGGAGGATAAACTGCTCGAGGTACTTCCTCCGCTCGACTGGGATAAAGTCGGAACAGAAACGTGGGGAGATGTTGTAAGGCAGATAAGGAAAACCGGAACATGGACTTTTGCAAAAAGCCTTGTCCACGGTGAGAGAACAAAACGCGATCAGGTATGGGACAGCGTATTTAAAACTATCAGACAGCCTGCCTGGTGGAATGGGGATGCGGAATATCATCCTGCTCCCGGCCATGAACCTGCATCTCAGCTTGAAGCAAAACTCAGGAAAGGTGAATTTGTTGTTGCCACTGAGGTAACACCTCCCTTAAGTGCAAATTCGCTGAAGTTGATCAGGGATATCGAACTTGTAAAACCTTTTGTTACTGCTGTCAACTTCACAGATTCATCATCGGCTAATCCAAAAATGTCAAGCCTGTCATGCTGCAAGGTTGCCACAGACCTCAATGCTGAACCGGTACTCCAGATTGCTGCAAGGGATACCACAAGAACCGGACTGCAATCCTCAGTTATCGGGGCTAACAGTCTTGGCATAAGGAACATACTCTGTATTACGGGAGATAACCCGGGAATTGGTCCTTCTCCGACTGCCTCAATGAATATCATCGATATCGACTCTATACAGATGTTGTGGATAATAAGGCGGATGAGAGATGAGGGTATTTATCTGGATGGAAGGAAGATAAAAAATCCTCCGAAACTTTTCATCGGGGCCGCTACTTCTCCTTTTGCTGCAGAACCTGAAATTCAGGCTGTCAGGGACATGAAAAAAGTCAATGCAGGGGCCCAGTTCTTCCAGACAAACCTGATATTTGAACCGGAGAAGCTCGATGCGTGGCTGGAACAGCTTGACAGGAAAAATATCCTTGAGAAAGTATTTATACTTGCAGGTGTGGCTCCTCTGAAGAGCCTTAAAATGGCCCAGTACCTTCATTCAAAAGTACCAGGGGTTTTTCTTCCCGATCCAATTCTCAAACGGATGGAAAAAGCTGGTGACGGTGCTTCTGAGGAAGGCATTCAGATTGCACTTGAAGTGATTGAGAAAGTCAGGAAGAAAACCGGGATCAACGGCATTCACCTTATGACAATGGGATGGGAGGATGTTGTGGAACGGATAATTACCGAATCAGGACTTATTGATAATGTACAGGATTAATATAAGCCTGGACATTTTTACCGATTAAAAGAAACAGTACTTTTCAAACGCTGAATAATATTCTATTAAAACAGAAGAGTTGCCCGGGAAAACCTATAAATTCAATTTCAGTGACCTTAATCTGACTGTCAGTCAGATAGAAAGGGTATTGGGATATCCGGAAGGTGAATCACATGAACATATATTTGATATAATCTCACATGCCCTCAATGAAGCCGGAAACATATGTGACCTGAGAGCTGAATACCGGATCTTTGAAAAAGTGAAATTCGACAATACAGGGAAGACAGTGACGATAGATAATTCAACATTTGAAATCGGAAAGATAATTTTCGGGCAATTAAAAAAATCAGATTCTGTTGCACTCTTTGCATGTACTGCCGGCCCTGGATTAGGCCAGAAAAGCAGAAATTCAATGAAAACCGGCGATATGCTGGAAGGATATATTTATGATATAATAGGAAGTGAGGCAGTCGAAGCAGCGGCAGATCTGATGCAGGATGATATGGAACACGACCTCTCACTTTCCGGCAGGAATATTTCAAATCGCTTCAGTCCGGGATACTGCGGATGGGATGTGGCCGAACAACATATACTTTTCAACCTGATCCCATATAATTATTGCGCGATAAGGCTTACAGAATCTGCATTAATGGATCCGGAAAAATCGATAAGCGGGATCATTGGAATAGGTGAAAATATAAAACGTATGCCCTATACATGCAACATTTGCGATATGAAAAACTGTATATACAGGAGAAGGGCCTGAAGACACAGTAATTCAGTGGCTTAAAAAGAAATAATTATAATAATACCAAAGAAATGAAACCAGAATCAAAAGCAAGTAAAGGATTATTTATCCTGTTCACCTTTTTACTTTTTGCTCCCTGCCTTTCGGCACAGCAAAAATATGAATTTCCTTTCCAGAACCCCGGGCTTTCGGTTACTGAGAGGGTCAACGACCTTGTCGGCCGGATGACTGTTGATGAGAAGATCAGGCAAATGATGAACAGCGCTCCTGCAATAGAAAGACTCGGTATTCCCCAATATGACTGGTGGAACGAGTGTCTGCATGGTGTCGGAAGGGCAGGTTTGGCAACAGTGTTCCCACAAGCTATAGGCTTGGGTGCCACCTGGGATGAAGATCTTATTTTCAGGGTATCCACAGCAATTTCAGATGAAGCCAGGGCAAAACATCATGAAGCATTAAGAAATAATTCAAGAAAGAGATACCAGGGGCTTACATTCTGGACTCCTAACATCAATATTTTCAGGGATCCACGCTGGGGAAGAGGACAGGAGACATACGGTGAAGATCCTTTCCTGACAGGCAAGATAGCAGTTCAGTTTGTAAAAGGATTGCAGGGGGACGACCCTAAATACTTCAAAACTATTGCGACCCTTAAACATTATGTTGTGCATAGCGGCCCTGAACCGGAAAGACACTCTTTTGACGCAGTTACAGATGAGAGAGATTTTAGGGAGACTTATCTTCCCCAGTTTGAGATGGGAATTAAGGAAGGGAAAGCTTATTCTGTTATGTGCGCATATAACCGCTATAATGGCGAGACTGCCTGTGGTAGCGATAACCTTCTGAATGGCATCCTGCGTACGGAATTTGGTTTCGACGGATATGTGGTATCAGACTGTGGGGCAATTGATGATATTTATATGAGGCACAAAGTGTTAGCCACTGCAGCAGAAGCATCCGCACTGGGAGTCAAAGCCGGAACAGACCTAGAATGCGGATCGTCATACAGGAACCTCAAAGAGGCCCTTGATAAAAATATGATAACAGAGAAAGAACTTGATATAGCACTTAAAAGACTATTTACTGCAAGGTTCCGTCTAGGCATGTTCGACCCACCTGAAATGGTCAGATGGGCTGGTATCCCTTACAGTGTAAACGATTCGGAACAGAACAAAGCTCTTGCAAAAGAGACAGCCCTTAAGTCAATCGTTCTTCTTAAGAATGAAAATAATATCCTTCCATTAAAGAAAGATATTGGAACTGTTGCTGTTATCGGACCTAATTCCGATGAATCGTTTGTCCTGCTGGGTAACTATAACGGTGTACCTTCTGACCCTGTCACACCACTGAGAGGTATCAGGGAAAAACTTAATGGTAAATCAGAAGTTATCTATGCCAGGGGATGCAACTGGGCTGCCGGATTACCTGACCAAAAGCCGGCTGCAGAATTGAAATCAGAAGCACTTGAAGCAGCCAGAAAGGCAAATGTCATAATAATGTGCATGGGAATAACACCAAGGCTTGAAGGAGAGGAAATGAGAGTAGCCATTGATGGATTCAGAGGCGGCGACAGAACACGTATCGACCTGCCTGATATTCAGCAGGAACTTATTAAGGAAATTCATGCTCTCGGAAAACCTGTCATCCTGGTCCTTCTTAACGGTAGCGCACTGGCGATAAACTGGGAAAATGAAAATATCCCTGCAATTATTGAAACATGGTATGGAGGACAGGCAGCCGGACAATCTCTCGCTGATGTATTATTCGGTGATTATAATCCTGCTGGCAGGCTGCCGGTGACATTCTATAAATCAGTGAATGACCTGCCCGACTTTTCCGATTATAAAATGGAAAACAGAACTTACAGGTATTTTAAAGGAGAGCCACTTTATCCATTTGGCTATGGACTGAGCTATACAACCTTCAAATACAGTAAGCTGAAAGTTGCAAAGAGCATTAAGTCAGGAGAAACCCTTACGGTTACTGTAAATGTTCAGAATACCGGTAAAATGGCAGGTGAAGAAGTCGCACAGCTTTATATCTCTGACCTGACAGCAACTGTCCCTGTTCCTGCAAAAGCCTTAAAGGGATTCAGCAGGGTACATCTGAATCCTGGTGAAATAAAAACTATCAGTTTTGAAATTGCTCCTGATGCATTTTCAGTGATTGATGAAAATTTTAAAAGAGTAATAAAACCTGGCGATTTTATGATCAGGGTAGGAGGATGCTCTCCACGAAAACAATCCTCTGAAAAAGAACCGGGGATACTTAAAAAGACAATATCGGTTCTGTAATAGTGTAATATATAAACATTTAAATAAACATTCTTTCTTTTTAAGATATTACATCATGGTATAAAAAGGTTAAAGTAATAGAACCTGACTGGTTGCAAAAAAAATCCCCCTTTCTGGAATTACAGTAAGGGGGATTTAACTTACTATGCTGATCAAAAACCTTAGCAAAGAAATTGTGTCCAGTCCGGAGACAGGTATGATTAACTTATTTTACTGCCTTGTATTTCCCGAACTGTCCAGCAATATCAGCTTCTGTGCTGGTTCCGGCATGTACAAGCACCCTGTATCTTAAAAGGAGTGTTGTTCCTTTCTTCATCTGGGTATCTGTTCCATTCTGAGGCCAGTACATCGGTGTTGGTGACATAAAACCATAATCCCTGGTGAACCATGGTGAAGGATACCATGGATTGGAAGGATGCTGCATAATGACCAATCCTTCCACAGCATTTCCCCTTTTACCATAATAATCAATCCATGGCGAGGGTTTTCCAAAGGTTTCTTTTTCGCTCTTTAGTCCTTCAGCATTTATCATGGTTCCTCCGTTAAGGACCGAAAGATCTGCTGCCATTCGTGCGCTGAACAATGAATGATTTGTTTTTTTGATAGTTACATCGATCAGCATCTCCATTGTTATTTCAACATCTACCTGGGTCATTGTCGGGGATGGTGAGGTAATGGTGAATTTCCTGGTATCCTTAACCGGTGATATTGCTCCGGGCCGGCTCCAGATACATTCATCGGTAAATATCACTGTGTCGCCGCCCTCTTTCACAATCTGGGCATTAACCGAAATGATCCTGCCTCTTTCAAGGCCCTCCTGCCAGTAATTTCCACCATTGACAAGATCACAACCGAAGAATAAAGAGCTGTGATGTGGATATTCTGCATTTCTCATCGAAGTGACAGAACCCCCTGAAACTGGCCCGTTAACCGGATAAAAGAAGGGATACTTTTCATCTTCTGAAAAGATATAGCTTGTGAAATATTTCCCGTTGATGGTGATGTTGATTTTTGAACCTACTTTGACAGCATTGATCTTTGCTGCCTGCAGGGGTGAAAAGATCATCACCCCTGCAAAGACAAACAAAATACCTAACAATATTTTTTTCATGTATCAGATCAGATTACATCTTAATATAATTTGTTCCATATGGAGCTCTCTGTGGACGTGAAAGCATTGAATTTGCTTCATCATCTTTCACGAACTTTTCTTTTGCAGGATCCCATGTCAGTTTCCTGCCAAGCTTCATTGAAATATGAGTGACCAGGCAGACGGTACAAGCCCTGTGGCCAATCTCAACAGGTGAAATGGGTTCTTTTCTCGATTTGATGCAATCGAGCCAGTTACCCTGCTGTGATTCGCTTACATAGAGATGCAGCTCATTTGCGCTAAGCGGGGTAAGAACCTTTGGATCACTCGCTGTAAGAGGAGCATTAGCCTGTCCCTGTGGAATAGGATCGCTTTCTGTAGCTCTGTAATTTCCACGGGTGACAAAAATCCATCCATCTGTTCCCTCATAACGGACACCATTCGGATAACCACCGCTGGTAAGCATGGTAATTCCATTAGCATATTCTGCCTTCGACATGAAGTCACCATGGACATCCCACAAGCCTGATTTCGGGAACTGGGCTACTGCCTCAATAGATATTGGCCCGGTCAGTTCTGTGTCCATACCCCATGCAGCAGAGTCGAAATGGTGCTGTCCCCAGCCAGTAATCATTCCTGCACCGAACTGCTCACACCTTAGCCAACCCGGACGATCGTTAATGCTGTTCTGCGGATGAACACGGATCTCAGTATAATAGACTTTCGGTGTAGAACCGAGCCACATGTCATAATTAAGGTTTTTAGGTATAGGCATCTCCGCAGCTTCAGGTCCTGAAGGATCCCCGGGGAGGCCTATTTTAACAGTTTGCAGTTTTCCTATTCTTCCATTCCTGACAAGTTCTGCAGCAACCCTGAACTGGGCACTTGATCTTTGCTGTGTTCCAACCTGCAGTATCACTTTTTTACGCCTGACAACATCACTTAAAAGCCTTCCTTCGGTTATCGTGAGTGATGTTGGTTTTTCAAGATAAATATCCTTGCCGGCAAGTGCAGCTTCAATTGCAGGCTGAGAATGCCAGTGGTCAGGAGTTGTTATCATTACAGCATCAATAGACTTGTCGAGGAGCATCTCCTTATAATCGCCGTAAGTTTTTACACCTGAGAAAGTACTTCCGGTTTGCCTGGAATAGAAATCTTCGATCATTTTTTTACCGAGGGCCACCCTGTTTGAATCGACGTCTGCTGCAGCAACAAACTGCGCGGTATCAAACCTGAGTGTACCCCTGACATCTCCTGTTCCCTGTCTGCCGGTACCTATCCACCCGATTGTTATCTTATCACTCGGAGGGTTTTTGCCAATTACACGTGCCGGAATAATTGTCGGGAATCCTGCCATTGCAACCGATGAAAACAATGTTGCTTTCGCGGATGTGTCAAGAAATTTCCTTCTTGAAATTGTTTGTTTTTTAGAGTTTTGCATCGCTTTCAGATTTAAATTGGTTATTTATTTTGTGTATTAATTTTGTTGTGAAAACTTTCTGGCGGACCCAGGTAACTGGATTTAAGGCCTCCGGTATTAATAATTACTTTCTGCAATACCGGTCCCGGATCAATCATCCAGATTTTAAGTGTATGATATCCTGCTCCCTGAACTTTGTGTGAGGAAAGACTGAACCGGGCATTATCGCTTACCGATTTCTCCCAGTCTGCATTCCTGTTCTGGGCATTATAATTCCCAGGCACAAGAGTAATGATTGACGGGGCCTGTTCATCAAAAGAAATTGCATATTTCATGTCTCTGCCCGGTATGAAATTTAAGGTAGGTGAAAATATGCCTGTAACTTCAACATCACCGGGTGTGAAAAGATACATTTTATATTCCATACACGGTGCATCCTTCCCGGGAACTGCAGAAGGTGCATCTGTGACTGAAGAAGCTCTCATCCCTGAAAGAGTATGACCATAACCTTCAATTAATGACCAGCTTCTGTCGGTGCCTCTTGTATTTAATGAGAAATGTTCAGCTTCAATTGAGACATACCCGTTATTTTCAACAAATCCTTCCAACGATTCAGGTGTGGGAAACTCAGGTTTGAATGCGGTGAGACTGACTTCTACTTCACTGCCTGCCCCTTCAATCCTGACACTTCCCCTGTTAATGCCATTCTCAATTTTATTCCAGTCGACTGAAATCCATAAACGTTCGTCTGTTCCAAGCGGACCTTTTTCCCGCCTGATAATGACCCAAGAATTTTTGGAAGATGCTTTAAAATCAAGCTGGCCTTTTCCTTTATTGAACACGTCAATATAGAATTCCTGCCTGTTAAAATTATCGAGAACCGGTAGTTCAGGAGATCCTTCACTTCCTGGCCATACTGATTCTGTCCCTTCAACACTCACTCCAAGTACTTCATTATCCTGCAGATCTGTCCGTTTGAGATTGACTGCCCTCAGGCTGTTTACCGGAGGATCCGCCCAGCTTGTATATCCAAGGTGTGACTGATCCATAAAATGATTCCATTTACCACCGGCAAAGTCACGGTTAAAATAGCCCATAAGGCTTGTATCCGCATCAAAGAGTATCTGTACGTGGTCGGCAAGCACACCGGCACTGGCACGTCCCTGCCTGTAATATAAATTGTTTTTACCTGCAGCAAGATACAGCTCATTGACAATGGCGCTTGCTTTTGCCGGGAAGAGAAGTAGCTGGTAAAATGCATCTTTCTTCTCAGCAGGGAGCCTGTTAAAGAGCGATTCGGCTTTGTCGGACAATGCTTTATAATCGGCAGTTATTCTCTCTGCTTCACGATAATTAACGAGCGAATATGTTGTCGGCGCAAGGAGTTCAGGTTTTCTGCGGCCATTAAATCTTGTATACAAAGACATTATTTCTGCAGATTCATCGGCAAATTCACTCCCGAATTCCCTAGCAGCCCAATACCTCGTATATTCATTTATATTGTCTGCGGTTAGTCTTTCATTGTTCCAGGCGAGGTCGAGGAAATATTCAATAGGGAATTCATATCCCTTGAAGTGACCCGCATTAACGATCCATATCCTGTCCGCACCATATTGCTTTGCCAGCGACATCTGGTCCCAGATCTTGGCAACGGGATTTGAGTTTATCCACTGATAGCTTCTGGGTCCGCCGTGATAATCAAAATGATAGTAGATGCCTGCGCCCCCGGTACGTAATCTCTCTTCTGCTGTGGGCAGGCGTCTCACATTTCCCCAGTTGTCCTCGGCCCACAGCAGAGTGACATCATCAGGGACCCTCATGCCGGCATTATAATAATCCTGTACTTCTTTATAAAGACACCACAGCTGAGGGATCTTTGTTACTTCCCGGTTCATTTCTTCTGCCAGCATTTTCCTCTGGACGCCGACAATTGTCTCAAGCAGCGTTTTATTGGCTTCCGGTCCACCCGGTGCCATTGGAGTATCATTGGCTCCCCGCAGACCGATGGTAACTATACTCTCATAGTCCTTATTTCTCCTTATTCCTTCTCTCCAGAATGCCTCTAACAGGTCAGGGTTTTTTGCATAATTCCAGCTTCCGACGCTCCTCTGGTATCTGCGGTCCCATTCTTTCTGTGCCCTGAGCATCGGTTCCTGATGTGAATTGCCCATCACTATTCCATATTCATCTGCAAGCCGCGGATTTTCCGGATCATCTTCGTTGAAAGCATTGTTCCACATCGCCGGCCAGAGATAATTTGCCTTCAGCCTGAGCAGTAGTTCAAAGAGTTTTGTATAAAATTCCCTTCCGTAATTTGACACACCGTTTGGCATAGGTGGATCCCCGGAGGTTTTTACAGTTCCATATTTTGCCCTTATCCAGTTTGATAGATCAGGTGCTTCATCGTTCAGGAAGATACCCCTGTAACGGACAGACGGTGTTCCCCCGGTGTATTTCTTATCAAGAGCAAATATTGCATTTCTGCGGGTAACAGGAATATCACCCCACCAATACCAGGGAGAAACACCGATCTGCCGCGAAAGCTCATAGATACCATATATCGTTCCGCGTTTATCGCTCCCTGCAATAACAAGTGCTTTTTTCACACCCTTCAACGGATTTCTGACAACCTGGATAGTGAAAGATTCCCATTTGCCTGATATGTCAGTAATATTGATCTTTTTTCTGCTGATGATCTCATCAATAAGAGGACTCTTCCCGATTGTCCCGGCAATGATGATTTCCTTTGAACCGGGGATCTTGTCAAGATAGATTTCAGGAACTGATGAGCTGACTTTCCCTATATCGGACTGCAGATCCCTGAAAGCCCTTATCACACCAGCCCAATCGCCGGAGCTTATTAACATTGGTGCTGATTTGCCACCGGCTGAAATTGTCAGCGCCCCTTTCTCAAATGAAATAAACGGATCAGTTCCAAAGGTAGGCTGAGCGTCAAGGTTCGCAGCAAGAAAAACTATTAAAAGGATGACTGTAGATAATCTTTGCATTTCAGTGAAGTTGCATCAAACCTTGGCCCGACATCATCATGTTATTAAATGTTCTGGGTTTCATGACCGGAAGATAACTTATATTTCATTCAAATGACATTTTCCCGCTTCCGGAAATATGCAAAAGAATTGCTTCATGGAACCAACAGAAAACCAATATAAAAGTATCCAATGAAAATCATAACTACAATATCTTTCAGCTTTTTTAACATATTTTTGCAACCGATTGCAGATTTCAGTTGAATTTATTTCAGAAAGTCCGGGAATGTAATAATTTTGTGTAATAATCAGCACCTTTATGAAAGGGAGTAAAGAAGTAACGATCTATGATGTTGCAAAGGCTCTTGATATTTCTCCCTCCACAGTAAGCAGGGGATTAAAAAATCATCCTCATATCCGGAAGGAGACCCGGAAAAAGATACAATCAATGGCTGCAGAAATGGGTTACAGGCAGAATAAATTTGCCAGCAACCTGCGCCAGAAGCATACAAATACAATTGGTGTTGTTGTACCGCGGCTCGACAGTTATTTCATGGCTACAGTGCTGGCAGGGATTGAAAAGGTTACCTCTGAAAATGAATATGGGTTGATAATCAGTCAGTCACAGGAATCATGGAGGAAAGAAATATCATGCGTATCGACGCTTTTTAACAGCAGGGTTGACGGCCTGCTTGTGTCACTCGCTTCTGACACAAAAAACATGAACCACTTCAATATCTTCTTCAAAAAAGATATCCCTGTAGTCTTCTTCGACAGGGTTGCTGATTGTAATAATTGCATCAACATCATTATTAATAATTACAAAGCCGGTTATGAAGCTGTTTCTCACCTTATCGAACAGGGATGCAGACGGATTGTCCATATAGGTGGAAACTTAATGAGGAATGTATACTCGGAAAGGCTGAGAGGATATAAGCAGGCTCTTGCAGATGCAAAAATTGAATTCGACCCGAACCTTGTTTTGATTTCTGATATGAATGATGAATCGGGCAAAGAGGCTGCCAGGAAAATTCTCAGGATGAAAATCAGGCCCGACGGGATATTTACATCAAACGATACTTCTGCAGTTGCATTAATTATTGAACTTGAAAAAGCAGGGGTCAGGATACCCGGCGAAATAGCAATTGCCGGCTTCAATAACGATCCTGTAAGCCAGGTTGTTAGGCCTAACCTTACTACCATCGCCTATCCGGCCCGGGAAATTGGCGAAATGGCAGCCTCCTCACTGATAAATAAACTTAAGGACTCTGAAAATGCAAATCTCAGTGTCATTGTCCTTAAACATTCCCTGATCACGAGGGAATCATCTTTAAGAATCCGGAATATTACTAAATAGCTAAAAATGATTTAACTATGATTCGCAGAGTCACACTATTCACAATTTCAGTTTTCTTCTTTATTGCCCTGAATGCGGAAGATGGCTATAAATTATGGCTCAGGTACGAAAAGATTACAGATCCTGAGTTGCTAGAAAATTATAAAAAGAATATATCAGGGATAATGTTCGAAGGATCATCTCCATTAATTCTTAATGCCTCAGTGGAGATACAGGCTGGTTTAAATGCCATGCTGGGAACTGATATTCCGATGGTGGCCGGTTGCAGGAAAAACGGGACAATCGTTGCCGGGACTCCTGAAAATTCCAAGGTTATTGCAGCACTTCAGCTGAAAGTAAAGCTGGCTGGAAAAGGCAACGAAGGCTATATTATTGTCAATGCAAAATACAGGAGTAAGAAGATCATTGTGATTGCTGCTAACAGCGATGCCGGTGTTCTGTATGGCACTTTTCATTTTCTCAGGCTGATTCAGACACATCAGGGTATTACTTCATTATCTGTGGAAAGCAATCCCAAAACAAAGATCAGGCTGCTGAACCACTGGGATAACCTCAACAGGAGCGTGGAACGTGGTTATGCTGGCTTATCACTCTGGAACTGGAAAGCCCTGCCCGATACCATCGATCCCCGCTATACCGATTATGCAAGGGCTAATGCATCCATTGGGATAAATGGCTCTGTACTGACCAATGTGAACGCTAATGCACTCATCCTGACCAGTGATTACCTGGCCAAAGTAGCTGCAATTGCGAATGTTTTCAGATCATATAATATAAAGGTATACCTGACAGCCAGGTTTAGCGCTCCCATTGAGATCGGTAAACTTAAGACTGCCGATCCTCTTGATCCGGACGTGATTAACTGGTGGAAGAAAAAGGCCGATGAGATCTATTCCATTATACCTGACTTCGGGGGATTCCTGGTGAAGGCAAATTCTGAAGGTCAGCCCGGGCCCCAGAATTATAACCGTACACACGCTGATGGAGCCAATATGCTTGCCGATGCTGTCGCACCACATGGAGGTATAGTAATGTGGCGTGCTTTTGTATATGATAATAATGTACCCGACGACAGGGCAAAACAGGCATATAATGAGTTTGTGCCGCTTGACGGTAAATTCAGAAAAAATGTACTTATCCAGGTGAAAAACGGACCCATTGATTTCCAGCCACGCGAACCTTTTCATCCGCTTTTCGGGGCAATGCCCAAAACTCCGATAATGCCTGAATTCCAGATTACCCAGGAATACCTTGGTGCATCTGTCCACCTTGTTTACCTAGCACCTCTATTCGAAGAGTGCCTTAAATCTGACACCTATTCTAAAGGAAAAGGCTCACTGGTAGCCAAAGTGATTGATGGCACACTCGACAACTATGAGATCACTGCAATGGCCGGGGTTACAAATATAGGTAACACAAGGAACTGGACAGGACACCCTTTTGCCCAGGCTAACTGGTATGCCTATGGCCGCCTTGCTTGGGATCCATACCTGGGATCCTCCGAGATAGCGAACGATTGGATAAGAATGACATTCTCCAATAACCAGGAAATAGTAGACCGTATCGAAAAAATGATGCTCGCCTCAAGGGAGATCACAGTTTCGTACATGACTCCCCTCGGACTGCACCACCAGATGTACGCTGGTCATCATTACGGACCCGGACCATGGGTTGGAAGAGGCAGGGCAGACCAGACTTCAGTATATTATAACCGTGCCGACAGCGCAGGGATAGGTTTTAACAGGACTTCAACAGGTAGCAATGCTGTTGAACAATATTTCAAACCTGTAAGGGATATCTATGAGAATATCAGTACCTGTCCGGAAAACCTGCTGTTATGGTTCCATCATGTTCCCTGGGATTATAAGATGAGTTCAGGCAGAACCCTGTGGGATGAAATGTGCCTGAAATACCAGGCAGGAACTGATTCTGTAGTATGGCTGCAAAAAGAATGGGACATGGTATCAGGTGCAGTGGATAATGAGCGATTTGAGAAAGTGAAATCTTTACTCAAAATGCAGGAACGCGATGCCAGAATTTGGAGAGATGCATGTATACTCTATTTTCAGACATTTTCCGGGCGGCCAATACCTCCGGGAGTCGAAACACCAGAGCATGACCTTAACTATTACAGGAATTACAGGTATACAGATATTCCGGGGATTAGCCGGTAAAAGGTAAAAAGGAGAAAGGAGAAAGGAGAAGGTAAAAAGGAGAAAGGAGAAAGGACCAAGATTCAAGACACAAGAACCAAGACAGAAAGACAGAAAGACAGAAAGACAGCAAGACAGCAAGACAACAAGACAGCAAGACCGGCAAGACCGGCAAGACTTGCAAGACCGGCAAGACTGGCAAGACCGGCAAGACCGGCAAGACAGATAATGTATTAGTATTGCGGGTTTTTAATACGAAGAATGTTAACAGTAATAAGGATAGAGAGATGAATAAAATTGCAGTAATAACCGGCGGAGCTTCCGGCATCGGGCTGGCTATTGCCAGGAAGTTTGCTTCCAAAGGTGTCCAGTGTGTGCTGGTAGGCCGGGATAAAGCAAAGTTAAAAGATGCCTGTTCTTCTATCGGCCAGTTGTCAGATTTTTTCGCGTGTGACCTTGCTGACCTGGATTCAATCCCTGTACTGGTACAAAAAATTATTGACAAATATGGCCGGATTGATATACTGGTGAATAATGCCGGGATCAACCTTAAGAAAGCTCTCCTTGATGTGACTGATGAAGAATACCAGAAGGTAATTCTTACCAACCAGACTTCAGCATTTTGCATAACCCGGAATGTCGCCGGATTCATGAAGGAACAGGGCGCAGGATGTGTATTGAATATCAGCTCGATGTCGTCAATTTACGGTATCCCCTATGTTGTGGCGTACACTGCCTCCAAATCTGCTATTGAAGGTATGACCCGTGCTATGGCTGTCGAATTGTCTCCTGAGGGGATCAGGGTCAATTGTATTGCCCCGGGATTCATAAAAACCAACATGTCGTCGCTTGCACTTGAAAAAGATCCGGAGCGCAAAAGTAAAGTTCTCTCCAGGACACCGATGGGAAGACTGGGGAAACCGGAAGAGGTTGCAAATGCAGCATGGTTCATGGTATCTGATGAAGCATCATTTATCACTGGAGTGGTACTCCCTGTCGATGGAGGTAATTCAATCGGTTTTTGAATCCCGGAGATCAATTAAATGAAAATACAACCTGATAAATATCCTTCAGAAAAACACACATCTAACCATTGCCTTCAGGATCAACAAATGAATTAAACCAGTTATAGAATATGAAAATTACAGATGCAAAAGTTATAGTCTGCTCCCCGGGCAGGAACTTTGTGACTCTTAAGATCTTTACCGACTCCGGCATATATGGACTTGGAGATGCTACCCTTAATGGCATGGAAAAGGCTGTTGCAGTATATCTTGAAAACTATTGCATTCCCGCTTTGATAGGCAGGGACCCACGGAATACAGAAGATATCTGGCACTATTTCTACAGAGGAGTTTACTGGAAAAGAGGTTCAGTAAGCATGACAGCCATTTCAGCCATCGACATGGCCTTATGGGATATAAAGGCAAAAACACTTAACACACCTCTGTACAATCTTCTCGGAGGAAGGTCACGTGACAGGATACTTGTTTACTGCCATGCCAATGGAAAGGATGTTGAAGAGACAATCGAAAAAGTTGGCAGCAAGATAGAGAAAGGCTTCAGGGCTGTGAGGGTACAGTCAGGTATACCAGGCATTCAACATACATACGGAGTCACGCTCGACAATAAACCTTATGAACCGGCTACCAGGGGACTCGCTCATGAGGAGTACTGGGATACTTCAAAATACCTTAACTTCTTACCATCATTATTCGGCAAAGTAAGGGAAGTATTTGGCGATGATATACATCTTCTTCATGATGTGCATCACAGGTGTACTCCGGTTGAAGCTGCCAGGCTGGCAAAAGAGATTGAACCTTTTCATCTTTTCTGGCTCGAAGATCCGGTTACGGGAGAGTTGCAGGAAGGGTTAAGGCTCATCAGGAAACATTCAACCACACCCATTGCTATTGGCGAAGTATTTAACTCGGTTTATGATTATACAACCCTCATCACTGAACAGCTTATCGATTATATCAGGATGCCGCTTGTTCATGGAGGCGGGATAACACATCTACTGAAAGTTGCTGCTATGGCTTCGGTGTACCATATTAATACGGGCTTTCATGGGGCCACCGATCTTTCACCTGTAAATCTTGCCTCAGCTCTCCATTTCAATACTGCCATCAATAACTTCGGCATACAGGAGTATATGCCCCACCAGGAAATTGTACATGATGTCTTCAAAATAAATTATTCATTTAATGACGGATATCTTTCTATTGATGATTCCCCGGGTATCGGAGTTGATATTGATGAGAAGAAAGCTTTGAAATTTCCTTATGAAAAAGCCTCACTTCCCGTAAACAGAAAAACTGACGGAACCATGTTTTACTGGTAGACCGGGTATGTTTATTGAACCAGGAATTTTGAGCTCATGAAGTAATTTCATTATTTTTAAACATTTTAGATATAGTAGGTATTACGGTACACAAAAATTCTGCATATGTTATTATTAGGAATCGATTTGGGAAGCTCTTCAGTAAAAGCTTCAGTAATAGATGGTGAAACAGGTAACTGTCTTGCATCAGCGTTTTATCCGAAAGATGAAATGAAGATCATAGCAAGAAAGCCAGGCTGGGCTGAACAGGAACCAGAAACATGGTGGCAAAATCTCAGTGCGGCAATTGCAGATTGTAACCACCAGCTTGGCGAAAAGAGAAAGGGGATAGGAGCCATTGGAATTTCGTACCAGATGCATGGACTGGTTACTGTCGACAAGAATTATAATGTCCTCAGGCCCTCGATAATCTGGTGTGATGGACGTGCTGTTGAATATGGTCAAAAAGCTTTTGAAGGAATAGGGGAGGCACATTGTTTATCCCACTTACTTAATTCTCCAGGTAATTTTACTGCAACCAAGCTGGCCTGGGTGAAAGAACATGAACCGTCTATTTATTCAAAGATCCATAAGATAATGCTGCCAGGCGACTATTTTGCACTGAGGATGACGGGTGATCCACTCACTACTTATTCTGGTCTCTCTGAAGGTATTTTCTGGGATTTCCGGAGGAATGAAGTGTCAAAAGAGCTGATGGATTTCTTTGGTTTTGACCAGTCGTTGCTTGCAAAACCTGTTTCTTCCTTTTCAATACAGGGTAACCTGTTAAAACCGGTAGCTGCCGAACTGGGCCTGCCTGAAGGAATACCTGTTTCGTACAGGGCAGGCGACCAGCCCAATAACGCATTGTCCCTAAATGTGCTTGAACCTGGTGAAGTTGCGGCTACTGCAGGTACGTCGGGGGTTATATATGGTGTTACAGATGAGAAGAAGCATGAACCTCAGTCGAGGGTTAACACTTTCCTTCATGTAAATCATTCAGAAAAGGCGCCACGTTCCGGAGTGTTGTTGTGTATCAGCGGAACAGGCATCCTAAACTCATGGCTGAGGCGTAACGTTGGTAATAACCTGTCATACAATGATATGAATGTCCTTGCAGACTCAATTAACCCAGGATCGGATGGATTGTCAGTAATGCCATTCGGAAACGGGGCAGAAAGAATGCTGGGGAACAGGGATACCGGTGCCAGGATTATAGGGCTCAATTTCAATACCCATTCGAACGCACACCTGTTCAGGGCTTCCCAGGAAGGAATTGTATTCTCAATTAAATATGGACTGGATATAATGAAGGGTACAGGAATAAATCCTTCAGTTATCAAGGCAGGTGCTGCAAATATGTTCCAGAGCTCTATTTTCAGGGAAGCGTTATCGTGCATAACCGGGACTGAGATTGATCTTTATAATACCGACGGATCCGTGGGGGCTGCCCGGGGAGCAGGTATCGGCTGCGGATATTATAAGTCTGCCAAAGAGGCATTCTCAGGACTGAAGACCGTAGGCGTCACCTATCCTGACAGGCAGAAGACGGAGATCTATGAATCTGCTTATTCAGGCTGGCTGATGAATCTTAAAGCGATGATTTAAACAAGATAATTTCACAGAGCATTGTTACAGGCATTATGTCGTTGGTCAATCGGACCAATTTTCCAACTTAAGACAAAAATGATAACACAATGGATCAGAATGTTGATTATCTTAGAACCTTAAAATGTTAACCATAAACCAACAATAAAATGATCTACAAAGGCAAAAAAGAATTTTATCCTGGAATTGGAAAAATCAAGTTTGAGGGACCCAAATCAAAGAATCCCCTTGCATTCAGGTGGTATAATCCTGAACAGATGGTAGCAGGTAAAAAAATGAAAGATCATCTTCGTTTTGCAATTGCTTACTGGCATTCATTCTGTGGTGATGGTACAGATCCGTTTGGGGACGCAACTCATGCCTTTCCTTGGAAGGATCTTCCCAACGATGAAAAAGTAAAACAGCGTCTTGATGCTGCATTTGAGTTCATCACAAAAATAGGTGCTCCTTACTATTGCTTCCATGATGTTGATGTTGTCGGCGGCGACGGAAGTGTTTTTGACATTGAGAAACGCCTGGAAAAGTTTGTTCCGGTCATGAAGAAAATGCAGAAAGAAACTGGAGTTAAGCTGCTCTGGGGAACTGCAAACCTCTTCTCAAATCCCCGCTATATGAACGGAGCTGGCACCAATCCTGATTTTGCAGTTGTCGCATCAGCAGGAGCCCAGCTTAAAAATGCTATCGATGCAACGATTGAGCTTGGCGGTGAGAACTATGTTTTCTGGGGAGGCAGGGAAGGTTACATGAGCCTTCATAATACAGATATGAAACGTGAGCTTGATCATATGGGAATGATGCTGACCCTTGCCCGTGACTACGGCAGAAAAAAAGGTTTTAAAGGTACCTTCCTCATTGAACCAAAACCTATGGAGCCTTCAAAACACCAATATGATTATGATGCTGCAACAGTTGTCGGATTCCTTCGTCATTACGGACTTGAAAAAGACTTCAAACTGAATGTTGAAGTCAACCATGCCACACTTGCAGGTCATTCATTTGCCCACGACCTCCAGGTGGCTGCAGATGCCGGAATGCTTGGCAGCATAGATGCAAATAAAGGTGATTATCAGAATGGCTGGGACACCGATGAATTTCCTACCAATGTGTATGAAATCACGGAGGCTATGATGGTGATTCTTCGTGCAGGCGGATTCAAGACGGGTGGTATCAATTTCGATGCAAAAATCAGACGCAACTCCACAGATATTGAGGATATTTTCATTGCACATATAAGCGGGATGGATACTTTTGCCCGTGGATTGCTGATAGCTGATAAAGTACTGAATGAGAGCGATTACCTTAAGATGAGGAAAAAAAGATATTCATCCTTTGATAAGGGGCCGGGAAAAGATTTTGAAAAGGGAGCGCTTACCCTGGTGAAACTCAGGGAATTTGCTTCAAAGAATGGCGAGCCTAAGGTAATCAGCGGTAAGCAGGAACTGTTTGAACAGCTTATAAATATGTATCTGTAAATCGGTACTCATATGAAAAATCAAATGGTTATTGAGCTGGCCAGCAGATTTGATTTTGAAAAAACAATCGATAAAGTTGTATCAGAGGCAGAACGGCGGGAATGGAAAGTTCCTGCTGTTCATGACCTCCAGCAATCGCTGGCTAAATCCGGCAAAACAGTTAAACCGGTAAAGGTAATTGAGATCTGCAAACCTGTGTACTCAGGACAAATGCTTGAGTTGAACCATGAACGGATAATGTCGGTAATGATGCCGTGCAGGATATCTGTTTATGAAAAGGATGATGGTAAGACTTATATTGCCCTGTTGAACGGGGGTGAACTGGCATCTGGTCAACCGGGGAAAATTGCCCAGGTAATGAATGAAGCAGCGAACGAGACTTTTGAGATAGTTAAGGTAGTTACAGCCTGATTATCAACCGAGAATCTCCTGGATGGATTCCCTTTCATTTTCTGTGAGGGAATCCATTTCATTTAATGCCTGCTTAATTTTAGCCTTGAAATTCCAGCAGGTCATCTGCCTAAGCGATAACCTCCTGGCAAACTCATAGGTGGAAACATCTTCCTTTCCCTTGCATACATTCCATGCAATATAAAATGCCTTATGTATAGGGAACTTACAATTATGAAATATTGTTCCTGCAGCAGCTGACTCTTCAGTTTTACATTTGGTGCAACGCCTGGAATAAGGGGTTTTACCTGTACAATGGTTAGTATTTCCGCATTTCCTGCAAATAAAGCCATCTTTCCACTTAACTTCTGCGAGGAACTTTAGACATTTTTCGTCACTGGCAAAAAGCTCATGAAGCTTCAATTCATCCGGAATTTCCTTAAAAATAGTGCTCACATTCAATTAAATATGTTACAAAGATATAAAATATATTAGTGATAATAAAAAGATTTAAGTGATACTATTGCGATTTATAAAAAGTCATAGTATCTTTGCACCAGAAATATCAGTTATGTCATTAACAGAGATTAATAAAAGGTATTCAGAACTGGCAGACACCTCCTGTTGTCTTTCATGCGGTGGTGCAATAAATTATTCCGAACCTGTCGAAGGTGAAATCTGTGTAGATTTGGGCAGCGGCCGTGGAACCGACGCAATCAGGCTTGCAGAAAAGGTTGGTGATTCAGGCTTCGTTTATGGAATCGACATCTCAGAGGGCATGATAAGGAAAGCACAAAGCAATCTTGAGAAATTCGGAATAAAAAATGTTAAATTCCTCCAAAGCACACTTGAAAATGTACAGCTTCCTGATGATACTGTAAACCTCGTGATTTCCAATTGCACTATTAACCACTCTTCTGATAAGCAGCTGGTATGGAATGAAGTTTTCAGAATACTGAAAAAGAGCGGAAGGTTTGTTGTCAGCGACATATATTCGCTTTCGCCTGTTCCTGAAGAATATAAAAAAGATCCTGAGGCTGTTTCCGAGTGCTGGGCAGGGTCTGTTACGCGAAAGGAATACCTGGAACAGTTGGAGAAAGCTGGCTTTAATGAGATACAAATTATTGAGGAATCAGCTCCTTACGACAAAGGAAAGATAAAGGTTGCCAGTTGGACCATTGCCGGTTTAAAACCAAAGGACAGGTGCTCATGTGAGAAAAATAGTCAGTAAAATAAAGTCTATAATTTATGAAAAGAATTTTTTTGCTAACAGGAATATTTTTTGCATTAATTACCTTTAAAGTAAATGCAGAATTTTTATCCGGAAATGGAACAAAGGTTGCTCCGGTAAATAACATTGTTTACCTGACTAATGATACTTTCAAGAAGCTTGTTTTTAATTATGAAACAAATAAAGAATGGAAGTATGAAGGAACAACACCTGCAATAATTGATTTCTATGCAGATTGGTGTGGACCATGCAGGCAACTATCTCCAATCGTTGAGGAACTTGCGCGGGAGTATTCTGGAAAATTAATTGTTTATAAGGTAGATACAGATAAGGAACGGATCCTGACACAGCGGCTGGGGATTACAGGTTTGCCTACGTTGCTGTTTATTCCGGCCAAGGGTAAGCCCCAGATGACGACAGGTGCTTTACCCAAAGCTACACTTGTAAAAGCGATCAATGAAGTTTTACAAATAAAATAATCGAACCGATGAAAAGCGTTATCAAAAAGAAATCAACTGTAACGAATATGAAAGTGGCACAGTGTTGTGCCAAAACATCAAAGACTGTTGTGGGTTGCCACGATTAAAAGGTGAGATATTCAAGGTATAATATTTTCTCCCGGATAAGGGATTCTGAAAATTATTTCATACTTAATCTTCTTACCGGGAATGCTGATCTACTTTCAGTTTCTGAGGCAAGAATGGTCGAAAGCCTGAGATCCGGAGAGGAAGTATCGGACACGATTTTTTCAGATCTGATGGCTGAAAAGGGTTACCTTATCGACGAGGATGAGGAGTCCCGTATTTACCGTTCACGATATCTCGATTTTCTTGATTCGCATGAGACAGATGAAATTCAGCTTTTCTTCGTAACAAATTACTCCTGCAACTTCGCCTGTTCATATTGCTACCAGGATCAGTATACAAGCTCATCAAGTCATGCCTCTGATGAGGTTGTAGATTCATTCTTTGCCTATATCGGGAAAGAGTTCGCTGGAAGGAAAAAGTATGTTACAATTTTCGGTGGTGAGCCTCTCCTCAACAGCCCGAGGCAGAAAGAGACCATTTCCAGGATCATTAACAATGCAAATTCTGCCGGCCTGGAACTATGTTTTGTTACTAACGGATATACTCTCGATGAATACATACCCATTCTGGTGTCAGGTAAGATCCGGGAAATCCAGGTAACCCTCGACGGTACACAAAACATACATGATAAAAGAAGGTTCCTGAAAAATGGTGATGGGACATTTGATAAGATCGTCAAAGGGATTGATGCCTGTCTGAATAGTAAAATCAATGTTAACCTGAGAATGGTTGCGGACAAAGGAAATATTGAAAATCTTCCGGAGCTTGCACGGTTTGCAATTGAAAGAGGATGGACCCGGAGCAAATATTTCAAAACCCAGATTGGCCGTAATTATGAACTTCATCATTGTCAGTCCTCACCGGATATGCTCTTCTCACGCATTTCCCTTTATGAAAGAATGTATGATCTGATTAAGGAATACCCTTATATTACAGAATTTTACAAGCCCTCATATTCAATTGCCAAATTCCTGTCAGAGAATGGAGAGCTGCCTGATCCGCTTTTTGATTCTTGTCCTGCATGTAAGACTGAATGGGCTTTTGATTATACGGGTAAAATATATTCATGTACAGCAACCGTCGGTAAAGAGGGAGAATCTCTGGGGACCTTTTACCCGGACGTTACCAGGAAGAATGACATCATTGAAGCATGGCAGGACCGTGATGTGACCTTAATTCAGGATTGCCGTAACTGTTCATTGCAGCTTGCCTGTGGCGGAGGATGCGGATCTGTAGCCAAAAACAGGACTGGTAATATCTGCTCATCTGACTGCCGTCCGGTTAAAGAGTTGCTTGAACTGGGTTTTTCTGCATATATAGAACATGATTAAAATTAAGTAACAGAAAATGAAAGAAATAAACTCATCAGAATTTGAGAAGGAAGTGCTGCTGGGAGGGAAAGTTATTCTTGACTTCTATTCAACAGAATGTCCTCCCTGTGAGGCACTGGCATCAAAATTTGAAGACCTTTCCAGGCTATATGGGAATGATATTAAATTCATTAAAATATTCCGCCAGGGAAACCGGGAACTGGCTGAAGAACTTGCTGTGAAATCATCACCCACATTGTTATTTTATGATAATGGAAATGAAGTAGCCGGTCGACTGAGTGGTGGCATTAAGAAGAGCGAGATAATTACCAGGCTCGACAGCATGCTGAATAAAAACCGCAGGGAAGAAATTAAATCAAAGATCAAACCTGTTGTATCAGAATATGATGTAATGATCCTTGGAGCAGGTCCTGGAGGACTTACTGCAGGTCTTTACCTGTGCCAGGCAAAAATTAACACGGTACTGATTGACACTTCTCTCCCCGGCGGACATGTTTCAACAACTCATGAGGTTTCAAATTATCCCGGATTTATAGATCCGCAGCCTGGCTACCTGCTTTCACACAATATGAGCGAACAGACAAAGCTATGCGGAACAGTTTACAAGGTAGCTGTAGATATAACCAGTGTGGATCTGATTAAAAAAAAGGTCATCATTGATGAATTTGAAACAATCAAAGCGAAAAAGATAATAATCGCAACCGGTACCTCACCTAATCCTACCGGCGCCCCTGGTGAAAAGGAGCTTAAAGGTAAGGGTATTTCCTATTGTGCGACATGCGATGCCAAGTATTACAACGATAAGGATGTTGTGGTTATAGGCGGTGGAAATTCTGCTGTTGAGGAATCAGAATATATTACCAGGTTTGTCAGGAATCTTACGATGGTTCACCAGTTCGAAAAGCTTACCGCTAATAAGCAGGCCCAGGAAAGGGCGCTTAAGAATCCCAGGATCAATATTTTATTTGAAAATGAACCCAGGTCGTTTACGCGCGAAGGTGACAAGATAGTGACAGAGGTTGAAAATGTTAAAACACATGTCCGTACAAAGCTTATAAGTGACGGGGTATTCATCTTCATCGGATTTAAGCCAAATCTTGGCATGTTTAAGGATAAGCTGGAGCTCGACCAGTGGGGTTATATTAAGACCAACGATGATATGCAGACCAGCATCCCAGGCGTATATGCTGTAGGAGATGTTATCAGCAAGAAATACAGGCAGATAACCACAGCAGTCGCTGATGGAACAATAGCTGCAATGGCTATTTCGAAGGAGCTTGACTAATTTATTGCCGCTGAAATTATTAGCAGCAAGGTTTATTAGTTATGACTGCACTGATGACCCTCCCGGTGGTGGGCTTCATGCTGGTGGCAACTGCTGCCACTATCACTAACCGATCCTGACAGGAAGAGTTTTACTGTTTCGAGGGCATTTCCCGAGCAGCCTCTTACGACTTCAATACCGCTGTTATTCAGGACATTAATTGCACCTGCACCTATTCCTCCCGCGAGCATCACGGTAACACCGTCAGATGCCAGTACCGATGCAATATCAGATTTGCATCCGCAACCCTGGGGGGATTCCACTTTTTTTGTATCGGATATCTCATTATTCTCTGTTATTGTGAATACGCTGTATGATTCACAATGGCCGAAGTGAGAGTCTATATTATTGTCAGATGTTACAGGGACCGCTATTTTCATTTTATTAAAGTTGTGATGTTACGATTTCAAATTTGGGTGGATTTGCAATACTCTTTTTTACCTTGCACAGCTCTGCCACATGTATAAGGGAGGCTTTATATTTTTCAGGAAAGCCGGCAGGAAGCTTAATATCGAGGCTTATATTAGTTGGTAAGCCAGTCTCTTTGTCCCACTCATGGCTTTGAATAATCTTTATTCCTTCGCTGGGAATACTCCTGTTGTCGCAGAACGATTTGACATAAATTCCGGCACATGTTCCAATAGCGGCCAGAAAAAGATCAAAAGGTGCTGGAGCTGTGTTCCCTCCTCCATTATCAAGTGGTTGGTCGGTCCTGATAATGTGACCATGTGTGTGGGCTGAAATAACTTTTCCTCCGTCAAATGTAATTTCCATATTCTGTCTTTTAGTATTAGTTAAGCTTTATTAATTCAGACTCTCCAAAAGCCTTACAATCCTGGCATCTTGAGTGATTTTCAATGCCCTGAATGAGTTTATAGCATTTTCTGCACCGGTACCAGTCTTTTTCAAGATGATAATTTCCTCCTTCAATTTCAATTGCTTTTCCTTCAACAAAGGATTTTGCAATTTGTTTCAGGGCCCTGTTGTATATCCTGGTGAAAGTAGGCCTCGATACATTCATCTGTTTTGCTGCTTCTTCCTGTGGAAGCATTTCATAATTTACCAGTCTGATGCTTTCATATTCCTCGAACTTAAGGATTACCGCCTCCTTCATGCAGCTTTGAAGTCCGAATGGTCTGAACCCAAGCATTTTAGGAGGATTACCTATTTTCCTTGTCTTCTGTGGTCTTGCCATCTTTTTTTGTTTTTAAGGCTTTCCGGATATCAGGGAAGATCAAATATCCGAAAAAAAGAGCAGAGATAACCAGTACAGTTTTCCCTAAAATGCAGAAAGAATTACAATAATAATCTTCTCCTACTCCGAAAAGGCATGATGTACATCCAATCAGAGCCATAAGCAGGTAATCTGCAAAGAGGATCAGTGGCAGGAACACAAAAATCTTTATCAGAAAATGGCTTTTCATGAGAAATATTTTTACAAATATAATGAACGTGCGTTCATTATACAAATAAAATTGCCATTTTCTAAATTTTTATCCTGATGCCGTCAGACTTTGTCAGCAGGCCTGTAGGCAATCATCAGAAACACATTGAAATACTTAGTTTCCGCTTCAGAGATTTTTTTTGAGATTGTAAAACATTTACGGGATGATACATTAGCGAATCCGTTTTTACGCAATCTCTCAGCAAGGATATCGGTATCGAATCCCAAATGCCCTTTAAATCCTTCACCATGAAAAGAACCATCCTCTGTATAAATATCTGCAACAGCGAGATAACCTGTGGGAAGTATAATATCGTGGAATCTTTTAAAAATAATGTCAAGATTTTCGACATGATGCATCACCATCTGGTTGAACAACAGGTTGAATTTTTTACCTGTCCATTCTTTTTTCTCAAGATCAAAAAGTACAGGTTTGAGATTAGTGGCACCGGACGATTTTATTTTTTCATTCATAATCCTGACCATCTCTTCTGAGCTGTCCATCATCACAATTTCGCCTATGAGGTCCTTCAACATGAAACTGGCAATTCCTGTACCTGCTCCATATTCCATTGCAGTCATGCCCCTGCTGACTTTCACCTGTCTGAGGAGCTCTTTAACTATTGCGGCAGATCTCTCGATGTGCATGGGATTCTGGTCCCAGCCTGCTGCTTTTATATCAAATTCATTCATTTTCTTTTTGCAAGCATCAGTTCAAGATCTTCCTTAAGAGCGGCAAGGTCCTCTTCGTGTTCGACCTCCTGGGAAATGATTGTAAGGATAATGTTGTATGTCACGGGGTCAGCTTCACGGGTAATGTCGAGAAGTTTGCTATATGTTTTTATGGCACATTGTTCTCCTTTTATGTTTTGTTCAAGAATGATTTCCACGTAAGGATCAGAAGGTGAGTCATATCCACAATTTGTTATTTTCATCCATTCTTCTGGTGTCAGCACCGGTGTACCACCAAGCTGGATGATTCTTGTGGATATTAATTCTGCATGGCTGAGTTCTTCAGTTGAATGAAGGTTCAGTTCGGCGATTACTGCGTCTTTCATGGGTCCTTTTACGACTTTTGCACCGATCCAGTACTGGTAATAAGCGAGCCACTCGTCGGCGAGTGCACTGTTAAGGAGGCCGAGAAGTTTATCGACATCCATTTTTACAATTGATCTACCTGTTTCTGCCATTTTATTTGATTTTGGGTTTTACTTTTCTTTTGGTTTTTTATCAGAGAATTTCCCTGATATCTGCACTTTGCAGCCGGTGACGGTGAAATCAGGGATTTTTTTCTTTCTGAAATAATTATTCAGGATTTTATTGAGTTCATCGTCATAATAGTCTTCAATACGGTCTGATTCATCGCAGTAGAGGTGGTGATGCTGGTCTTTTACAGCGTCGAATCTGATTGTATCCCCGTTGGTTTTTACACGTTGTATTATACCTTTTTTTACGAAGGTATCGAGGATTTTATATACGGTGCCGAAAGGTACATGAGGGAAGCTCAACCTGATATAATTGACAATATCGTCGGCAGCAGGGTGGAAGTCGAGGTTCATTATCACCTCGAGTACAGCAGTTCTCTGGGGAGTTATTCTGAGGTCTTTTTCTGCAAGGATTTTGATTACTTCTTTATCCGGCATGGTTAAGAATAGTTAGGTGGTGGTTATAGTTGGATTGATTATGCAGTGACATGGATTTAAAATAATACTTTATCATGAAGAAGAATGAAGCAGTTCTGAATTACGGGTGATAAAGGTAATAAATCTCAGATAATGGTAATTATTAAATAAGAAAATATATCAAAAGAGATATATAATTATAAAATAATAAGAGTTAAAAGAAATAAAATATTAAAAGAGAAACATTCTCTAATAAGAAACAATCTAAATTAAAAAACAATAAACTTATTTATTGAACACCCGCCAAAAACACCGTATAAATGAAAAAAGGGACATAAATCCCCTCTCTCACACCATTTCTACTTTGCTTCTGTCGGCCCGGAGGGAATCGAACCCTCGACCCCATGATTAAGAGTCACGTGCTCTGCCAGCTGAGCTACGGGCCGTAATTACGCCGACAAAATTATAAAAATCATAATTCATTATACCTTTACCTATATATTTAATTTTATACCTTCATCCTCTGTAAATCATAAATCTATTTTTTATGACTCAGGATATAATATCTGCCAGATGGCTGGGAAATATGGCATTTGAAGGCGATATAGATGGCCATAAAGTAACCATCGACGCACTGCCCCAGGCCGGCGGACAAAACCTCGGTGCAAGACCTAAACCTTTAATGCTCCTGGCCCTCGCCGGATGCACCGCAATGGACGTCGTCGCTATCTCCAGAAAAATGCGCATAGAAATTGACAACCTGAATATTATTGTCTCAGGAGACCTTACCGATGAATACCCTAAAAGATATCACTCCATGCACGTAATATACGAAATTGCTGGTAAAGATCTTCCTCTTGAAAAACTAGAGAAAATTGTAAAAATGTCAGAAGATAAGTATTGTGGTGTTAGTGCAGTTTATAAAAACACAGTCAGGATAACTTCCGAGATCCGTCTCATTAACAAATGATATTTGATCAATAACGAATGATTAGGTATTGTAATCTGTAATCACTTACTTAACTTTAAAAACTAAAGATAAATCCTGAAAATTTCAGTTCTCACCGAAAATTGTGCCGGACAATCCACTATTGCTGAACATGGACTCTCTTACCTCATCGAATTTGATGGCAAAAAAATTCTTTTCGATACCGGGGAGAGCAGGATTTTCCTTGACAATGCACAAAGCATGAATATTAAAGCTGATGATCCTGATATGATCGTGCTCAGCCACGGACATCATGATCATGGCAATGGGCTTCATTATTTAAAGGGTGGAACAATAATTTGTCATCCAGGCTGCGTTGTTCCGAGATACCGGCGTACTGACAGATCATTTATCGGCCTCAGGGATGTCCCCGGGATAACAACGAAATTCAGTATACACATGACGGTTTCTCCATTCAGGATAACAGACAGGATTATCTTCCTGGGTGAGATACCAAGGATCAATTCATTTGAATCCCTGGAGACGCCGTTCATACTTGAAGATGGATCGCCTGATTTCGTTCAGGACGACAGTGCACTTGCACTAATCCATGACGAAGGACTTTGTGTAATAACCGGATGCGGCCATGCAGGAATTGTCAACACACTGAATCATGCAATCCTTGCAACAGGTATAGAGAAAATCTTCCTCGTTATGGGAGGATTTCACCTGAAATACAATGATAAACAGCTAAATGAGACTATTTCATTCCTCAGGGATAAGGATATTAAGCATATTATACCATCGCATTGTACAGGATTACCGGCTATGGCATCATTCTATAATGCATTTCAGGTTCCTCAGTTAAAAACCGGGGATATACTTGAATTCTGATAATTTATTCTCCCTAACAATGGAACTTACTTCCCGGTAAGCATCTCATTGACTTCCCTTGGAGTTGTCTGCAGCTTCTCTGCAACCTCCCTTAGTGTCATATTACCAGTTGCCTCAATTCCATTTTCCTTAAGCCTGGCTATAAGAACTTCTAAAGCAATGCCTGAATTTTTGGAAATAGTTTCAAGGCTTGTTTTTCCGAATCCCTGTCCCTGGCTTCCCGCTACTTCCTGGCTGCTCTTTGCCTTTCCAAATTTTGCCTCAACAATACGGTAAACTTCAGACGGGGTTTTATTATTCCTTTCTGCAATCTGTCGCAGGGTAGTGTCATTCTCCCTGATCGTAATATTATTCTCCAGCAGCAGTTTTTTGATTTCCGAAACAGCTGTTGAGTCAAACAACCCTGATACCTGTGGAAGGGTATAAGTTTCCATATGTAATACAGGAGGTGTTTCAAATTTGTTGCCCCAGCCTTCCTTTACTTTTTCACCAAACTTCATTACAGGTCCGAAGGGTGTCCAGGAACGCAAAGTTCCGATGAAGAAGACTGTTGAGACGATTATTGCAGCAAGGAGCTCCCATTTCCTGTTCAAACCCGAAATGAGCTTACTTTTAAAATAAACGAGAAACGTTTTCCAGTTTACAAAGAAAAGGTGTATGATGAAGAGAATGAAGAAAAGGTAAGAGAAAATTGTATGTAGAGCCTGCCATTCTGTTTTTGTGAAAAGCATAAGCCTCCAGGTTCCCCAGTTGGCTATCCTGCCCGGAGGTGCAACATATAAAATAAATCCTGACCATGCCATTACTATCGTTGAAATTGCAAGCGCAAAGCTTGTAAAGCTTCTGATATTGAAAACTCTTTTTTCTTTTGTCATATCTGCGATTTAAAATATTTTGTTCGTAATATCCTTGCTTCAACAGGCAAATAAAAGTATTTGTTTATAAATTGCATTTCATTTTTTGAAATTCATAAATAAATATTATCATGAAATCAATTATTTCTCTGGTTAAAATATTGATTATAATCAATTTAACAGCTGTCATGGTTCCATTAACATCTTTTTCGCAGGATGTATATAAACTGACTGTTGCCCAGGATGGAACAGGTGATTATAAAACTATTCAGGCGGCTATCGATGCTGCAAGATCATTCCCCGACCAACGTGTTACAATTTATGTTAAAAATGGGGTCTACAAGGAAAAGGTCGTTGTACCGGCTGTCAATACCAGGCTCTCAATTATAGGTGAAGATGCAGAGAAAACTATTATAACCTGGGATGATTACTTTAATAAGATCAACAGGGGTCGTAACAGTACTTTTTATACTTATACACTTCTTGTCATTGCAGATGACTTTTATGCAGAAAACCTGACAATAGAAAATAGCGCAGGACCTGTAGGACAGGCTCTGGCCCTGTATGTTAAAGGCGACAGGTGCGTATTCAGAAAGTGCAGGATACTTGGTAACCAGGATACTCTGTACACCGATGGCCTCAACAGCCGTCAGTATTTTGATGAGTGCTATATTGAAGGTACTACCGACTTTATTTTTGGTCCCGCCACGGCTCTTTTCTATAACTGTATTATTTTCAGTAAAAGAGATTCTTATATCACTGCTGCAAGTACCCCTGAGGGCAAACCATTTGGCTATGTATTCCTAAACTGTAAGATTACCGGGGCTTCTGAAGCAAAAAAGGTCTATCTCGGAAGGCCCTGGCGTGATTTTGCAAAAGTGGTATTTATTAAATGTGAACTTGGTGCACACATAGTTCCTGCAGGCTGGTCGAACTGGTCGGGCACAGAAAGAGACAAGACAGCCTATTATGCTGAGTACGGTAACACTGGTCCGGGAGCAGATGTATCTCAAAGGGTGCCATGGAGCCACCAGCTTACACCAGATGAAGCAGCCAGATATACTGTTGCAAACGTCCTCTCCCCGGTACTGCCATACGAAAAGCCTGTTGACGAATGGATTAAAGGGAAAGAATAACATTTTATTCTACTGGATTTTTTTTCCATAGGAATTCTTATTTTTAATAACCGGTATCATTTAACCTGCAGAATCCTTTACTGTTATACGCCATGAAAGCCACATCATTATTTATCATTATTTTATTATTTCCCTTTCTGCTGAACAGTCAGGGGTTATCAAAAAAAGCTGAACAATCTGCAGTGATAAAAGATAAGATGGCTCCCTATCCGCTATCATCTTCAGTGCTAAAGGGCTATCTCGGGAATAAGATTAACCTGTGTATCGAAAAGAGGATCAAAGCTCAGGATGTCGATCACCTGATAGAACCCTTCAGGCATAAGGAAGAAACACGCCTCTGGCAGAGTGAATTCTGGGGCAAATGGATACAGTCGGCCATCGCAGCCTATGATTATAACCATGACCCTGCTCTGCTTGAAATAGTAAAAAATGCAGTCAGCGGACTAATAGCTACTCAGGGGCCTGACGGATATATCGGTAATTATTCCGAGGCAGCCACACTTCAGCAATGGGATATCTGGGGAAGGAAATACACTCTTCTTGGATTGATTGCCTATTATGATCTTACAGGCGACAAAGCAGCTCTTGCCTCGGCGGTGAAGGTTGCAGATCATCTGCTGACTCAGGTTGGCCCCGGGAAAGCCAATATTGTTAAAACAGGTAACTACAGGGGTATGCCAAGCAGCTCAATTCTCGAGCCTATGGTTTATATCTACCAGCGTACCGGCGATAAGAGATATCTTGATTTTGCCAGGTATATAGTTGAACAATGGGAAACACCTGATGGTCCTAAACTTATATCGAAGGCCCTGGCCGGGGTTCCCGTTTCTGAGAGATTCCCTCATCCTTCAACATGGTGGTCGTATGAGAATGGACAAAAGGCTTACGAGATGATGTCATGCTATGACGGACTGCTTGAACTTTACAGGATTACAGGAGACCCTGATTACCTCCTTGCTGTTCAAAAAACCGTCAGTAATATCATTGATAATGAAATAAATATAGCGGGTTCAGGTAGCGCCTTCGAGTGCTGGTATAAAGGTGCCGAATTCCAGACGGAACCGACTTATCATACCATGGAAACATGCGTTACAATGACGTGGATGAAACTTTGTCTTAATCTTCTCAGGATAACCGGAGATCCTGTTTATGCTGATGAAATAGAAAAATCGGCCTATAATGCCCTCCTTGCATCAATGAAACATGATGGATCTGAAATAGCAAAATACAGTCCTCTGGGCGGCATCCGTCACTCAGGTGAGGAGCAGTGCGGGATGCATATAAATTGCTGTAATGCGAATGGTCCAAGAGCATTTATGATGCTTCCAAAGTATGCTGTAATGGGAAATCAGAATGAAATTTACATAAATCTTTACTGTGAAAGTTCAGCTTCATTCCGACTCGCATCAAAGAATAACGTAATGATTACCCAGGCTACAGACTACCCTGAATCAGGCGCTATTGAGATAGATGTCAGCCCTGATAAGCCTGCCAGCTTTACCATTGCCCTCAGGATCCCTTCATGGAGTGTTAAGTCTGTTATCACTGTTAACGGATCTGAAGTTTCAGGTGTTAATCCGGGCACATATAATAAGATTAACCGCTTGTGGTCTGAAGGAGACAGGATAATTTTGAAAACCGACATGCGTGGAAGAGTAGTTAATAAGAATGGTTATCAGGCCATACTGAGAGGACCTTCAGTGCTTGCCAGGGATAACAGGTTCAGTGATGGATTTATCTATGAGTCGGCAGTTATTAAGGAGAAAGATGGATTCGTTGATTTATCGCCCTCTGCAAACAAACCGGACAATATATGGTTGAGCTTTACTGCACCTCTTGTCCTGGGTACTGACCTTGAGGGTGAATTTAAAAATCCCCGACAAATAAAATTCTGTGACTTTGCATCTGCAGGGAATACGTGGGGAGAAGATTCACGCTACAGGGTCTGGATCCCTAAAACCCTGAATGTGATGAATGAAGAATATAAAGCATACTGAACAGGGAAGATCTGCAGGAAACTGATATGAATAAATATTGAACCATGTTTACCGGTTCATTACACCGGGTAGTTCTCTATCTTATTTTATAGTTTACTTCCAATATCCAGCGGAAGAATTTACCCGGTAAAATATATTTCAGTGCTACCGCAATCTTCTCATAAAAAGCACTTATTATATACCTCTGTTTCGGTTTTTTGCACTCTACTATCCTGACAATTTTTTTTGCCAGGTAAACAGGTTTTTTCCCAGCCTGTTCGTTTCTCTCCATTACTTCCAGTGCATTCATGAAGCTTTTATTGTATGGATCATCAGGACCTGTAGGCGCAAGAAAGTACCTGCGGTTAGCTGTATTTCCGGTACTAAAGTCGCCGGGATTTATAATAACCACTTTAATATTAAACTGCCTGACTTCCATCCTGAGCGATTCACTGAATCCTTCAATGGCAAATTTAAATGCTGAATAAAAAGCATGGAATGGAAGACCCATGAGTCCGCCTATTGAGCTGAAGTTAATTATCAGACCGCTCTCCTGTTGTCTCATATAAGGAAGGACATTCCTTGTCAGGTGTACCATGCCCAGTAAATTTGTATCTGCCTGTAATTTAATATATTCCTGGGGAAGTGTCTCCACAGGTCCTGCACTATGCATGCTTGCATTATTTATAAGGACATCAATCCTCCCCTCAATGGAGATCACATTCTCGACAGCTTTTGAAATAGAGGCGAGATCTGTAAGATCCATTCTTAAGACATTGACTGACGGATCCGTCTCACAATCCCGTCTTATTGTTCCATAGACTGTATGTCCGGCCTCAGCGAGTAACCTGGAGGTTTCTTTCCCAAATCCTGAGGATATTCCGGAAATTAAAATGACTTTCTTCATTTATGATAATCACGAATTCAGTTTCGACTCACTGGTAATCCAATAGTTCCTGTAGTTATGTTTTTAAAGTGTGTTGAATATAAATTTCCACCTTCCTGATCAATTTGGAAGGGGATGTTAAAAGGCTCCCTTCCTAAAACTAACCCAGGATATTCAGCAACTTTGCAGCCCTGGTGATCTTGTCAATTGAAATGTCAACCTGCTCCTTTGTATGGGTAGCCATCAGTGAATACCTTATCAGGCAATCCTCTTTGGGTACTGCCGGTGAAACAACCGGATTTACAAAGATACCGTCAGCCAGAAGAGCCTTGGTCAGCAGAAGTGCTTTAATGTCGTCGCGTATGAATAAAGGGATAATGGGAGTTTCCGACTTTCCGGTATCAAATCCCACCTCTTTAAATGCTTTCAAAGCATAACGGGTAATATCCCAGAGATGACTGATCCTTTCAGGTTCACTGACCATAATATCGATTGCTGCCAGAACAGATGCAGCAGATGCAGGGGTCATACTTGCACTGAATATCAGAGAGCGTGAGTTATGCTTAAGATAATTGATCGTATCCTTGTCGGATGCTATAAAACCACCAAGAGAAGCCAGCGATTTTGAGAAGGTTCCCATAATGAGATCAACCTTGTCTGTAAGACCAAAGTGTGAAGCGGTGCCAGAGCCATTTTTGCCAATCACACCAATAGAATGAGCATCATCGACCATTACTGTTGCATTGTACTTGTCAGCAACCTTAATGAGCTCCGGGAGTCGCACAATATCTCCTTCCATTGAAAAGATCCCATCAGTCACGATAAGCTTAAGTGTATCCGGAGTACAACGTTTTAACTTTGTTTCCAGTGCATGCATATCGTTATGGGAGTATTTCAGCACTTTCGAAAATGAGAGCCTGCTTCCCTCGATAATAGAAGCATGGTCGAGCTCATCAAGGAGAATATGATCCTTTCTTCCCGTAAGAACGGATACAACGCCAAGATTTACCTGGAAACCGGTACTGTAACAGAGAGCTCCTTCCTTACCCACAAGATCAGCAAGGCGTTCTTCCAGCTCTATGTGAATGTCAAGTGTTCCATTAAGAAACCGGGAACCTGCACATCCTGTTCCATATTTATCGACTGCCTTCTTTGCAGCTTCTTTTATTTTTGGATGATTTGTCAGTCCAAGATAACTGTTGGAACCGAACATCAGGACATCTTTGCCATTCATTTTTACGACTGTGTCCTGGTCAGATTCTATCTCCCTGAAATAGGGATATATGCCCGCTTTCATAGCCTGTTGAGGAGCATCGTACCTGGAGAGCCTTTCCTGTAATATTCTCACGTTCAAAGATTATTGATTGGCGGCAAATTAAGTAAAAAAGTAAATATTATTAACAAAGAGTGTTTAAAAAGTAATATTGACATTAGTTGGACATTATTAATGGATATGTTTACTTTTGAAAAAGACGATCAGAAAAAACCTGAATACCAGATCAATTTATACATGTGTTTATGATGGATATTCTTTACCGTTACTCATTATATGTCATTTTCGGAAGTGCTTTGCTCGCTTTTATCCTTCTATTCTTTGTATCTGCCCCTTACGGTAAGTTCACAAGGAAAGGTTGGGGCCCTGCGGTAAAATCAAAATGGGCCTGGCTTCTCATGGAATTTCTGTCGCCGGCACTCATTACCCTGTTCTTCATCCTGTCGGATAATAAAAATGTTGTCCTCATTATCTTTCTTTCGGTATGGCTTCTGCATTATGTTCACAGAACATTCGTCTATCCGTTCAGCCAGTCAGGAAGGAATAAGCCATATCCCCTTGTCATAGTTTTCATGGCAATAGTATTTAATCTTTTCAATGGATTTGTAAACGGTTATTGTGTTTTTCACCTGAAGGAATATCATGTTGGGTGGCTCCTTTCATGGCAATTTATTTCGGGTATAATAATCTTTGTTTCAGGGTATATCATCAACAAGACTGCTGATGAAAAACTGCGTACACTCAGATCTCAGAACGGACAGGAATATGTAATACCAAGAGGCTGGCTGTTTGAATATATTTCATCACCTCATTATTTTGGCGAACTTCTGGAGTGGAGCGGATGGGCTCTTATGACCTGGTCGGTATCAGGACTTGCTTTCCTTGTTTTTACGTTTGCAAACCTTTTCCCAAGAGCGGTAGCCTCACATAAATGGTACAGGGAGCATTTTACTGAATATCCCAAAGACAGAAAAGCGATAGTTCCTTTTATTATATAGTGACTAAAGTGACAAAAGTGACAAAAGTTTATAGTGACTAGAGTTTGGAGTGACTAGAGTTTTAGAGATAAAAAACTCCCAACTCCCAACTCTCAACTCCAAACTTCTTCAATAAAGTTTGGAGTGACTAGAGTTTTAGAGATAAAAAACTCCCAACTCCCAACTCTCAACTCCAAACTTCTTGAATACAGTTTGGAGTGACTAGAGTTATAGAAAGAGTAAAACTCCCAACTCCAAACTTCAAACTCCCAACTTCTTGAATACAGTTTGGAGTGACTAGAGTTTTAGAGATAAAAAACTCCCAACTCCCAACTCTCAACTCCAAACTTCTTAAATACAGTTTGGAGTGACTAGAGTTTTAGAGATAAAAAACTCCCAACTCCCAACTCCAAACTCCAAACTTTCTTCAGTTTTATTTGGAAAGTTAGAACATGAAATCTATTTTTATCCCCGAAAAAAATTAGTCAAACGAATGGACGACTATCCGGCGAATATTAATTAATTTCTGGTGCATTTGGGTACCCGGTTCACCCGGTCACTTCCCACTGTACCGGAAGCAGTAAGGAGGTGACTATGACTTCACTCACGACTTTTTATTTAAGTGGAATAATCGGAAAGGAAGCATTTGGTTCCGATGGTGATGCCATTGGTGTAATCAAAGATCTTCTTTTGAATGCTGTCCCGTCAGGCCTGAACGACCCCTCACAGCAGCTTGTTACCGGTGTAAGGCTTAAGATCGGTAAAGAAACTAAGTTCTTCTCATTCATCACTTTCAGGGTTGTAAAAGCCAGGGAGGCCATCAATGTATCCTGCGCGGACCTGATAGAACTCCCGGGCGATGAGGTGAACAACGGACTTTTGCTTGTTGAAAATATCCTTGACAAGCAGATTGTCGATCTTAACGGCAGAAAGCTGGTGCGGGTAAATGATGTCAGACTTGCAACTTTACCCACAGGGACATTTGCCGTAGCTGTAGATATCGGTATCGAAGGGCTCCTGCGTAGGATAGGTATTTCATACCCGATTAAAAGACTGGTTGCTCTTTTCAGGATAAGCATACCTGCAAAATTTATACTGTGGGATGATGTTCAGGCTATTGATTTTTCCAACCTGAACATCAAGCTCTCGAAGAGCTATGCAAAGCTTCACATGCTTCATCCTTCCGATCTGGCTGATATTCTTGAGGATCTGGGCAAAAAGTCCAGCACCTCTGTATTCTCTGCCCTCGATGAGGAAAAAGCAGCGGACGTTCTTGAGGAACTCGAAACTCATGCACAGATCCATATTATTGAAAGCCTTCCTGTTAATAAAGTTGCCGACGTGCTTGAGAAAATGCCTGCCGATGAGGTCGCAGATATCCTCGACGAACTGGAGGATGATAAAGCCGAACTCCTTCTGAAGGAAATGGAAGCAGAATCGTCGCAGGAGGTCAGGGAGTTGCTGGAATATGATGATGACCTTGTGGGAAGTATTATGACCACCGATTATCTTTCTTTCAGTGAGTCAAAAACGGTTGAGGAAGTTCTCAACGAATTAAGATCAAGAAAACCTGAACCGGCAGAACTGTACAACCTTTTTGTCACCAGGGAGAATGACAGGCTTATAGGAACTTTCAATCTTCGCGATCTTGTTGTTGCAGAACCTGATGCAAGGCTCGGACAGATCATGAAATCGGATCCGGTGTCATTGTTTGATGATCAGAAGGCAAAAGACATTGCAGAAATTGTTTCAAAATATAACATGCTTGCAGTTCCTGTTATTGACCAGAATGAACAGCTCCAGGGCATGGTGGTGGTGGATGATGTGGTTGAAGACCTCATCAGTGAAAGACGAACAAGGAAAAGAAAATAGTTACTGATCATGGCTTTCACAAAATCTTCAGGCAAAAACTTTTTCAGGAAGCTGGGTATCTTTCTTATGATACTTGGCCCGGGAATAATTACCGGCAGTGTCGATAATGATGCCGGTGGTATAACCACATATTCGCTGGCTGGCGCACAGTATGGCTACGGACTTATATGGACGCTTATCCCGTCATTCATTGTCCTGGTGATCATCCAGGAAATGAACGCAAGAATGGGAATAGTAACCGGCAAAGGACTTGCAGATCTGATCAGGGAAAATGCCGGGATAAAGGTTACATTTTTCATCTTCCTTGGGTTGCTGTTTTCAGGAATCGGAAACACCACAACAGAATTTGCCGGTGTCGCCGGCAGCATGGAAGTATTTGGGGTAAGCAAATATATTTCTGTACCCGTTGTGGCGATCCTTGTCTGGTTCCTGGTAGTAAAGGGTACCTATAAAATTGCCGAGAGAATTTTCCTGGTCTTCAGCATTTCGCTTCTCACCTATGTGGTATCAGCCCTGATAGGGAAACCCGAATGGAAAGAGATCGGATCAGCCATAATCAGGCCGCAGCTTGATATGGATACAAAGAGTATTGCTATGGTCATCGGGCTGGTGGGAACAACAATTGCTCCCTGGATGCAATTCTATATGCAATCGTCTGTTATAGAGAAGGGTCTGAAAATGAAGAACTACCGGTATACTGTGGCAGATGTTGTTGTAGGATGCATAATTACAGTTGTTGTGGCATTCTTCATTATGGTGGCATGTGCTTCTACATTACATCCAAACGGTGTACAGATAAATGCCGCAAAGGATGCAGCTGTGGCTCTGAAACCTCTTGCTGGAAACCTCGCATCACAGGTTTTTGCTTTCGGGCTTTTCATCGCATCAATCTTCTCCGCAACAATCCTGCCGCTTGCAACTGCATTCTTTGTCTGCGAAGCTTTTGGATTTGAAGCTGGAATCGATAAAAAATGGGATGAGGCAAAGGAATTCTACATTCTCTATACGGGCATACTGGTTGTTTCAGCTCTGATAATACTTATACCCAAAGCCCCTCTTATTCCAATCACACTGTGGTCACAGGTAATTAATGGCATACTTCTGCCTATCGTTCTTGTAAGCATGATGCTTCTTATTAACAAGAAGAAGATAATGGGACAGCATGTTAACAGCAGGGTTACCAACATCATCGGCTGGAGTGCTGTTACAATACTTGTGGGATTATCACTCGCTCTTCTGATCTTACCGATCATAAATAAATAGTAACTTAGCTGTTTACTTCACTGGCTCATTGTCAGCATTTACCATTATTTATGAAGCGTCCGGTCATGGCTATCCTGTTGTTTTCCCTTGCGATCAGTGCATTTCTCGTTCTTGACTCCGGAAAGCACCCGGCTCCGGTACAGGAAAATATTTCCGGACGCCACGGCACTGCTATAATAATGACAGGTGCTGCAGCACGAATCCCCCAGGAAGCCGCGCTTCTCGAAGAATTGTATAAAAGAGGAAAACTTAAAGATGTAGTCTTTATTTCAGGCGTAAGCTCAGGGGCCCTTAATGCTGTTATTTTGAACGGAATACTAAGCGGAAAAATGACCTGGTCTGAATACAGGTCAATATTATTTAACCTGAAAAACAGCGATATCTTTATCCAGGAGGGGAAAAAACTCCCGGTAAATACAGAACCGGCAAGGAACCTTTATAAAAAAGTCGTTGAGGGGAGGCTCGGGTATCACCAGATTGGGGACCTTCCCTATATGACAGCCATTTCATTCACCAACATTAAGGACCTTGTTCTGAAAAAGAGGGTTTACAGGATGTGCAGCAGGAAAATAAATGAAGAGACGGACACAACCCTGAGCCTGGTAGATATTATGATGGCTTCTTCTGCTTTCCCGGTAGCATTTCCTGCAGTGCGAATTACCAACCCCAAAACCATTCCTGATGTCGAATATATCGATGGAGGAGTGGGAGATGATCATGTCCCTTTCCAGGCACTTCTCGACTTTGAAAAGTTCAGGGGTATAGGTGTTGAAAGAGTATATATTATCAGCAGGAAAAGCGACAGTATTCCTGAAATAGGTGAAGAACTGGCTGGTTTGGGCCTGAAGGACAGGAAGATATATGACAGGCTTGGCATATCACTTGAGAACGTCCTGAAGAAAGATATTATAAGACGACTGGAGACATTAGAAGAAAAAGCCCCTGAGCTGTGCCAGCGTACATATGTATGGATCCCCGACTTTGAGAAAGATTTCTTTCTCATGAATTTCAATAACCTTAAAGAACAATATGAGGTCACGCAACAGTGGGCACGGATACATAACCCGGTACCTCTTGCGCAGTACCTGGCTCCTTACCGAAAAAAGGAAAGGAATGTGAGGATCTTACTCCAAAGGCCATTCGCCATCCGTCAGCGGGATTGAAATAATTTTCGAAGGATCGATAACAACATGCTTTATTTGTTTCCTGTTCCATGTGTAAGTTATATGTATACTCCCATCACTTGCCTGGATCACTGCAGGATATGAGAATTCCGCTCCTTTGACATCATTCTCAAGAAGAAGGACAGCCTTCCAGTTAGTACCATCATCCGAGATTGCAACATTCAGGACGTTTCGCCCTGCTTTCAGGTGATTGTAGACCACAAGATGCCTTCCATCCTTAAGTGTAACCGCATCAATCCCAGAGTTGGGATTTGGCAGCGATGTCGGGGTAAGGGAGCTCCAGGTGCGGCCTGAATCGTCAGACCATGCAGTAAGGATCATCCCGGTAGTGCTCCTGCACAGCAGCTGGAGTTTTCCGCCAGGATGTATGAGTATTGAGGGCTGAATTGCCCCTGTCGTCCGGTCATTTATTGCAGGTATCCTTTCCCACGTCAGCCCAAGATCCTCAGTGAATTCCATATGCACCCGCCATCCCTCATCTTCTGTGCTCGAAGGACAAATAAGGACTCCGTTGTAAAGGAGCACCGGCTTGTTTTTAACCGGACCTGATATTCCCTCGGGAAGACGATAAGGCCTCGACCATGTTTTCCCTCCATCGGTGGATGTTTTCATCTCTCCCCACCATGTCGAAGGGCTGGGACCAACTTTATAGAATAAGATTATTTCCTTTCCGGCATTATATAATACCGGGTTCCAGCAGGGATATCTTTTCCCCTTATACTGAATCCCGTTAGCGACTTCAACAGGTATTGTCCATCTGCCTTTGATATTTCTGCTTATCCAGATACCTACATCCGGGTCCCTTTCGCGGGTACCTCCGAACCATGCTGCCATCAATCCTTTTCCATCCTGTATAATGGTTGAGGCATGGCAGGATGGGAACGGGACATCCTGTGGCTGGTATATGAATTCAGACCTGATTATACACTGGTTGCCGGAAAATTGGGAAAGCACATTTGTATAACCGCATATCAGAAACAGTAGAAGAATAACCACCGGTCTGACAGGTACTGTAATATTTTTCAGGTACAGGCTGGTAATGTTTGGGATATTAATTTGGTATTTCATTCCTTCGGTAAAAATGGAAGATGTTAATAATCTGTTTGTTATCTTTTGCCTTTAAATATTTTTGTCAGCAGGAAGCCGACAAGGAAAATTGTCACTGTTCCGAATACGATGGTAAGGTTGGTATGGAATGGACTTCTGAATACCAGGCTTCCGCCTTCAGTAAAATAAACCGGAGACAGGCTCATCCAGACAATTACCAGGATACCGGCAATTACACCGATAGCTGCTTCAGGTTTTCCCGTTTTCCTCGAAATGAATCCAAGGAGAAAGAGTCCCAGCATTCCACCGCTGAATATAGAAGCCAGCGACCACCAGGCATCAAGAGCGCTCTTCACACCAACCAGCGCCAGGGCTATCGCAATACCAGCGATCCCTGTAAGAAGTGACGATATATAGAGTACTCTCATTGACGTGCCTTCACCAGCCTCCCTGTTGAAATACCTTTTATAATAATCTGTAAGAACAATAGTTGCCGTGCTGTTAAGACTTGTTGAGACTGTACTCATTCCTGCAGCAAAGATCGAAGCAATCAGCAGACCAGTAATCCCGGCAGGAAGTTGTGTGACGATAAAATAGGGAAATACTTTATCACCAGATCCTGTTGAGGTAAGATCCTGGGGAAGGAGTCCGGGATGAGCAGCATAATAAGAATAGAGGGCAGTGCCTATATAGAAGAATATCATTGAAACCGGAATATATAGCAATGAACCAAAAAGAGCTGATGATTTTGCTTCCCTGTCGGTACGTGTAGTCATGTATCTTTGAATATAATTCTGGTCAATGCCATAATTCTGAAGGTTAATAAAAAGCCCATAAATAAGAACTACCCAGAAAGTGGATTCCTTAAGGCTGGTGCCGAAGCTTCCGAGGCTGAACTTATGATTGGCAATTGCTATTTTAAAAAGCTGACCCGGACCCTCCGGCATTGAAAATGTCAGGATCACAGCACAGACAATTGCACCGGCAATCAGGATTATTCCCTGGATGGTATCGGTCCATATAACAGCTTTTATGCCTCCAAGCATTGAGTAAAGCATAACAGCCATCCCGGTAAAAATGATCACTTTCCTGATGTCCCAGCCGAAAAGTGCATTCAATGGCAGTGCCAGCAGCATCAGTATGGCGCCGGTGCGCATAAGCTGGGTTAAAATGTAACATACTGAAGCATATATCCTGGCCCACGCTCCGAACCGCTGTTCCAGGTAGTAGTAAGCCGAGATGCTTCCGATTGCACGATAGTGGGGTATGAAATATTTTATTGTAAGAACCGAAGCGAAAGGGATAGAAAGGCTGAAAACAAAAGCATTCCAGTTGCTCATAAATGCTTTTCCGGGAAGGGCAAGGAAACTGATACTGCTGACAAAAGTTGCAAATATCGACATGCCAACCACCCACGACGGCATTTTGCCTCCTCCCGAGGTAAACTGATCTGCAGTCCTGTTCCTGAACCAGAAACTGGCTCCAAGTAATATATTGCCGGCTGTCAGCAGGAAGAATATAATTATATCAAGCAGAGGCAGTTTCATAATATTTTAATTGCAACCTGGTAATAATTATTTACTGCACCGATCACTTCATATTTTATGTAGAATGATTTTGTCCATTCTGAAAATGCTTTGAATTCATGCATCGGAACATTGAACTCGTCAAAGATTAATATATCGTTTTTTGCAAGGTAAGTCGATAATGAAGTAAGGACAAAAAGAGTTGAGGAATAAAGATCGGCATCCATGTGGATTATCTTTCTCCTTCCGGGATTATAGTTTTTCAGAAACTGGGGAAGTGTCTGCTGGAATAGTCCCTGGTAGAATTTGCACCGTATATCGCCGGTTTCAGGTGGTTTGTTATCATTGCTCATTTCCCCTTTCTTAAAATCGCCCCAGTCCTCAGGCAATCCGGTAAAAGTGTCAAAGCCAAAGAGCCTTGATCCCTGGTCGCCAAGATGTTCAGACCACCACCTGAATGAGAATCCCTGTGCAACACCAAATTCAAGATAATCAACTGGTCCTGTTATTGATTCATTATCAATGATAAAGGAATATAATTCGTACCTTTTCGAATAATTAAAAGTGCCGGAATAGAAATCTGAAAAGGGAATTGCCCTGTGACTATTTATCCACCGTGAGAGCCTGCCTGTCTGGGAAAGGAATGCCATAATTCCGGAGGGAACTATTTTATGTAATTTCAAAATAAAGAAATAGCCTTTGAGCTTTCCCCTGAGACGATTTTTTTTCATGAAGCCGTTTTAAGGTTTTAAAATTAAAGAAATGCAACTAACTTTAAGGTAAAAATAATAAAGTTTCATTTTCGCCTGCCATGGAATACGGTTATTTCGAAACAGCTGAATATAATTCACCGGTAAAAGATAAATTCAACATTTGGGAAAAGCTCCGGTATAACAGCCGCTTATATTTCACATATAAATATGGAGTAATTGTAATTAAAACACGGGGACAGGCAAGGTCCGGAGTTTATGATGATAAAGCCTGGGCAGATTCTTCATATTATATCTTCAGGTTCATAGAAAAGGCCGGTGGTGTCTTTCACCTCTCAGGAATGGAGAATATTGTGAAATCAACTGAACCGGTGATCTTTATAGGAAATCATATGAGCACCCTTGAGACAATGATACTTCCCGGTCTTATCTCACCGTTGCGCAAGGTGACCTTTGTTGTGAAGGAGAGCCTGGTGAAGCATCCGCTTTTCGGGGATGTCATGAAATCGAGGGATCCTATAATTGTCGGAAGAACTGATCCGAGGAAAGATCTGGAAGCGGTAATGGACGGTGGCATGGATCTTTTATCGCGTGGCATTTCAATTGTGATCTTCCCCCAGAGTACAAGGAGCATCGAATTCCGGCCGGAGGATTTCAATTCATTGGGTGTCAAGCTCGCAAAAAAAGCTGGTGTAAAAGTTATCCCGGTTGCATTAAAGACAGATTTCTGGGGGAATGGGAAGGTTATTAAGGAACTGGGCCCAATCGACAGTCACAAGCCTATTTACATAAAGTTCGGGGAGCCCTTTGAGGTTACCGGGTCAGGCAAGGAAGAAAATCAGAAAATTATAGATTTTATCCAGTCGTCACTTCAGGTGTGGCAGTCTGCCGACTGATAAACTGAATTAATATGCTGTAAGTCAGCATCATAACTTAGTCAGCACACAGTATTTGTTTTTTTCCGGAAGAAAACTTTTTTTTGAGTGTATATAATACATTTAAAAGAAATATTTTTTTAGATTTGTAAGGAACACTATTTCTTTAAAAAAGGCCTGAAAATCAGTTTAGAATTAACTGTTAATTATAGATCAACCTATTAACCAAACTTAACTTAAAGTATTCTATATGGGAACCTTGGATTGGATTGTATTGGGACTCTTTTGTCTCAGCCTTGTAGGCATTATCATATGGTCGGTCAAAAAGAAAAATGAAACTTCATCAGATTATTTTCTTGCTGGTCGCGATGCGACATGGCTGGCAATCGGATCATCAATTTTTGCTTCAAACATCGGGTCTGAGCATCTTGTGGGTTTAGCAGGTGCGGGAGCTTCAAGCGGCATGGCTATGGCTCACTGGGAAATGCACGGATGGCTTATACTCATCCTTGGGTGGTTTTTCGTACCATTTTATGCCAGGAGCGGTGTTTTTACAATGCCTGAATTCCTTGAGAAGCGATATAACAAAGGCTCAAGAAGCGTATTGTCCATAATTTCTCTGGTCAGCTATGTTTTCACTAAAGTTGCTGTGACAGTATATGCCGGTGGGATTGTGTTCAAACAGGTTTTTGGCATTGAATCGATGTTTGGAATAGATTTCTTCTGGATCGGCGCAGTAGGACTGGTTGTTCTGACAGGTATTTATACGACGCTCGGAGGTATGAAAGCAATTCTCTGGACATCAGTATTGCAGACACCTATTCTGCTTATTGGTTCTCTTGCAGTCCTTGTTATTGGACTGATCAAACTGGGAGGCTGGAATGAAATGATGGAGATCTGCCGTGCCGTACCGGTTAATGCCGATGGCAATACCATGACTGAGCTTATGCGATCGGCAAATGACCCTGAGTATCCATGGACAGGAGTTATCCTGGGATCTGCAATCATAGGCTTCTGGTACTGGTGTACTGACCAGTATATCGTTCAGCGAGTCCTCTCAGGCCGCAACCAGACTGAGTCAAGGAGAGGTGCCATTCTTGGTGCTGCCTTCAAGCTGACCCCTGTATTTATTTTCCTCATTCCGGGAATGATAGCATACTCCCTTAATATGAAAGGGATGATCACTCTTCCCGATTCAGACTCTGCGTTCTCAGTACTTGTTAAAGAACTGCTTCCTGTAGGATTCAAAGGACTCGTCGTAGGGGGTATACTTGCGGCACTGATGAGCTCACTAGCATCATTATTCAATTCCAGCGCAACTCTCTTTACTGTTGATTTTTATACAAAGTATAAACCTAATGCTTCTGAAAAAGAATTGGTAAAAGTAGGTCGTATCGCTACAGTTGTAGTGGTAATACTCGGGATACTATGGATTCCTGTAATGAAAGGGCTCGGCAAAGTGCTTTATGCATATCTGCAGGATGTACAATCATTGCTGGCTCCCGGTATTGCTGCTGTGTTCCTTTTAGGTATTGCTTCCAAAAAAACAACACCAAAGGCAGGGCTCTATGGACTCTTGTCTGGTTTCATACTCGGGATGACACGTCTTGCATTAAAAATATTTGCAAGCGGCATGAGCCACGATAATATTATATATAAAGTGTTCCTTGCACCAAACTGGCTGCATTATGAGATTGCATTATTTGTAATTGTGATCCTGTTAATGATAATAATAAGCCGGTTTACCCCCAAAGCAGATCCGTTAGCTATTAAGGGTTTGTATGTTGGCTCTGCAACCCCCGAGGAAAAGGCACTTACCAGGGCGGGCTGGAGTAAATGGGATGTTGTTTTCTCTGCAGTGGTCATTGTGGTTATAATTGGTTTTTACATATATTTCTGGTAGAAAAAGTTTTTCCCTCTGATGAGAATGTGCAGGTAATTGCCTGCACATTACATTTGACAATTTTCTGCAAAATCCCGGAGTCTGGCTTCCCGGGAATAAAAATCTTTATTACACTGAAACCAGAGAAGAAATGACGATAAAAAACTTTACATATTAAATCTGTATTTTATGGATAAATTAAAAACAAAAGAGGTCTGGTTTGTTACAGGAAGCCAGCACCTCTATGGACCCCAGACACTTAAACAAGTTGCTGCCGATTCATCAAAGATCGCTGCTGCCCTTGACAAGTCTTCTGAAATCTCACAGAAAATTATTTTCAAACCTGTACTTACCACACCCGACTCGATCTTTGAACTTTGCTCTGAAGCAAACAATAACAAGAATTGCATCGGCCTTATTACCTGGATGCATACGTTTTCTCCCGCAAAGATGTGGATCAGAGGACTGTCGGTACTCAACAAACCTTTCCTGCATTTCCACACCCAGCTGAACCGTGATATCCCATGGACAACAATCGATATGGATTTCATGAACCTGAACCAGTCAGCGCATGGTGACCGTGAGTTTGGTTTTATCGGTGCCAGGATGAGGCTGAACAGGAAAGTTGTCGTTGGCCATTATCAGGATCCTGATGCCATAAGCAGGATAGCAGTCTGGGTACGGACTGCGGCAGCTTATGATGATGCCCTGAACATGAAGGTAGCACGCTTCGGAGACAATATGCGAGATGTTGCAGTTACAGAGGGTAACAAAGTAAGCGCCCAGATGAAAATGGGTTACTCCGTCTATGGTTTCGGTATCGGAGACCTGGTGAAAGAAGTAAATGATGTCTCACCGGCTTCGGTTAAAAAGCTCCTTGGTGAGTACAGTACTGAATATAAAATGACAAAAGAGGTTTTAAATTCAGACACTCTTAAGGAAGCAGCCAGAATAGAACTTGGTATGGAAACTTTCCTGAAAAAAGGAAATTTCCAGGCATTTACCACAACATTTGAAGATCTCCATGGATTAAAGCAACTTCCTGGCCTTGCCGTTCAGAGGCTCATGGCTAAGGGTTATGGCTTTGGTGCTGAAGGTGACTGGAAAACTGCTGCTCTTGTAAGGTCAATGAAAGTGATGGCCAACGGACTTAAAGGAGGAACCTCTTTTATGGAAGATTATACATATCATTTTGATCCCAAAGGAATGAGAGTCCTCGGCGCTCACATGCTCGAGGTGTGCCCTACCATCGCACTTGGAAAACCTGCAGTTGAAGTACACCAGCTGTCGATAGGAGGAAAGGCTGATCCGGCAAGACTGGTATTTAAAACCGCCCCGGGTAAAGGAATCAATGTTTCAGTAATCGACCTGGGTAACAGGTTCAGAATGATAGTTAACGATGTAGAGGTTGTCAAATGTCCTGATATGCCTAAGCTTCCGGTGGCAAGCGTCCTCTGGAATCCCATGCCCGATCTGAAAACCGGTGCTGCCGCCTGGATTCTGGCAGGTGGAGCTCATCATACAGGATTCAGTACGGCAATTGATTCTGAGTACCTCGAAGACTTTGCAGGAATGCTTGGAATTGAATATGTCCTGATCGATGAAAAATGCGATATTTCTTCTTTCAGGAAGGAATTAATGTGGAATGAAGTTACATACCATATTGCCGGCGGAATAAGCTGATGACTGTTAATTAAATAACAATACGGCTGTCTGCATATCAATAAGTTAGTATGACAATTTATTCTAAACATTCCAGGCATCTCGTGGCTGTCGATTGTATAATTTTCGGTTACGACATACTGGAAAAGGAAATCAAGCTTTTACTTGTAAAAAGAAGCTTTAATCCTGCAAAAGGGAAATGGTCACTGGCCGGTGGATTTGTCGAGGAGAATGAAAGCCTTGACAGATCTGCAGCACGTGTTCTTCATAATCTTACAGGATTAAAGAACGTTTTCATGAAACAGCTTCACTGCTATGGTGAAATTAGCCGTGACCCTGGTTCAAGGGTGATTTCAGTAGCTTACTGGTCGCTTATTAAAATCAAGGACATTGATCAGCAGCTGTCGAATAGTAATGGAGCTCACTGGCAATCGATGTCTGCAATGCCGGAACTGATCTTTGACCATCAGAAAATGGTCGAAAGAGCACGAAGTGAGCTTATTATGCAGATCAAAATTAAACCCACAGGCTTTGAGCTTCTTCCGGAAAAATTCACCCTGGTACAATTACTCGACCTATATGAGGCAATCTACCAGAGGAAAATTGATAAGAGAAACTTCAGAAAAAAAATCCTGACAATGGGCATCCTTGAAAAACTCGAAGAGAAAGAAAAGGAGACTTCAAAAAAAGGAGCTTATTATTACAGGTTTATAAAGGAGAGATATTACAAGCAGGTGGAAAACGGGTTTTACTTTAACCTTGATATTTCCTGATTCTGTGGATACAGGTAGCATTTGAAGTAAAGAAACAAATTTAAGGAAAAGACTATGCTGGATAATCTTAAGCTGAGTGTTTTCAGAGCCAACCTCGACCTTGTAACCGAAGGCCTTGTTATTCACACATGGGGAAATGTCAGTGGAAGAGACAGTGATACGGGGCTGATAGTGATAAAACCTTCAGGCATCAGCTACAAATCAATGAAGCCTGAGGATATGGTAGTCCTTGATCCGCAAGGGAAGGTCGTTGAGGGAAAATACAAACCCTCAACAGATGCACCCACACACCTTTTATTATATAATACTTTTCCTTCAATAGGAGGAGTGGTGCATACCCATTCAACTTATGCTGTCTCGTGGGCACAGGCTGGTAAAGATATACCTCCTTTTGGTACAACACACGCTGATCACTTCTACGGGGAGGTACCATGCACACGCAAACTAACTGAAGAGGAGGTTGAATCGGAGTACGAGGTGAACACCGGCAGGGTCATCGTGGAACGACTTGCCAGCCTCGACCCTCTGGCTGTTCCATCCGTCCTGGTCAACTGCCATGGTCCATTCAGCTGGGGCGTTGACGCCGATGAAGCAGTACACAATGCTGTAGCACTGGAAGAAATAGCCAGGATGGCATTTTATACCATTCTCCTGGGCAAAAAAGAACCTGTCGACAGTTATCTGCTTGAAAAGCATTTCAGGAGAAAGCATGGTAAGGATGCCTACTATGGACAAAAGAAAAACAAATAAGTACAACATAAGAAATGGCAGAAAAATATGTGATTGGGATTGATTATGGTACCGATTCGGTAAGATCGGTAATCGTCAATACATCAAATGGTGAGATCGCTGGCACATCGGTTTTTGAATATCCCAGATGGAAAAAAGGCCTCTATTGCGATCCTGCATCAAACAGGTTTCGTCAGCACCCGCTCGACTATATCGAAGGTCTTGAGAATTCTGTAAAGGGAGCAATGAAAGGACTGGACAGGAGTATAATTGATAATATTGCCGGGATCACTGTCGATACTACAGGATCGACTCCCGTGGCCGTCGACAGGGAAGGTATCCCGCTTTCCATGAAACCCGGTTTCGAAAATGATCCTGACGCAATGTTCGTATTATGGAAAGATCATACTGCTGTCAAGGAAGCGGCAGAGATCAATGAGAAAGCCAGGTCGTGGGGAGGAATAGATTTTACAAAATTTGAAGGTGGCATTTATTCGTCAGAATGGTTCTGGGCCAAGATTTTACATGTTCTCCGTAACAGCACTAAGGTGCGGGAGAATGCCTATTCATGGGTCGAGCATTGTGACTGGATACCTGCACTTCTTACCGGGAATACTGACCCTCTCAGCCTTAAAAGAGGCCGTTGCTCTGCCGGGCACAAAGCCATGTGGCATAAGGATTTCAAGGGCCTTCCCGAGGAGAAATTCCTCATTACCCTTGATCCACTGCTGGCAGGACTTAGAGAGCGGCTGTTCTCCGAAACCTTCACCTGTGATGTGGCTGTAGGAAATATTTCACCCGAATGGGCTGCCAGGCTGGGTTTGCCGCAAAGTGTAAAAGTGGGTGCTGGAGCATTCGATGCTCACCTGGGAGCTGTTGGCGGGGAGATAAAACCTTACCAGCTCGTCAAGGTTATGGGAACCTCAACATGCGATATGCTTGTAGCCCCGATGAATGAAGCGGGAGATAAGCTTGTTGCAGGTATTTGCGGGCAGGTCGATGGCTCAATAGTACCCGGCATGCTTGGCCTTGAAGCCGGGCAGTCTGCTTTCGGAGATATTTACGCCTGGTTTGGCAAACTTCTCCTTTGGCCGGTAAACGAGGTAATTGCAAAAATGTCATGGCTCGATGAGAAGACAAAAGAAAGGATTTCCCGGGAAGCAGCCGACAGAATAATTGCTGAGCTCAGCAGGCATGCGGAATCGATAGATGATGAGGAGACTTCACTGGTTGCACTCGACTGGCTAAACGGGCGAAGGACACCTGATGCGAACCAGGCTCTTAAAGGTGCCATTTCAGGCTTGTCACTGGGATCAGATGCCCCCAGGATATTCAAGTCACTGGTTGAGGCTACCGCCTTTGGCTCAAGAATGATTAATGAACGATTTATATCTGAAGGCGTGCGCATCGATGGTGTAATAGCTATCGGAGGTGTCGCAAAGAAAAATCCCTATGTCATGCAGATAGTTTCTGATGTTCTGAATATGCCCATTAAGGTGGCAAAATCAGACCAGACATGCGCACTGGGATCCGCTATGGCCGCTTCGGTGGTTGCTGGTATACATAAAGATATATCCGCTGCCCAGAAAGCAATGGGAGGGGGTTTCGAAAAGGAATATAATCCCGACCCTGCCAGGGCTAAGAAATATGAGGAACTATACCTTAAATATAAAAAGCTCGGGGCATTTATCGAATCCCAGATGATATAGCCTAACTGAAATCCTCCTGTAAAGGTTTCTGCAAATAATTGAACAACAGGGAATACAGGCGCATAAAAGATTAATATACAGAGAAATAAAAAACCAGAATAAGATGAAAAAACCGTTTATCATTTTTATTGTACTGCTTCTTGGAACATTCCTGGTTTCAAACGGGCAGAAAGAATCCGGCACTGTAAACCAGCTGGTGATAATTGCCAATCATAACGGCCCTGTTATCAGCAAAGATATTTACGGACATTTTTCAGAGCACCTTGGAACTTGCATCTATGGGGGTATCTGGGTTGGAAAAGATTCCAAAATTCCTAATACCGATGGGATCAGGAATGATGTTGTGAATGCTTTGAAGGAGATAAAGATCCCGAACCTGAGATGGCCAGGCGGCTGTTTTGCAGATACTTACCACTGGATGGATGGCATCGGTCCCAAGGAAAAGCGCGCTTCAATAATAAACACTCACTGGGGAGGCGTTACTGAAGATAACTCTTTCGGAACGCATGAGTTTATGAAGCTCACCGAATTAATCGGATGCGAACCATATATAAGCGGAAATGTAGGTTCCGGAACAATAAGGGAAATGTCTGACTGGGTTGAATATCTTACTTCAGGTGCCGACAGCCCGATGACAAGGCTCCGGAAACAAAACGGCCAGGAGGATCCATGGAAGGTCAGGTATTTTGCCATTGGAAATGAGAACTGGGGCTGTGGCGGCAACATGACTGCTGATTTTTATGGTGACGTGATGCGACAGTTCGCCACATATCTCAAGGATTATTCAGGGAACAGGCTTTACAAAGTAGCCTGCGGAGCCAGCGACAATGATCTTGAATGGACAGAGACTCTTATGAAGGATCCCAAAAATCGTGGTATGTTCCAGGGCATTTCACTTCATTATTATTCAGTTCCGGGCGGCTGGGGTATGAAGAACAGTGCAACAAATTTCACAGAAAAAGACTGGTGGGAAACTTTCAGGCTGAATTATGAAATGGATAAGATAATTAAAGGTCATGAGGCTATAATGGACAGGTATGATCCCAATAAAACCAAAGGACTCGTAGTTGATGAGTGGGGTAACTGGTTCCAGGTTGAACCCGGTACAAACCCTGGCTTCCTGTACCAGCAGAACACTATGAGGGATGCAATAACAGCTGCCATTCATCTTAATATCTTCAACCAGCATGCTGAAAGGGTTAAAGTGGCAAACCTTGCACAGGTAGTCAATGTGCTTCAGTCTGTGATACTTACAAAAGACGACAAAATGGTGCTGACACCTACATACCATGTTTTCAGGATGTTCAGGGTGCACCAGGAAGCAAAGCTTCTGAACACTGACCTGCGATGCGAAAATTATACTGTCGGGGATAAAGGTATACCCGCAATTTCAGCTTCTGCATCAGTCGACAAGGATGGCAGGATACATGTTTCACTGGCTAACCTTAATCCTTCAAAGGAAATCGTTGTTACATGCCCTGTAATAGGTGATACTTTTAAAACTGTAAGCGGCGAAGTTCTTACTGCAACCGATATGGCTGGTAATAATAGCTTTGAAAAACCTGAAACTGTAAAACCTGCACTGTTCAATAAGTTCACTATGAAAGATGGTGTTCTTACAGTGACTATGCCGGCTAAATCAGTTGTTGTACTTGAATTGAAAAAATAAGTTAAAGTATAAATATTCAGGACATCAGGTAATTGACCGGGCCTTGTAAAAATGCTCTTTTGAGAAAAGCTCTCTGATTTTTTTGCCCTCTGAAGTTGGGCGGTAAACATATGATCAGGTACAGAAATATTTTATGCCATTGATATGAAAAAAGCAACTTTTCTCTTATCAGTCATTATTTCAGTTATAATCGCGGGATGCAGTAAAGAACAACCCCAGGCTGATTATCCTATTCAGCCAGTGCCCTTTACTTCTGTTAAGCTTACAGATAATTTCTGGGCGCCGCGGATCAGAAAAAACGCTTCAATAACTATTCCTATCGCGTTTTCTTATTGCGAATCCACCGGCAGGGTAAAAAACTTTGAAATTGCCGGGGGCCTTGATACCGGAAGATTCAAAACCATTTACCCTTTCGACGATTCTGATGTTTACAAAATAATCGAAGGTGCAGCCTACTCACTTCAGACATTCCCTGACCCTAAACTGGATGCTTACCTCGATACTCTTATATACAAGATCGGAAAGGCCCAGGAGGATGACGGTTACCTTTATACAAACCGCACAATTGCAGAAATGCATGGAGGTAAAGGGCTTCATGAATGGGCCAGCCCCAACAGGTGGGAACTGGATTCTATTCTGAGCCATGAGCTTTATAACCTTGGACATCTATATGAAGCTGCTGTTGCCCATTACCAGGCGACAGGTAAAAGAACGCTGCTTGACATCGCATTAAAATCAGCCGACCTGGTAAACAGGGATTTTGGCTGGGACAGGGTGAAGGTATATCCGGGTCACCAGGTAATTGAGATGGGACTTGTTAAGCTCTACAGGGTTACCGGTGAAAAAAAGTACCTCGATCTTGCGAAATTCTTCCTCGATATCCGTGGTAACGGAGAGGAATACAACCAGGCCCACAAAAAGGTGATCGATCAGACTGAAGCTGTAGGTCATTCAGTAAGAGCCACATACATGTATTCAGGCATGGCCGATATTGCAGCAATTGAAAAAGATGAATCTTACCTGAATGCCATCACCAGCATCTGGGAAGATCTTGTTTACAGGAAAATGTATATCACCGGGGGCATCGGAGCTTCAGGTGGTAATGAGGGCTTTGCCGGCCCATATAACCTCCCAAATATGTCGGCATACTGCGAAACATGCGCATCTATCGGCGATATCTTCACCAACCACAGGCTCTTCCTGCTGCATGGTGAAACAAAATATATGGATATCCTTGAAAAGACTTTATATAACTCAATGCTCTCAGGGGTATCCCTCTCGGCAGACAGATTCTTCTATCCCAATCCTCTTGAATCAGCAGGGCAGCATAACAGACAGGCATGGTTTGGTTGTGCATGCTGTCCTTCAAATGTTGCAAGATTTGTACCGGCAATCCCGGGATATATATATGCCGTTACCCCGAAAGATCTGTATGTTAACCTTTTCATTTCCAGCGATGCTGAATGCCATATCGGCGACAGGAAAGTACTGGTCTCACAGAATTCGGGTTTCCCCTGGGACGGCAAGGTTGATCTTTTGATCTTCCCTGAATCTTCATGCCGTTTTTCAATGAGGATCCGCATTCCGGGATGGGTTGTCAATGAAGCAATGCCCGGAAACCTGTACAGGTTCCTGGATAATTCCGACCAGCCCTATACAATCAATGTAAATGGTGAAGCTGCGGAAGCAGTCATTGAAAGCGGTTATGCTGTTATTGAACGCAAGTGGGAAAAAGGAGACAAGCTCGAAATTGACTTCCCGATGCCGGTAAGGAAAGTCGTCGCAGATGAAAAAGTGAAAGCCGATATTGGGAAAATCGCAATACAGAGAGGCCCTGTAATATATTGTGCTGAATGGCCTGACAATAATTCCGGCAATGTGCTTAACCTCGTGATTGACAAGGATTCACCGGCTGCAACACAATTTGCCGACACGCTGCTTGAAGGTGCACAGGTCATCAGGATTAAAGGATCGCAGACCAGGAGAAACCTTGACGGGTCAGTTGATAAAATGCCTGAAGAACAGGTTACCCTGATACCTTATGCATTATGGAACAACCGTGGACCCGGACAGATGATGGTATGGCTGCCATATACCACATCGAGTGCGCACCCGCTTCCTGCTCCGACAATCGCTTTTACAAGCAAAGTAAAAGCCAGTAAAATGACCCGTGACCTCCCTGCAGTTAATGACCAGGCAGAACCGGAAAACTCAAATGACCACTCCGTTTCTTATTATCACTGGTGGCCCGACAAAGACCAGTGGGAATGGATACAGTATGATTTCCCTAAAACAGAAACTATCTCTAAAACAAAGGTTTACTGGTTCGATGATAGCCCTGACGGCGGTTGCAGGATTCCTGACGACTGGGAGATTCTTTATCTTTCCGGAAATATATGGAAGCCTGTAAATACCAGGTCAAAATATACAGTTACTAAAAATGGCTGGGATTCACTCCGGTTTTCACCGGTACGGACTAATGCTTTAAAAATAAAGGTTAAGCTGAATAAAGATTTCTCTTCCGGTTTGTATGAATGGATTGTAGAATAATGAAATTTACCCCGTTCACAGTATTTTCTATTCTTCTTCTTCAACTGTCTTCTTTCCTGTTAGCCCAGGAAGACCATTATGTATTTTCACATCTTGACGTGAATGACGGGCTGTCGGAAAACAGGATTAAATGCATTATCAGGGACCGCAACGGGTTTGTCTGGTTTGGGTCAAGCACCGGACTAAACCGTTATGATGGATATGAATTTGAGGTATTCCTCAAGGATGATGCTGACACAGCTTCTTTATTCGACAATGATATAAACCTGATTTCCGAGGACTTCGACGGGAACCTCTGGATTGGTACCAAGACAGGCATTAACATGCTGGATATCACTACTTATTCAATGAAACGAATTGTTCTGAGATCATCGCCTGCCCTACAATGTGCCGATATTAACTATTGTACCGCCCTCACTGACGATTCTGACGGAAATATATGGATTGGTACCCATAACGGTCTCTTCTTCTATAATCATAATGACAAATCAATAACCCATATTCTGCTGGATAACGAGGCCTGTTATTCACCTTTTAATAATATTACCGCACTTGCTCACGATAAAGAGGGCTCTGTGTGGATAGGAACTCAGAATGGATATATATACAGGTATAACTTCAGGTCCAATTCCACGGAGAAGCTCGAATCGATGCTGCATAAATCACCCGAAGAAAACACAATATCAAGATTGTTTGTCGACAATGAAGGCCTGTTGTGGGTTGCAGATTCATACGGATTATCTGTGTTCAATATTGGATCTCGCTCGTGGATGCATGATTACAGCAAAGTTCTTACTTCGGCTTTCTCAGGGCTCCAGGTATCAGGAATCTGCCAGGATGACAGGGGCAAGATATGGATTCCGACAGATGGGAAAGGACTCTTCATAATTACCAGGGAAGGATTACGGATAACCAACCTGGTAAACAGGCCATATGCTGACGACGGCATATCGAGTGACGGCCTGATAAGCATTTATATTGATAATACTGGAATAAGCTGGTTAGGCACCGCAAAAAAAGGTATCGATTTCTATAAAAAGAATGTAAGAAAGTTCAGGCTGATAAGGAACTATCCTACTGAAAGCAACAGTCTTGCAAATAATGATGTTAACTGTATTCAGGAAGACAGCAGGGGTAACCTTTGGATAGGAACAAATGGTGGCGGTCTTGATTACCTGGATGTTAAAACCGGGAATTTCACAAACTTCAGACATGACCCTTCAAATCCCAACAGTCTCAGCAGCAACTTAGTAGTATCTGTATTCGAAGATTCCCGGAAAAAGATCTGGATTGGAACATTTCTCGGAGGACTTACAAACTATGATCCGGTGACAAATAAATTCAGGATCTACAGGTCGAGCGAAACCGATTCAACGACTATCTCCGCTAATAGTGTCTGGAGCATCTGTGAGGACAGCAGGGAAAACCTGTGGGTGGCAACCCTTAATAACGGCCTAAATCTATACGACAGGCAGACCGGTAAATTCAGACGCTACCTCTCGGAGAACAGCTCTCTTTGCTTTAATTATCTTAATTATATAACTGTCGATAGAAGCGATAACCTCTGGATTTGCTCCTCAAATGGCCTTATTTTTTTCAATCCCTACCAGAACCTGTCGGTATGCTATACAAATATTCCCGGCAATAAAACATCAATAAGCGACAACCATATCTCTTCAGTCTACGAGGACAGCAGGGGGTTATTCTGGGTTTGTACAGGAAATGGGCTGAACCTTATGGACAGGCAGAAAAATACATTCAGGTCATTTCATGAATCAGACGGGCTGCCTTCAAGCTGGGTTCTCCGGATGCTTGAGGATAAGAACCACGATCTCTGGGTAAGCACTAAAAACGGATTGTCTAAGATAAATGTAACATGGCTGAGGGGAGGGGATTCCCTGGTCTTCAGCTTTACCAATTACCGTATCAGTGATGGCTTACAGGGAAAGGAATTCAATGAAACGGCAGCTGCTTCGACATCGCGCGGAGAATTATTGTTCGGAGGCCCCGATGGGCTTAACAGCTTCTATCCTCTTGAAATTGTTGAAGATCCTACTCCCTCAAACCTGGTATTTACTAACCTCCGCATCTTCAACAACATAATCAGACCGGGTCAGAAGTTCAATAACCGTGTATTGCTGAAGAAACCTATCTTCAATACCGGTATTATTACACTCCGGCACAGGGAAAATTCAATTACTATTGATTTTGCCGCACTGAACTATTTTTTTCCTGAAAAGACACTCTATTCATATCAGCTTGAAGGATTCAATTCAAAATGGATCGAGACGAAGGGACGAAAGAACTTTGCAACCTATTCTAATCTTAAATATGGGAATTATACATTCAGGTTAAAAGGAACAAATTCAGATGGCATCTGGAATGCAGATGATATATCTCTTAAAATCAGAATATTACCACCGATCTGGAAAACATGGTATGCTTATCTGATCTATTTTATCATGATATCCGGCTTCATAATCTTTATACGTTTCTATACTTTACAAAAAGTACGGTTGAAGATGAAAGTCGACCAGGCCAGGAGGGAGGCTGAACATATTCATGAAATTGATTCTCTTAAAATAAAGTTCTTTACAAATATCTCTCATGAATTCAGAACACCCCTGACTCTGATCTTATCGCCAACTGAACAAATGCTTTCAAAGCTTAAGGGTAGGCCTGAGGAAAAGCACCTTAAGCTCATCTGGCAAAATGCCCGGAGGCTTCTTCTGATGGTAAACCAGTTACTTGACTTCAGAAAGATGGAGGTTCAGGGCTTCAGGTACCAGCCTTCATTTGGCGATATTATAAGCTTCCTGAAAGCTGCGGTAGCCTCTTTTAACGATTTGAGCGAACAAAAGCATATCACCCTTGACTTTTCATCTGATATAGAGCACCTGGATACTTACTTTGATAAGGATAAGCTTGAGAAAGTAATCTTCAACCTGCTTTCAAATGCATTCAAATTCGTTCATGAGAACGGAAAAATATCTGTATATGTATGGCTTGACCATGGCACTATCCGGAGCGAGTTCTCTGCTTCCGAAAGGCGTATACGGAACCTTGTTATAGAGGTCGAAGACAATGGGATAGGTATAGCCGCAAATAAGATTGATGACATTTTCTCTGGCTTCTACCAGGATGAAGAATCCGGTCTGGCGGAGCAGGGAAACGGGATAGGATTATCACTTGTGAAGGAGTTCGTGAGGCTTCATGATGGAGAGGTTTCCGTTAAAAGCGAACCGGGAAAGGGAAGCACTTTTATTGTCACCATACCCCTGAAGAAGCCAGAACCGGATGCAGATGACCCGGGATTATCCAGACAGAACGAGGAATATTTTTCTGACCTTGACGGGGAAAAGAGAATAGGTAAAGCCGAAGGATATGTAAACATCTCCCGTGAAGTGGAACGACCTGGAGATTCAATCCGGGACAGAAGTGACACAAAGGAAAATTCAAAAGTATCCGGCGGATCCGACAGGAAGCCGGTTATTGTGATTGCCGAGGATAATGACGACCTGAGGTTCTATCTTAAGGAAAACCTTAGGACCAGGTACCATATCTGTGAAGCCTCTAACGGCGAATCAGCGCTCCGTAAAATAAATAAGATCATGCCTGACCTGATAATATCGGATATCATGATGCCCGGGATGGATGGTATAGAGCTCTGCCGACGTTTGAAAAATGAAAGTACGACATGGCATGTACCTTTTATCCTGCTTACGGCACGATATACAGAAGAGCAGCAGATAGAAGGTATTGAGGCCGGCGCCGATGATTATATAACAAAACCGTTTAATTTCCAGATCCTCGAATCAAAAATCGAGAATTTCATCCGGACTAACAGGAATATTCAGTCGTTGTACAGGACGAGACTGAACATTGAACCAAATAATATCCAGATAACTACACTTGATGAACAGTTCCTTCAGAAGGCAGTTTCCATTGTTGAGAAGAATATGGCAGATGCTGAATTTACTGTTGAGCTGCTGAGCAAGGAGATGGGTATGAGCCGGACTCTTTTTTACAAAAAAGTACTGGCACTAACCGGGAAACCGCCTCTTGAGTTTATAAGATTGCTGAGACTTAAGCGTGCTGCACTGCTTCTACAAAAAAGCCAGCTTAATGTTTCAGAGATAACCTTCAGGGTGGGATTTAAAGATCCGAAATATTTCAGAAAACAATTCCTCAGGGAATTTGGTGTGCTTCCTTCACAATATTCACAAAATACTCCGGAAAGAGAGGAATAACATGTTTCTTAACGCGGGGGTTAAAATGTAAGTTTATAATACTGGCAATCTATAATGAATTTATTATCTGGATTATAGCCTGTATTTCTTTTTTTCTTCCCGAAAACCTTAAGCAAAATTATACCCAAATGACCCCCAAAACTTAAACATTTGGATTCTCGGATTAAGGTTAAAATATTCTTAAATTTGAGAGAACTGATCAAAGCGCAAATTTCTAACGTTTGCGTTAAACCTAAATTCTAACCAAAATGTAGTAAATGTTTTATCCTAAAACCCAAAACTATGCTAAAACGAAGTGTACTATTTGTGTTGTTACTATTGGCTAACCTGAGCCTGATAGCCCAGCAAACAATTACTGGGGTTGTCAAAGATCAGGCAGGACAGCCGATGTCCGGAGTAACAGTCGTTGTGCAGGGTACTTCAGTCGGAACCCTTTCCGGTGTCGACGGTAAGTATTCATTGCCAGTGCCGGCAGGTGCCACAACCCTGCAGTTCTCATTTATCGGCTACACGACTCTTGATGTTCCCATTAACGGCAGAACAGTTATTAATGTGGAGATCCAGGAGGCGATGACCGGACTCAATGAAGTTGTGGTCGTTGGTTACGGTAGTCTGAAAAAGAAACTCGTAACCGGTGCCACCGTCCAGGTTAAGGGCGAGGACATCCAGAAGCTGAACACGGTTTCTCCCATGACAGCTCTCCAGGGCCAGACCCCTGGTCTTTCAATTATTAAAAACACAGGGCAGCCCGGTGACGGATACAAAGTAAATATCCGTGGTATGGGTACTATAGGAAACTCACAGCCCCTGTATGTAATCGACGGTGTTCCCGGTGGAAATATCGATAACATGTCCCCGGCCGATATCGAGACTATCGACGTTCTTAAGGATGCTGCTTCAGCTGCTATCTATGGTTCCCGTGGTGCTAACGGCGTTATCCTCGTTACAACCAAGAAAGGTGTAAAACCAGCTTCAGGAACCAAGGCAAACATTACCTATGATGGCTCCTTCGGATGGCAGAATCTTTATAAGAAGCTCCCGATGATGAATGCACTTGAATATGCAAACATTGTAAATGAATCTAGGGTTAACAGCGGTATGCCTCTGTTCGATTTTTCAGATGTTCCTGATTGGGACAAAGTTGTTTCAGGAGAATGGACAGGTACTGACTGGCTTGATGAACTGACAAATGATAATGCACCTGTCATGAATAACGCCCTCAACATAACAGGCGGTTCCGATGCAGGTACATATTCACTTGGTGTTTCTCATTCAAAACAGGAAGGTATATTCGGCGACCCGGTTGCTTCTGTATATGAGCGTTTTTCAGTACGTCTCAATTCAGAATTCATCCTGCTGAGGGATAAAACAAATACTTTCACAATCCTGAAAGCCGGTGAAACTTTAAGGTATATCAACTCTAATTCACATGGCGTAGGTACCGGAAACCAGTACTGGAACGACGTATTCAGCTGTATCACCACATCTCCTTTTCTGCCAATGTATGCCGAGGACGAAACTGATAAGTCATATCCTTATCATTATGCAATTCCATGGAATGAGCAGGAATCAAACCCGATAGCCCAGATGGTCTACTCAAGAGGCCAGAATCAAAGTCTTAATCACAATCTCAACGGAAGCCTTTATCTTGAGATTCAACCTCTGAAAGGACTTGTTTTCCTCAGTTCATTCGGTTATGGAATGTCGGCAGGATCATATAGATCCTATACCCCGGTATATGAACTTAGTAAAACATCTTTTAATGATCCGGATGATGTGAGCCACAGCATGTGGTTCGGTTATAACTGGTCGTGGACAAACACACTAAGCTATAATTTCAAGCTTGGAGGCGATCATAATTTCACCGCACTTCTCGGTCAGTCAGCTGAAAGATCAGGTCTTGGAGAAAACCTCAGCGGGTCAAATTCAAATTCCCTGTTCAGCGATTTCGAACACGCATACCTCGAAAATACACCTATTATTGATGTTAACCTGACATCTCTCAGTAGCAGTCCATGGGGCATCGGAGGCATATTATCATATTTTGGCCGTTTATCATATACCTTCCGGGAAAAATATATGGCCACCGCGATCTTGCGCGCAGATGCTTCATCAAACTTTATGAATGGGAAAAGATGGGGTTATTTCCCGTCATTCTCAGCAGGATGGGTGGTTTCAGAAGAGAATTTCTTTGCTAACCTGAAGGATAAGATCAATTTCTTCAAACTGCGCGGCAGCTGGGGTCAGAATGGTAACCAGTCGATAGACCCCTTCCAGTACCTGGCTACAATCTCCTTCTCCAATGTTAACTACTTCTTCGGCCCTGATAAAGCTGTTGTTTCAACAGGTGGTTATCCAAACATACTTCCGAACCCGGATGTTACCTGGGAAACATCGGACCAGCTTAATATCGGTTTTGATGCGCGCTTCCTTAAAAACAAACTGAGTGTAGAATTCGACTGGTACAGGAGAACTACATTCGACTGGCTTGTCAATCCATCAATGCTGGCATCTTATGGAACCAACGCACCTTTTATTAATGGCGGCGACGTTCTGAATACCGGTGTTGAATTAGCCCTTGGCTACAACAATAATGCCGGAGAACTTACATATAGTATCGGGATCAATGGTGCATACAACAAGAACGAGGTATTACGGATCGCAAACAATGAAGGCATCTTCCACGGCGTGACTAACGTTCTTGGCCAGGGAACCGATGAATTATACCGTGCACAGGTAGGTTATCCTATAGGCTATTTCTGGGGTTACAAAACTCTTGGAGTGTTCCAGACTGAAGCAGAAGTCTCTGCATACAGAAGTTCAAACGGAACTGTTATTCAGCCGACCTCGGTTGCCGGAGACCTGATTTTCGATGATGCAAACGATGATGGTGTCATTAATTATGAAGATAAGGTGATGATAGGCGATCCGAACCCTGATTTTATTCTCGGTCTTAACTTTACCCTGGGATACAAGGGATTCGACTTGTCCCTGATGTCAAACGGTGCATTTGGTCAGCAGATTGCACGCAGCTGGAGACGCTGGGCAGATTCACCTAAAGGCAACTACACTACCGACATCTTTGACAGATGGCATGGTGAAGGCTCTTCGGATCATTATCCAAGACTACTCTATGGCGCGTCAAATAACTGGATGTATGTCTCAGATATCTTCATTGAGGACGCAGATTACCTGAAAATCAGCAACGTAACCCTAGGTTACGACCTGAAGTCCATACTCAAGAACATACCTCTCGCTTCTGCAAGATTCTTTGTTACAGTTCAGAACCTTTACACCTTCACAAACTATTCCGGGATGGACCCTGAGATCGGTGCAGGTAGTGGAACTGACAGCTGGGCAAAAGGTATTGATATAGGATTCTATCCGGCTCCGCGAACCGTATTATTAGGTGCAAGCTTGAAATTTTAAATGATGAAGAATATGAAAAAGATATTTCTATTATTACTTACAGTTGTTATTGTTGCGGGCTGCTCCGAAAGTTTCCTCGATACTGTCCCGCTTGTACTAAAGACTAATAACGACTTTTACCAGACCCCCACTGACATGGACCAGGCGCTTACCGCTGCCTATGTCACTATGGTATCAAACGGGGATGTTGGATGGATTACAAATAGTTATCCGTTTGTCACTTCAGAACTGATGTCTGATGAACGTTTTGGCGGAGGTGGTGATAATGACACTGAAGTCAGAGCTATTGCCGACTTTAAGATAATCGGATCAGACATGTTCCTTGGTGCCTGGAAACGGTACTATACCGGAATCTACCGCTGTAACATGATCCTTGAAAACATCGATAAACCAAAATGGGATAGCGATGCACAAAAAGGACGTGTTGAAGGTCAGGCAAGGTTCCTCAGGGCTATGTTCTATTTTGACATGTCAAGGTTGTTTGGTGAAGTTCCTTTGGTTCTTGAAACAAAACCACAGAATCTTCCAAAAACTCCTGCTGCTCAAACATATGCACAGATCGCTTTTGACCTTAAATCAGCTATCGAAGGATTTCCAAGTGTTCCATACGGTGTTGCAGTTTATGGCGATATGGGTCGTGCCAACAGGTGGAATGCAGAGGCTCTTATGGCCCGCGTATTCCTTTTCTATACTGGTTACTATGAAGCTGATGCCCTTCCTCTTCCTGATGGAGGCACTGTCACAAAAGCTGAAGTAGTCACATGGCTCGAGGATTGTATCGACAACAGCGGCTATCATCTGATGCCTGAATTCAGGAACCTGTGGCCTTATTCAGTAGCGAATACTACAAATTCTGAGAAACCATATAAATATACTGTTGACAATGGACTGTCATGGTATGGTGAAACCGGAACAAATGCAGAGACTATGTTCGCTCTTAAATTCTCGACATTTGCCGATTGGGGGACAAGCATTTACTACAGTAACCAGATGAACCTCTTCTTCGGCTGGCGCCAGTATTCATACAAAGGTGCAATGGGCGAAGGCTGGGGAATGGGCACAGTCAATAAAAAACTCTGGGATGCATGGCCAGATGATGATATGCGTAAAAGAGGCTCAATTTGCAAGGTAGATGATGCCTCTGAAGGTATTGATGCAAGTTATGGCCTTGGAACAGACACCCACGATAAGCAGATGGATGAAACAGGCTACTGGCAGAAGAAATACAGGCCGATCAACCTTTATAAAGATGGTGAATGGGCTAATTATAGTGTTTCTTTCTACAATGCAACAAGGAACTTCCAGCTCGACAATATGCAGGATATCGTCCTGATACGTTTTGCTGATGTCCTCCTTATGCACTCTGAGCTTACTGAAACTGTTGACGGGATCAATGAAGTCAGGGCTCGTTCCAGTGTAGAAATTCCTGATCCGGCACCTGCAACAACCACACATCCGTCACTTCCACCTCTGACGGCATATTCACTTGATGCTCTTAAGAATGAACGCCGCTTTGAACTTGCCTTCGAAGGTGTACGTTATTATGACCTGATGCGCTGGTTTGGCAAGAGCAACCTGGCCGGACTTGAGACATTCATCGAGAATCAGGAGAATGGTGTGCAGACCTTTAATAATGGTACATGGGGTGTGAAGATAGGAACAGATTTCCGTCCGGTTACCGGTGGATTCGTTCAGATTCCAAACCAGGAAGTACAACTTTCTGAGGGTGTGCTTGTTCAGAACCCGGGATGGGAACCCGGTGTTGCACCTGTGTATACAGTTAGTTGGCAATAGAAATATTTAAGGAGAAAAAAATATGAAAAGAAAAATATTTTATCTGATTGTAGGAGCTGCATTTCTGATCAGTGCATGCGAACCTATTGAAAAGCGACAGGAGGCAGGACCGATAGTGCCAGCAGAGGATTTTGTATACACCATTACAAATGACGCTACACATGACTATATCGTGTACCTCAATAACAAAACTCCTGAGGTAATGTTCTCATGGGATTACGCGTGGGGAAGTACCCGAAAACAAATGGATACAGTCCATCTGCTTGTTCCTGGTACCTATACCGTGAAGATCACTGCCCTTACAGCAGGAGGTATTGTGACAACAACAAAGAGTGTCACAGTTACTGAACAGGATCCGGATGCTTTCCAGGAACCTCAGTGGGCTATGCTTACAAATATGGCCGCTGGTAAGACATGGGTCTGGAATGATGCTTTAGCCGGTGTTTGGGGTAATGGCGGTTTCAAAGGCTGCAATGCTCCTTGCTGGTGGGTTGTCAACAAAGCCGGAATGAGTGACCAGCAAGCAGGTAATGATGAGATGACATTTGACCTGAACGGAGGTTACCACCTGACATTGAAAGCCGCCGCCAGACCGGCAGCTTATAAAGGAACAACCACCGGTACGTTCAACCTTAGCTTTGCAGTATTTAAAGAAGGTTGGGATGTTGGCAAACTTACTACTACCAATGTCACTGTACCTTTGGGAGTTCAGGTTAACTTCTCAGATCAGATCGTTAACGAATTCTATGTACTGAAACTTACAGATACTGAACTGAATCTGTCAGCACCTGAACCAGGAGTTACGGGTGACTGGGGAACGGCCTGGTTCTGGATGTTCAAACCAAAACCATAATTGCAGAAAGAAAAAGCCATCTTCGGATGGCTTTTTTCTTTTATTATTCTTTTTTTGTGATCCTCCAATTTTGTAGTTAAGATCACATGAGATAGTTTTACATAAAAATATTTTATGAGAAAAGTATCCTATGTTTTACTGCTATTGCTATTTACAGTATCATGTTCCCATACAGATACTCTGGTGGTAAAAGGAAAAGTTACAGACCCGTCCCTGAACAACTCAAAGGTATATTTTGTTGCCCTTGACGGCCCTATTTCAAAGAATGTCGATTCCACGATCATCGTTGACGGCAAATTCAGCTTTGAGAAGGGAGCTGATACATTAAGTGTTAAGATACTCAGGGTACCGGTGAGATACCCTGATTCTGTGGAGGACCTGGTTACAGTACTTGAGGAAGGTACACTTGAGGTGGAGCTTTCATCTGTAAGCCATGGCAGCGGCACAAGATTAAATAATATTCTCCAGGACTGGAAAAATGTAAAACATATTCATGATTCTATCCAGAGCTCAATTTACACTCGCAAAGCAGAGGAAGGAATAAGCCAGGATACAATTGCCAGCCTTATGAAACGTTCTGTAATACTTAACCAGGAGTACCGTACCTATGTTATGGACCTGATGAATGAGAATCTTAACAATGGTATCGGGCTTCTGCTTTTCAAAATATATTATCATGCTCTTACTCCCGAAGAGAGAAAGAGGATATTGGATATAACCGGGAACAGCTATCCTGATCATGATGCACAGCTTAAGCTGATGATCAGTAATGATAAGTCATTAAATAAATGATTAAGCTTAAAGGATCCGCACTATATATCTTTCTCCTCCTGTTGTATTGTTCAGGAGTATTAATCTATTACGGATTCTTTTATAATAATCATCTGCTTCAGAGAGAGCAGCTTCAACTGTTTGAGACCACCTTTGATTATTTTACCGGCAAACTCTCCTGGAATGGAGGATTTGCTGATTACCTGGGCGAATTCCTTGTCCAGTTCTTCAGGATTCCTTTTGCCGGGGGAGCAATAATTGCTGTACTCCTTGCTTTAATGATCCTTCTTACAGGAAACATTTTCAGGCAAGTCACTGGTAAAAGATTTGTTATACTTTTTTCATTCCTGCCGACAGCCGGTTACTTTATTGTTCTGCAAAATGACTTTTATTCATTTTCCGGAATTCCCGGATTCCTTCTTGCCCTGGCTGGTCTCAACTTATATCTTTCTATTAAGAATCATGGGAAAAGAATGGCTACCGGTATTCTTTTGATTCTCTTAATCTATTGGCTTGCAGGAGCCTCCTATCTTACCTTTACACTTACAATTATTGTTTCTGAAATAGTTTTCCTGGCTAGTGTCGGGGAAATGAAACCCTGTCCCCGGTGGGGAATCCTGTTATACCTGGCTATCGGGATACTTGTTCCATTTCTTTCCAGGGCATTTATTATTGAGGATACACTACTCCAGGCTTTTATCTCGGAATCATATTATACTATCAGGATCTTTTTCCCGCTGCCGCTGGTTCTTATCCTTACCTCAATACCGCTTTTGCTGATACTCCGGCAAGCCTTCATCATTTTAAACGTTTCATTTTTTAGGACAGGTTCCAGGTATAAGATATCAGCAGATATTATTTCCATCGTCTTAATAATCCTTTTAACCTTGTCGGGTATATTTGTTTATGGCGATTTCAAAGCGGAAAAACAGATGGCCTACGATAACCTGGTATACATGGAAGACTGGAATGGCATAGTTGACAAAGCCCTCAGGGAGCAGCCCTCTGACCGTATATCAATGGTAGCGGTGAACCTTGCACTGGCAAAAACGGACAGACTCTCTTCCCGGATGTTTGCACTGAAGCAGAACAGGGAGGACCTTTTTCTTGATTATGAGAGAAAAGAGATGACACCTTTCCTGGCCTCAGAGCCTTTCTATCATCTGGGACTTATAAATTTTGCCCAGATGTTAGCAATGGAGACTGTCGAATCGACTGTTAATGTTAAATATCCTTCAAGGTCGTTCATCAGGATAGCATCGACTTACATGATAAATGGCCAGTATGATATTGCCCTCAAATATCTGAAGCCGCTAAGCCACACTATATTTTACCATAAGTGGGCAGATAAGTGCATCTCATTGTTGAATCATAGTGAAAGAATAGACGATGATCCTTACTGGGGTCCCATGAAGCGGATAAATACAAAATATGACTTTTATTATAACTCCGGCCAGATGGATGTTGCGCTAAGGTTCCTCCTGTTATCAAATCCTGAAAACAAGGTAGCATATGAATACCTTATGGCTCACTACCTTCTTCAGAAAAATCTTGACGGATTCCTGGAATATATCCCACTTGCTGAGAAGCTTAATTATTCAGGATTACCAAAAGCCTGGGAGGAAGCAGCCATTTATGTGGCATCGCGAATCCAGGGAGAAATCCCACAGCTGTCCAAATATAAGCCGGACCAGGAATCAATTAACAGGATAAAATCATATGCTGACCTGTTTTCGGCTCAGAACAAGGATACTTCCCTGATCAGAAGAGAGTTTGGCGATACGTATTGGTATTATCTTCATTTTATTAAATGAGAATTTTCAGAATTGTCATATTGCTTGCATTTGTGTTTCTGACCGGCTGTCATAAAAAAACTCCGCAGTTCAGACAACTTTCAGACCAGGTCCCGGAAATATTTCCGGACTACACTGATGTAACAATACCCTATAATATAGCCCCACTTGATTTCAGGGTCAGTCGTAATGCGGCAAAACTGGTTGTTGAGATCAAGGGAAAAGACGGAGTGACGGGCTTCCACTTCAAAGACAGTATTGCAAGGTTCCCGGAAAAAGCCTGGGCACAGATCCTGAAAGCCAATACGGGGGACGATATACAGGTGACGATAAGCATTGAAGAAAAGGATACGATTACCATATACAGGTCTTTCCCCATTCATGTTTCAGCTGACAGGATTGATGATTACCTGGTTTACAGGCGTATTATGCCCGGTTTTCAGAACTGGAACCAGATGGGCATTTACCAGCGATCGTTAAGCACTTTCAGGGAAAAGACGGTTATCGACAGCCGTATTCTCCCCGGCACATGCATGAATTGTCATACTTTCGCTCATAATGATCCTGGAAGCATGGTCTTCCATCTCCGGGAATCATATGGTGGTACCATCCTCTACCGCAATAATAAGTTGGAGAAACTCAATACCAAAGCCGGCAAGATGTTCGGGAATGCAGCGTTTCCATCGTGGCATCCGTCAGAAAAGTATATTGCATTCTCGGTTAACCGTGTCAACCAGGTTTTTCATGCGGCTGGTCCTTACAGGGCATCTGCAATTGATATGAAGTCGGATATTTTCGTTTATGATATCGATGGTAACAGGATGCTCACTTCTGAAGCTCTGTCTGCAGTAAGTAAATTTGAAACCTTCCCGTGTTTTTCTCCTGATGGGAACAGGCTTTATTATTGCAGTGCTGATTCAGTGAAGCTTCCTCAAAAGTTTAACATGATAAGGTACAGCCTTTGCTCAGTCTCATTCGACCCTGCAAGTGGAAAGATAGGTGATGTGGCAGATACTCTTATTTCATCAAATTCCACCGGCAGGAGCATTTCATTGCCCAGAGTATCTCCTGATGGCAGGTACCTGATGTTTGTAATGGCCGGATATGGGTGCTTCCCGTCATATAACCCGGAAGCGGACTTATGGATTCTAAACCTGGAGTCCGGTTTGTATAAACAACTTGACCGTTTAAACAGTAATAATGTGGAGAGCTGGCACTCATGGTCCTCAAACGGGAGATGGGTGGTTTTCAGCAGCCGAAGGCTGAACGGGCTTCATTCAAATCCGTTTATAGCTTTCATCGACCCGGAGGGCAATCCGGCCAAACCATTTATCCTGCCACAGAAAGAACCCGGATTCTATGATGATTTCCTGTTTTCCTTTAACGTACCGGAATTTATAACTTCAGGTATTAAAATAAAACCCTATGCCATAGAAAACATTGCAAAGAAAACCCCTGCAGTTCAGGTCATTGATGGCGGAGGCCATTAAGATCCGGAGAATCTATTATGAGAAATACACTGAAATATAGTAAATTACAAATAGGGTTCCTGTTACTGCTTTTTGCAGGATGTTTCCTTTTCTTCGGGATATTCTTCAAATACCATATCTGGTTCAGTGAACAGATGCAGGTATTCCTGCTAACATTCAGCTATTTCTCCGGGTATTTAGCAAAACCTGCATTCCTGTCGTGCTGGACCGGTGATTTCCTGATCCAGTTTTACTGGCTGAACTGGGGAGGAGCTATTGTTAATACTTTAACACTGGTCGCCATGTGGGCTCTGCTGACTTCCCTGTTCAACAGAATGGGCAGGTCAAAAGTGCCTTTTATTCTGCCATTATTACCGGTAATCACCAGCTTCATAGCTTTATGTTATCTTGAATATCCTGTTTCAAATTCTATTGCACTGATACTGTCTGTGCTTATTTCCCTGGGATATATTTCAATCAGGCCGGGGATCTTCAGGGTGGTTGCCGGGACTGTATTTGTGGTTGTACTTTATCTGGCAGCCGGCAGTAGTTTCTGGATTTTCACTGCTGTCGTCCTCTTTACAGAATTTGCTGTTAATGAGAAAAGGGGAAATTTACAGGGTGTGATTTATGTGTTATTAATAACCTCCGTTTCGGTAATTGTTCCTCTCGCATTGAAGAATGGCTATCTCCTGACACCGGTCCAGGCATTTACATATACGTCAGAAATGACCAGGGAACTGCGCTTTTTCAATATTTTGCCATTGCTTTCGGTCATTATTATCCTGCCGGCATTATTAATTGACCGGGGAAAAACGAAACCACTACTTAAACCGTCAGCCTCAGACCTGCTTCAGATCATTATTACTTCAGCACTTCTGATAGCAGGAATATTACTCAATGCGGATTTTCAGCTCGAAAGGATCTTCAGGCTCGATTTTGAAGCAAGGATGAACAGGTGGGACAATGTTTGCAAATTATCGGATAAATACGGGATGAAGAATAACATATCATCATATTATACTAACATGGCGTTATCGAACCTGGGAATCATGCCGGAAAAGCTGATGGATTTTTACCAGCCGGCAGCTACCGGTCTTTTCATCCCTGTAAACGCCAATGAAAATTACCTGAGTATTACTTTCAGCAATGAGATCTACTGGCAGCTTGGTGATGTAAATGCCTCACAGCATTCCGCCTTATTGGGGACAATTTTTTCACCAAGGGCACAAAACAGCAGGCTGATGAAGCGTATTGTTGAGATAAATATAGTTAACAGCCAGTATGCAGTGGCTGATAAGTATTTACGTATTCTTGAAAAGACCATGTTCCACAGGAAATGGGCTCTTGAAATGAAAAAGTATCTATGGAATGAAGATGAATGTCTGCGCTCAGGTTGGATACAGGCAAAGAGGGCCCTGATACCATCACATGATCTCCTGAAATCCCGTGATGAATATATCACGACTCTCAGGATGCTTGCAGATAACAATCCGGGCAACAGGATGGCTATTGATTATCTGCTTTGCTTCCATCTTCTGAGCAAGGACATTAATTCTTTTGAAGCTGATTTCGGCAAGTACTATAAGCCGTCAATGGATCCGGTTCTCCCGAAGGTTTATCAGGAAGGGCTTCTTATAAAAATTGCCTCAGGGGAGAAGACACCTGCTGATTATTCATCCTTCAGGTTCACTCCCGGCACAGTGAATGAAATGGCAGAATATACCAGGGCGTTTGATGCCGGAGGAGGCAAAGGTTCAGCATTATTGGAAAAGTTCGGAAAATCATATTGGTTTTATTACCATTTTGCCACAATGAAAACTGAATAAGGAAAATCGGTCTTTATGCGAACAGGTAAAAGATATAATCAGTTTCTGAGGCATTACTGCTTAAAAGTCTTCAAAACTCTGTGCAGCATGCTGTTGCCTGCTGTAATGCTGTTGTTCTCATCATGCAATGATGGTCAGCATCAGTCATCGAAGGTTGACAATTACCCTGTTATCTATCCTGATTATATTAATGTTACCATTCCCTGGAATATTGCTCCGCTCAATTTTGGGATCCGCGACGATTGTAAAGAAATTAAGGTGCAGCTTTCCGGTAATGGCAATTCACTTACCCTTACCGGCAGTAACAAAATTATAATCCCTCAGAAAAAGTGGAAGCTTCTTCTGGCTGAAAACAAGGGTGATTCTATTAATGTAACCGTGTCGGTTCTTGCCGGGGGTAAGTGGCTGGAATATAAACCCTTCTTGTTTTATGTTTCGCCTGATAAAATAGACCCGTTCCTGTCGTATCGTCTTATTGAACCCGGTTACGAGGTATATTACAAACTTCAGATATGCCAGCGGAATCTTGAGAATTTTGAGGAAAAGGTAATCATTGATAACAACCTCATAAAGGGAGGGTGTATAAACTGCCACACCTATAATTTTCAGGATCCTTCAACGTCCTTTTTTCACCTGCGCCATAAAGAGGGTGGAACCATGATCCAGAAAGATGGCAGATTCAGGAAAATAAATACTTCCACCGACAGCACTATATCAGCAGGAGTCTATGGAAACTGGCACCCGGGGGGAAGATTTATTGCTTTTTCCACAAATGTGATCATCCCCGGGTTTCATTCGGTAAGTGATCTTCGCATCGAAGTTTTTGATACTATCTCGGATGTGATTGTTTTTGATATTGAAAAGAATGAGATTTTTAAAAACAAGCTTATCGCCGGTCCCGGGAGCTTTGAAACCTTTCCGGCCTTTTCAGCCGACGGGTTGAAACTCTATTTCTGTTCCGCCAAAGCTGTTAAGATGCCTGAGAATTACCAGTCTGTAAGGTATAGCCTCTGTTCAATTGATTTCAACCCTGAAACCGGTTCGTTCGGAGAAAAGATTGATACGCTTATCTCTTCCTTCCATACCGGAAAAACCATCAGTGAACCTAAACCTTCGCCTGATGGTAAATATCTTCTGTACACATCGTTTGGCTATGGTAACTTCCCTGTATGGCATAAGGAAGCTGATCTGCATCTCCTCAGGCTAGCGGACATGACTGCAGATACTTTGAATGAAGTAAATTCCGGTCATGCCGACTCATATCACAGCTGGTCATCTGACAGCCGGTGGTTCGTTTTTGCCAGCAAACGAGATAACGGTATGTATGGTAAGCTATATTTTGCCCATATCGATGAGAATGGCATTTCGGGGAAACCATTTCTTATGCCTCAGAAAGATCCTGATTTCTATGATTTTTTCATGAAATCCTATAATATACCTGAACTTTCACGCGGCCCGGTACCATTTACTCCTCAGGATGTCAGGAGGGCATTTCTCGATCTTAAAGCAGAACCGGTAAAACTTCATTCTGATTCAAGATAAAAAACGTAGATTTGTATAAAACCTAACTCAGGGCCGAAATGAACGATAACAATCTGGCTAAATATACCGGACTGATTTTTACAGGTCTTTTTTTTGCAGCAGTCTTTATCTTTTTTGCCTTCTTCTATAATTCGCATCTTCATTTCGAAGAAGAGACACAATTGTTTCTTCTTACAAAAGATTTCTTCTTATCAAAGATCAGGCTGCCGGGGGGGGGCTCAGGATATGCCGGCGGGTTCCTCACACAATTTTACTTCTGGTCCCTGGCTGGGCCCTTGATTATTACCTTGCTATTGCTTGGGATACAGCAGGTTATGTACAGAATACTAAAGAGCCTTAACAATAATCCGTCATTCTTACCCGTCAGCTTCCTGCCCGCAATAAATGGGTTCTTCATCCTTTGTGACGAATTTTACCCCCTCTCCGGGATCGTTGGTATTCTCCTGGCTCTGCTGGCAGCATGGCTTTATACCACGATAAACCGTAAATTGATAAGATTCATTTCAGGGATACTTCTCATTGTGATTGTTTACTGGCTGGCGGGTGGTTCATACCTTTTGTTCCTTTCGGTAATTATCATTTTTGAGATATTTAAACCATTTATCGTCAGAAAAAAGGAGAGAAAAATTTCCGGCTCAGCTTTTGAGATTCTTACGCCCTGGCTGCTGCCGATATATCTGGTGATTGCTGCTGCAATACCGTTGCTGGTACGTCAGTTCCTGATACTTCAGCCCCTGGGGCTCTCCTATATCACGGAGTTCTACTACGATATGAGAACTGTGATCCCGAAGGCAATAACAGTTTATTTTGCATTGCCGGCACTCCTGATGATCATTATTTACTTCCTGCCTTCAAAGGAAAAGATCTACAGGATCGCATTGTTTGTCCAGATTGCAGTTGTAATTTCCATCTTCTATTTCGGTCAGAAGCTCTGGATAAACCAGAGCGCCGAGCAGATAATGACTTATGATTACCTTGTAAGGGAGGGGCGCTGGAATGATGTAATAAAATATGCTGATAAGAATCCGCCAAGAAATAACCTGTCGCTGGCTATGCTTAACCTTTCGCTTGCCAAGACAAACAAGATGGGAGACTTGCTGTTCAGGTATGAGCAAAACGGATTTAACGGTCTCTTCCTCACTTTCGCCAAAGAATATGTTGCACCGATGATGGGGAGTGAGATCTTCTTTCAACTGGGACTGATAAACGCTTCACAGGAGTATTCATTTGAGAGCACAGAAACAACACCGAACCTTTCAAAATCGGTACGGGCATTTAAGAGACTGGCCGAGACAAATCTTATTAACGGGCAGTATGAAGTTTCGCGTAAGTACCTGAAACTCCTTGGTAAAACAGTCTTTTACCGTAAATGGGCAGAAGACGCTGAAAAATATCTATATAATGAGGAGAAGATAAACAACCACCCGGTGTGGGGAGAAAAGAGAAGACTGCTTCTCAGGCAGGATTATTTCTTTAAAGTCCAGAATATGGAGGTGATCCTGAGGATGATGATAAATGAAAATCCCGGTAATAATCTCGCATATCAGTACCTGATGGCTTTTTACCTTCTCAATAAGGACCTCAGGAATTTCATGAACAACCTTTCACTTATGAACACACTGAAATATACCAGGATACCTGTTTCATATGAGGAAGGCATTCTTTATGTAATAGGACTGACTACCAAAAATCCTATGGCCAACTCGGAATTCAAGATCAGCAACGAGACAAAAATGAGGATGCAATCGTATGCAGAAATATATACATCACGTCCGGATGCAAAGAAAATACTGGGAACAAGATTTGGAGAAACGTTCTGGTATTATCTTCATTACAAGCAGATTGAGATTAATCCACCTGAAGAAAAAAAGGAATACCATTGAGAACTATGGATAAGATCTGGATACTGGCATTATCAGCCTGTCTGACCGGCTGCTCAGGCATTCCTGAAAATAGTGCCGAAAGAAATATTGTGCCTCCGATGTTCCCTGATATAACCGATGTTACCGTTCCGGTCAATATTGCCCCACTGAACTTCAGGATATCTGCAGCTGAGAAAACTGTCGTAAGTTTTGAAGATGGTTCAGGAAAACATATTCTAAAAGGAAGTGATAAGATAAAGATCCCTGGAAAAACCTGGCGGAAAATGCTTGAGAGATCTGCCGGCAAAGAACTTATAGTAACTCTATGGTCAAAGGAAAAGGGTTCGTGGTACAAATACCTGCCTTTTAAAATATTTGTAAAAGAGGAACCTATCGACAGGTACCTTGTTTATCGAAGGATAGCCCCGGGTTATGAGTCATGGAGCGATATGGGAATTTACCAGAGAGACCTGGAATCGTTCAGCGAATCGACTATTATCGATAACCGTCTTCTCCCCGGAAACTGCATGAATTGCCATTCATTTAACCATAACAATCCCGATCAGATGATGTTCCACCTCAGGGGTAATATCGGGGCAACAATGCTCGTTCGGAACGGTGTAATTGAAAAGCTGAATACCAAGACTAAGGAGATTGGCCTTAACTGCGTATATCCTTACTGGCATCCTTCCGGATCCTTTATTGCTTTTTCGGTAAACAGCATCTCACAGGTGTTCCATTCAACCAGGGAAAAAAGAATCGAGGTGATGGACTCTAAATCTGATATTGTTGTATTTGATATCAATTCTGATAAGCTCATCACCAGCAAGCTGATCTCGACTGAAGAAAGCCTTGAGACATTTCCTGTTTTTTCAGCTGATGGCAAAACACTCTATTTCTGTACTGCAAAGAAAATGGCTCTTCCCGATAATTATGACAGGATAAAGTACAGTCTTTGCAGCATTGCTTTTGACGCCTCATCAGGTACATTCGGCAAAACTGTTGATACTCTTGTAAGTTCAAATACTACCGGGAAAAGCATTTCCTTCCCGCGCACCTCACACGATGGCCGATACCTGATGTTCACGATGGCTGAATACGGCAATTTCAGCATCTGGCACAGGGATGCCGACCTGTGGCTTCTTAACATGGCTGATGGCCAGATAAAACCATTACAATCCGTAAACTCTACTGAATCAGACAGTTATCATTCATGGTCGTCGGGGTCACACTGGTTTGTTTTTGCCAGCAGACGTAGTGACGGGCTTTATACCAGGCCCTACTTTGCATGGATTGGTGATAATGGAGAAACAACAAAACCTTTCATGCTTCCACAGGAAAACCCGGATTTCTACGACTACTGCCTCCATTCTTTTAATGTGCCGGAACTTGTTACAGGCAAGGTAACTGCCGACGGAAGGAAAATGCTCAGGACAATTGGTTCAGAGGCAAAAAGTGTTACTTTTGAGGTAAAAGAATAAATCTTTATGCCAAAGAGCCATTTTATCTACCTTCCATCGGTTGAGGGGAGTCTGGAGGAGGAATTGAAATCATGTCTGGATAAGATTAAGAACACCTGTTCTGAGGGATATATTCCTGTAAAACTCAATATATTTTCAGATATACCTGATTTTGAATCATTACAGGAGGCTGTAAAAAATACCGGCATCATTCTGAATTATGTCTTTCCTTCTGAGTGTCCGGCGTTTTGCATTACAGCCATGCCGCCTGAGAAACCCTGGAACGTTGCAATTGAAGCTACTTTAATCCAGGATGGCTTATATAATCTTCATTTCAGGACACATAAAGGATTTCCATACCTGGTACTTGAGTCATCAAACAGCAGAGAGGTCTGGGCCTCCGGACTAAGCAGTTATTCATTTCCCGGCGATACCAGAAAAGCTGCTGAAGCTGCCTTTGACCTGGCAAATGAAATACTTACCGCTGAAAACATGACAATGGATAATATTGTCAGGCAATGGAACTATATAGGGAATATCCTGGCCACCAGTGATAATATCCAGAATTACCAGGTCTTCAATGAGGTAAGGAACGATTATTATACCCGGTACAGAAAGGGCAAAGGATATCCTGCAGCCACAGGGGTCGGCATGATGCACGGTGGTGTGATACTTGATTTCTGTGCTCTTCAGCACGGAGAATCAACTATTCTTAAGCCGGTGGATAATCCACACCAGCTGAATGCATACAACTATAGCTCCCAGGTACTTAAGGGAGATGCTCCCACTAAAGGATCCTCGAAACATCCGCCACAATTCGAAAGAGCTCTTCTGATAACAAACAGCGACGAGGTAACCCTTCACATCTCCGGTACGGCATCTATAATAGGGCAGGAGACTGTTGGCAAAGATGACGTTGAAAAACAGACAATGGTTACCATTGAGAATATTGAGTCACTGGCTGATGTAAATAGAATTAATCTCCTCCTGCCGGGTTCATTGCTGAGCAGGAGATGTTTTTCCCTGTTAAGGGTTTATGTGAAGAAAGACCAGGACTTCGACAGTGTTAAGAAAATCTGCAACAGACTTTTTCCTCTCGTCCCTTCAGTATTTGTCAAGGCCGATATTTGCCGCGATGATCTGTTGATGGAGGTGGAAGCTGAAGCTGTACTGGCATCATAGGTATTTCCCCGGTTTTATTGCCCGGGTCTAAATAAAATCAACGAGATATGAAAAAAATCTTCTTCCTGACAGCGGTTTTTCTGATAACGGCTTCTTGTGCCACAAGACAATGGCAGAAAACAGACAATGGAGTAATCATCAGCCTGTCTGATCCTTCCGGGAAAAGTGCCAGGAAGGTCTCAGTTGAGGTTGTAAATGAAAGAATAATCCATGTGGTTGCCTCTCCCGGAAAGATTATTTCAGGAAACAAAAGTCTTTGTGTGGTAAACAATACACTCAATACATCTTTTGATGTCGCTGAAAAAGAAGGCTCTCTTCTTCTTTCAACATCTGAAATCAAAGCGGAGATATCCCTGAAAACAGGGAGATTGATCTTCAGGGATTCAACAGACAGGATATTGCTGGCAGAACCGGAAGCAGGTGGTAAATCATTTTCCCCGGTAACAGTTGAGGGAACCAGCGGCTATTCAATGCAACAGGTTTTCAGTTCGCAGTCCGACGAAGCATTCTATGGCCTTGGCCAGCACCAGTCGGATGAATTCAATTACAAGGGCCTCAATGAGAGCCTCTACCAGTATAATACGAAGGTTTCAATACCATTCGTGGTATCTAACCGTAACTATGGAATTCTCTGGGACAATTATTCACTTTCAAAATTCGGAGATCCCCGCGACTATTCACAGATAAACCTCTTCCGCCTTTATGACGATAATGGCGAAGAAGGAGCCCTGACAGCAACATATTATGTAAGGTCAGATCCGGGGAATGTTTTTATAAAGAGAAAAGAATCAGCGATTGATTATGAAAATCTCACAACAGTAAAAAACTTCCCTGAAAAGTTCCCATTCTATGGATCAACAATAACCTGGACAGGAAAGATTGTTCCTGAAGAAACAGGAAAGTTTCAGTTTAAGCTCTACTATGCCGGCTATACAAAGCTGTATATTAATGACTCTCTTGTTGTACCTGAAAGATGGAGAACGGCATGGAATCCGAATACTTATAAGTTCTTCCTCAATATGGAAAAGGGTAAGAGCTACCCTGTTCGGCTTGAATGGCAGCCTGACGGAGGCATTTCCTATATAGGATTAAAAGCCCTGAGCCCGAGGACAACCGAGGAGCAGGGAAATCTATCCCTGTTCTCTGAAATGGGAGATCAGATCGACTATTATTTCATTTCCGGCAGCAATATCGACAAGGTAATAAGCGGTTACCGCACTCTTACCGGTAAAGCCCCTATAATGCCTAAATGGGCAATGGGCTATTGGCAGAGCAGGGAAAGATACCGGTCGCAATCCGAGCTTCTTGGTGTTGTAAAGGAGTACAGGAAAAGAAATATTCCACTCGATAACATAGTTCTTGACTGGTCGTATTGGCCCGTTGATTCATGGGGTTCCCATGAATTTGATCCTAAGTATTTTCCTGATCCTGCCGGCATGGTAGACTCTGTTCATAAGCTAAATGCAAGGATAATGATCTCGGTTTGGCCGAAATTCTATATTACAACTGAACACTACAGGGAATTCGACAGCAAGGGATGGATGTATAAGCAGGCTGTAAAAGATAGTATACGCGACTGGATAGGAAAAGGTTACATAGGTTCTTTCTATGATGCTTACAGCAAGGGTGCCCGCGATCTTTTCTGGAAGCAGATTGAGGAGCACCTCTACTCAAAGGGATTTGATGCCTGGTGGATGGATGCTTCTGAACCGGATATCCTTTCAAACTCAAGTGTGGAATACCGTAAACTGCTCACAACACCGACAGCCCTGGGCCCTTCAACAAAATATTTTAATGCCTATGCGCTGATGAACGCAATGACAATTTATGATAACCAGCGTGCCAAAGACCCCGATAAAAGGGTGTTTCTCCTTACCAGGTCAGGATTCGCGGGACTTCAGAGGTATTCTACGGCAACATGGAGCGGCGATATAGCTACCAGGTGGGAGGATATGGAAGCACAGATACCTGCAGGAATAAATTTTGCCTTGTCGGGGATTCCATACTGGACATTCGATATAGGTGGATTCTGCGTAGAGAACAGGTATACCCGGGCAAAAGAGGGATCGGAGGATCTTGAAGAATGGAGGGAGCTGAATGCCAGGTGGTACCAGTTCGGATCATTCTGTCCACTTTTCAGGAGCCATGGACAATATCCTTACCGCGAAGTCTTTAATATCTCACCCGTCGGTCATCCTGCATTTAATAGCATGCTCTATTATGACAAGCTGAGGTACAGGCTTATGCCTTATATATATTCACTTGCCGGCTGCACATGGTTCAACGATTATACAATTATGCGCGGGCTGGTAATGGACTTTGCCAAAGATAAAAATGTTGAAAACATAGGTGACCAGTACATGTTCGGACCATCGGTAATGGTTGCCCCTGTATATAAGTATAAAGCCCGTACCCGTAATGTTTATCTTCCTTTACCAAACGGTTGGTACGACTTATATACCGGGAAATATTTCACAGGAGGTCAGAAGCTTGAAGCAGAAGCTCCCTATGAACGTATGCCTCTCTTTATCAGGGAAGGATCGATTATACCTGTCGGACCGGAAATAGAATTTACTGACCAGAAACCTGCAGACCCAATTACATTGTGGGTATATACAGGGAGGAATTGTTCCTTTACACTCTATGAAGATGAGGGAGTAAATTACAATTATGAAAAGGGAGCCTGCAGTACAATAAAATTCAGTTTTAATAATGAAAGCGGAGAGCTGACAATTGGAGAACGTACAGGTGAATACAATGGAATGCTTAAGGAGAGGACATTCAATATTGTCTGGATATCCCAGGATCATCCGGTTCCATTCAACCCTGATAATAAGGTAGATGCCACTGTATTATATAACGGCGGTGAGGTCAGGATTTCAAAAAAATAGTTAACATCAATTTTAAAGAAAACATTCAAATTCTCAGGACATGAAAAGATCAGCAATTTTTCTTTTATCGGGTCTGTTGTTTTTTACTTCCTGCCAGAAAGGACCATCAAACCTTCAGGTCCCTTCAATCATTGGCGATAATATGGTTCTTCAGCAAAAGACCGATGCCAGGATATGGGGGAAAGCAGCTCCCGGGCAGAAGATAACTGTAACCCCGGAATGGGGAGCTGCAGTAAATGCGAAAGCAGGTGAAGACGGAAAATGGCTCGTTGAAGTGAAGACTCCGGAAGCCGGCGGGCCTTACACGATGAAAATAGAGTGCAGTGATACAGCATTCGTGGTAAATAATATACTTATTGGAGAAGTATGGTTATGTTCAGGTCAGTCAAATATGGAAATGCCAATGGCTGGCTGGCCGCCTGTTGATACGATAATGCATTCTGCCAGGTCTATTGCAGAAGCCTCATTACCAGGGATAAGGCTGTTTAACGTCCAGAGAAAAGTGTCAGGGGTACCACTTGAAGAATGTACCGGCAGCTGGCAGGTCTGTTCACCTGAAACATTAAAACCTTTTTCGGCCACAGCATTTTTCTTCGGAAGAAAACTAAATAAAGAACTCGGGATACCGGTAGGACTTATTGAATCTGCCTGGGGAGGAACACCTTCAGAGGCATGGACTTCAGCCGAAGTCCTCAGAAATGCCGGTGAATTCGTTAATGAGCTTAGCGGCATGGAAGCTGCTGAAGCTGCTACTGCGGAATACCAGTCGTGGCTGAGCGGACACAAACAGGCAGTGATAAAACCAGCAGGTGATGATCAGTGGAAAGATCTCGACTTTGGAGATGCTGCCCTTGCTGCCACAGATTTTGATGATTCCAAATGGCCGGTGATGGCTCTTCCTGTAAAATTTGAAAACGCCATTGGTGAAGTTGATGGTGCAGTCTGGTTCAGGAAGACAATTGACCTGGCACCGGAAATGGCAGGCAAAGAATTGATCCTTTCTCTTGGACCAATTGATGATATGGATCGTACCTATTTCAATGGAGAACTTGTGGGAGCTACCGAAAAAGGAGGCTTCTGGCAGATTAACAGGGATTACTCAATACCGGGAAACCTTGTTAAGGAAGGAAAAAATACCATAGCCGTCAGGGTACTCGATACCCAGGGTGGCGGAGGTATATGGGGCGACAAGGGTTCAATGAAACTTGCCGTAAAACAGGGGAAAATGAAGCCTGTCAACATAGAAGGTGACTGGAAATTCCAGGTTGTTGCTGAGCTCATCGGGGACAGGTTTTTTATTTTCGATTTTATGAATAGTGATTTCTCCGTAAAACCGCGACCAAAAACCTTCGGACCATATTCGCCATCCACACTCTATAATGCGATGCTGAATCCTCTCATTAATTACAGGATTAAAGGTGCAATATGGTACCAGGGAGAAGCAAATGTCGGGAGGGCAGATCAGTATGCAAAAATCTTCCCGCTAATGATCCGGAACTGGCGGGATGCATGGGGGATAAGGGATTTTCCTTTCTACTTCGTTCAGATTGCTCCATGGATTTATGAAGGACTCGATTCTGAGAATTCGGTACTGCTCCGTGAAGCACAGGCAAGCTCCTTGTCGGTGCCAAAAACAGGCATGGTTGTCACTCTTGATATCGCAACTGTAATGAATATCCACCCGCCTTTCAAGCTTGAAGTAGGTGAGAGGCTTGCTAATCTTGCACTTGCCAATGATTATGGCAGGAGTGTTCCATGCAATGGACCGGTTTACAAGTCGATGGTTGTCGATGGTAAAACGATTAAGGTATCCTTTGATAATGCCGGCGATGGACTTGTATCAACAGGCGAACTTATACCTGAATTCGAAATTGCAGGAAAAGATGGAAAATTTGTCAGGGCTGTTGCCAGGATCTCAGGAAATGAAGTGGTTGTCTCTTCACCATTGGTAAGCGAGCCATTATCAGTGAGATACTGCTGGAGGAATGGAGCAACAGGAACATTATTTAACAAAGCGGGATTACCTGCATCTCAGTTCAGAACCAATCAATAAATTAAAATAAAACCTAATCATCATGAAGAAACATAATCTGTTAATTCTACTATTTGCAGTTGCAGCGATTATGACAGGATGCCTTTCAAAGAAGCAGGCTCCCGTCACACAGGAACTTTACGGAACATATAAAGGCGGTGAAGTGTACCTTCTTACACTTACAAACAAGGCGGGTAATGTACTTAAGCTCACAAATTTCGGAGCCAGGATAACATGGCTGGAAGTTCCCGATAAAGAGGGAAAAAAGGAAAACATCACTTTCGGATTTGATACATTCGATGGCATGATTGGCGGTGACCCATATTTTGGAGCAGTCGTGGGCAGGTATGCAAACAGGATTGCTAAAGGTAAATTTACGCTCGATGGTGTCGAGTATTCACTTCCTATAAATAACGGACCCAATTCACTCCACGGAGGTCCTGCAGGATGGCACAGCGTGGTCTGGAATACGGAAATACTCAAAAAATCTGATTTCCCTTCAGTTAAGTTCACATACAACAGCCCCGATATGGAAGCCGGGTATCCAGGGAATATGAGCGTTGAGGCAACATATACCTGGACTGACAACAATGAAATAATTATCGATTATACACTTACTACCGATAAGAAGACTGTATTCAATATCACGAATCACGCATACTTCAATCTTCACGGTGCAGGTAATGGTGATATTCTTGATCATCAGCTTGTTATCAAGGCTTCGAATTTTGTTCCTGTTGATACTTTCCTGATACCCACAGGAGAGCTGAGGCCGGTAGCCGGGACGCCGTTCGATTTTACAACACCACATACCATAGGCGAGAGAATCGGTGAGAATTATGATCAGCTGATCTTTGGTAAAGGTTATGACCATACTTTTGTATTCGACAATGCCGAGGAGGTTGATGCCTCTGTATATGAGCCCGTAAGCGGCAGGTTCATGGAAGTTATCTCCGATCAGCCGGGGGTACAGTTCTATTGTGGCAACTTCCTGAACGGAACAAGGATCGGCCATGGCGGTAAACCATATAATTACCGTTCCGGAATGTGTCTCGAGACCGGCCATTATCCTGACAGTCCTAACCACCCCGATTTCCCTTCAACAGTCCTGAACCCGGGTGAGACTTTCAAATCAAGAACTATTTACAGATTTTCTGTTAAATAATTAACAATCATTGATATACACCGGTAATGAAATCAAAAATTCATTACCGGTGTTATTTTTTATAACAGGTTTTTACCTATAATAACGCATGAAACAGATAGCTCTTCTGCTTTTAGCAATTCTCTATTTTTATCCGGTTTCCGGTAACAATATCTTACCCCCCGACAGGTTTGCAGGGTGGGATTATAGCCATATGAAAATGGTGAAAAAGGAGATAAAGAACACATCTTCATATTATTATCCTGCCTACAAAAAACTCCTGGGGGATGCAGATGAAGCCTTGAAAAAGGGTCCATATTCTGTAACATATAAAAAGGTTGTGCCTCCCGGCGGGACAAAACATGATTATTTCAGCCAGGGCCCTTACTGGTGGCCGGATACAACCAAACCTGACGGTCTTCCATACATACGCCGTGACGGGATCAGGAATCCCCAGGCTGGCATCGACAGGAACCAGCTGGGAAATATGATGTCATCTGTTGAAACACTTTCACTTGCCTGGTATTTTTCAGGTGAAATGAAATATGCTGAAAAGGCTGCATACCTGTTAAAGGTATGGTTTATTGATCCTGAGACGAACATGAACCCTCATCTTGAATTTGCCCAATCGATACCAGGTGTCTCTAACGGCAGGGGTATCGGAATTATTGATGTAAGAGGGATGTATTCCCTGTTGGATGCTATAACACTGCTGGAGGGATCAGGTGCTATAAATACAGGAGACCTTTCAGATATCAGGGAATGGTTTACTGTGTTTTTTAAATGGCTTACAACAAGCAGTAACGGCAAAGATGAGGATAATTATTTCAATAATCACGCAGTCGCTTATGATGTAATTGCAGGAAGTATTGCATGTTTCCTGGGCAACTATGATTATGTTGCAAAAAAGATCTCGGAAATTCCGGTACGACGTATCGATTCAATGATAAGATCTGACGGGCGACAGCCGGAAGAACTCAAACGGACTAACGCATTCGGCTATTCAGTTTCAAACCTGAGGAACTTTGTTGATGCAGGCACCATAGGGCAGAAAGTTGGGGTTGACATTTTCAGTTATGTGAATAAAGGGGGAGGTTCGATTAAAGGAGCCCTCGATTTTCTCCTGAAATATATTGGCAGGGAAAAAGACTGGGAATGGCAGCAGATAGGTGGATTCCAGGGGTCGGAAGAAGGACTTGGACTTATTGCAAGACGGGCAGCAGGTATTTACAATGATCCGGGTTATCAAAAGCTATGGGAAGAGAAATTTGAAGAAAAAATGAAGAGTGACATAAGCCTCCTGGTGACCCCGGGGCTTAAAAAATAAGAATGCACAGATACTGCTCTTATACCTTTATTGAAAATAATCAACTGATAGCACGCTATTATATTTCGCTTATTCATTAAAGTCTGTCAATGAATATTTTCATACATTTAGTACCTGTTTTAAGTATTAACCCTTTAAAAGTGATTGTACAGTTTTTCACCGGACCATCAGATCCAAAATGGGTTTCCTGGTGAAGGGCTTTTAAAGAAAACTGAAATGAATTCTTAAATAAGAACCAGTATCAAAATATTCAATAAACTAAAATTCAATTATGACTGAAAAAATTTCAATGAGGGAAAAGATCGGCTTCAGTCTGGGTGACAGTGCCGCAAATTTTATCTTTCAGACCATAATGTTGTTACAGCTGAGCTTTTATACAAATACATTTGGTATCAGCGCTGCTGCAATAGCTATACTATTCCTTGTAGGACGTCTTGTCGGTGCCTTTGCAGATCCTGTAATGGGTGTTATTGCTGACCGTACTGAAACACGCTGGGGCAAATTCAGACCCTGGATCCTCTGGACCGCCTTACCATTCGGCATAGTTGGATTCCTCGCTTTTTACACTCCCGATTTGGAACAGACCGGCAAAGTTATATGGGCATTTGTTACCTATATACTCTTAATGCTGGTTTATTCGGCGAACAACATCCCTTACGCTGCACTTGGCGGAGTAATAACAGGTGACCAGAAACAAAGAAACAGTGTTTTTTCAGTCCGTTTTGTGTTTGTAGTGCTGGCAACTATTGCCATCCAGGGATTTGCAATACCCATGGTCAACCATTTTGGGAAAGGCGACAGCGCAAAAGGGTATATGATCACTATGGGTATATTCTCAGCACTGGCAGTAATATTCTTTTTGCTCACCTTCTCATGGACAAAGGAAAGGATAAAACCCAATCCCGAACAGAAGCAATCACTCAGGCAGGATATCTCAGACCTTCTTCATAACGGACCGTGGGTCATCATGTTCCTGGTGTTTGTAATGATGTTTATTTTCCTGGCGATACGCAACGGCATGTTATTATTCTACTTCCAGTACTATCTTGATATCCCGAGCATGACCACATTTATGAATAACCTGAACAATAGTTTATTCGGTTTTCTTGAGGTTATAGGACTTGCCGGCAAAAATGCCGTTCCGGCTGATAGTGTTTTTGGAATCACAAATATTATCGGACAGCTGGCATCAATACTGGGTATAGTAGTTTCAAATTTCCTGGTTAAACGACTTGGTAAGAGGAACGTATTTATTGTAGGGCTTATAATGGCTTTGACATTTGCAGCCTTGTTTTATGTTGTACCGCCGTCGGGCATTTTAATGATCCTTTTGCTGCAGATTCTGTTTAACTTCTCCTGGGGTATTACAATGCCTGTACCATGGGCAATGATGGCAGATGTGGCCGATTATTCCGACTGGAAATATAACAGGAGATCCACTGCAATAGTTTTTGCCGGTGTGGTGATCGGGTTGAAAGTTGGACTGGCTATCGGAGGCGCTCTGGGAAGCATGATGCTTAAATGGTTCGGATATGTCGCTCCTCCGGCAAAGGTTTCCTGGATTGCACAAACTCCGGGTGCTGTTGAAGGGATCCGCCTGTCAACAAGCATAATTCCGGTGATAGCTGTTGTGGTAATGATATTCCTGTTATTCTTCTATAAGATAACCAGGTCTACAGAACTTCAGATGCAGAACGAGCTTGCCGAAAGACGGGCAGCAGCCGGCAATGCTTAAAAATCACAGTAAACCTGTTTCACCTCAAGATCAAAAGAATTAAAACGATAATCCCATGGCACAAAAAAAGACCTATAAGAAACCTGTAAATGCATTAAAGAATGCACCTTATAAAAATCCAAAGCTTTCAGTAAAGACCAGGGTTAAAGACCTTTTGTCGAGAATGACAATTGAAGAAAAAGTATGGCAGCTAATGGGACTCTGGAATGGTGGTGTGGAAGACTTCAGTGCCGAGTTCCTTAATGATCCGGAAAAGATGAAAAGTACATTCGGAAATTCTGCAAACTCTGTACATCCGGCGTTCTGGCCACTGAAAGAAACTGTTGAGCAGCGTAATAAAATTCAGAAATACTGTGTTGAGAATACCCGCCTTGGCATACCTGTACTTTTTGTTGATGAAGGACAGCATGGGATGATGAGGCGTGATGCAACTGCATTCCCGCAGGCGATAGGGCTTGCCTGTTCATGGGACCCGCAGCTTTTTGAAAAAGTCTATTCAGTTGTTGCCAGGGAGATGAGATCGAGGGGAACCCATCATGCACTTTCTCCAGTTATTGATGTTTGCCGCGAACCAAGATGGGGAAGGGTTGAAGAGACCTACGGCGAAGATCCATATCTTAACGGAGTACTTAGCTGTGCAGCTGTAAAAGGGCTGCAGGGATCTTCTGACGGAACAATTGCTCCCGACCATGTGGCAGCTACCCTGAAACACCTTGCCGGTCATGGTCAGTCGGAAGGCGGCCAGAACCAGGGCCCTGCAAACTATTCGCTCAGGGTTTTATATGATTACCATATGCCACCCTTTAAAATGTGCATCGATAAAGTCAAACCTGCCAGCGTAATGCCTTCATATAACGAGGTGGACGGAGTCCCGTCGCATGCCAATAAATGGCTGCTAAAAGATCTGCTTAGAAAAGAGTGGGGATTCAAAGGGATGATTGTATCTGACTATTATGGTGTGGATCAGCTGTTTAACAAACATTTTGTAGCTGAAGATATCAGGAAAGCTGCAGAGACAGGATTCAACAGCGGAGTGCAATACGAGTTTCCGCAGGGCAACTGCTATAAGTACCTGCCTGAGCTTCTCAGGGAAAAGAAGATCAGCTTGGCCGATATCAATGACGCTGTCTCCCAGGTTCTCGAACTTAAGTTCAGTCTCGGGCTCTTTGAAGATCCCTATGTCGACATGAAGAGGGCTGAAAAGATAAGCAGGGAAGAGGCCTCCGTGAAGGTTGCCCTTCAAGCTGCCCGGGAATCAATAGTGCTTCTTAAGAATGACGGTCTTCTTCCTCTTAAAAAGAACAAATATTCCAGAATAGCGGTTATCGGACCATGTGCAAAAGATGTTTTCTTAGGAGGTTATGCAGGAGAACCATATCATAAGGTAAGCCTCTACGACGGAATCGTTGAAAAAGCCGGAAAGAAAACCGAAGTGCTTTTCGCCCAGGGCTGTATGCTGACAAAAAATGCAACAATACCATATTTTAACTGGAAGCTGGATGAAATCGTTCTTCCATCTCCTGAAGAAAATATGAAGCTCATAAAGCAGGCAGTGACTGTTGCAAAGAAAGCTGAGGTAATAATTCTTGCCATTGGAGAAAATGAGCACCTGTGCCGTGAAGCCTGGGCTAAAAACCATATCGGCGACAATATGACTCTCGACCTTATAAGCCAGCAGGATGAACTTGTAAAAGCTATCGTTGATCTTGGTAAACCGGTTGTTGTATACATTATGAACGGAAGGCCTTTATCAATTAATTATCTTGAGAAGAATGTGCCCGCAATAATCGAAGGCTGGTACATGGGTCAGGAGACCGGGGAAGCTGCTGCTGATATAATTTTCGGGGATGTAAATCCTTCCGGGAAGCTTACCATCACTGTTCCTAAATCCGTCGGTCAGCTGCCGATGTATTATAACTTCAAGCCCAGCGCCCAGATCAATGAGTATATATCAATGGACAACAAGCCATTATATTATTTTGGCTATGGATTGAGCTATACAAGGTTCCGTTATGAAAATCTGCGGACTGAAAAAGCCAGGATGAAACCAGATGGTACCGTTAAAGTAAGGGTCGATGTTACAAATACCGGCAAGGTTGAGGGTGATGAGATCGTGCAGATGTATATACGCGACAAGGTGAGCTCTGTAACCCGTCCGGTGAAGGAGCTCAGGGGATTCAGAAGGATAAGTCTTAAGCCAAAGGAAACAAAAACTGTAACATTTGAAATAACGCCGGAACTCCTGGCATTTCATAATATTGATATGAAATACGTTGTGGAGCCCGGCGATTTTGAGATCATGGCAGGCAGCTCATCACGGGATGAGGACCTGCTGAGGACCACCCTCACAGTAGGTTGAAAATATTATTGTGCCTTAAGTTTTCCTGTCAGCCAGTTGTTTAGCATCTCGGTCTGTTCAGGGAAATTCCAGTGACCTGTTTCCTGGAAGATATGAAGTTCTTTCGGAGCAGTGATAACATTATATGCTGAGTACATTGAAGTCGGAGGACATGTGAGGTCGTTGAATCCCCATGTATAAAATCCCTGGACTTTCACCCTTTTGGCAAAATTTACAACATCATAATACTGGAGAGTCTCAATTTCACCTGGTTTTGGTTCTGCATTCTTAAAATAGTGCGGCCATCCTCCGGCCCTTTTATTGAGGTACCCTGTATGATCGCATAGAGCAGGGAACATTGCTGCCGCAAATTTAATCCTGCTGTCAAGTCCGGCGGTAACGATGGTCAATGCACCTCCCTGGCTTCCACCCGTTACTGCTATATCAGTTCCATTAAATTCGGGAAGAGTGAAAATAAAATCAACAGCCCTGATGCAGCCTGTATAAACTCTTTTATAATAATGAGTGTTTTTATCGTTCATCCTGATGCTGTTATAATTTGCCAGCGCTCCTCCGTTAAGATCCATATATACCTGTGGATCAAGGTTGACCGGTATCCCGTGTATTCCGATTTCAAGAGTGATAAATCCTTGTGATGCCAGCCTGGTATCACCGGCATAAGGACGAATACCGGCACCCGGCACTTTAAGTATTGCAGGATATTTACCTGCTTTCTTCGGTATCGCAAGAATTCCATAGATCCTTGAGGCATAGGCGTCATTCTGGAAACTTATATGAAAAACATTGACATCGCTGGTGCATCTTTCAGGCATTAAAGTGATCTTCGGGTCAAGACTTACTTTCCTGGCCTGCTCAATTACGCCGGTCCAGAATTTATCGAAATCAGCAGGTTCCTTTACCGTGGGCTGGATCTTTTCAGGTTCAAAGGCAGCAGTGGCAAGACCTTCATATCTTCTTCCCTCTACGATGGCCCAGACCCTCACGCGGTAAAACCCGGGCGTCTTCATTGTACCGGTATAATCCATTTTACCATTCCTGAGAACTACACCTTCTTTTTTAACATCAGGAAGAGCCTCCGGTCCGGTCTCATAATCTATTGTAACATTGTCGATAAGATTTCCATATTGCAAAACCTGTAATGAGAATTTTGCAGTCTCGTTAACCTTATAGGTCCAGTCTTTATGATCGGGTGATACGATAACTTTTATTAGTGGCGTACCACTCTGTGATACAGCGTTTAAGCTTATGCTGACTAACAGCAGCAGCTGAAACAGCCTCTTTGAATATTTATTTGTCATGATTAAGTGATTTAGGATTAAAACAAATGTAAATACTTTTTCGATTTAATTTACTGTAACCCTTAATTCAGCTGCCGGTTCATGTTCAGAATGTTGTAACTTAATTTTTTATGTGAATATCCGGCAGTTTTGCGGTAGTCTGGAACCTTTAATTATTTTTGTACAGATAAACGCAAAAAATGCCACAGGTAAACCACCTTCTTCAGAAACGTGTAAATCTCTTTGACGGGATATCGATTGTTGCCGGCGCCATGATAGGTTCCGGCATTTTTATTGTCAGCGGTGATATTGCCAGGAGCGTGGGATCCCCGGGATGGCTTATGGTAGTCTGGCTGATAACAGGTATAATAACTGTTATCGGAGCAATCAGCTATGGTGAGCTGGCTTCCATGATGCCCCATGTGGGAGGTCAGTATGTTTATCTTAAGGAGGCTTACCATCCTTTGCTGGGATTTCTTTTCGGGTGGACCACTTTCCTGGTCATCCAGTGCGGGTCGATAGCCGCAGTGGCCGTGGCATTTGCAAAATTTTCAGGCGTCCTGGTACCATGGATCTCCGACAGGAATATACTCATGCATCTTGGCCCTCTTAAAGTAAGCAGCACGATGGTAGTTGCAATTGCAAGCATAATTTTTCTTACCTGGCTTAATACCAGGGGTATAGTTACCGGGAAAACAGTCCAGAATTTCTTTACCTCCACAAAGGTAATATCACTTCTGGGAGTGATCCTCATAGGTTTCTTTGCAACAAAAACACTAGGCTCTTACGAAATAAATAAGGAAGTATTCTGGAATGCAGGGCAGGTTTCTCCCGACGGCAAAGTTCTACCCCTGGTTGGATTTGCTCTTATTGCTGCTGTTGGAACAGCACTCGTCGGATCATTATTCTCTGCTGACGCCTGGTATAATGTGACATATATCTCAGGAGAAGTAATAAATCCCAAAAGAAATGTACCATTGAGTCTATTCTTCGGAACACTCATTGTTTCAGTTATTTACTTGTTTATTAATTTCGTATATATCAGGATATTACCTCTCTCAGGATCCCCTGACGGAGCAGATGCGCTATCGCGTGGGATACAATATGCAACCGACGACAGGGTAGCTACTTCTGCCATGAGTGTGGTGTTCGGCGACAGTGCAGCTATAATCATGGCTGTTTTCATTATGATCAGTACTTTCGGCTGCAATCACGGACTAATACTGGCAGGCCCGAGGGTTTACTACGCCATGGCAAAGGATGGTCTCTTTTTCAAAAGAGTTGGCGAGATAAATAAGCGCGGAGTACCGGGATTTGCAATTACACTACAGGGAATATGGGCGGTATTGCTTTGCCTGTCAGGAACGTACAGCAACCTCCTCGATTATGTGATTTTTGCGGTACTTATCTTTTTTACCCTGACTATCCTTGCCATCTTCATCCTTCGCAAAAAACGTCCTGATATCCCACGACCTTATAAAGCATTCGGCTACCCTGTGATACCGGCAATTTATATCCTGATTACCATTACTATCATGGTCATCCTGCTCATTTTCAAACCAAGATACACCTTCCCCGGACTGATAATTGTTGTACTGGGAATACCTGTCTATTATATCTGGAGAAAGCTTAACAGGAACAACACCGTTTCAACTGATCAGGAAGTTTCTGAAGAGTAGAAAGTCCGTGGCCCGGATTTTGCTGATATTCATATTTTAAGTAACTTTTGTTAGTATATTTAACCTGACGGTTCAACGTATTTATTATTTATAAATTGAATCTTATTTATTTGATTGTTAATTAAATAACAATGGAAATGAAGAAGATTGACCGTTTTTCACATATATTATTTTATGCGGTGATACTTAGTATCCTGCTCTCATTCACTGCATGCGAGAATCCTGATGAAGAGCTGCTTGATCCTGATACAGCCGGCGTCTGGACACTTTATAACTCTGCTAATTCACGGCTGCCTGGTAACGAAATAAGGGACCTTGCTGTTGACGAAACTGGCAACCTTTGGGCATCGTGCTATGGAAGCGGCCTGGCGAAATATTCAGGAGGAGAATGGACCAGCTATACTTCAACAAACAGCGGCTTACTAAGTAACAATGTAACTGCTATTGAAACTACCCCAAACGGGAGTGTAATAGTAGGTACTTCAAATGGCGTCTCTATTCTGAATTCATCCGGGATATGGTCTTCATATAAAGATCCGCTTGTTTCAATAATGAATGTATATAGTGTACGTCAGACATCCGACGGATCACTGTGGGTTGGAACATATAATGAGGGTTTGTATATAAATACTGCATCCATTTACTCCCATACAACTTCCGGATTAACAGTCTATTGTTTTGAAGAAGATAAAGATGGCAATATCTGGATGGGAACAAATACAGGCCTGGCGATCTGGAATGGAGTAACCTGGTCAACTCTCAGCGGCTTAGAAAACCTTCCGGCTGGTGCCGTATCTGCTTTATACATCGACAGCAGGGACCGTGTATGGATAGGTGTTTTAGATGATCCAAAGATTTATTGTTACGAAAATTCAACTCTCAGAGGGATATCACTGATGACAGGTCTTACTAATATCAAGATATTGGATATCAGTGAGGACCGGAGCGGCGATATCTGGATTGCCACTTACGGAGGCGGATTGATCCGCTATGACGGGGTCGTACCTCATTCATACAAGAGCTATAACCAGTTTACATCAGAAGTTTTTGCCGAAGACGATGTTAACTGCATCGTAAGGGACAATGATGGTAATATGTGGTTTGGCCTTACAACAAAAGGACTGGTAAAATATACCCTTCCATTGAATTAAAAACAGTGATATGAAAACCAGGCTGATACTTTTATTGTTTTCGTCACTGGCACTATTTTATCCTGCAAATGGACAGACGTCCGTGCCAAGGGATAAATATACTCTCCTTACCATGCCATACAACAAGCGGCCTCTTACTTTGTATAAAGGGCAATTCCAGTTTAATGCAGGGTATAAGTTCGCAATCAGGTCGAGATCGTATGATAAAGACGGGAACCTGGTAATTTTAAAGGATATTGGGACAGCTTCTGTATACCATTATTATTTCTTCGAGATGAAATATGGCATTACCAGTTTCTTTGAGCTGTCAGCCCAGACGAATTATATGAAAAGAGGGGTGAGGGAGGTGACAGAAAATTACTTTACCAGTGCAGCTGAAAATATCAATGTCACCACTGTTACTGAAACGAAGGGAATTGGCGACATTCTCGTTCTTGGGTCCCTGAGACTGCCTGTTACATATAAATGGTTTGATGTAAGAGCCAGCGGGGGCGCTTTTATTCCTTCAGCAAAATACGAACCTGAGCAACCTACCCATAAAGTCTCAAATATCACTGCTGCCAGTGCATTTACAGTGGATTATCATTTCAACAATAAAACAGGTTATGGAGTACCTGTCTGGTTTCTCTCAGGTGCTGCGAAATTCACCCTTTCCAGGTTCTCCCTCGAGGCAGATTTCAGGTACAGGAAGCCCATGGATGAAGGCAGTAATATAAGGTGGGACCAGGAACTTACAGCAGATAAAACTTTCGCATATTCGAGTACTTCGTATCAATATCTTCTGAACAGTTCATACGATATTAATGCAGCACTCTATTTCCAGGCCAACGGGTGGTTTAACATTTCATTGAATTCAGGATACTTTCATTCGGGCGGAGGATGGACAGAATTCTGGGGAGATAAATATAAAAACAGGGAAGAAGATCTGTTTGTAATTGAACCCAGGCTCGAGATTCAGATTTCTCCCTCGCTGACAATCTATGAAGTTGCAGGATTCCCTGTCGGAGGAAAGAATATTGACGGGCCTTTTTATTTGTTTATGACCATAAGCTATAACAATTTCCCTTTCTTCAGAAAATAATCCTGAATATGAAAAGGATATTCTTCTTATTATTAGTTTCCATAACAGGATTGACCGCCAGAGGACAATTCGAAAAGATCATTCAGCCTTCTGATCTTAAGCAGAAAACTATAATAACTGAACCGACTACTTTGAATAAGGGATTTTTCCGTGTGGAAGCCGGGGTAATGTATATGGTTCAGGATAAATATTTTAATAGCGATGGTAATAAGGAATATTACCCGGCAAGCATGTGGGGCGCAAGATCTCAGTTCAACCTGGGATTGAGGTACGGTATTTCTGACAGGTTTGAGGTTGATGTGCTTGTACCTGTTGTTAATGAGAAGATTGATAACTACTTCGTTATAAAAACCCCGGTTGTAAATACAGATAATTCTCTTTCGAGTAAATTAAGGGGACGCGGAATTGGGGATTGTAATCTGATGGTTAAATACCAGCTGGTCCCCGAGAAAGAAAGAGGTTTTTCACTGACACTTCTCGGTGATGTCACCTTCCCGACAGGGCAGAAGAACCCGACAGATATAAAGGACTTCAACGATTATAAGCTTCCGACAGGGTATGGCTACTTCTCTTCAGGGATATGGATCTACGCACGTAAGATTATGTACCCTTACTCAGTGACAACCCTGCTGAATTACCAGTATAATTTCCATGGATCAAAGCTTATGGATGCAGAAGCCGTAACACCTGTCAGGTTTAAAAAAGGTAACAGGTTTACTGCAAGCGGAAGCTTTAATTTTCATCTTAATGAATGGATCGCCCTGGCAAACGAATTATGGTATTTCCATTCGGGAAAAGGTGAAGAATCAAATGGTTCAACCATAAAAACGGATCCCACCTGGACACTGGATTACGCACCAAGGCTGATATTCCAGGTAAGGAGGTTCAGAATAAATGAAATTGTCAATATCCCATTAACAGGAAAAGATAATTCAGCCGACCCTGCATATACAATGTCAGTACTTTATACCTTTTAGGTTTTGCATATGATCCTTCTTCACGGGAAAGAAAAAAGAAAAATATATCTACGTTGCTTCAGGATACTGGCAACAATTTTTTTATTCTGCTCCTGTGCCACACCTTCAATACTCGTAACAAAAGAGCAGAACCTTGGTGACAGCTTCTTCAATAAGCAGGATTACAGAGAGGCTGCCAGGCATTACAACCTGATGCTTGACGCCAGCAGTAAGCTGGGTATCTACCGGAATCCTGCCATGGAATCTGCTGTCCACAGGAAAATTGCCAACTGCTTCGAAATGACAGGCGATTATGATAAGGCTCTTGAACATGTACACATGGCTTTAAGGATCGACTCGGCAGAAAACAACCTCCAGGGTAAAATTGAGGATTACAGGCACGAGGGTAAGATATACATTTATATGGGTTCCTTCCAGAAGGGAATTGTCTCAGTTGAACGCTCACTGGAACTAAGCAGTGGAATGGATCAGAGCCTTAAAAATGAAAACAGGCTTTCAATTGCTGATAACTACCTGGTACTTGCACAGTTGTACTCCGTAATGGGCAGACTCGGGAAATCACTTGAATTCACAAACAAAGCACTTTCAACCTTCAGGCAGGCAGGTGATAAACGGGGAGAAATGGAGGCATATCTTACACTTGGGAACAACTATTCAGATCTTGGGGATATTATTACCTCTCAGGCATTTGCAGAACAATCGATAAGCCTTGCAGAGGAATTGTCTGCAGGTACAGGACGGCAGTACCAGCTTTTATCCTCATTGAGTTCTTCTCTCGGGAAATATGAAGAGGCGCTGGGATACCAGGAGAAAGCTCTCGCCGATGCTGAGAAGTACAGGATCATTGGCCAGATCATCTGGTCGAATATCGGCATGGGTGATATTTACCGCGAGATTGGCGATATCAAAAACGCTGAAAGATATTATAATATAGCAGGACATATAAAAGATACTGCCTCACTTAAGACCGGAAGCCTGCAGGCCTCACTGGACCTGCGGTCAGGAGATATATCACGGGCAAATGAATATTATCTCCTGGAGGGTTCCCGGACAGGCTCAGCACTTTCCTGTTTGAAACTTTCCGAAATATTCATTCGTGATGGCAAACCAGACAGCGCCCTTCTCCTTCTCGACCAGGCAGGCAGTATGTTCAGGACCTCAGGGAACCTCCAGGGACTGTCGGATGTTCAGCTGCTGAAAGGAAGCCTGATGGTTGACAGGCAGAATTATCAGCAGGCTTTAAGGTTGCTCGACTCGGTAAAGTTGGCGGCAGATTTCCCTGAATCGGTCTGGCAGGCCTGGTTTCATCTGGGACGATTGTACGAAAAAACCGGACAGGATGATAAAGCTATTGAGGCATACAGGAACTCAATCTCAGTGATTGAGAAGATCAGGGGAAATCTGACAATCGATGAATTCCGGAGTATATATCTCGACAATAAACGCCAGGTTTATGACAGGCTGGTAAATATTCTCCTGAAAAATAAAATGCCTGTTGAGGCATTCCAGGTCTCCGAGCAGGCCAGGGCAAGGGCTTTTTATGATATTCTTGCTGGGAGGAAAATAAACTTTGGAGGCATCTCTTCAGGGGACCTTATTTCACAGGAACAGGAAAAACGTATCGAGATTCAGAAGCTGTATAAGCTGCTCCAGAAGAAGACCTCCGGCTATGAAGGTTCTCCCGGAAAAGAACCTGCTGATTTTGTTCAGGTTCGGGATGCGCTGGCTGAAGTAAGAAAAGAGTATGATGATATTATCAGGAAGATCAGGATAAATAATCCATCATATGCTGAAATAGTGACCGCAGAACCGGTTAAACTTAAGGAGATACAATCGAGGATTGATACCGGAACTGTGGTCCTGGAATATTGGGTAAGTACTGACGGGCTGACAATATGGATGATAACTCATTCAGAAATAATTTCCAGGACAATCGATATAAAAGATACCGATCTGAACCTGATGATCGAGAATACACGGCGGGATATCCGGAATAACTCAGCAGCAGGGACATCAAAAGGGCTTAAAGAGCTTTATAATGTTTTGATAGAACCGGTAGAGTCTGACATATCTTCTTTTTCAAACCTGATAATAATCCCAAATCAGTCCCTTCATTTTCTTCCTTACCAGGCACTTAAAAACTCCAGGAGTGAATACCTGATCCAGAGATTTAACCTTTCCTATGCACCCTCGGCGAGCGTGTTCATGATATGTAATGACCGTATTGTAAGGAGCGGGTCAAAATTTATGGGCATGGCCCTTTCGGATATATCAGTAGGAAACAGTCCCGGGCTTCCCGGAACTACTGATGAGCTAAACAAAATTCTGCCTTTGTTCCCTGATCATATTTCAGCATTCGGACAGGAGAGCACTGAAGGGTTTGCAAAGAAAAACTCTGCTGAGTGCAGCTTCCTTCATTTTGCAACACATGGAAGCTATAATTACAGGCAGCCTCTGTATTCTTTTCTGCTTTTCCCGCCGGGTGACGGGGAGGATGGCCGGTTGAATGTCTATGAGGTCTTTGAGATGAAATTGAATGCCCGGCTGGTAACATTGAGTGCCTGCGAAACAGGACTTGGCAATATCAGCCAGGGTGATGAACTTACCGGATTGAGCAGGGCGTTCCTGTTTGCCGGTTCATCGACGGTTATTGTCAGCTTGTGGTCCGTAGCGGATGAGCCCACTGCCATGCTTATGAAGAATTTTTATTCATATATGCGTGGGCATCCTGTTCAGGAGGCCCTTGCAATGGCACAGCGCGATGTGATAAAACTCTATCCTCAACCGGCATACTGGGCTCCGTTCATATTGATAGGGAATGGCACAATTATATCTCAATAATCAGGAATTATAAGTTTGATTTAACCGGAATTATTTACTTTACTGTCGGATTTAAATCTCACGACTGGCTGGATATTTAATAAACAATAATGGGTCTGCCTGAAGCATTTACGGATAGAATTCGCAATCAATCTTACATTGATAATGATGGCCTGGTGAGGTCCTTTGATAAACCATCACCCGTTTCAGTCAGGATAAATCCTGCCAAGTGGTCTCTCCCGCCCGCGGCCCTTGAAACTGTGCCATGGTGCCGGTATGGATTATACCTTCAGGAGAGGCCCTCATTCACTCTGGACCCTCTTTTTCATGCCGGATGTTATTATCCGCAGGAAGCTTCAAGCATGTTCCTCGAACAGGTTTACCTTCAGACGTCAGCCGAAATCAATAATATCAGGGTGCTCGACCTTTGTGGTGCCCCGGGAGGTAAAAGCACTCATCTTTCGACCCTTGTTGGGAAGAATGGTTTCATAGTATCTAATGAGGTTATAAGGCAGAGAGCAATGGTGCTTACCGAAAATCTCACAAAATGGGGATTATCTAACAGTATCGTTACCCAGAGCGATCCGTCAGCATTCAGCGGACTGCCTGGTTTTTTTGACCTTATTGTTGTTGATGCACCTTGTTCAGGAGAGGGGATGTTCCGCGATCCGGTAGCAATAAAAGAGTGGTCCGAAGAAAATGCTGCCCTCTGCTCTGTCAGACAGAAAAGAATACTGATGGATGTATGGCCCGCACTTAAAGAAAACGGGATACTTATTTACAGTACCTGCACCTTCAACCCGGATGAAAATGAAAAAAATATAAAGTGGCTGACTGAAAGGCAGTTGGCTGAACCAGTCAGGATCAACATTACCGGATTTAATGAGATCATTGAGATTGACCATGAAGGAATATATGGCTATGGTTTTTACCCTTATAAAGTAAAAGGAGAAGGTCTTTTTATAGCTGTGCTGAGAAAAAAAGAGAACAATGCCCGGAGGTCCTTTAAAAAAATGGCGATATATGAACAGAAGATAAGCAGGGAAGAAAAAGCTGTTTCCCTGGAATGGACAGGACTGAATGATGCAAGGATGTTTAAATCGGGAATGGATCTGTTTGCGGCACCATGCGATTATTCCGATCTTACGGTTATTTCTGAAACGCTGAAACTGGTCTCACCCGGAACGAGGATAATTACTGCCAAGCGGAACGATTTCCTTCCCTCACATGACCTGGCAATGTCGATCCTTTTAAAAAAGGAGATATTCCCTTCAATTGATCTTAGCCTTCATGATGCCTTGCTGTACCTGAAAAGAGAAAATTTCAATCTAAAGCTAAGTGACAAAGGCTGGAACCTGGTCAGATATAGAGGTGTGAATCTTGGGTTTGTTAATAATATAGGTTCCCGGTTCAATAACTATTATCCTGTTGAATGGAGGATAAGGATGGCACTCCCGGAGATCATTCCCCCTGATTTTGCCGCTACAATTAACAAATGACAATAAAGAGTCTGTCGCATCTGACCGAAACAGAAAACCAGGAATAATTATGCCGGATGATTTCCAGATATTTATAAAGCCTGTCGGAGCAACCTGTAATCTGGACTGCTCGTATTGCTATTATCTGGGGAAAAAGGACCTTTATCCTGATGCCGCTCCTTTACGAATGGCTGATATTGTTTTGGAAAGATACATAAAGCAGCATATCGAAGCCTCAACAGACCAAAAGGTATTCTTTTCATGGCATGGAGGAGAGCCCCTGCTCGCCGGTCTGGATTTCTATAAGAAAGCGGTTGCACTGCAGAAAAAATATCTTCCTTCCGGGAGGGCAGCAATAAATGGCGTTCAGACAAACGGAACTCTTCTTAATGATGAGTGGTGCAGATATTTCAAATCGGAAAATTTTGTTGTCGGGATCAGTATTGACGGACCTGAAGAGCTGCATAATATCTATCGTCTCAATCTTGGAGGGAGGCCTGTGTTCAGTGATGTAATGAAGGGTCATGATCTCCTGATGAAATATGAGATTCCCTCAGAGATATTATGCGTGGTAAGTTCAGGGAATTCTGGTCATCCACATGAAGTTTACAATTTCTTCAGGGGCACAGGTGCTTCTTATATTACATTTCTGCCGCTTGTAGAAAGAAGTCACCCGGGTAATACGATTGTAAGCGACAGATCAGTAAAGCCTGAAGATTTTGGTTTCTTTCTTTCAGATATTTTTGATGAATGGATAGAAAATGATATCGGGCGGATAAATATCCAGGTTTTTGATGAGGCGCTCAGGGAGGTTTTTAACAGGGACCATACGCTATGTATCTTCAAAGTTGATTGCGGCGCAGTACCGGTGCTTGAGCACAATGGTGACTTTTTTTCGTGCGATCACTTTGTAAATCCTGCGAACCTGGTTGGAAATATTATGGAAACGACAATCAGTCAGCTGCTTAAGAGCCAGAGGCAGATAGAGTTCGGGATGTTGAAATCAAAGACGCTTCCGCGGTATTGCCTCGATTGTGAGGTAAGGAATATGTGTAACGGGGAGTGCCCTAAAAACAGGTTCTGCCAGTCACCCGACGGAGAGCCTGGTCTGAATTATCTTTGCCCCGGCTATAAGATATTTTTCAATCACTGCAAACCATTCATTGAAGCTTTGCGGCTAACCATAATACGACAGGGATCTTCCTCATGAAAGGCTTCAACTGTTGCTTACAGGGAAGTAGGAGACTCTCTATTTCAGCTTTGCCCTGAAGAAATCAACAGTTCTCTGCCATGCAAGTTTGGCGGCAGCCTCGTTATATCTTTCCTTATTTGTGTCGTTGTTAAATGCATGTCCTGTTCCCGGGTAACTGAAAATCTGATATTCAATATTATTTTTCTTCAGTGCTTCCTCAAAGGCAGGGATACCTGCATTTATCCCGGGGTCATTTTCTGCATAGTGTGCCATGAGGGGAGCTTTGATCTTTGCGACATCTTCTGCCGCAGGCTGACGGCCATAATATGGAACAGCAGCATTAAGGTCAGGTGCATTTACTGCAACCTGGTTTGTCATGGCGCCACCCCAGCAGAATCCTGTGCAGCCAACTTTTCCGTTTGAATCGGGACGCGTTTTCAGGTATTTCACTGCTGCGACGAAGTTTTTAACGGTATCCTCATTGTTAAGCTGCTTGAACAGGGCGGCAACGTTGCTGATATCCTCGGGTGTTCCACCTACTGGAGAAAGGGCATCGGGTGCAACAGAAAGGAATCCCTCCTTTGCCATCCTTCTTGTAACATCTTGTATATGGGGCACCAATCCCTTGTTTTCATGTATAATAATAACCGAGGGTAATTTTTTACCTTTCTTCGGACGGGCGAGATATGCTATCATCTCCCCGGTTGCTGCCGGGTATTTTATAAAACCGGTAATTAATTCAGGTTCTCCGCGGGGCTTTTTTGGATTATTAAATTCATAATCCTCAAGAACAGGTGACAGCAGCAATGCTCCGGTCATACTGCCAGTGAATACCGATAGCTTCTTAAGAAATTTCCTGCGATTGATTTTTCCATTTTTGTGACTCCGCAAAAGATCTGTAATGTTATTTTCCATGACTATAGGATTATATTATATGAGTGTCAGCAATGTGCAATAAATAGAAAAGTTGTGCTGGTTTTATAGGATCCCTCGCTATCGCTTCGGGATGACACTGTATCTGTGGTCTGGGGTGGCAAGAAGTGGCGATTCGTTAGAATATCACCCAAAAATATCAAACTCCAGTCGAATCGCCACTTCTTGCCACACCCGTCCCCGTATTTACCTGTCATTCCGAGCGTTAGCGAGGAATCTTTTAAATAATAGTTAAAATTATTACTAATTTCCGATACTCATTTTATATTATACTAGTTTTACGATATACATCTGAACTTCTTCATCCTTTAAACTGTTCATTCTCCTGGTATGAAGACAAATGAAAGATATATCAATTCTGCAATAAATTCAAATTGCAAATAATGATTTTTAAAACCTAAATATTAGTTTCGCCTTAATTATTGTGAAGTTTTAATAAATGAATATGAAACAGGATATTGAAATTGCCCAGGAGGCTAAAATAAAGCCGATAACGAAAATAGCTGATAAGCTAGGTATTCCTCATGATGAACTGGAGCTTTACGGTAAGTACAAAGCCAAGATACCTCTTCATTTAATTGATGAGGAGAAGATCAGGAACTCAAAGCTTATCCTGGTAACAGCCATTACGCCCACACCTGCGGGAGAGGGTAAAACGACCACATCCATAGGTCTGGCCCAGGCTCTTAACAGGCTGGGTAAAAAGACAACAGTGGTCTTACGTGAACCATCACTCGGGCCTGTTTTCGGGATCAAGGGCGGTGCTGCCGGTGGTGGATTTTCACAGGTTATTCCTATGGAAGACATTAACCTTCACTTTACAGGCGATATTTCAGCAGTCGAAAAAGCTCATAATCTGCTTGCAGCGCTGATAGACAATAATATACAGCTGAAAGAAGGAAACCTGGGGCTTGATCCAAGAACAATCGAATGGAAGAGGGTTATGGATATGAACGAAAGAGCCCTGAGGGATATCATTGTGGGCCTTGGAGGAACCACTGAAGGCGTACCCAGGCAGTCAGGCTTCGAAATCACTGCGGCATCGGAAGTTATGGCAACCTTATGTTTGGCAAAAAATCTTGATGACCTCAAACAGAGGCTTGGAAATATTTTCATTGGTTATACCTATTCCGATAAGCCTGTTTTTGCACGTGACCTGAAGGCCCAGGGTGCGATGGCAGCCCTGCTTAAAGATGCAATAAAACCCAACCTGGTACAGACATTGGAAGGAACACCTGCAATTATTCACGGAGGTCCTTTTGCGAACATAGCACAGGGAACTAATTCGATCATTGCCACTAAAACAGGCCTTTCGCTAAGTGATTATGTCGTTACAGAAGCCGGATTTGCAAGTGAGCTTGGTGCCGAAAAATTCTTTGATATAAAATCGCAGTACGGAAACCTGAAGACCAATGCCGTGGTGATCGTTGCTACTGTCAGGGCCTTAAAATATCATGGAGGTGCAAAATTGTCATCGCTTCAACATGAAGATCTTGAATTACTTGCAAAAGGATTTTCAAACCTCGACAAGCATATTGAAAATATGAAGTATTTTGGTTTCAGCCCGATAGTAGCTGTCAACAGGTTTGATTCAGACACCGACACAGAGCTTGAACTTCTGGTAAAGCATTGCAAATCACAGAATGTAAAGGTTGCAATAAATGAATCATGGGCCAGGGGAGGAGAAGGCGCCATTGAACTGGCAAACAAAGTCATTGAGTCTGTTACAGACTGTACTGATTGCTACAAACCTCTTTATGAGCTTTCATGGTCTTTCGAGGATAAGATAGATACTATCTGTAAGAAGATGTACGGAGCCGACCATGTTGAATATACAGTAAAAGCAAAATCCCAGCTTGAGAAAATTGAGAAGCTCAACCTTGGCAACCTGGCTGTATGCATTGCCAAGACACAGAAATCACTTTCTGATGACCAGAACAAAAGAGGCCGCCCTCAGGGCTTTACTATTAAGATAAGAGAAATAGAACTGTCTTCAGGAGCAGGGTTCATTGTACCAATAGCCGGAACAATAATGAGGATGCCGGGCCTGCCCGTAAATCCTTCTGCAGAAAAGATAGACATAGATTCCAACGGTAAAATCACAGGGCTTTTCTGAAAACGAAGGATTTTATAACTTTAGACCCGATCATAAAATAAAAAATAATGAAGAAGATACTCCTTTTGGTTCTGCTGGTTGCAATTGCAGTTTCCTGCAAACGATACAGTAAGTATGAAGGTATTGCCTTTACCGAAAAAGAACCCCGCGACTGGGAAAACCCGGAAATGATCAGGCAGAATAAGGAGGCTCCGCATGCCACACTCATCAGTTTCAACGACGAGGAGTCAGCCTTAGCTGCTGATAAAATGAACTCTCCGAATATACTTTCACTTGACGGTATCTGGAAGTTCAACCTGGTAAAGTCGCCCGACCAGAGGCCATACTGGTTCTTTAAGGATGATTATGATACCCGCGACTGGAAAGATATCCAGGTGCCTTCAAACTGGGAGATGAAAGGATATGATGTCCCGATTTATGTGAATATTTCATATCCCTATAAGAATGATCCTCCCCGTATCCAGCACGATTATAACCCTGTAGGTTCCTATAAGAGGACATTTTATGTTCCATCCGACTGGGATGGAAAAGAAGTGTTCCTTCATTTCGGTGCAGTAGCATCAGCATTTTATGTTTGGATCAATGAACAACCTGTCGGATATAGCCAGGACAGCAAAACTCCTGCCGAATTCAACATTACAAAATATCTCAAAAATGGGAAAAATTCCATCTCTGTTGAAGTATACCGCTGGTGCGACGGCAGTTACCTGGAAGACCAGGACTTCTTCCGTTTAAGCGGGATACAGAGACCGGTTTTCCTTCATGCTCGTCCAAAGACATATATCAGGGACTTTTTTGCTGTAGGCGATCTCAATGAAAATTACACCGACGGATTACTTAAATTGAATGTTGAACTGACAGGAGTTCCACAGCCGGAAGATAATCTCAGGGTAAAGGTTTCATTGTATGATAATGGACAGGAGTTGTATAACGAATTAAAGGATATTAAGCTGACTGACAAAAACGCAAGCTTTTATTTTGAAACGAGTTTTCCGGAAGTCAAAAGATGGACAGCTGAAACCCCTGATCTTTATTCACTGGTAATCACCCTTATGGACAGTGACGGTGAGATACTTGAGAGTGTCAGCTCAAAAATTGGTTTCAGGAAAGTTGAAATTAAGAACTCACAGCTGCTGGTGAACGGTAAGGCTGTCTACCTGAAGGGAACTGATATGCATGAACATGATGAACTGAATGGTCATGTCATTGATGAAGCGATGATCCTGAAGGATATACGTGTTATGAAGAGCCATAATATAAATGCGGTCAGGACCTCGCATTATCCCCAGCAAGAACTATGGTACGAAATGTGTGATAAATATGGTCTCTACCTGATTGATGAAGCCAATATCGAATCACATGGCATCGGTTATGATAAAGATGTGACACTTGCCGACAAACCAGAATGGGCAGCTGCCCATATGGCCAGGATGCAGGCAATGGTGGAAAGAGACAAGAACCATCCCTCTGTCATTATATGGTCGCTTGGCAACGAAGCCGGTGATGGTAATAATTTCCTGAACAATTATAAATGGGCGAAGCAGAGGGATATAACCCGTCCAGTTCAATACGAAAGAGCTGAAAAAAGCACCAATACAACTGAAAGGCATACTGATATCTATTGCCCCATGTATGCAAGAATTGAGCAGATTGAATCGTATGCAAAGGATGATAAAAATGACAGGCCTCTGATATTATGTGAGTACGCTCATGCTATGGGAAACTCTACCGGTAACCTCCAGGACTACTGGGATGTGATTGAAAAATACCCAAAACTGCAGGGTGGATTTATCTGGGACTGGGTCGACCAGGGTATTCTGGTAACCAATGAAAACGGTGAAAAATACTGGGCCTATGGTGGCGATTTCGGAGAAGAAGGAGTTCCAAGTGATGGAAATTTCTGCTGTAACGGACTCACCTGGCCCGACAGGACACCAAAGCCGGGACTAATTGAAGTCAAAAAAGTATACCAGTATGTTGGTTTTGAGCCTGTTGACCTTAATAACGGGTTGTTAAAAATCAGAAATAAGTATGACTTTACCGACCTGGCTAAATTTAATTTTGACTGGGAGGTGGTGTCTGATGGATCTGTAATACAATCTGGTAAGATATCTTTCCCTGAACTAAAACCCGGGAAGGAGCTACTCGTAAAAATTCCAATACAGAAAATCGAGCCTGCCCCGGCAACAGAATATTTTCTTAATATTAAAGTCACCCGTTCCGAAGAGTGGAACCTTGTTCCCGAGGACCATGAATATGCCTACGCCCAGTTTCTGTTAGCATCGGGAGGCCCTGCAACTGCCGGATCACAAAATGAATCCGGTGTTCTCCAGACAAAAACTGAAGGTACCAGCCTGGTGGTGGCAGGAGAGAATCTTAAAGTTACCTTCAACCTTGAAACAGGACGCCTATCTTCATATATGTACAAGAACAGGGAACTTCTCCTTAAAGGACCGGAACCGGATTTCTGGAGAGCTCCCACAGATAATGATTATGGATACAATATGGATAAGCTCCTGGGTATCTGGAAAAAAGCCGGTGAGAATGCAAAAGTGACTAAAGCAGACATCACACAGCCTGGTATCGGAAAAGTAAATGTGGCTTTCAGATACGATATTACTGGTCCTGATAATTCAAAAATAGCCGGGTACTCAACAACATATACAATTCTTGGATCTGGCGATATTATTGTTTCTAACAAGTTCGAAAAGATATCGGAGACCATACCCGAGATGCCCAGAATGGGAATGCAGATGCAACTTCCCGTTGAGTTTTCTAACCTTAAATGGTATGGACGCGGACCTCATGAGAACTATGCTGACAGGAAGACATCGGCATATGTTGGTATTTATGAGAGCACTGTTGCCGATCAGCTGGTCCCATATATCCGTCCTTCAGAGAATGGCTATAAGACCGATACCCGCTGGTTGACACTGACCGATGACAATGGAACTGGCATACTGGTCTGCGGCAATCCTCTTATTTGTTTTAGTGCTTTGAACAATATACATAATGACTTTGAATCACCTGGTAAATTGTCACAATACAGGAAAGATGCAAAAAGCGCCAATACTCATATAGATGATGTAAAATCGCGTGAGCTTGTCAACCTGAACATTGATTTAGGACAGATGGGAGTGGGTGGTGATGACAGCTGGGGTGCACGGATCCATCCCCAGTACAGGCTCCTGGAAAGGCATTATGAGTACTCTTTCAGGATCAAACCGATCGTCAGGGATGACGATATTGTGAAACTTGCCAAAGAGAGAATACTCTGAAATATAGCTCTTGCCGGCTCTGTGCGGGATATACTTCCTGCACAGAGCTACAGAGCCATTGACATCAGAATTTAATCTCGGCTTTCAGCACTTCATTTTCACCGATCATTACATTCCTGACATCATAGACCAGTGGTTTTGCTGCTTTCTTGCTGAGTAGCACAAGTGTAACGGAATTTGCTGCCAGAGTAATCGATGAAGGCGCTCCCGCAGGTCCGTTTACGAGGTAAAATGGGATATCAGAGTTATTCGTAATTTCGAAATAGATATTCCTGTCATTCTCAAAATAAGGCTTTCCCACAGAAATACACTTATAAAAGAATGGTCTTGCATATTCTTCCTTACCGCCAAGAATATCTTTAAACCATACCAGCGTTCGTCCTGCAAACAAAGCCTCCTTAAGTGAATCGTGACTCCTTTCTTTAGCGAAAACAAGGGTCATAGGCCTGCTTATATATGCTGGTTCTTTGTATGTCTCGCTGATTATTGCATGTACATCACTGTTACCGGTCATAACGAGGTTATACTGTTTGCTTATATTGAATACCTGAGGATAGAAATCATCGGTCACCCCATTTGCCAGCTCAATTCCATGGAGCCAGCCTTTCTGGATAAGCTTCCTGTGGATATTGTACATTCGTGGGATCCCGTCAGGTTGCTGCGCTTTCCATCCGGGGTGGTTCCATTGAATGAAAGCACCCTGTTTAATGGCTTCTTCAACAACATCAAGAACAGAATCTTTAGCAAGGGCATTTGCATCAGTAATAAACAATGCATTCATGTGACCGGGAGGCATTGAACGTGTAATTTCAGCACCATGAACAAGTATTATATTGGCTTCTTTTGCATTTCCTTTTAACATATTCCAGGCAGCATTATGATCGAAATCAGCAAAGTATTTCTTACGTGAGTTCTCAATGTGATCGGTAATTGCTATCGCATCAAGACCATCGCGGTATGCCTCTGAAAGTCTCATTACCGGCCATACACTCCCGTCGGAATAAACGGTGTGCATATGGAAATCACATTTCAGGGTAACATAACCCGGAAGGTCAGGAAGATGAACGATTTTTCTCTGCCCTGAGAGTGGAACAACCACCAGAGCAATCAGGAACAAACTGATTATCAATCTTTTCATAATATTCTCTTTCTTTTATCTTGTATCTTGATTCTTGTTTCTTGTTTCTTGTATCTTGCTTCTTGTTTCTTGCTTCTTGTATCTTGCTTCTTGTTTCTTCTCCCTTCCTTCATAACTCTTCATAAAAATATGCCATTTTTTCATCGGCATCATCCCAGGCATAGATTTTTCTCTTTCTGTTAAGTAGGTAGAAGTTAAGAAGAGCAAAGTCGCCAGCACACATCGTGGTATGTACAAAAAGAAGTACGGAGAGGCTCCATTTCCACAAGCCGGGAAGGTAATAGACAAGAATAAGTAACCCAGCAGTGATGATTACAAAAGGTACAACAGCCACAAACCTGAATTTTCCTGCTGTCAGAACATGCCTGTGAGCAGTAACATAAAAGATATACTGTCTCAGATCAGCGCCTATTCTTATCCTCCTTGCCCCGATAAACCAGAATGGCAATATGTGCAATAATTCATGAATGGGGATTATGGCAACAGGGAATACAATAAAACCCAGAAAAGAATGGAGGAGGATTTCTTTTACCTGGAAATAACCTGATATATTTATCCTGATCCTCAGGGCAATACCGAGAAATAGAATACAAGCCGACCAGAAAAATATCATTAACCAGGAATTCCGTCTCAGATAATCCAGTACAAAACCTACCAGGTCACTGTAGGGTATTGCCTGTAACTGTCTGAAACGAGAGACATCCTGGGTCTCTTCAGGGGTGACTTGCATAAAGATTGTTTATTACAAAATTACCTTTTAACTGAGACAAAAAAAAGTGAGACTGATGCTCCTGTTGTGTGTCGATGGTATTTGGAAATAAATTCAATAAATATTATTAATGGCAGAAATTCTTCAACGTACACTATCCTGGCATTTTATGTGTTATTATTTGTGGCGTGTATTTTGATACCTTTGTTGGAAACTTTAATAATTGAGCTACAGGATCCTGGTCATATTACTGATATTTATTTCATTCCCTGTTATGGTGTCGGGTCAGAAAGATTCTGTGATTCTTAAAACCGATACTGCCGGGAACAGCGTTTATCTTTTGCAGAAAGTGGAAAGAGATGGAGTGGTACTGCCTGAAGTGAATATAAAGGAAGTCACCGTAATAGGCCGGAAAGGACAGGCAAGGAAGGCATTTTACAGGAGGTACGACAGGTTGACATACAATATCAGGAAGGTATATCCCTATGCAATTATCGTAAGGCATAAACTTGCACAGGTAAATGAAGAGCTGGCGTCAATTTCTGATGAAAAAGAAAGAAAAAAATACCTCAAAGGTGTTGAGGAGTTTGTTCTCGGGGAATATGAAGATGATATGAAGGAAATGACAATAACCCAGGGCAAGCTTCTGATAAAGCTCATTGACCGTGAAACGCAGAATACTTCCTATGATCTTATAAAGCAGTACCGCGGTGGCCTTTCTGCCGCTTTCTGGCAGGGCATCGCAAGGCTGTTCGGTACAAACCTCAGGGCGGAATATGATCCTTATGGAGAGGATGCCGCTATTGAAGCCATAGTCAAAGACATTGAAACCGGAATTATTTCTTATCCCTGAATAAGACTGTGAAAAGAGTTTTTATTGCCATAAAAATTGAGCCGGAACAAACATTGTTGAGAATACAGGCATCACTGAAATCAGCGCTTGGTGGCGAAAGAATTAACTGGACAGACACCACCAATATACACATTACCATAGCTTTCCTGGGCGATACGGAAGAGGAGATGCTGAAACTTCTTTCCATAATGGTCAGTCAAAAATGTTCGGAATTCGGGAAATTCAGATTAAGACTTAAGGGTACTGGTGTTTTCAAAAACTTAAGAGATCCCCGGGTGATCTGGGCAGGAATTGAATCAAATGAGAGGCTTGTAAAGCTTTTTGAAATTATTTCCACAGGATTGAAGGAGACAGGTTTTAAAATTGAAGATCGGTCTTTCAAACCTCACATAACCCTTGGCAGGATAAAGTCGCTCAGCAATCCTGATAACCTGGTTTCAGCTATTGAAAAATACAAGGAAGTCGTGATCCAGGAAGTGCCTGTCAATGAAGTAATAATCTATGAGAGCATCCTGAAACCAACCGGACCGGTTTATAAAGTAATAGGCAGGTTTTCACTCTGAAACATTTTGACCACTCTTTCCCTAAATTCCTTTTCCCCTGAGTACAGTTCCAACAGTAAGTATAATAATTTTAAAATCGAACCAGAGCGACCGGTGTTTCATATAATAGAGGTCATAATGGAGACGTTCCAGCATCTCATCAAGGGTTGAAGCATAGCCGAACATCACCTGGCCCCATGAGGTAACTCCCGGTTTTACGGCCTGAAGATCCTTATATTCAGGGACTTTAACTATTATCTGATCTATAAAAAATTTCCTCTCAGGTCGCGGCCCTACAACCGACATATCGCCTTTCAGCACATTGATTAAGTTAGGTATCTCGTCAATCCTGTATTTCCTGATGAATCCCCCGATCCTGGTTACTTTCTCTCCATTGGTGCCTGCCAGCAGGGGTGTCCCTTTTTCTGCATCATAGACCATCGACCTGAATTTATAGATCGAGAAAGGCTTTCCGTTCCTTCCTATCCTGTCCTGGGTGTAAATAACAGGTCCTTTCCCGGAAATTCTTATAAGAAGCGAAAGAAGTGCGAGCAGGGGACTTAAAACGATAAGTGTTGCGGCAGCAAAAAAGAGATCAAAGGCCTGTTTCAGCCAATCATATAAGTGACTCTTTTTCGGGATCGCATTATTCATTTCCATCTGATTCATTCCGGTGGCAGATACCCCTTTTCTTTGATTTATGAAGATAAAGATTTTTTGTTCGGCACGTATTAGGTCATTTCAAAATGGCTGATAATTTTTTAAAGGTAAAATAAGTTCAGAAGGATAAATTGCATAACGGACCCCGATGCCATGAAGATACATATGCTGGCGATATGTGAACAATTTATCAACCTGTGACAATACTCCTGAGACGGGTACAACAATTTTTTTATTTTTGCTGCATCAAATAAGAAGTTCCCTGGTCGAAATGATCGATGATTTTGAAGCAAAAGGAAAAAGGAAGAAGCTAGTTGCCGAGCTCAGGAAAAAAGGCATTACTGATGAAGAGGTTCTCAGGGCTATTGACACGGTTCCGAGGCATATGTTCATGGATCCGGCATTCCTTATTCATGCATATGTCGATAAGGCTTTCCCCATATCGTCAGGCCAGACAATTTCCCAGCCTTACACAGTAGCGGTACAGACTTCTCTTCTCCAGGTAAAGAAGAGGGATAAGATCCTCGAGGTGGGCACCGGATCAGGTTACCAGGCTGCAGTTCTTGCTGAGATGGGTGCAAAAGTATATACTATTGAACGCTTCAGGGAGCTTTATCTTCGGGCTCAGCAAACCCTCTCTTCCCTCGGTTATTCAGCCGATTTCTTCTATGGCGACGGCTATGCAGGCAAACCACAATATGGACCCTTTGACAGCATAATTATTACCGCCGCTATAAAGGAGATCCCTGAAACCCTGCTGAAGCAGCTTAGAACAGGTGGCAGGCTGGTAGCTCCTGTGGGAGATAGCAATTGCCAGATTATGAGCCTTGTAAAAAGGGAAAGTGAAGATTCTTTTACAACCACCACCCACGGTACATTTGTTTTTGTCCCTATGCTCAGGGGAACGGTAAATGATAAATAATAATATGGAAATATACAGACTCGTTTTTTCACCCATTGAAGTTAACACATATATCCTGGCAGATGATACAGGGAAGTGCGCCGTTATCGACTGTGGCTGTTATTCAAAGGCTGAATTTGAAAAACTTTCCGGACTGATCAGTAAGAAGGGCCTGGATCCGGTACTGCTTCTGAATACACATTGTCATCTCGATCATATTTTTGGGAATGGCATGTTCCTTGAAAAATATGGCATCGGAACCTTATGCCATAAGGATGAAGATGGGAACAGGAGGGATTCAGTTCCTATTGCAAAAATATTCGGAATGCAGATGGAAACACCTCCGGAACCTGCAGGACTGATCCAGGATGGTAGTGTGTTATCTTTTGGTAATACAAGCCTGAAGTCTTTATTTGTACCGGGGCATACCGCCGGGAGCCTGGCCTTCTACAGCGAGAAAGACAAAGCTGTCTTCACCGGTGATGCACTTTTTGCAGGAAGTATCGGGAGGACCGATCTGAAGGGAGGAGATTATGACACTCTTATAAAGAGCATAAGGGAAAAGCTGTTTGTTCTTCCTCCTGAAACTACTGTATATGCAGGACATGGAGAGTATTCCACAATCGGAAATGAGATAGAGACGAATCCTTATTTCAGATAACTCCCTGAACACCTCAATACTTATTTTGTTAAACATAAAATTTAGATATATGTCAGCAAATAAATTCGTCAATCGTCACAATGGCCCACGCTCATCTGAGGTGCCACAAATGCTAAAGGTTATCGGTGTTGAAACTCTCGATGAACTTATTGACAGAACAGTGCCGGAGAAGATCAGGCTCGGGAAAACCCTTACCCTTCCGGAAGCCATGAGCGAGTATGAGTATCTTAACCATATCCGGAGTATCGGTCAGAAAAACAAAATGTTCCGGTCATTTATCGGACAGGGTTATTATGGTGTCGCTCCATTGTCAGTAGTTGTCCGGAACGTTCTTGAGAACCCTTCCTGGTACACTTCATATACTCCTTACCAGGCTGAAATATCGCAGGGAAGACTGGAAGCATTGCTTAATTTCCAGACAATGATAATTGATCTCACCGGACTTCAGATCGCAAATGCTTCATTACTTGATGAATCAACTGCTGCCGCCGAGGCTATGATAATGATGTTCAATGCACGATCAAGGGCTGCAGTAAAAGCAGGTGCCAATAAATTCTTTGTTGATCAGGACATCTTCCTTCAAACAATGGATTTGCTTAGCACCAGGTCGAAACCACTTGGAATAGAACTGGTTACAGGCAAATATACTGAGGCTGTCTTTGACGAAATGTTTTTTGGTGCCTTTGTTCAGTACCCTGCAGCATCCGGACAGATCAATGATTATAGCGGATTCACAGCAAAAGCTCATGCTTCAGGAGCCCTTGTAGGTGTGGCTACCGATATAATGAGCCTTGTTATCCTTACACCTCCCGGTGAATGGGGCGCTGATATAGTTGTAGGTTCAAACCAGAGATTCGGTTTGCCGATGAGCTTTGGTGGTCCTCATGCCGGATTTTTTGCAACCCGCGATGAACTGAAAAGAAGTATGCCGGGCCGCATAATTGGTGTTTCCGTTGACGCCCAGGGTAACACTGCTTTAAGAATGGCCCTGCAGACAAGGGAACAACATATAAAACGAGAAAGGGCAACTTCAAATATTTGTACTGCCCAGGCTCTTCTGGCAACGATGAGCGGAATGTATGCACAATATCATGGGCCGGAAGGGCTTAAGGGTATTTCTGAACATATCCACCAGGCAGCCTGCACCCTGAATACCGCACTTAAAGGACTTGGCTACAACCAGGTAAACTCATTATTCTTTGATACCCTGAGGATCATTCTCCCCCAGTCTGTTTCGGCAGGCCAGATCAGGAATGTTGCCGAATCCGCAGGGTTGAATTTCTTCTATCCCGATGATCATACGATAAGCATAAGCACCGACGAAATAACCACCCTGGATGAGATCAATGCAATTGCAGCTGTATTTGCCAAAGCAGCAGGTAAAACATATACTCCTGCAACGGCTCTTTGCTCATCTGTCTGTATTCCGGATAACTTCATAAGGAAGTCAGGCTTCCTTAAAGCCCTTGCATTCAACCGTTATCATAGTGAGACGGAGATGATGCGTTATATAAAAATGCTGGAGCGAAAAGATTTCTCACTCACTCACTGCATGATATCACTTGGATCGTGCACCATGAAACTCAACCCGGCATCATCAATGTTTGCAATGAGCTGGCCCGAGTTTGGGAACATTCACCCATTTGTGCCTGCTGACCAGGCACAGGGATATTACCAGCTTATGGATGAACTGGGCGAGGCGCTTAAGGAGATAACAGGCTTTGCTGCAATTTCATTCCAGCCAAACTCAGGAGCTGCGGGTGAATATGCAGGGCTTATGGTAATGAGAGAGTACCATATCAGCCGCAATGATAAAAGCAGGAATATTGTATTAATACCTTCATCGGCACATGGAACAAATCCCGCCAGCGCTGTGATGGCAGGAATGCAGGTGGTGGTAGTGGAATGTGATGAAAAGGGAAATATAAATGTTGAAGACCTTCGTAAAAAAGCAGAAGCAAACAGATCAGCTCTTGCAGGATTTATGATCACGTATCCTTCAACACATGGCGTTTTCGAGGAAGCAGTTATTGAGATGGTTGAAATAATCCATTCAAACGGAGGTCTTGTTTATATGGATGGTGCAAATATGAACGCACAGGTCGGACTGACAAGTCCCGGAAGAATAGGTGCCGACGTTTGCCATCTTAACCTCCATAAGACCTTTGCAATACCACATGGAGGAGGTGGTCCGGGAATGGGTCCTATTCTTGTTAATGAAAAGCTTGCCGAGTTCCTCCCGTCACATCCGGTTGTAAAGACAGGCGGAAGCCATGGCACAACTGCAGTAGCAGCAGCACCCTTCGGAAGCGGACATGTTCTTACAATTTCGCATGCCTACGTAATGATGATGGGACCTGATGGCCTCACCGAAGCTACAAAATATGCAATTCTGAATGCAAACTACCTTGCCTCCTCGCTTAAAGACTGGTATAAAACACTTTATACGGGTACACAGGGATTCGTGGCACATGAGATGATACTCGACTGCCGTAATTTTAAAGCTGAAGCCGCGATTACAGAATCCGACATCGCGAAGAGACTTATGGACTATGGTTTCCATGCCCCGACATTGTCGTTCCCTGTCCATGGTACGCTGATGGTAGAGCCAACAGAATCAGAGTCATTAAGGGAGCTCGATAAGTTTATCGATGCTATGAAATCGATCTGGAAAGAGATACAGGAAGTTAAGGAGGGTCAGGCAGACAGGGAGGATAATGTCCTTCATAATGCCCCTCATACTGCCAAGGTGATTACATCAAATGAATGGAATCACAAGTACGACAGGCAAAAAGCTGCCTTCCCGGTAAAATGGATAGCCGAGAATAAATTCTGGCCATCCGTGGGACGTATAGATGATGGTTATGGCGACAGGAACCTGATTTGTACCTGTGATCCAGTCGAAGCATACCGTCAATAAATATTTTCTGGTATACAAAAGCCCCGAAGAGTGTTCTTCCCCGGAACAGGATTACGGGGCTTTTTTTTTAAGCCTTTTGAGCGACAGGACCAGAGTAGTACGAAAAAGTCCTGCAGCTTTCTGCAATGAGATGTCAGTGTTTTAAAGTTTATTAACGGGTTTACACTGGCAAATAAATTAATTCTATTTATTTTTATTCAATTATTACTAATCGCAATAAAGAAACATATGCGCAACTCTTCATGGAATGAGCTGGTGAACATGATTGACGGCAAAAAGCTGTCATTTCAGCCCACGGGATTTATCATTGATTCACCGTGGATACCCGGATGGTATGGCATTTCAACCATCGATTATTACACTTCCGACGACATGTGGTTAAAGGCTAACCTGAAAGCGATAAACACATTTCCCGACTCATGGTTTCTTCCGGGCTTCTGGTCGGAATATGGAATGTGCACCGAACCTTCGGCTTTTGGAGCAAGGATGGTATACTTCGAAAAAGGCTTTCCACATGCCGACAAGGTGCTGAAGGGAATAGAAGACGCAGAATCACTGCCCCAGCCAAATGTAAAGACTGACGGCATGCTTCCTTTTATGATCAACCGCCTGAGGAATAACCAGAAGGCTATCATCGGCGCCGACCACCAGGTAAGATTTGCTGTAGCCCGCGGGCCATTGAATATCGCCAGTTTCCTCATGGGAACAACCGAATTTATGCTGGCACTGGCAATGGACAGTGAAGGATCGCACAGGCTCCTGAAAAAGATCACAGATTTTATTTGCGACTGGCTATCATGGCAGAAGGAATGCTTCCCCTCAATCGAAGGTGTTCTCATACTTGATGATATAATAGGCTTTGTTGGTGAAGCTGAGTTTAACGAATTTGTACTTCCATATTTTAAGAGGATCTTTTCTGTCACCGGCGCAAAAGCCCGTTTTCTTCATAATGATGCAGAGGGACTTATTACCGCTAAAAACCTGGAAAAAATAGGAGTTAATATGTTCAATTTCTCTTTTAACCACTCTATGGGAGAGATCCGTGAGCTTGCAGGACCAGATGTGATCCTTGTTGGCAATATACCCGCGAGGGATGTTCTTGGCTCAGGGACACCTGAAAATGTGGAAGAAGCCGTCAAAAAAGCTTTCGGCGAGATCTCTGTACATGAAAAAATAATATGGTCTGCCGGCGGAGGAATGCCCCCGGATGTTAAGGATGAGAACATTCATGCATTCATCAACTCAGTTAAAAAACATTCAAAATAAATACACATGAAAAGATTATTATTTATTGTCTCAGTATTTGCATTATCTGCACTGACAGCTTTTTCGCAAAAGGTACAGCTTCTTCATTTTTCAGTGGAAGCAGGAAGTTACCAGAGAATAAATACTCCGGTAAGTATTGATATTGAAGGTGTTGCAAAAAGCGATACCCTGGGATATCAGCTTTGTGAAAAGATAAAGGGTCAGCTCGTTGACAAACCTTTCCAGGTTGAACCAGGTTATATTCCAAGGCTATGGTGGATACTCGACGGCACAACTGAGGCTGGAAAAACAAGGGAGTTCTACCTCTTCAGGGTCGGGCCGCAGGATTTAAAAAACTCAATAACAACAGAACTTACAAAGGATAATATCATACTGAAGAAGGGAAACGCTGAGATACTTAATTACCGAAAATCTGTATTGTACCCGCCTGCCGGAGTAGATACTGCATATAAGAGAAGCGGTTTCATTCATCCTATGTATTCACCCTCAGGCAATATCATGACAAGGATTAGCCCTCGTGACCATTACCATCATTTTGGCATCTGGAATCCATGGACGAAAGTAAAAATAGGTAATCATGTCACTGACTTCTGGAACCTGGGCTCAAAGCAAGGTACTGTCAGGTTTTCCGGAATAAATTCAACCGTAAACGGTCCGGTCTATGGCGGATTTTCCGTTAAGCAGGATCATATCGATTTCCAGGGAGTAAAATCAGGCGAGCTGGCAATCAATGAAGTATGGGATGTCAGGGCCTGGAATACCGAGCCTGTCGAGGGTATTAAAGCTTATCTCGTCGACTTTACGACTTTCCTGTCAGTTGCCGGGAATGACCCTATCGTTTTTGAAGCATATCGTTATGCCGGAGGTATCGGTTTCCGTGCAACAGGAGAATGGAACAGGAATAACAGCACTGTACTCACTTCTGAAGGACTTACCAGGAAAGATGCTGACGGTTCAAGAGCAAGATGGGCTGATATCAACGGAGAATTCAAGGACAAGGGTAATTCGGGCATTACATTCTTCTCACATCCATCCAACAGGGATTACCCCGAACCAATGCGTGTATGGCCTGAGAATCAGAATGGAGTGGGAGATGTCTATTTTGAATTCTGTCCTACCCGGCATAAAGACTGGCAGCTCAATCCCGGAAATCTTTACAGGCTGAAATACAGGATGCTCGTTTATGACGGAAAGATTGACAAGGCTGTTGCAGAAAGAATATGGAATGATTTTGCATTCCCGCCTGCTATCATACTTCTGAAAAAATGAGAAAAATCTTAAAGTTTTGTAACTTTAGGCACTCCAGGCAAATCGTGATATTAACTAAAGAAACATAAGAATGAAAAGATCACTGTTCCTTCTGATCATCCCTGCTTTGATACTTGCCTCCTGCGGTTCGGGAGGTTCAAAAAAGCAATCTGAAAAACCTGATACTACTATGGAAAACAAATATCCTGTATCCATTATGACTGTCGACCCGGGCCATTTTCATGCTGCCCTGGTTCAAAGAATTATGTACAGCCAGGTAAACCCTGAAGTTCATGTTTATGCCCCGGAAGGCCCTGACTATATTAAGCATCTCGACAGGATCAAAGGATTTAATGAACGCGCAACCGATCCGACAACCTGGGATGAAATAGTATATACCGGACCAGATTTCTTTGAAAAAATGCTCGAAGACAGACCCGGAAATGTTGTTGTCCTGTCAGGCAATAATAAGAAAAAGGCAGAGTATATTACAAAGTCGGTAAATGCCGGTCTCAATGTTTTTGCAGATAAGCCAATGATAATCGCTCCTGAAGATTTTCCAAAGCTTGAGGAGGCATTTAGAATGGCTGCTGAAAAAGGAGTCTTATTATATGATATCATGACCGAAAGGTTTGAAGTTACCACGATACTTCAAAAACTGCTTTCAAGGAAAGAAGAGGTATTTGGGACTCTTACCACAGGAACCAAAGAGGAGCCTTCTGTTACCAAAATAAGTGTTCATAACTACCTTAAACTGGTTGCGGGAGCACCGAATATCAGGCCGGGATGGTTCTTTGACGTAGAACAGCAGGGTGAGGGTATTGTGGATGTAACCACACACCTCGTAGACCTGGTTCAGTGGGAATGTTTTCCTGAACAGATACTCAGCCCCTCTGATGTAAATATTGCAGCTGCCAGGCGCTGGCCTACAGTTATTACAAAAGACGAATTCAAAGCTGTTACCAATCTTGATGAATTCCCTGATTACCTGCAAAAGGATATTAAAGACGGCAAACTGAATGTATTTGCAAATGGTGAAATAGTATACCAGCTGAAAGGTATCTGGGCAAAAGTTTCTGTTACCTGGAATTATGCACCACCTGCCGGAGGTGGAGATACACATTTTTCAATTATGCGGGGGTCAAAGTGCGACCTGGTTATAAAACAGGGTGCAGATGAAAAATACAAAACTACACTCTACGTGGAAAATATCAAGGGAGCTACTGTTAAAGATTTCACAGAGACGCTCAAGGCTGCCCTGGCAACTCTTCCTTATGACAGCCTTAAGGTAGAACCTGTTGGAAAAACTGCCCTTAAGATCAATGTTCTGGACAAATACAGGGTCTCTCATGAGGAGCACTTCGGTCAGGTTACTGCAAGATTTCTTGAATATCTGAAAGACGGAAAGCTTCCTGAATGGGAAGTTCCCGGGATGATTACAAAATACTATACCACAACGGGCGGACTGAAGAAAGCCAGGGAATGATGGATTGAGCTCATAGCTCATAGCTAAGAGCTCGTTGAAAAGAAAAAGGATTCCAATTTAAAAGATTATTGGTACGGGATTGCAAACCGTACCAGTTTTTTCGTATAAGGTAATCTAATATCAGAATACTCCTATTGGGGCCGACATTCCTCCTGATATTAAACTTAACGGATCATATAAACTGATCTTGCAGACCCGGGCATATTGTCAAATGATACTCCGTTTACCATGATAATGACCTTTCCGGGGAGCATATGATTTGGGAAAGTGATCTTAACCGGTCCTTTACCGTCAAGAAGAATCTCACCATTCCAGAATAGTGTCGGACGTACCTGGTATTCAGGGATCATGGTTGCCTCTTCCTTGGCAGGGATATAGTATTGTGCTTCCTTCCTGAAGACTGATATTGCACGCATAAGATCATCTTCTGGTCGCGCCGGTGCAAAATCCTTTTCAGAAAAATCACCGTCTGCCATTTTCTTCCAGCCAGAAGTTATAAATATTACACCTCCGTTAGCTTCATCGCCATAGACAGCATACCCCTGTTTACCTTTCAGGGCAGTAACTGATGATATCTGAGAGGCCGGGATATCAGAGATAAGATAATAACTTTTGTCAGGTAGTGGTAAATCATCATAAACGATGAGAGCCGGAGGTGTTGTACCTCTCATATTGGAAGCAGGCCGGAGGTAAATTTTTTTATTTTTTGTATCGATATGATATGGATTCAACCTTATAAGAATATCCTCAAGATTCAGACACCCTGTCATCTCCTTTTTTGTAAGTGTCGACAGGCTCGCGTACTGGTATATCTGCTGATATTTATTATAAAAAACTTCTGCCCGCTGTATTGGCGCCCTTATTTTCACTTCCTCAATTTGAATCGCACTGTCTATAATTATCTGCTGATCCCTGTTGTTTCTTAATATGAATTCATATTCAGGTTTAATAATGACAGGTTTAACAGATTTAACACTTTTTATAAATCCTTCATTGACAGGAAATTTCACATTTAGCTTATAGGCATTTTTGAGTGGATTGTTATCAGGTAAGATCATAATTTGCCTTACCTGGTTACCGAGGGTGTCAAAGTGAAGAACAGCGCAGCCTGTGTTATCTTTTTTTAGTGAGATCATTTCTCCGCCTTCAACGGTAGTGAGCGTGATTTCACGTCTTGTTTTTTTCTCAGGTCCTTTATTAATGATTGTCAGATAATCATAGTCATTTATCTGAAGGCCGGTATTGTCAGGTGAGTTTTCTTTGCCGGGATATTTTCTCCATCCATAAGTCATCAGTAGCAGGTCTTTTTCTTCATCGTCAATATTGAGAAATCCATTTTGCCTGATCATACCCGGAAGATTATTCAGGAATTGATTATCGAAAAAGCAAATACTTTCCAGAGTCTGGAAAGGGAATGAGCTGCCAAATCCATAGGTGGAATCTACCACTGAAACCGAAACAACAGAACCAACCCCATTACCATAAAAATCTGTTGTATTAATTGTTATGGTAGTCTCATCACCCCTTTTGCAGGACAGGTTGGAAGGCTTGATATCAATGAAGAGCTTTTTATCCTGGTTAATGAACACAGGCCTTTCTGCAACAATTTCCAGGTTATTATTAAAAAGTGTTACGTAAGCAGTTCCGGCAGGTAATTCAGATGTGTTGATCCTTATCTTGTTGAGTGTATCAGTTGTAATCTCTTTAAAGAGCACAAGAACATTATTCATTGTAAGAGAGACGACATATTTTTCCCCCCTTGTGTTTTTTGAATTTACTTCAGCTTCGATAACAGAACCAGCTAATCTATTAACTCTCAAGGTTATCCCGGTTTTTGTGGGGGCGGGAAGAGGATATCTTTTTCCCCCGAATTCATTGCCCCCTGGTCCTGCAAAATATGTATCTCCTTCCTTTGGCGTGAATTCGAATATTCCGGGGCTGAACTGACCAGACCTGAAATCCGCAATAAATTCACCTTTTTGATTGTATATTTTCCCTTTGCACTTAATATTTCTGCCTGTGGAAGTAACAGCATTAAAAGCAATCCTTTGCTTTATTCCATAAACGAAGGTGCCACCTTCGGGTAGAAACTTCAGGTCAACAGGTTCATTTTCAGGATCAATTATGTATTCAAGAGTATCTTTTCCTTCTCTCCTTGTAGTCTGCGGCTGGCTCCTGAAGACTCTTTTCCTGTCAATTCTTAAAGAAGCTGAAAAGATGTATTCTGGATCATAATTCATCATTCTGCTTGTAAAGGACAAGAGTGAATAATCACCTTCTGAAATGGCCTCCGGGATCTTCAGCCACCCTGATGAAGTGGAATTTACAATTCTGAACCTGGCACTATCAATTGTCCGGTGATTTTCGTTTATAAGCATTGCATATAAAGCAATGCTTCCTGTCTCAAACACTCCGGTTTGCCTGTCCCTTATATATGCCTGAAAATGGATTGTATCTCCCGGGTAGTATATATTTCTGTCAGTATGGATAAACACCTGGTCTGCAGGTAATTGCTGTCCAAAAAGGTTAAGCCTGGCTGATAAAGAATCTGCGGTTGACTGGGAGAAACAGGTACAATAAGAAGTAATCAGGAAAGCAGATGCTATTACGATTTTCATTAAAATACCATGTAAGCAGCTATTTAGTGAAGAGGTCCTCAATTACCATTGAATAAAGTTCATCCAGCCCTATACCGGCAGCCTGTGCTTCCTTCGGAATGATGCTCTCCTCTGTCATACCTGGGATGGTATTAATTTCCAGAAAATTAGGCTTGTCTCCAACAACGATAAAATCGACTCTGACAATACCTTTGCATCCAAGAAGGTCATATATCTGTGAGCTCAGTCTTTGTACTTCTTCTGTTATTTCTGCAGGCATATGTGCAGGAGTTACCTCGTCGGATCTTCCTGGTGTATATTTTGCCTCATAATCGAAGAACTCGTTTTTGCTTATTATCTCAGTGACAGGCAATACGAGCGTTTTGGATTTTACCTTTACAACTCCGCATGCAACTTCTCTTCCTTTCATATATGTCTCGATCATCACTTCATCCGATTCCTTAAAGGCGGTTTCAAGCGCTGAATCAAGTTCTTCTTTCTTCTTAACCTTTGTGACACCGAAACTTGAACCGCTGTCATTTGGTTTTACAAAGCAGGGAATACCTGTTCGCTTTAAAAGGGATGCAGTATCTATCTGGTCGCCTTTTCTTACGATTACAGCATCTGCCATCAGTATGCCATATTCCTTCAGAAATAGCTTACATGCCTGTTTATTGAATGTAAGTGCGGAACAGAATGCGTCGCACCCGGTATAGGGGATCTTCAGCATCTCGAAATATCCCTGCAGCAGACCATTTTCTCCGGGGGTGCCATGTATTGCAATGAAAACAGCATCGAACCTGATATGAAAATCATCTGCAACCAGGGTAAAGTCATTCTTGTCAATATTATGGTAACGGCCTTTGGGATCCTCCCAATACCAATTGATACCCCTTATAACTATCACATATACGTTGTATCTCGGGGATAATGAATTTGCAACTCCATTAGCACTTTTTACAGAAATCTCATACTCCGAGGAATCACCTCCGGCTACTATAGCTATCGTTCTCATCAGGTTTCAATCTATATTCAAATTTAATCATTTGTTTGAGATGATTGCCTGTTATCCTGCTCATAATGCGTCTCACTCAACCGGGAATATCTTTAGCCGGTATATCTTGCAACTGCCACTTGCCCGGATATGCCTGAATATTCAGATATTGATTAACTTTGATAAATTTTAAAAAACAGTAAAATGAAAAAAGGTTGTTTGATAACAGTAATTATAGTTGCATTCTTCGGTCTTATAATTCTTGGCGCAGTGCTTTGGGGCACAAAGGTTTATAACCAGATGGTTACATTGCAGGAGAGTGTAACCAGCCAGTGGGGTAACGTTGAGACACAATATCAGCGCCGGGCTGACCTGATTCCAAATTTTGTAAATACAGTTAAGGGAGCTGCAAATTTTGAGCAGGAAACCCTTACAAAGGTCATCGAAGCAAGAGCCAAAGCCACACAGGTAACAATTGATCCGACAAAAATGACAGCTGAAAACCTGCAGCAGTTCCAGGCTGCTCAGACGGAACTCAGCTCAGCACTTTCGCGCCTTATGGTTGTCGTGGAACAATACCCGGAGCTTAAAGCTACCCAGAATTTCAGGGATCTCCAGGTTGAACTTGAAGGAACAGAGAACAGAATATCAGTTGAAAGAAGGAAATTCAATGAAGTTGCTCTTACATTCAATACATATATAAAGAGGTTCCCACAGAATTTCATTGCAGGAATGTTCGGATTCACTGCCAGGCCATATTTCGAGGCTATGGAAGGTGCCGAAAAAGCTCCCCAGGTTCAATTTTAATATATGAGCGATTCGTCATTTTTTAACAGCGAACAGCAGAACCTTATAAGTTCTGCAATAAGGGAAGCTGAAGAGAATACCTCCGGTGAGATAAGAGTTCACCTGGAATCAACTGTTTCCGGAGACGTTCTCGACAGGGCAGCCTGGATTTTCAGAAAGATTGGAATGCACAAGACAGAAAGCCGTAACGGGGTACTTTTTTACCTGGCAGTAAAGGATAAAAAATTCGCAGTTATCGGTGACCAGGGTATCAACAGCAAGGTACCTGCCAATTTCTGGGATGAGATAAAGAAGATCCTTGAAGAGAATTTCAGGAATGAGAACTTCACTGAAGGACTTGTTAAAGGGATCCTTCTGGCAGGCATTCAGCTTAAAACTCATTTTCCTCATAAGAGTGACGATGTGAATGAGCTCTCTGACGAAATTTCATATAACACCCCTGAGTAAACTTTAGCAGAATGAAGAGAAACCTGATAAATAAACCTGCAGTTCTGATACTGTTTACCCTGCTCGTACTTTCAGCGACAGCACAGGATTTTCCTGAGAGACCTGTTCCACCTCGCCTGGTAAACGATTTTGCCGGCATGCTTGAACCACAGGAGATTAACGCCCTCGAAAACAAGCTGGTGGCTTTTAATGATTCATCATCCACGCAGATAGCCATCGTTATTCTTAAAGACCTGAATGGTTATGAGATAAAAGATTATGGACAGCGTCTGGCTGAAAAGTGGGGAATCGGCCAGAAAGGTCTTAACAATGGAGTTCTGATCCTTATTAAGACAAAATCAGAAAACGAGAGGGGAGATGTTGCAATTGAGCCAGGGTATGGACTTGAAGGTGCAATACCAGATATGACATGCGGGCAGATCATAGATTATGAGATCCTCCCGGCATTCAGGAACGGACAATATTATGCTGGTCTTGACAAGGCTACTGATATACTTATGTCGCTTGCGAGGGGAGAATATCCATCAGATAAGTACAAACCCTCATCATCAAATAAAGCTCTCAAAGGTGCTTTTGCGCCTCTGGTATTCATAATTATTATCCTTGTGATTGTCATGTCAATGCGCAGCGGAGGAGGGAAGAACAACAGGCATATCAGTAATAAAGGCTTGCCGTTATGGCTTCTCCTTTCTATGATGAACTCAGGCCATAATTCACATCATGGAAGCTGGGGTGGATTTTCTGGCGGCGGCGGCTTTGGCGGCGGTGGAGGAGGAGGATTCGGAGGCTTTGGCGGTGGCAGTTTTGGCGGCGGCGGCGCCAGTGGCAGCTGGTAGCTTAACTTTCCCTGCCGGAAATATAATTGCGCCATTTCTCAATAGCCTTGCTCATATCCTGAGGGAGCTCTGAATCGAAGGATAATCTTTTCCCTGTTACAGGATGATCGAATGCAAGCGACTTTGCATGAAGGGCCTGCCGTGGAAGAATCTCAAAGCAGTTCCTTATAAACTGCTGGTATTTTGAAAATGTCGTTCCCTTAATTATCCTGTCTCCGCCATACTCTTCATCATTGAACAGAGGATGCTTTATATGACTGAAATGGACCCTTATCTGGTGGGTTCTCCCGGTCTCAAGCTTACACTCCACTACAGATACATAGCTGTAATCCTCCAATACTTTGTAGTGTGTGATCGCCGGTTTTCCCTGGCTGCCGTCGGGAAATACCTGCATTATTTTCCTGTCGCGGATATTCCTACCCACATGCCCGGTTATAGTACCTTCCGGGGGATCCGGAATTCCCCATGCCAGGGCAATATATTTTCTGTCTGTGGTTCTGTCATAGAATTGCTTTGAAAGCCTGTTAAGTGCCAGTTCATTCTTGGCTACCACCAGTATCCCTGAGGTGTTTTTGTCGATCCTGTGTACAAGTCCGGGTCTGGCCTCCCCGGTATTGAACAGCGGAAGATCCCTGAAATGGTACATCAGGGCATTGACAAGAGTACCCGTATAATTTCCATAAGCAGGGTGAACAACTATACCAGGTTCTTTATTCACAACAATTACATCATCATCCTCGTATACAATATTTATAGGTATGTCCTGGGGAATGAGCTCAATTTCGCGTGGCGGATTCGGAAGTACTATCTGGATAATGTCATTAGGCTTTACTCTGTAATTGGGTTTTACAGGGTTTTCATTTACAAGGATATTACCAGCATTTGCCGCTTCCTGGATCCGTGTGCGGGATACATTTTCAATCCTGCAGAAAAGGAATTTATCTATCCTCAGGAGAGATTGTCCCGGATCGACTTTAAAGCGGTAATGCTCAAATAGTTCCTGTTGCTCAACGAGTTCTTCCTCAGACATTTACCTGTTTATCTTATTTTGATAAGACGATTGTAACCAACAGGTATTCCGTTGCTGCTGGCAACAACTATATACATTCCCTCGTGGAGTGCAGAGATATCTATTTTTCGTTCTATGGGAACCTTTAGTACTTCAGTGCCCTGGAGGTTAATGAATGAGATGTAAACTTTTCCGGAAGCTGTAAGCTCATCATTATCAATTGTTATGAATTCCCTGGCCGGATTCGGGTAAAAAGCGAGTTTTGGCTTATTGTTATAAAGTATATCATGTATAGAAGTAGTAACAGGAGCTCCTGTCACCGGCCTGATCATTACACTTCCTTCCACCGAAGACTGGAACCAGTTCCCGTTTATCCAATAAAATTGTCTCCCGTTATGAGGTGTATTCAGGTCAAGGCCGGCATTCAGGAAAGTTTCAGATCGTTGTTTCCAGCCAATGTAGAAGATATCGTTTATTGGAACTGCGTCTTTAAGCAGGTAAGTATAAAATCCGTTTATAGCATCGCCCTGCTGGACCATTGCTTTCTCCTGGGCGTATATTACTGTCCCGGGAATGCCTCCGTTATCATCCCAGACCATCAGGTCAAAGACCCGCTGATTGGCATTCAGATAACTGTCATTGAAGCATATACGTATTGCTCTCAGCGTATCTTCCAGGTAGGATTTATACTGGTAGGCCACCATTGCATTCCTGGAACCAAGGCCGCTAACGCCATATCCTCCTTCAGCGGAGCCATCGTCAAACGCAAAATAGTTGCTGAATCTCTGGAAATAAACAACAGTGTCATTGTCCTTGCGATCAAAGTTATCGGTAATGAGCCAGCTTTTTATTTTGAAAAGTGCGGAATCATCAGTGGTGGAGCTGAAAGTATATACAAGGTCGGCAAGCCCGTCGACATTCACTCCCGGGTCAACATTGGTTGCACCGGCAGTAATTGATCTGACGAGTGAATTGCTGTACATATCCCATATCTCGAAATTCCTGGTAACGTTTCTTACAATAATGTCATTGTTCCGATAGTGCATAGGTATGAATGATCCCATTTCCTGGAAAGAAACCTGCCTGAACTGCTTCATAGGCATCGATTCATGGCTGTTCAGGAGAGAACGGTGAGGATATCTGAAAGCTACGTCCTGGTATGCTGTGTCTTCATCGCTACGGTACCTGTCGATATAGACATAGTCGAGATTCCAAAGATCACAATTGCCTATGATTGAAGGCTCAGTGAGGTTTGCACTGAGACTTGCATAGTTGACAAACCTGAACCTGAATCCTTTTTTCAGGAATCTGGGGTTGTCAATTCTCAGGATTACCTGTCTGAATTTTGTATAGCTCCCACCAGTAGCCTTCCATGCAGCGTACCATTTCCCCTCCTCAGGTGCATAGAACTGCAGTACCAGGCTGTCGTTTTCCTCAGGGACATCTGCCAGCCCGCCGGCCTGATAAAAGAAGCTGATCCTCAGGCTGTCGGAAGCAGGAAAATTCATTTTCAGAGGCTGTGATGTCAGGTAGTCGGCCCTGAAAAGGATGCTTGAGGCTGTCTCATATAGCCTCCCTTCATTATCGAGAGCATCGAAAGTGGCAGTTCCAGTGGTTACCTGGTCCCGGGTATATGTGTTATTAATAAAGACATAATCATCGCTCCATTTAAGTGGATCAGGAAAAATCTCTGATCCTGAGAAATCATCGAAAAAGGGAATGTTTAATGTATCGGCAGCAAGACCTTTGGAAATCCTGGCGCCTGACTTAATTGAATGGATTGCAGGATTTGACTGTAGTCCGGTTACAACTTCCTGGCATACAGCAAGATTGACAAAGAAGAAAAGTGAAGCAATATTTAAGATTATCTTTTTTATCATCCTGCATTATACTTGTCAGTTCTCAGCAGCCGGTACCGGTATTGTGTCTCCGGGCATCACTAATGTTGAATCAGATGGCAATTTTAGCGAGTCGAGTGTGAACCACAGGTACATGAACCTGCCGCTCTGAATTGTAGCATCCTCTTTAAATTCCGGTTTCTGCATATATACAAAAGCCTTGAGGCTGTCTTCACCGTTGACCACTGATGTGTCGAAATTGTAGGCGCCAAGGTTAAGAGAGGTACCGTTAATTCTGTCGGTTGCTTCTTTGAGGCTCATCCCCATCAGGTTTGGAACAGAGGTTGACCGGTTACTGTTCCCGCTGAGTACAAGATCAATGAATGATCCTTTAAGAAGGGAATCATTCGGAGAAATCTCTTTACCATTAGTTAGCTGACTGAGAACAATGTCAGAGGAGAGATCGGGCCTGATAGTTTTTGTACCTATAAAAAGACCGGCATTTTCTATGAGTGCGCTGGCCTGACGTATTGGAAGATTTATAAGGTCAGGCATAGCCACCATCTCCGGTCTGAATGCATTGATTGTGAGTGAAATATTTCTCCACTTCTTAACTTTGAAACCGGCTTTTGGGTGTTGTTCAGCGATACATCCTTTTGGCACAACGGATGTGTAAACTGAATCGATGATTACGTACGTTAACTTACTTTTCTTTGCCAGGGCTTCACTCTCTTTGATCGTAAGTCCGAAAAAATCGGGGACACTTTTCACCTGTCCGTGCCTTGTATAAATGCTCAGGCACAGTATAAGTATTGTTAGTGCACCAATGATAATTAATATCGCTAATCCGAGGTTTCTCAGGAATTGTTTGCTGAGGATGAATTCTTTTAAGCTCATAAAGGCTGTAAGTACGTTATTGATAACGCAAATGTATTGATAAAATTATAAATCGGCAGACTCAGGGCATTTATCGTAAATTATAGAGAGAATCACGCTCACAAGGCTCAAAACCGGCATCCCTGATAAGAGCAGATATTTCTTCTGTCGACATTGAAGGATTTGACTCTTCAGCCCCGGCCATGGAATATATTCTAGTGGTATCGTCAATAGTGCCGTCAAGATCATCTGCTCCGAAAGAGAGACTTATCTGTGCAGTCTCTTTTCCGGTCATAGGCCAGTAGGCTTTAATGTGAGGGATATTATCGAGGAAAATCCTGGAAACAGCGTAATTGCGAAGATCTTCTGTAACGCTCACCTCTCCGAGGTAAGCCATGCTGTTATTTGCCTTTTTATATTTCAGCGGTATAAACGCATTGAATCCGTTCGTCCTGTCCTGGAGTTCCCGAAGCCTCTCCATATGGCTGATCCTGTGGGAATAGGTCTCTAGATGGCCGTATAGCATTGTGGCATTGGAAGGTATCCCCAGTTTATGGGCAGTCTCATGAATTGTAAGCCAAAGCTCTGAAGATGATTTCTCACCACATATCATTTTTCTCAGGTTTTCATCGAAAATCTCCGCACCTCCGCCCGGAATGGAATCAAGCCCGGAATCCTTTAGCAGGGATAGGCCCTGCTCCAGCGAAAGACCTGCTTTACTGATCATGTAATCAAGCTCAATGGCAGAAAAAGCTTTTATGTGAAGGGATGGTCTGTGTTCCCGTATTTTCCTGATAAGTTCAGCGTAATAATATATATCATATGAGGGATGCACTCCTCCAACGATATGGACTTCTGTAACATCCTTATCGTCGAAACGGCTTACTATTTCGAGCATCTGATCGTGGCTGTATTCCCAGCTTTCAGGGTCACCGTCAGGCTTGTGATAAGAGCAGAAGCGGCAATTGTAAACACATTTGTTTGTCGGTTCTATATGAAAGTTCCTGTTGAAGAAGGCCTTATTCCCGTTTATCCTTCTTCTGGATATTCCGGCAAGGATCCCAAGAAGGGGAAGGTCAGCCTTTTTAAAAAGGATGAGGCCTTCATCAGGGCTAATTCGTTTTCCGTCGGCAATTTTTCCGGAAATTCCCTGTAAATCAATATCTGTTATATAAGAAAGAAGCGGGTTCATTGTTACTGGATGAGGAGGTAAATTTAATAAAAAAGGCGCCTTGTACGGGCACCTTATAATTGCTTATAGGCTGTAAAAATTTATTTCAGTTTCAGCTCAGAAGAAGCGGTAAGCTTCTTTCTTCCCTTGGCCCTGCGTGAAGCAAGTACTCTTCTGCCGTTTGCAGTGGACATTCTTTCCCTGAATCCATGCTTGTTTGCCCTTTTCCTTCTCGATGGCTGAAATGTCCTTTTCATTGTTTTACCTTTTTATTGTGTTACTTCCTGATTTGAGATCGCAAAGATAGTGTTTTTTTGTAATATAAAAACCTCAGGACTATTTTTTTGTCTTGTTGCATCATTCTGGACGTTTTGGATGACAGACCATCATAAAATCAGAACATATCTGCAGTGTATGAAGTTAAGAATCGTGGATAGTGTAAATATAAACAGTATAATTTCTTCTGATTTTGTGCAGATGTCTTATATAGTTACTAGATAATTAACTGATTTACTGAATAGTATTAATCAGAGAGGCAGGTACACGATTTTTTTGGTCTCAAAAAATGGCTCCTCAAAGAAATCACTTATATCCCAGGTTTTAATCCTGCCGCTGAAGGCTGCAAGTTCCTTGTCCAGATCTCCCCCTTTCAGATAAATAATACCATTATCAAGAGAGTTTTTATTATTTGATGAGACATTTTTTAAAGTAAGCTTTACAAAGAATGAAAACTCTGTAACAGCCCTGCTTATGACAAAGTCGTATTTACCCTTTTCCTCTTCCACCCTTTCTTGAACAGGGATGACATTTTTCAGACCAAGTCCGGAAGTTACCTCGCTTACAACCTTAATTTTCTTTCCGATGGAATCAAGCAAAGTAAATTCCGATTCAGGGAACATGATCGCCAGCGGTATTCCGGGGAATCCTCCTCCGGTGCCGACATCAAGTATCCTTGTGCCAGGAGTAAATGATATGACCTTTGCAATTGACAGTGAGTGAAGAACATGGTGAATGTAGAAAAAATCCATATCCTTTCTTGAAATGACATTTATCCTGGCATTCCAGTAATCGTAAAGAGCTTTCATCTTTTCCATCATCTCCGTCTGAGCTGGATCGGGAGAAGGGAAATATTTGAAAATATGAGATGGCATTACCTGTTGCCTGTTTTTATAAAAATATTGTACAGAAGCGATTTTGCACGGAACAACTGGGCTTTTACTGTGCCAATGGGGATCTTCAGTTCAGCAGAAATCTCCTCGTAGGAATATTCTTTGTAATACCGTAATTCAATTATCTCACGGTATGGCGATTTAAGCTGGTTGACGATCTTCCTGAGGGTTGCGATCTTCTGGTCATTTATAAGGGCTTCCTCGGGATCAGGCATATCCGACTGAATATTCACAGCAGGATTTTCAGCGCCCTCCTGCCACTGGTCCAGCGGTACAGGTGAAGAATGCTTTTTACGGATGAAATCTATGCAGTTGTTTGAAGCGATCATGAAGAGCCATGTGCTGAATGCAAATCGCGGGACATACGTATCGATACTCCTGAAGGCCTTACCGAAAGCCTCGATGGTGAGATCCTCCGCATCAGAGGGATTGTTTACCATCTTTAGCAACATGTAATAAATCGAATCCCTGTACCGGTTCATCAGTGCGGCGAAGGCTTTTTCGTTGCCTTTTTTTGCCTCTTCAACCAGTGCAAGGTCATTTTTTGCATTATCAGACAGGCCCTGATTTATTTCCATTGGTTCTTGCCGGGTCTCCTAATTGTATTGCTTACTAAAATTACTGCATTGATCAGCGGTGAAAAGATATCAAAAATTAATGAATATCCTGCCAGTTTCCTCTCATTCAGCATCTTTTGGGCAAGGATAATTGTTGTCATTTGCACAACAAGACGTACCCCGAAAACTGCCAGAAGATAAGGCCACAGGAATAACCATGACATTAAAATTATAAATAAAGCATAAAACAAAGTCCTCGAAACCGGTTCAAGTATAAGCAGGAATTTATCCCTGGTTTTATAATAAGGTGCAGTTGTCATGTGCCTCTTCTTCTGAAGAAACCATTCCCTGAATGTTGATGCCGGAAGCGATCGGGTATGAGCTTCTTTCCTGAATTCCACCTTCGTAGTTTCCCTGGTTGAATTGGAGTTGACAAAGAGATCATCATCACCCGATATAATATGCGTATGCGAGCCAAATCCCTTATTCTCGAAAAAAAGGCTGCGGCGGTATGCAAGATTTCTGCCAACACCCATATAGGGTATACCCCTGATTGCCATCCCCAGGTACTGGAGGGCTATTGTCATGCTCTCATGCCTGATGAATTTATTAAGAAACCCATTATTATCCAGGTATCCGCCATATCCGAGGACAAAGTCAGTCTTTTCATCAAAATGAGAAACCATATGATCTATCCATAATGGATTATCGGGTTTGCAGTCGGCATCAGTGAAAAGAAGTATCTCATTCTTTGCAGCTTTAATGCCAATAAACTGGGCAAATTTTTTATTATGAGTGAATTTCGGATCCTTATTTACATTTGAAACATGCAGGTGGGGATATTTTTTCAGGAAAGTTCCCAGCACATCATAAGAATTATCTTCTGAACAGTCGTTGACTACAATTACTTCATAATCAGGGTACTCCTGTTCAAGAACTGCAGGAAGGAAATTCTGAAGGTTTTCTGACTCATTCCTCGCACATATGATCACCGAAACAGGTTTCCTCGATTTTACTGATTCCGGATATTTGTATATGACGGGAGCAAGATAAAACCAGACATAATAGAAGAGCTGGATAGCTGCAGTAATTGCAAAAACTATAAACAGCAACGACAAAAACAGATTATCCTGGAACATAAATCAGTTGCAAAATGCGTGACAATATTAATAAGATATTTAATATGTAAACTGAGGAGTTTTCAACACTTTTGTGTGATTATAAATCAACGATCCGTTTAATAGTATTTGTCATTATCGCAAATAATAGAGATCATGGATGTTACATCTCTGTATTTTACGTAATGATAGCTTAGATTGTCTGTTAAGAGGAAGCGGATGATGTCCAAAAACGGATTACGAAAATGATTGTGATAATTTTCTAATTACATTTGTGCAACTTTATAAGACCACCAGGTGTTCACTATTAAAACAAGGGATAAAGAGACCAAAGCCAGGACAGGGCTGCTTAAAACCCCTCATGGAGATATTCCGACTCCGATTTTTATGCCGGTCGGAACAGGAGGAACCGTGAAGGGCATCCTTCAGCGTGATCTTGAAGAACAAATTGATGCAAAGATAATCCTGGGGAACACATACCATCTTTACCTGCGTCCTGGCACACAGGTCATTAAAGAGGCCGGTGGATTACATAAGTTTATTACATGGGAGAGGCCGATGCTTACCGACAGCGGCGGTTACCAGGTATTTTCGCTTGCCGGTAACAGGAAGCTTACCGCAGAGGGTGCTACATTTAAATCGCATATCGATGGATCAACCCATATATTTACCCCGGAAAACACCATCGACATCCAGCGCATCCTGGGATCTGACATTATGATGGTTCTTGATGAATGTGCCCCGTTTCCCTGCGATCATAAATATGCAGAGAAGTCAGTAGCACTCACTCACCAGTGGCTCGACAGGGCAGTTGAAAGATTCAGGGGCACTGATCCACTCTGGGGTAAGGAGCAATTCCTGTTTCCTATTGTCCAGGGCGGAGTATTTGACGATCTTCGTAAGATCTCTGCCGAGAAAATCGCATCAGCGGGGATGGTGGGCAATGCTATCGGAGGTTTGTCGGTAGGTGAACCGGCTGAAGAGATGTACAGGGTTATTGAAGTGGTAAATGATATTCTTCCAGAAGATAAACCTAGATACCTGATGGGAGTTGGTACCCCGGTAAACCTCCTCGAAGCCATCAGCAGGGGTATTGATATGTTCGACTGTGTGATGCCAACACGTAACGGCAGGAATGGAATGCTGTTCACCTCACAGGGGATAATAAATATTAAAAACCGGCAATGGATGAACGATTTTAGTCCTGTTGACCCGGAGGGACCTTCGGAGGTAAGTCTTCGATATTCAAAGAGCTACCTGCGCCACCTGATTATCTCAGGCGAAATACTTGGCTCACAGATATCAAGTATTCATAATCTTGCGTTTTATCTCAAGCTTATGAGAGACGCCAGGGAGAAAATAAATGAAGGTAATTTCAGAACATGGAAAGAGTCAATGATAAAAAGACTCTCGGTGAGACTATAGGCTCACTGAGAATCAGGATAATTGACAGGTACATCATCCGGAAGTTCCTGGGGACCTTCTTTTTTGCACTTCTCCTTATCCTCATAATAGCTGTTGTTTTCGATTTTGCTGAGAAGATCGATAACTTCATGGAAAGAGAAGCTCCATGGCATGCCGTTGTATTTGATTATTACATGAACTTCATTCCATATTTCGGGACTCTTTTCTCGCCTTTGTTTGTATTCATTGCTGTTATATTCTTTACATCACGAATGGCAGTCAACACCGAGATAATTGCCATTCTCAACAGCGGTATGAGTTTCCGGAGGATGATGTGGCCATATTTTCTTTCAGCCCTCATAATTGCGGTGATGATCTTTTACCTGACCAACTTTGTGATCCCTCATTCAAACCTTATCAGGATGGATTTCGAGGACAAATATTACAGACCACAGGGAAGAAGACTGCATGTTGAAAATATACACAGGATGGTCTCGAAGAATGTTTACGTTTACCTCGAGTCATACAACCCGACGACCTTCTATGGAAACAGGTTCACGGTAGAAGAGTTTAACGACAGCGGAAGGCTGGTATCAAAGCTCTCCTCGCAGAGAGTCATCTGGGATACAGCTTCATCTAAATGGGGGGTGTTGAACTATGTCCTGAGAAAGGTTGAAGGGAATAACGAAATAATTACAAAAGGGACAAGAATTGACACAGCCCTGACAATTACGCCGCAGGATTTCTCAAGAGACCCTTCATTTGTCGGAACTATGACCTTCAGAGAACTTGAAGATTATATCGGCTTGCTGAAGATGCAGGGATCCGATGAACTGAAGGTCTTCCAGATTGAAAGGCATAAAAGGTACTCGACCCCCTTTGCTGTATTTATCCTTACCCTGATAGGAGTAACTCTTTCTTCGCGAAAGATCCGGGGAGGGATCGGTATGAACATTGGTATTGGACTGGCGCTTAGCTTCTCATATATCCTGTTCCAGCAGTTTGCCTCTCAATTCTCAATAAAAGGAAACCTGAGTCCGATGCTGGCTATGTGGATACCCAACCTGATTTATATGGTTGTTGCGGCAGTTCTCTATAAATTGGCTCCTAAATAGTTTCATATAATAATCCAATTTCTTAAAATTGTACCCCGTAAAAATGTTAGTAACTTATTTTAATATTATATAAGATGGCAATTCATAGCAAGATCAGTGAATTCAAGGAAAAAAGAGAGAAGCTGCTGCTTGGAGGCGGAGAACAGGCTATTGAGAAGCAGAAAGCCCTCGGGAAAGGAACGGCACGTGAACGCATTATGGCCCTTCTTGATGAAAATTCTTTCAATGAATATGACCTGTTCGTTGAGCATGACGCCCGCGATTTCGATATGGATAAAAAATCACTCCCTTCCGACGGTGTGATTATCGGTACCGGGACCATCTATGGTGCACCTGTTGCGATCTTTGCCCAGGATTTTACAGTCGCTGGCGGCTCTCTCGGATTAATGCATTCAAGGAAGATCACCAAGATCATGGATCATGCCCTTAAAATGAGGATGCCCCTGATAGGAATTAACGACTCTGGAGGTGCCAGGATACAGGAAGGAGTTAACTCTCTTGCCGGTTATGGCGAAATATTCTTCCGTAATACAATTTCCAGCGGTGTTATCCCCCAGATATCAGTAATCCTCGGACCATGCGCCGGAGGTGCAGTTTATTCTCCAGCTCTCACCGACTTTGTTTTTGTAGTTGATAATATCTCAAAGATGTTTATCACCGGACCTGAAGTAATAAAGACAGTTCTTGGTGAGGAGATATCTATGGAAGAACTGGGAGGCGCCAGGGTACACAGTGAGGTGACCGGTAATGCTCATTTCTTTGCTGCCAGCGAGGAAGAGTGCTTTGAGCAGATAAAAAAGCTTATAACATTCATTCCCTGGAATAATGGTCAGAAAGCTAAACCTTTCGAACCTGGTGAACCCCTGAAAAAATACAATATTGAAAAAATAGTCCCGGATGATCCAACCCTCCCTTATGATGTAAAAGATGTGATAAGGGCTATTGTAGATAAATCGGATTTCTTTGAAATAATGGAGAACTACGCCAAAAATATAGTCATTGGTTTTGGCAGGATGGGAGGAAGAACAACCGGATTCGTTGCAAATCAGCCTATTGAAATGGCAGGCGTTCTCGATGTCGACTCTTCTGATAAATCGGCACGTTTTATACGCTATTGCGATGCTTTCAATATTCCCATCATCACCCTGGTGGACCTGCCGGGATATATGCCTGGAGTAGACCAGGAGTATGCAGGGGTTATTCGTCATGGCGCAAAGGTGCTTTATGCCTATAGTGAAGCTACTGTTCCTAAGATCACTGTAATAATAAGAAAAGCTTACGGTGGTGGTTATATTGCCATGAGTTCCAGGCATCTGAGGGCCGACTTTGTATTTGCATGGCCTGCTGCAGAGATTGCTGTGATGGGGCCCGAGGGTGCTGCAAATATTATTTTCCGCAAAGAGATAATGTCTTCAGATGATCCCGACGGAACACGACGCCAGAAAATTGAAGAATATAAACAGAAGTTTGCAAATCCTTATGTAGCTGCCTCAAGGGGATATGTAGATGCGGTGATCGAACCTGCAGAAACCAGGAAATTCCTGCTTCATTCACTGGCTGTTTCAGAGAATAAAGAGATACAGATGCCTGCCAAAAAGCATGGTTTGCCTCCTTTTTGAAAAATGTCTCTTAAGAGATTATCCAGAGTAAATTGCTGATTTACAGCAGATTGTTTAAAATGATGAATTACCCCGATTGAAAAATTATCAAATGGAGAACACTGAAAAATTTGGAGTCCTAAATATTGACTCTACATCATATAAAACCAGGCTCAGCGGGAAATTTCAAAAACGAGTTCCATACAAAGCTGTTAATCCTAAATTTGTTCTGAGCTTTATCCCGGGAACCGTTCTTGATATTCTGGTAAAAAAAGGTCAGATTGTCAGTAAAGGAGAAGACCTGATGATCCTCGATGCTATGAAAATGCAAAACAAGCTTAAATCTGCCGTAGACGGGAAGATAAAAGAGATCCCTGTTAATAAGGGCGATAAGGTTTCAAAAGGTATGGTATTGCTTGTTCTGGAATAAAAGTCCGGATATCTCATTGATGTAGTTCCGGCTGATTAAAATATTGATGGAGGCGAACAGAATATTAAAGCATTCCCTCATAAATTGACATGTCCTTCAGCTTTTTCCCAAGCTCCGGCCTGGTCTCAAACAAACCATAAATTGTTGATCCGCTGCCTGACATGGAAGCATATACTGCCCCTTCCCTGTATAATGACCTTTTTATCTCACCAAGCTTCGGGTAGAGCCTGAAGGCGAAATCTTCAAAATCGTTCTTAACGAGATCTTTCCATTCTCCGGGATACCTGCCGGTAAGCTCTTTCAGGCTGTATTCGGGATTTCCTGGCCGGCAGTTAAGATATGCTTCCCTGGTGCTTATGTGGATCCCGGGATTCAGCAATACAATATGAAAACCTTCCAGTATCGCATCGACCGGTGTCAGCTGTTCACCTCTTCCTCGGGCAAAAGATGGTACAGGGTCCAGAAAAAACGGGCAGTCGCTGCCAAGCTCCAGAGCCATCGAACGCAAAGCGGCATCGCTCAGCGTAAGGTTGAAACACCTTCTTATAGTCTTAAGAAAACATGCAGCATCAGAAGAACCTCCTCCAAGTCCGGCACCGGAAGGAATAGCTTTATGCAGGTGAATATTCAGAAAGGGCAGTTTGTGTTTTTTCCGAAACTCTTTTAATACCCTGATAACGAGGTTTTTATCGTTCTTTGTTTTTATATCTATACCTGTAACGGTAAGATTGTCCTCAACAGCTTCTTCAGGGGCAATAACAAACTCAAGGGCATCGCAAAGTCCGACAGGATAGAAAATGGTTTCAATATCATGATAACCATCCTGTCGTTTACGGATAATCCTCAAACCAAAATTGATTTTTGCCCTGGGAAAAGTGATCATTGCTGGCTATTTGTTGTAAAAATACCATTAGGAAATGAATTTGTAACCACACTTTTGCTTATTACCTTTTCAACAAGTTTTGAACACGGCCTGTTTGTAATAAATGAACCATGGAGGAGATATCAGAAATTGTAATTCATACCTTTGAAACTGCCGGAAATATTTTAATCATATCTTTTAATTAACAGAATATCAATAATATAGAGTAGATGGCTAAACAAACGAAGCCTGCAAGGACAGTTATTGCCGCAATGCCGGATTTTGGCAAAGTGCCGCCTCAGGCTATTGACATGGAGGAGGCAGTTCTTGGGGCTATAATGCTGGAAAAAGAGGCAGTTATAACTATCCTTGACATTCTGAAACCGGAGAGTTTCTATAAGGATGCCAACAGGAAAATATTCAAAGCAATCTTTGATCTTTCAGCAAAAGAATATCCGGTCGATCTTTATACTGTTACTGAGGAATTAAGATCACATAACGAGCTTGAGAGTGTCGGGGGGCCCGTATACCTCACTCAACTTACCTCCAAGGTTGTGAGTGCCGCAAACGTCGACTACCATGCCAGGATTGTCGCACAGAAATACATTCAGCGTGAACTTATAAGAGTATCTTCAGAGATCCAGACACGCTCCTTCGACGATACTTATGATGTAACTGAACTCCTCGATTATTCAGAGAATGAACTATTCCAGATTGCAGAGGGTAACATAAAACGTGAGGTTGCCCCTATAAATATGGTAATCAAGGATGCTATCAGGGAGATTGAGGAGGCAGGTAAAAGAGAAGATGCACTGGTCGGTATTCCTTCCGGATTCACCCGACTCGACAGGCTTACTTCAGGTTGGCAGAAGTCGGAACTTATTATTATTGCTGCGCGTCCATCGATGGGGAAAACAGCATTTGCACTTTCGATGGCAAGAAATATGGCAATCGACCATGGTAAGAATGTGGCAATTTTCTCCTGTGAAATGTCATCAATTCAGCTTGTTAACAGGCTCATTGTTGCTGAAACAGATATTCCCAGCGATAAGATCAGAAACGGAAGATTGTCGGAAGAGGAATGGAAGCAGCTGGATACCAGGATCAAAAAGCTTGTTCAGGCTCCAATCTTCATTGACGATACACCTGCAATTTCAATTTTTGAGCTAAGGGCAAAATGCCGGAGGTTGATGGCACAGAAAAAACTCGACCTGATCATAGTCGATTACCTGCAGCTTATGTCCGGACCTGAGAATGCAGGAAGCCGTGAACAGGAGGTAAGCACAATATCCCGTTCCCTTAAGAGTATTGCAAAGGAGCTCAACGTTCCTATAATAGCACTTTCACAGCTTAACAGGTCTGTAGAAATGAGAGGTGGTACAAAACGCCCTCTGCTTTCAGACCTCCGTGAGTCAGGAGCCATTGAACAGGACGCCGATATGGTTGTTTTCATTCACCGGCAGGAGAAATTCGGGCTATTGACATTTGAGGACGGATCATCAACAAAAGGAATTGCTGAAATCATTCTGGCTAAGAACCGTAACGGTCCTGTTGATGATGTCAGGCTCAGATTCCGGGAGGAGAAGGCACAGTTTCTTGATATTGATGAGTTCGACCTTGAGAATGTTCAGGACGGTGGTGCGGCACAGAGCATAACTCTCGGATCAAAAATGAACCACGACAAGCTGAGAAATCTGGGCGGTGGGTTTGACGACGAGCCAGGTCTCCAGGATGAACCTCCTTTTGCATAACGATCAGTTCAGCTTAAGAACCAGCTTGGCTCCTATACTTCTGAACTTCAGGTCATCAAAACCTGCATAGATGCCTATCTCGCCCAGTAATAAAAACTCGGTGATACTGTAGCCTATCTCGGTATAGTTTGTATGGTATCTCGATCCCAGGTAAGAGACACTTAAATTCTCTCTCATAAGAGTCTTGCTTAACCCGGGAAGATATTTCAGGAGAAGGTAGGGCGTGGTATACTTAAGATGCACCTCACCAAAAAATTCAGGGGTGCTCATTGAGTAATACCCCGGAAGGCTGAATGCATCATTGTAATCATCGAGAAGAACATATATCGGCTGAGTATTGAAGTGGAAGAAGTCATAGTATGGTACATATTTATTATTAAGGAATCCCCCTGCACGTACTTTCCACTTAAACTCTGTGAATGCCCCGATATCGTGGTTCCTTGAAATATCAAGTTTTAACATGTCATAATGTTTATAAGGAGTGGAAAGCTCCTTGAATTCATTTATGCCATGCTCCCAGGTCAGCCCGAATGTTGGCCAGTCAGATCCCCTGTTTATCTTGATACCGTTTCTCACACTGTATTTCTGGCGGGGGGTATAAACAACTGTTGCCACAAATTCCATGTGTCTCTGATCCCGGATTGAATAAACCGGATTTGCAGTAGTGTCGAGATAAGCATTTACAGGAATATTGGGTGTATATTCTCTTGAAGTTTTTATTATAGAAAAGGCAGTTGTGTTGCTGAGCACATTTCTTTCTTCATAGTTGCCGTTAAGAGAAAGGCTCAGCCCGTTGGAAATTTCAGTCCTGTAACCCAGGTTAAAGAAAGCTGACTCGTATAGCTTCAGGTAGTTGGTTTCAAAGAATAATGTGCTGACCGAGTTTAGGAGCAGGTTGATACCTCCGTTATTGGAGAAGTCTCTCGGGATCTTTCCAATGCTGAAGTTCACAGATCTTTGTTTTATCCTGTTGAAGTTATAGCCTCCGTTTACCCTCCACGATAACGCCTCCCTGCTGAAGGCCCATTTAAGTTCAGGAGCTATGGTAAATGATCTCTTGTTTTTCCACGATTTTGTGATCCTGAAATCAATGCCATACTTAAAACCATCCACCGTGTTAAAACTCAGGTTCTTAATGTCAAACAGGCCGTCGAAATAGAAGCTTAACCCCGTTGAGTCTGACCATGTATGTCCCAAAGCAATGTTGTTAAGCCCTGTCATGAATTTACTTTTTTGCTTTGGTGTCTTTTTTGGTATGGAATCTGCATTCACGTTGCTTTTTCTCAGGTTTGTCTCTGATTTCAGACTGTCACGCACCCTTATGCTTTTCAGCTCGAGGTCGGAGAGGGGAATAGGTCTGACTTCAGCCCAGTAGGTACTGTCTTTCTTGCCAGCATCTTTCTCAACTGACCTGTTGAAGTTATCCTTAATTTCGAGGCTATTCCTGGTACTGTCAGACTGTGCTTTCTTCGATTCCTGGTCCATAAGCTTTGAAAGTTTGACCATGTCGCGGTTATTCAGCTCATCCTTTTTAAGTATCTCCTCAATCTTTGCCTGGTTTTTTGTAACAGGAACATCTGCAGGTGCCTGCTCCTGAACCCTGTAAAAATCTGACCTGATGGCATCAGGCTTCTTGACAGATGTATTTGGTTTTACCTCGAGATATTTCACTGAACCGGCATAACCTACATCCACCCTGATACCAACTATCCCGACATTAATTACAAAATTATGGCTCACAGGCATCCAGATATCATCTCGAACAGGAATGAAAAGCTGTTTTACATTCACCTTTCCCATTATATTATCGTTAGTCAGGTCAAGGCTCTGGATACACCACAGGTCCTCAATAATATAAATAGTGCCGTCGAAAAGCTGCTGGCTTTTCATTTTCGGGACCACCCGTATCTTGTTGATTGTTACATTTCCCTGTGGGGTGGCTCCCAGGTACTGGAATTTATAATAAGAGAAAGCTTGGGGAGAAAGTGGTGAAATGGCCATCTCTGCAATCAGCGGCTGATAAAAACTTGCATTAATAAAATCCATCGGAGAGATATTATCATCCGATTCAGGAAAGGTGCTGTTTACGGATAATACTTTCTGGGTGTACTTATCAGGAGCTGTAAATTCAATTTCGTTTATCGATTCAAGCAGGTAAATATCCCCTTCCTTTATCCTGACCGGTGTACCACCTTCCTTCTCCTCCTTCCTTGCCTCGGCATTTATTGCCCTCTGGTACAGTTTCGGAATTTTATTCACAATTACATTCCCCTTGAGGTAAACATCTGCCTTGTAATAACTTATATTATTAAGGTAATATGGTGCCATTCCAATAGCTTTCCTCATAATCCTGTATGCAGGATCTTCTCCCGTTGCACTGATCCTGACTTCCGGGATCATGTAGTACTGGAGAGGAAGGACAACATCTTTAACAGTTACCTGGTCAGTGATTGATATATTTGCAATCACAGGTCCGTATCCCAGGCTCTGGTAGGTAATCTGATACTTGCCGGGGGAGAGTCTCAACTCGTAATCGCCTTTTGTATTTGCAGTTGCTCCCTGTCTTAACTCCTGGATATATACGGTTGCATATTGAACAGGCTCGCCAGCTGCGTTGGTGATCCTGCCTTTGATAACCTGGGCTCCTGCCGGGATTGCTGATATGAGGAAGCCCATGACACATAACATGAACGTTCTCATTATTACCGATGAGAGCCATTGGATGAACCGCCGATACTGTATTTCTAATAGTGAGATCAGCATTCTCTTCTCTTTCTGGAAAGACAGGAGGTTTAATTTTCCGGATGAAGGGTTATAATTCAACAGAAGTATAAATCAATTATTTAAAACTAAGGTTCAGTCTTTCTTCCCGGCAACGATAAGTACAATTTCTCCTTTCGGGGGTTTGTTTTTAAAATGATCCGAGAGGAATGATAATGAACCCCTTATATTTTCTTCAAACATTTTGCTTAGTTCACGCGACACGCTTGCTTCTCTGTCATTACCAAGATGAAGAGCCAGTTCTTCGAGTGTTCTGACCAGCCTGAAGGGCGATTCATAAAATACCATAGTTCTTGTTTCTTCCTCAAGGGCTGTAAACCTTTTATTCCTTCCTTTTTTCTGTGGCAGGAATCCTTCGAAGCAAAATCTTTCGCATGGCAGTCCTGAATTTACAAGAGCCGGTATCAGGGCAGTTGGACCAGGCAGGGTCTCCACCTCTATTCCTTTCTGTATGCATTCTCTGACTATAAGAAACCCCGGATCTGAGATCCCCGGTGTACCGGCATCAGATATAAGAGCAATCTTTTCACCGGCGAGTATCCTGTTACAGACAGCTTCAACACTCCGGTGTTCGTTGTACATATGATGTGACTGCAACCGTGACCTGATATTGAAATGACTGAGAAGTTTCCCGGCCTGGCGGGTATCTTCTGCAAGGATAAGGTCAACACTTTCAAGTACCTCGATAGCCCTCAGTGTAATGTCCTTGAGATTGCCGATAGGAGTAGGGACAATAAAAAGTTTACTCATTGCCCGGGAATTTACGTTTTACAAGGTCGAGGAGTTGCCTGGCAGCTTCAGAATCTTTTTTCTCTCCTGCAAAACTGATAATGAGCATTTTTGCGTCAGCAATTGTCCCGGCATTGTCTATTTTCAAGATTGCCTGGTTATAAGAATCGGGATTGCCGTCGAACAACTCCCTTATAAAAAGAAATCTGTCATTAACACCTATTGCCTGTGAAAGATTTGCAAGAGGTTTTGATTTAAGATAATCTGGAATATCTTCTTCTTCCCGCAGGCTGCCCAGTTTCTCGTTTATACTGTCGGGAAGGTTGATAAAAGTATCAGCAACAATCCCTGTTTCCGGTTTCCGGTTAGTGGGGGCAGGCTTTTGTTTCGGTGGTTCATGAGTTGAAACTGCAGCTGATGGCTGATGAATTACTTCTTTTTTCTCAACAGCAGTTTCTTTTTTTACAGGTTCACCTGCTGCAGTCTCTTTTATTGCGTCTTTCTGTGCAAGTGACTGCTGGTTTTTGAAAAGAGATATTATCCCGGCAGCGTTGCTGCACTTGGATTTGGCCAGTTCAACCTGGATAAGAGGAACGCCGGGATAGTTTTTGAGGTCATCGATTATCTCCCTTGCTTCCTCAAGGTCTTTTATTATTAAGTCGACAGTTTTATTGAAATCCATCTTTTGATATAAATAAAACGAACCAAATTCCTTATTTTGCAAAAATAATTAATATTCCTCTCTGATAACGGAATATCTTTACATTTTGGTACCCTGCTTCAGTTATTAAATTAAGATGGATTTTCTCGAGAATTCAGTGAGAGCGACCGGTAAAAGAGGATCGGTTGAGGTAATTACAGGATCAATGTTCTCAGGTAAGACTGAAGAGCTTATCAGGAGGTTGCGGCGCGCTCAGTTTGCCGGATTGAAAGTTGAAATATTCAAGCCATCTCTCGATAAAAGATACTCTGAGACCAGGGTTGTTTCACACGATGATAAATCGATTGTATCAACCCCTGTCGACCATGCAACAGCTATACTTCTTCTGGCGGGCGATGTAAATGTGGTTGGAATAGATGAGGCACAGTTTTTCGACAACGCTATAGTTGATGTATGTAACAGTCTGGCAGATAATGGTATAAGGATTGTTATTGCCGGACTGGATATGGACTTTCTGGGGAAACCGTTTGGTCCGATGCCTGCTCTCCTGGCAATAGCAGAATACGTTTCCAAAGTTCACGCTATCTGCATGCGTTGTGGTAATCTGGCTCAATATTCATACAGAAAATCAGACGAGGACCAGGTAGTTGTACTTGGTGAAAAGGATAAATATGAGCCTCTTTGCAGGAACTGCTATAATGAAGCTATGAACAAATAGCCGGTCTCTTCCGGCATTTTAGAATGACCAGTAGTGAGATTTCTTATATTGTCGATGGAAGGCTGACGGGAAAGCCTGACAACCAGGTTTCGGATATCGTAACTGACAGCAGGCTGCTAAGCTCTGCTGACGGACTGGCATTTTTTGCAATAAGGGGAAAAAACCACAATGGTCATATTTTTATACCCAATCTGTATCAGAAGGGAGTAAAAACGTTTATTGTGGAAGAGCTTCCCGCAAGCACGGGTAATTACCCGGATGCCGCATTTATTAAAGTCGATGATACTGTAGTAGCCCTACAGGCGGTAGCTTCATTTAAAAGAAAGAAATTCAACTCTCCCGTTGTGGCAGTTACCGGGAGTGCCGGCAAGACCATTGTCAAAGAATGGCTGGCTGATATAGCCGGTCTGTCTATTCCGGTGATCAGAAGCCCCAGGAGCTATAACTCACAGATTGGTGTACCTCTTTCAGTATGGAAGCTTGATGATAAATACAAGCTCGGGATCTTTGAAGCCGGTATCTCAATGCCGGGGGAGATGGATAAACTCAGGAAAGTCATCGATCCTGATATAGGGGTGATCACCAATATCGGAGATGCCCACAGTGAAAATTTCCCCGATAATGAAATCAAGGCTAAGGAGAAGCTTAAGCTTTTTGAAAATGCCGGAACAATAGTATATTCCAGCGACCAGGATCTCATTCACAGGTTGCTGAGATCTGATAATACATTCAGCTCAAAGCACTTAATTGACTGGTCCTTTACAAAAAATGATGCAGCTATTCGTGTCTGCAAATATGCATTACCTGACAACAGGACGCAGATCAGTATGGACTTTGACGGGGTTGTCAATGATTTCATTATTCCTTTTGCCGACAGGGCTTCTATTGAAAATGCTATAACAGCAGCCTCAGTATGCCTGGCACTTAAGACTGATCCGGCCATTATCAGGAAAGGGCTAGCCTCACTGGTGTCGGTTGCCATGAGAATGGAACTTAAAAACGGCATCAACAATTGCCTGCTCATTGAGGATTACTATAACTCTGACCCTGGTTCCCTGGGGATGGCTATAGAGTTCCTGAAACATCAGAATGGAAGGAAGACCACGCTTATTCTTTCAGACTTTGTGGAGAGCGGAAGGAATCAAAAAGAATTATACGGTGAGGTGGCATCAGGTATCAGGAAGGCAGGTATAGAGAGGTTTATCGGTGTAGGGCCCTCATTGACAACAAACAGTTCGCTGTTCGACCACACTTCAGTATTCTTTTATTCCACGGAAGAGTTCATTCTTCATTTTAATCAGTCTGATTTTTCTGGTGAGGTTATTCTTATTAAAGGTGCAAGGAGATTTGAGTTTGAGAAAATAGGCAAGTTGCTGGAACAACAGGTTCACCAGACACTCCTTGAAGTCAACCTTGATGCCATTGCACATAACCTGAATGAATTCAGGAGGCACCTTGAACCAGGAACACGCATCATGGCAATGGTTAAGGCATTTGCCTATGGTGCCGGCCCGGCTGAAATTGCCTCTCTCCTGGAATACCACCGCATCAGTTACCTGGGAGTAGCTTATGCTGATGAGGGAGTAGAGCTTAGAAATGCGGGTGTAACACTACCGGTAATGGTTATGAATCCTGATCCTTCTTCATACGAGGTAATCATAAGATATAATCTTGAACCTGAATTATACAGCCTGTCATCGTTTCAGCAATTTTCTGATGTTGCCTCACGGTATGGCCTTGTGCAATACCCGGTTCATATTAAGATAGATAGCGGAATGCACAGGCTCGGGTTGATGCCTGACGAAATAGATTCACTCACCACTCTTATCCGGGATGCTGAGTCATTAAAGATAGCTTCAGTCTTCTCTCATTTTGCCGGGAGTGAAGATCCTAACCTCGATGATTTCACACATCGCCAGGCCCGTATTTTTCTTGAAGCTGTAGAAAAAATAAAATCAGTTACCGGATATCCCTTTATCAGGCATATCTGCAATTCTTCCGGTATTATCAGGTTCCCGCAATACCAGTTCGAGATGGTTCGTCCGGGAATTGGAATATATGGGGCCGGAGAATTCCACGGGCTTAATCTGAAACCGGCCGGACGTTTCAAATCAAGAATATCTCAGGTCAAGCGTATTCCCGCGAATGAGCCTGTAGGTTATGGGTGTGCAGACGTTTCAGACCAGGACCGGGAGATTGGAATAGTTCCTGTAGGTTATGCCGACGGACTTAACAGGAAACTGGGTAACAGGAATGGCAGCATACTGATAAGAAATAAAAGAGTCCCGATCATTGGCAATATATGCATGGATATGTGCATGGTTGATGTAAGCGGACTGGATGCTCATGCCGGTGATGAGGTGGAAATTTTTGGCGAGCATATACGGATTGATGAGCTGGCTGCACAATGTCAGACTATCCCATATGAAATACTAACCTCGATCCCGGCCAGGGTAAGGAGGGTTTTTTACCGTGAGTAATTTCCGGGTTAATACCTGGCTACCAGAGGCATCCGTCTTCCGTCGCCGAATGATTTTGATGAGATCCTGAGAACCGGTGGAGCCTGGTATCTCTTATATTCATTGTAATTAATCATCCTGATAACCCGGTCAACTGTAACTTTATCTATACCTTCTCCGGAAATGCGGTCTGCAGGTTTCTGAAGTTCAATATACTGGTAAAGAATAGAATCGAGTATCCTGTAATCGGGAAGTGTATCGGAATCAAACTGACCTGGTTTCAATTCTGCAGAAGGAAGCTTAGTAATTGTATTTGAGGGAATTATCTCTTTATCCCTGTTAATATATGCCGCCAGCCTGTAGATATCTGTTTTATAAACATCACCAAGTACTGAGAGCCCGCCTGCCATATCTCCGTAAAGAGTTCCGTAACCGACTGCTGCTTCGCTCTTGTTTGATGTATTCAATAATATACAACCGAATTTATTGGATACTGCCATCAGTATAACCGCTCTTATCCTTGCCTGGACATTTTCTTCCGTTATATCGCTTCCCATTCCCCTGAAGAGTGGTTCAAGAGTTTCACCAAATGCTGTGAAAGGCTTTTCAATACTTATAATATCATATTTAACACCCAGATTATCAGCAAGATCTTTTGCGTCTTTGACAGAATGTTCTGATGAATACCGCGAAGGCATCAACAGGGCTCTGGCATTGGGGCTGCCTAAAGCTTCTGCTGCAAGTGTCAGACAGAGAGCAGAATCTATTCCTCCTGACAAACCGAGTATGCAGTTTTTAAAACCCGTTTTGGAAAAATAATCGCGGATACCAGTAATAAGGGCGTTGTGGATCAGCTCGACCGGATTTGGTTTAAGATCGCCGGCAGGTGCTTCACCTGTTATTATATCCCCGGTGCTGAATGTCATAAACTCTTCAGAGAAGAATGGAAGACGGCGCCAGATCTCACCATATTTGTTAATGATCATTGATGCCCCATCGAAAATCAATTCAGTATTTGCACCAGTCTGGTTGACCTGGATTACAGGGATCCCATATTTCTTCGCTTTCGATTTGAATATCTCAGCCTTGGCTTCGGCTTTAGAATAGGAAAATGGAGAGGCTGAGATATTTATTATTATATCCGGTTTCTCCTTTGCGAGTTCATCCATTGGTGAAATTGTGTACAGCCTTCTTTTTTCGAATTCATTATCGAATTGCTGTTCATCCCATAGATCCTCGCAGATTGTTATTGCAAGTTTCAGCCCCTTGAAGGTGAACACTGAAAAATTCTTCTCAGGTTCGAAGTACCTGTATTCATCAAAAATATCGTAGGTAGGAAGCAAAGCCTTGTTAGCTGAAAATATTACTTTGCCTTCAGAGAGCACCAGGGCTGAGTTATAAAGTTTCTTACCCCTGGGATTCGGATTAATGGTGGGAGAGCCTATGATAGCGGTTATCCCTCTGCATTCATCGGCCACCTCCCGGACTGTGGCAGAGCATTTTTCTATAAAATCGACACGGTCCAGAAGATCCAGGGGAGGGTAGCCGGGAATACAAAGTTCCGAGAATATTACCAGGTCGGAATTTTCATTTTTTGCTTTCCTGACAGCATCAAGTATCAGGTTCCTGTTCCTTTCGAAATTGCCTATGTGATAATTGATCTGTGCTATTGAAATCCTCATAAGGCCCGGAATTAAAAATTGACACCAAGCCTGATAGACAATAATTTGTGGGATATTTTATCCTCTGGCTGATTAAATGGCGGGTCGACGTAATCATTTGTGATATCAGCGAAGTTATCTTCAAACCCCAGTCCCAGGACAATTGCCGTATTACCTCCCATGGCATATTCAATTCCAGCCATTACGTGGTAGGATATATTGAAAGTTCTGACCTCCCCGGGTACTTTCTGATTTTCAAGATTGAGTTCATTAATATCTGCTTTGTTTCCTATAACAATTTTTGGATCTAAGCCTAGATCAACAAAATAAGTAATATAGCCAATCTGGTTTGTCTGTAACTTTAATCCCAAAGGAATTGACAGGTATTGAATCTTATAGGTTATTGCTGTATTGGCAGGAACAACAGGATCGACTCCAGTGGTAACATCAAAGGTTGTGTTCCTTCTGGTTTTTAGCTTTCCACCAGCGCTTATTACGTTTATCCCGGTCGAAAAAGCATAATTAGGCCCGAAGAACCTGTTTATTGTTATCCCGAAATTGAATCCCGATCTTGCACCCTTGTTCAACACAGAATCAATGTCGGAAGAAAACCAGCTTATAAGAGGGTCGGCATGAATGCCTATAGTCAGGTTCTGCCCTAGTATTTTATGTCCCTCCTTCTGCGCATTCAGTCCTGAAGAGATAGCCAGCATCATAAATAATACCATGATTCCTGCAGTACCGAAATTATTTTTACCTGTTACTTTCATTTTATATAGAATTTGTTTCGACATACAAACCTTCTGCGAAATTAACAATTATTAGTGGAAGTTATTGTGTTGCTGACCGGAGTTGTAGCTGTTAGAAAAAGTCCTTAATTTTAGATCGCATAAAATTCCAGTACTATGAAAGGCCGTTATTTCATCGCTATATTATTGTTTATCAGTCTGCCGGTAATGTTCTCGTGTAAGAGGAAGACTCATGGTGCTGACAATTCTTCCTTAAAAGCGGGTATTGAGATTAAGCGCCTGGAGCATGACCTGTTTACAATTGACCCTGCTGCAATTAAAGATTCCCTGCCTGCCATAATACAGAAATATGGGAATTTCCTGCAGTTCTTCAGCTATGTAATAAATACCGGTAATATCAATGATCCGATGTTCAGCGATAACCTGGTAAGCTTTTGCACCGACAAGCAGAACAATGAAGTATATTCAGAAGTTTCAAAGGCATATCAGGATATCAGTTTCCTTGAAAGGGACCTGGGAAAGGCTTTCAGGAACTATAAGAAGTATTTCCCTGGCAAGAGTGTTCCTGCTGTATATACCTGTATAACAGGATTCAACAGGAGTTTAATTACAGCTGATTCGGTACTTGGGATAAGCCTCGACAGGTACCTGGGTAAAAATTGTGATTACTATCCGCGTCTTGAAATATACAGCTACCTGGCAGCAAGAATGAACTCATGGAATATAGTGCCTGACTGCATGTATGCCTGGGGCACTAAGCTCTGGAACTTTGAAGATTTGAAGTATCCTGATGACAATGTTCTTTCGGAAATGATCCATGAAGGCAAGCTGAAATATTTTGAGAAATGCATGATCCCCGGGATAGGGGATACTCTTCTTTTTGGTTTTTCGGGGGATCAGATGAAATTCTGCAGTAACAATGAAAACCGGATGTGGTCATATATGATTGAGAATAATCTTTTGTTCAGCAGCGACAAATTTATTATCAGGAAGTTGACAGGAGAGGGGCCGTTCACAAGCTATTTCACCAATGAATCTCCCGGCAAGGCAGCGGTCTGGATAGGATTCAGGATTATTGAGTCGTATATGGACAGGAACAGGAAAACCACTCTTGAGGAAATGATGCTTAACACCGATGTCCAATCGATTCTTGACCAGGCCAGATACAATCCCCAATAAAAAAAACAGGGACACAATTTCCTGTATCCCTGTTCTTAGATTTTAACAGATTGCATTATTATGCAGGATGTATTGCCTCAACAGGACAAACGTCTGCGCATGCACCACAGTCTGTGCAGATATCCGGATTTATTTTATAGATGTCACCTTCGGATATAGCTTCGACAGGACATTCATCGATGCATGTGCCGCATGCTGTGCAATCTTCATTGATTTTGTAAGCCATTTCTATGATTTTTAGTTATTTGATGTACATTAATGGTGCAAATTTATCGATTTTTTTCAAATTAAAAAAATCAGGCATGCAATAAACAATAAACGATTAATCTACCTTTTCAGTTCCTGGGAATCAGCGAAAAAATGAAATTATAACAAAGGGTGACAATACCCGGACAAGGATAATAAAATCTAGAAATCGAGGCTAAAGGATAAATAGAACATTTTCGGAAGGATATAATTATTTTCTATTCCCCAGGCCCAATCGGCTCTTACGAAATAGCCCAGCAACTGAACCCTTGCACCGAAGCCAAATCCTGCAACCAGGGGCTCCCTGTTGGAATCGAGAGTAACTTTAACCGGTCCGTTTTCATAGGTTTCGTTGTCATAGGCATTTTCTCCCGACCATGGAGAGGATCCGGACCAGGCAGTCCCGAGGTCACCAAATCCCACTAACTGGATGCTGTTGAGAAAGTTCGATTTCAGAGGATGCCCTGCAAGGTATCTTACTACAGGCCAGCGTAATTCGCTGTTTATCAATGCAAAGTTGTTGCCATTCCTGACGTTCTGACTGAATCCCCTCATGTTGGTGGCAAGAGCCTGGAACCCATAATTGTTATCAGGATTCACGGGAATAGAGTAATCGAACATTGTATATTTACTGAAGAAGAATCCCATCCAGTTGTCGACACCGCCAAGATAATATACCAGCTTGGTCGGACCCCATGATGAACTTGCGGCAAAGCGGTTGGCCCAAATCAGTTCGCGATGGATCTTTGTGTAAGTTCTGAAATCAGCGCCCACTACGAACATATCAGATTTCCTGGCTGTAAGTTCTTTGTAATATTCACCAAATATCTTAAACCGGGTACCGTAATATATGTTAATACACCTCTTGCGTGTATTATCATATATTATCTCACCTTTCAGGCTTGCCCAGTGATGGTAAATATCCCCGCTGTTAAGGGTTGACATATCTGTCGACAGCTGAACATATCTGTCATAACGATACGATAATGTTCCTTTAACTGCCAGTGCCGGGGTAATTGGCCTGGATAAAGAAAAATATAAATTATGAGTGTGGGTCTTGAAGAGCGAAGTATCGTTGGAGCTATAGAATGCAAGACGGTGAAAGATAAGCTGTTTGTCGAATTTTCCTTTCAGGTTTTCAACACTTACCAGGTACTCATTACTGTCGAAATTTGCCGAGAGCCTGACGCCACCGGTAATCCTGTAACTCTCGAAAAGATCAATAATGCCAAACCTGATAAGCCCGTTTATTCCCGGGTTATAATATGGAGCCCCTGAGCTGTAAACCTGGTATGAATTGTTAAGGAAGCTGAAATCTACCTGGCTTACCAGGTAATTGTTGTAAAAAGAAGTCTCATAAATCCTGATGACAGGAAGATCGAGTTCCCCAGTGTCAAGATCGATATCCATATAATCTTTTCTCCAGAGCTGCTCATAATAATTCTGCTTTTCCTTCTCAAAAATGTAATGGTTGATATCTATGGGTTCATTAGTCAGGTAATACTCGTATAAAGGCTTTGTAAGAGTATCCCTCCTTTTCCTGTCCTCTTCGATAAGCCACTGACGGATCTGCTCAATACTGTCGGCTTTATGAAGCATCCTGATATCTTCCTTCCGGAAAGCAGTAGTGACAATTTCATTTTCAGGTACCGGTTTGGATTTGTTTAAAAGACCTTTCCCAAGAAGGTACCTGCTGTTACTGTATAGAATTTCACCATAGGTATCTGATGAATTGCCAATAGACTGATCAATGATATTACGATCAAAGTTTGTCAGTGGCTTTGATTCTATATAGAACCTGTAATGTGTTGTGGTATCTATATAACTTATTGTACTGTCGAATGTTGCCGCATACCTGTTCAAAACGCCATTGTCATTTCCGATATAGGCAAAATTTCTGCGTGAAATCTCTGATGCAGAGAGCCTGTCGGAATATTTACCCTCAGCGAGCCTTGTGAGAACATTCCCTTTTTTCGCAATATTGTAAGTAAAAAGGTCATATGTCAGGCTAGTCCTTTCGTAGGGGCTTGCACTGTTTGTAATTGTGTCAGATAACCTGTTGGAAGAGAAGAGTATTTCATCGGGCGAGTTTCGCAGGAATGAAGGGTTAAGATCATCTGCGATATCCCTGGTGATCTGTTCGTTGGTACCGGAGGCTATCGTGTGAATGTAAATATCAGTAATACCGTCTTTCACTGCCGAAAGTATCAGCCTGGAACCTTCCGGGGCATAAGAGAAGTCAAGAATCTTATCAAAATAGAGGATATTCCGTTTTTCTGTTGTTTTATCATTTACCCTGTAGAAGTACATAATAAGGCCGGCTTTCTCTTCATTTATATATGTAAGTATCTTTCCGCTGGGATGCCATGCAAGTACAGGGTAAGACCTGTCGCTTTCGATCTGAAGCCTCGGTTCTGCCCTGAAGATGATCTTCAGCTTTCCACTTGCTGAATCGTAAAGCCAGATTCTCTTTCTTCCATAATCGTTTGTAACATAGGAAATATAATTACCGTCAGGACTTATTCTGACCTGCTGAAATACCTGCTCCTTTTTTGATTTTCTGAGGAGGCTGGCATCATAGCCGGGAAGATTCTGATCGCCTGAATAAACTTTACGGTAATAATCATTCCATTCTTTAAGGAGATCTTTCAGATCCCTTCCAATGACATATAGAAAACCGTCGTCGATGTTCTTATAAACTTTAGTCAGATATATGATATTGGGAATAAGAGCATTGCCGTACTGGTCACCAATAAATCTCCAGAATGAATGGCCCGCATTTACGGCATCTTCATTTTCGAGATGACTTATTTTCAAGTATTTGCCTGACATGATGCCATCCCTTGTCCTGTTATCGGCTTCATAGCTCCACCCTTCGGATACATACCTCACAAGACCTTTGAAAAACCAGTCAGGCATGCTGATTTCAGACGAGCTGGATACCCTGTCCTTGACGTCAGCATTGTAAAGGATCTCCTTGATTATTACCTCTGTAATTGATGCTGCAATTTGTTTATTATAAGACTCATGATCGCCTTCATAATACAACATCACCTTATTCTTGATAATACGGCTGAACCCACCGGTGTTGTAGTTTTCTTCATCGTAAGTTACAAGCCCGATATTTGATTGTTTGTATTCAGCATATTTATTGTAGATCATGAAAATGAGCCTTTTCTCGAGAGTGTAATCGAAGAAATCTTCAATTTCCCCAAGCTTTTTGGTTGCATATTCGGCTGTATAGTTTGCGAGGTCGCGCCCATATTCATTGAAATAGCAATCAAAATCATCGAACCGGTAGTACGACCAGTAGTAATCAAAATACTGAACACGGTTTTTGCCAAAATTCATTTGGAGGCCGTTATAAAACTGGCCGCTTGCTTCCGCGCTAAGAATTAATGCAATGAATATGATTATCAGTCTGCAGGTTCTTCTCATTCTCTGACCCTTGGTAAGACAATCCCGGTTCCGTTCAGCAAATAGTATTCCATTTGTCCGTTGTCCGGAGACAAAACTAATGATATTATAATTTATTATGTCTAAAAAGATCAAACTTTAATTATTTTTACCTGGTTTTTTGACTGATTGATTATTCGGTCTGATTTTTGTTCTTTGCCATGCAACCTTTTGTCTTCCGGAGTTGTTAAGCTTAAAACCGGATCATCAAAGGTTTATTATATTAACGGTCAATTTTAAAAAATATGAAGAGATTACTTCTTTTTTTTCAGGCTGTAACTATCAGCGCTATCGTAATCGCTCAGCCTCAGTTAAAAATTTCAGAGCAGGAGCATAATTTCGGAACTTTTAAAGAAGAGGCGGGCCCACAGAGATATGATTTTGTTGTTACCAATACGGGTAATGCCCCCCTGGTGATACAGAATATTGTAGCCTCCTGCGGTTGCACAACACCAGAATGGACAAAGCAACCTATCGCAGCCGGTGCACAGGGTAAGATCACCGCTATTTATGACCCCAGGGACAGGCCCGGTAAGTTCACAAAAACTCTTACTGTATATACTAATTCAAGGCCCGAGATACAGGTTCTTACTATAAAGGGTGAGGTCGTTGCGCGCGAGAGGACTATAGAGGAATTATTTACTTTTCCCGTAGGGCCTGTACGGTTTGAAAGCATCCATCTTGCTTTTACAAATATTAAGAAAACCGATAAGAAGATCAGGGTGATGCAGCTTATAAACACTTCCAGTGAACCTGTAAAAGTAGAATTTGATGCTCTTCCTCCATATCTTACTCTTAAAACCAATCCAGAGACCTTAAAACCTGGTCAAAAAGGAATCGTGGAAGGGACGTATGACGCTACCAAAAACAACGGCTGGGGAAATGTAACGGATCTCGTGAAAGTAAAGATTAATGGCGCAGTACAGGAAAATGTCTTTTATTATGTATCTGCCAACCTGGTTGAGGACTTCTCATCCATGACAAGGGAACAGCTCGAAAATGCTCCAGTATTTGGTATCGATGCTACGAATGTTGATATCGGTAAAATGGCAGGATCGACTACCAAAGAAGTTGAATTCAAATTTACAAATACCGGTAAGAGTGACCTGATTATCAGATTTGTGAAGTCGACTTGTGGCTGTACAGCTATTCAGCAGGGCGTTGCCGGAGTCCCGATAAAACCCGGCCAGTCGAGTTCTATAAAAGCTGTTTTCAGTTCAGGAACTTATAAGGGTAAAGTCACAAAGACAATATATGTTTATACAAACGATCCGAAGAAATCGGAGGTTATGCTGATGCTTACCGCAGACGTTCAGGAGACTCCACCTGAAAAGAAATAGAGAGTACCGATCATAAATTAAGGGGTGCCGGCATTTTATCTGGCACCCTTTTATTATTTTTACATGAGAGCAGAGCCATAGATGGACGGGAAGAAAATTCATAAGAGTGCACTAACCATTAAGGAAGGTATATATCAGCCCCCAAGCATTAATCCTGACGTATTTACCCAGAAAGGGAAAAGGGCCAGGAAGAAATACTCTGTAGATGAATATGTGGAAGGCATATTATCAGGAAACCGTACTATATTAAGCCAGGCAATAACGATGACAGAGAGTTCATTGCCGGAACATTATGAGACTTCACAGGCTATAATTGAAAAATGCTTGCCTGCCAGCTCCGGTTCAGTAAGAATTGGCATTACAGGGGTTCCTGGTGTTGGCAAGAGTTCATTTATCGAGGCCCTGGGTCTTTGTATTGCAGGAGAAGGAAGGAAGCCTGCAGTTCTTGCGGTAGATCCCAGCAGCAGGCTCTCAATGGGGAGCATCCTCGGTGATAAGACACGTATGGAGAAGCTAAGTACTCATCCGGATGCCTTTATCAGGCCTTCGCCGGCTGCAGGTACCCTGGGTGGCGTTGCCCGGAAAACCCGCGAGACAATTATACTTTGTGAGGCAGCAGGTTTTGACACCATTCTTGTTGAAACCGTAGGAGTAGGCCAGTCGGAGGTTACTGTTCATTCGATGGTTGACTTTTTTCTCCTGTTAATGCTTTCAGGAGCCGGAGACGAACTCCAGGGAATAAAACGAGGGATAATGGAGATGGCAGATGCCATTGCCATAACAAAAGCTGACGGCCACAATGAATCTGCCGCTGCCGGAGCCAGGATACTCTACCAGAATGCTATCAGGCTATTCCCCTCCCCACCATCAGGTTGGAAACCTGAAGTGGTCACCTGTTCTGCATTGCTGAACCGTGGAATAAGGGAACTCTGGTACAAGATCCTTGAGTATATAGAATTTACCAAAGAAAATGGCTATTTCGAAAAACACAGGCAGGAACAGGGAATAATAATGATGGATGACGCTATCCTTGAATACCTGAAATTTTCATTCCAGGACAATGTGAGGGTGAAATTACTTAGGCCCAAACTGGAAAAGCTCCTCTCCGAAAGAAAAATAACATCTTACAGGGCTGCAATGAGTTTGATCAATAATTATCTTAAGGATTCATAATTATTAATATATTTGCGCGATAATTTGCATAAAACTGATAACCAATTAATAATGTCCAAATGAAAAGATTCTTCTACCTAATTGTGTTGGCGGCATTTGTCGCTGCATGCAGCTCTGAGCCTCATTTTGTTGTTAAAGCAAACATCGAAGGATCGGACAGCCTGACATTTGTTCTCCAGAAAAGAGAAGCCGGAAAGGTTGTCTCAATTGATACTGCGATTTCCAAGAACGGGGTGTTTAAAATGGAGGGTAAAATCGACTATCCACAGCAGGTGATGCTTATTGCACTTAATAACCGCAACAGGACCAGCTTCTATCTTGAAAACGCTGAGATCACCATCACTGGCAAGCTTGATTCCCTGACTACTGCTAAAATAACCGGCTCGAAGTCACAGGACGACTATAAATCATATTTGGATCTGAATAAACCACTGGCAGATAAATATCAGACCCTTGTAAGCACATACCAGGCTGCAAGAACCAGCAACGATACAGCCCAGATGAGGACAATAAGGGATGAGGCTGTAGGTGTTGAGAAGGAAATGACAGAACTCCAGAAGGAATTTGTCAAGAATAATCCTGCTTCTTATTTCACCCCTACACTTATAAGAAGCCTTGCTCTCGACATGACTCCTGAAGAAATCGAAGCAGCGGTAGCCGCTCTTGATACCAATGTTGCAAAAATACCGGTAGTCATTGATCTTAAGACAAGAGCTGCAGCCATGAAAGCTGTTGCCATCGGACAGAAAGCACCCGATTTCACCCTTAACGATGTTAATGGCAACCCTGTATCCCTTTCATCAAAAATAGGCCCCAAGCTGCTGCTCGTTGACTTCTGGGCAGCATGGTGCGGTCCATGCCGTCGTGAGAACCCCAATGTGGTAAAAGTTTATAACGAATTCAATAAAAAGGGTTTTGATGTGTTTGGCGTATCTCTCGACCAGACCAAGGAAGACTGGGTTAAAGCTATTGCAGATGACAAACTAACATGGACACACGTCTCCGACCTCAAATACTGGGACAATGCTGCTGCAAAACTTTATGCCGTAAACTCAATACCTGCAAACTTCTTACTTGATGAGACCGGTACCATTATCGCCAGGAACCTCAGGGAAGATGCACTTTATAATAAGGTTAAAGAAGTCCTCGGCAAATAATCTTCGCAAAGGATTTTCAAAATACAAAAAGGCTGGTTAAAATGACCAGCCTTTTTATTTGTATATCATTGATAAGTGCCTGATCAGCTCTCTTTATTCAGCTCTTCGAGAATAAAGCCAGTGCCCCTTACGGTTCTTATATCCAGATTTTTATCTTCAGAAATATACTTTCTGAGCCTGCTTATAAATACGTCCATGCTCCTTCCGAGGAAATAATCATCCTCACCCCATATCTCGGTTAGAATATCTTCCCTGGCAAGCACTTTATTCTTATTGATAATGAAATACCTCAGGAGCTGGGCTTCCTTGAGAGTCAGTTTCTCCTTGACAGTGCCGCACAATAGTTCCAGTGAGTTTATTTTCAGAACTGTGTCGGAGATCTTGTATTCATCATTGGAGGAAGAGTAGGTCCGTTTGAGAATATTATTAATGCGGAGGATAAGTACTTCCGGGTCGAATGGTTTGGTGATATAATCATCAGCTCCAATTTTCAGTCCTCTGACAATATCTTCCTTAAGACTTTTGGCTGTCAGGTAGATTAGCGGAACCCCTGGCTGAAGCTCCTTAATCTTTTCACCAAGTGTAAATCCATCCATCTCAGGCATCATTACATCCAGGACACAGATATCGGGTTTCTCCTGCTGGAAGAGATCCCATGCCTCCCTGCCATCCCTGGCAAGAGTAACATCAAATCCGTTGATAGAGACATATTGAGACAGGATATTCCCGAAATCCCTGTCATCTTCCGCCAGTAATACTTTCATACTTAAATCAGTTTTTCAATAAGGAATTGTTACCGTAAATATACTACCTTTTCCCGGTTTGCTGCTAAGAGTGACATCACCACCATGTGCTGTCGCGATTTTTTTGACATAATACAATCCGAGGCCCAGCCCCTTGTACTTATGTATATTTCCCGATGAAGCCCGGTAGAATTTATCAAAGACATGTTTCTGGTCCACCTTGCTGATCCCAATCCCATTATCAGAGATGCTGATATGGATGTTCTTATCTTCGACAAAACCTTCAACATTGATCTCAGGCTCCTTATCGCAATATTTAACAGCATTAGAAAGCAGGTTGTTTACCATGGTGGTAAAATACACAATGTCGACATCTGCTTTAACACCGCTGAAATTATATTTCTGATTAAGAATCGCAGAGTTGCCATATCCCGATTTGAAGCTCTCAACTATGTCATTCATAAATTCACCGATATCCACTGTTTTCTTATCGAGCTGGAACTCGGTCCTTTCCCACATGCTTATTTCCAGGATCATATTGATAAGCTGGTTGAGATGAACGCTCTGTTTCCCGATAAGCTTTGCCGTTTCAAGGATTTTGGCATCATCCTTCCTTATCTTCTCCATTTCAAGAGTCTTGCCGGCAACAGTTATTGTGGCGAGCGGAGTCTTAAGCTCATGGGTCATATTATTTATAAAGTCGGTTTTCAGATTCGACAACCTCTTTTCTTCCATGAGATTCCTGTAGGTAACAATGAAAATTATCACCACTACCAGGATGCTTAGAAGACTAATCAGCAGGGAAGCTCCTATTTCCTTAAGTATCTGCTTCTGTTTATCTGAAAAGTCGATATAGTAAGTGAAATTAAGGTAGAAATAATTGCTTCCCAGTCTTTGTGAGAGTACTGAGATACTGGCTTTATTCTCATCGCCTTGCAGTGGTATATTCATTGGACCTCCCGGCCTTCCGAAATCAGCAGTTCCCCCTGACCCGGATCTGCCGGATCCGTTGGGCCTTACTCTCGGGCCACGGTAAGAATCACTTCTATATGCAGTTATTGAAGATGTATCCGAAGTATTGATTTCAATATCAGCTATCTCGATCCTGTAATTGAAGTTCTTTTCGAAACCCTGCTTGTCGAGATATTCTGACAGGTATGGCGTAAAATCCTGTTCCTTATTAATAACAGCTAGGAAATATTCATATATCTCTTTCTTCTTTTCGGCCAGTGCTTTTTCGTCTTTTATTAAAAGGAGCTCCCTGGCAACCTTCTCAGAATACAGATTCAGGAGAAACCGTACGGTATCGTGAATTGTATTTGATTCCCGGAGTGCGCCGATAGCTTCCTGGGGCAGAGACCTGTACCTGATCGTAAGCATCTCATTCTGTTGTTTCCAGAGGCTTCTCAATATTATACCCTGGGCGGCTATAATGAATACTATTGCGAGTATTCCCAGGGTGAGCACAGTATTTCTTTTCCTCATAATCTGATAGTTTGCTGGTCAAAAGTATTCATTTTCACTAGAAAGTGTTACGGGCCGGTCTAACATTAACCTTGCATTAACCCTTCATTAACAGAACTATGACTGAAGAGGCATTATCTTTGAATCAACAAGTAATAAAACAAGGCAGCCATGAAAAAGAGCAGTTTAATATTAGTAATTATTTTCCTTTTCACCATGGGTTTTAACCAGGTAAGTGTAGCCCAGGAAAAGAATAAGGAAAAGGATAAAGAGCTTCAGGAGGCTATCGATGCCCAGAAGAAGGCAATGGTAGAACAAAAGAAAGCTCAGGAAGAAGCGCAAAAGGAGGCCCGCAAAGACATTGAAGAGTCTCGGGATGAATTGGAAAGAGTCATGGAGGATATAAAGGTCACCGGATATAAAGACCAGGACAAGATTATGAGGGTTTACAGGGACATGAACAATAACCGGCCCTGGACATCAGGTGAATCTTATGTCTTCACTCCAGGGATTGAATTCTATGGATCTCATTTTGGGGGTGATACCGAACGTACCACCTGGGAGTTCTCAAAGTATGTAAAAGAGACTTCATTCTCAAGGGATTATACCTTCGATGTCGAACCTACTGTAAATACAGTTGTGATGGCAGTCAACGGAGACTGCAAATCGGGTGAGATAAGGATAAAAATTGTGATGCCAAACGGCAAGACTTATTCCGACATTGTTATTGACGAATTCGGTAACCTTAACTGGAGAAAGTCATTCACAATTTCCGAGACAGAGAATAAGGACAAAACTGGTGCCTGGAAATTTGAAATCAACTCATCCAAAGCTTCAGGCTACTTCAAAATATCTCTTCAGACCTATTAGTTTTTTGTCAGCGTCTTCGGACGGATTAATTTTCATTCCTTGAAATGAGGCTGGACCAGGGGGATCAGCCTCATTTTATTTATTCTGCCACTATCGATGTTCTTCCCCCTTTGACACTTTCCACCCTGATAGTATACCTGTTGTCTCCTTTAACTATCCATTTAAGGTCAACGCTCTGATAACCCGGAAGATTAGCTATCTCCATACGTTCAGGGTTCTTTTTCTGCTCCCGCGAAACATTCATATCCTTATCTATTACAACCATCCCGGCGATAACACTTCCTCCTTCAAGGATGACATAATCGGGAGGATCGATTTTGTATCGCAGGTTTGTCGAAGAGTGTGTGGGCAGCATCCTGGTGTTCTTAATGGTGGCAGTAATTTCCTTAAGGCCGCCATCAAGTTTCCTGACTTTTACATCTGAGATCTCCAGCTTAGGAGACTGATATGAATTATAAATACAGAATGCGGCATTCCTGTGGGCATCTGTTTCGAGAAGGAAACCGGGATGTATCCTTCCCAGCATTTTGCTAAAACCTCCAATCTCAACCTCTCCATAAACAGGGTGATTTACCTTTTGCCAGGGTATGAAGCCATCCTCGAACAGCAGGAGCCTGTCAAATTCATACTGATCTGTCTGAGTAGAGTCATAAAACATAAGATAAGGATTCCAGAGTTCATTAGAATAAACAAAACATCCCATAGCTCCATACCACCAGTCAAGCTCCCCGCCGTAAACTGTATACATGTCTTTCCAGATAGTAAGCAGTTTATAACCGGGTATAATCTTTTCTCCTGTCCTGCCAATTTCGTTTATTACAGCATCATCATTCCTGCTGTACACTTCAGCGCCTCCCCCCTGTATAGATGGTCCCCTTAGGATCATCCCGCCAGAGTTATGAAATGATTGTGCTCCGGTAATGTTCCTGTGTTTGACAACAAAGTCTTTAATTGCCTGGTTCTCAGGCTGTGAGAAGGGATATTTATGGGCACCGCTCTGGACATAATTTGGTTCCCAGTTAAATCCCCAGTCACGGTTGCCGTCATAGCCGCCGATACCATCTTCGTTTACCAGCCCGTCGCCATCATTATCTATTCCTTCAACTCCAAGCATTTCATATTCACCTTTCTGCCCTGGTTTAACACGAATCATTTTTCGCGGATCTTCAGGATCCACAATAAGATTACCTTCAGGATTCTTCCTTCTCATCTGGCTGATATTCTTGTCTTTATTCATATCATCAGCCCCGTCTTCATCAAAGAGTCCGTCACGGTCATTATCCATTGGCATCAGACCCGACCTTGGAGGATTTCCATCGCTGGCAAAATAATCACGGGCATCAGGGTTGATAGTTGGTGCAATGTAGAAGGTCTTATCCTTCAGGAGCTGATTGATGAATTTATTTTCGTTATACATTTCACATAGGTACCATGCAGTATACATTGCCATCTCTGTACCCTGTATCTCAATAGAATGGATATTGCCGTCGATCCAGAACCCGGGTTTGAAATCGGGGTTTCCGGCATTTTTATCTGAGATCGTAAGTACCCACATTTCCCTTCCCTGGAATGATTTTCCCATCGATTCAAGCTTAACCAGATCAGGGTAAGCCAGGGCAAGCTTTTTTAAAATATCGGTAATTCCGGCATAGGTATAGTACTTGTTCCACGAGACTTCCACTTTAGGAGACGCTGGCGTTCCTGCCGCTTTAATAAAAAAATCTTCAGTCTGTGCTTTCAGCGAAATGGCTGATAATAATAATACCGCAGAAAATATGGTGGTTAAAAAAGTATTTTTCATGATGTCAGATAAAAAATGGTTTATTTAAGTTCAATGACTGTTTTGACAAAACCTGTATTTACAGCCCCGGCACTTATTTTAACAGTTCCTTTTCCCATGATAAGCCAGCTGTATTCAGCATTCCCGTTTCCTAAAAGCCTTGGTAAGCGCTGGACTTTTTGTCCGCTGAGGATCGACTGCCCCTTTACGGTCTCGACACTCAACCTCATAAGTCTTGTAAAGACATTGCCCTGTCCTGCTTCTGTACAGGTGGCAAACAAACCCTGGTTGTGGATTTTTAAACTTATCCGGAAGATCTTATCACCTTTATTTTCAGTCTCGATATCTGTAAACTCCAGATCAGGGTGCATTGCTGCTATTTCTTTAATAAACGTGTAGTTACTGAGGATAAGCTCTTCAATTTTATCTTCAGGAGGATTGGTCATTACAAAAGGCCTGATACCCCCTACTTCTGTTTTCTTCCCCGGGAAGTCAGGATGTTCAATTTCGGTCCAGGGGACAAATACATTTTCCAGTTTATTATCTTCAGCATATTTAAGAAAAGCAGCCTCGGCGTTTTTATCTCTTTCAACTGGAAACCACCATGCAGGAGTTGAGAAACTATACCTTCCATAGTGGTAATATGACCAATCTGCAAAGTTACCGGGTGCGGTTTTCACAGGAGGTGCACCTTTCACCCCGGTAATTTCCCTGTATTTTTCGGATACGAACTTTATTACGCTTTCATCTGATTTCTGAACGGTGGTTATTTTTCTTTCACCCATCCTGAACATCTGTCCACTTCCCTGTGGCTGATCCTGTCCAGGTGTTGATGGCTGTGACTGGCCTGAGGAACCTCTGCCTCCGGATCCGGCAACACTATTCATATTGTCCTGCGGACCAAAGGCGAAAGTGACATAAATATTAAAATGATCGAACAGGAAATCCATGACAGCTTTTGTCTCAGGTTCAGATACAGGATGAAGGCCTGCATTTGATCCGAATTCCTCATAATTATATGTAAGGTTCCTGTTGAAATTCACACCACCAGGGCCATCTTCGTTGAATTTGCCATCCTTGTCATTATCTATACCCTCAGAGTAGACTGAATATGACCCATGTTCTCCTTTTGCAATATCAGCCATGACCATAATTCTTTTATCTTCAGAGCTCTCTGTAAAGGTTCCTGATGAATCAGAAACACGGATCAGGGTTATTAATCCATCCTTGTTGAGGTCTTCAAATGGATCCTCATCGGTAACAAAATCCCTGTCCTCATCAACAGGCCGGGTATTCACGTTTCTTTCATACCGGATTGCCTGGAAATACTGATCTGTCGCATCAGGATTGACGTCGGGGAATACATAGAATGTCACCTTATCGAGGAGGGATTTTATTTCCGGTGCAGACGATTCATTCAGGAGGGACCTCGCAAATCCTAAGGCCAGCTCCCTGCCAAGGATATAGGAACCCTCGGGGTTCCCTATAACAGCTATCCCTGGTTTATTATCTTTTTCGCCGTTACCAATGATGATGACCATCACATCTTTTCCTCCTGCAGTTTTTGCCAGGGATTTTGCGGAGCAAATCGCAGGATATTCCCTTGTCATTGATTCAATCTTCTGTATTCCCGTTTTGTAGTTGGTGTATTGTCCCTGCGCTGTTACAATCAACGGAATCAGGTGTCCGATTATGGACGTAATAATAAATTTGTTAAATAGTTTCATAATTATTTGATTATCTGTCTGGTCTTACATGTCTCTTACAAGGTTTTCTCCAAAGAGTATTGTCAAATGCAGGATCCCAGGCAGGATTCATGAAAAACTCGGAAGTCCGGCTGTTGAAATAGCCAAGAACATGTTTTGGAGATATTTTATACACTAATTCATCATTTTCGCTGAACCAGGGATCAAGAATAGTCATAACCTCTTCAATACCGGTATCGCATGTATTTGAAATATCGGAATACCTTTCATAAACAGATCTCGGGAAGGCTAAGATAATAGTGAAGAGGCCATAATCCTTCCTCTGGAAAAGAAAATAGGTTACCTCGATTGGTTCATTGGGATTTACCCGGTCTGTTGAGTGGGGGAGCTGGTCCTCAAAAATAAATCCTTCTTTCATAATCTTCTCAACCACGCTGAACTCTCTAGTATTATGAAGGAAAAAATAACAATCTTTGAAATCTTTCAGGATAGATGCAAGTATCTCTCCTTTATTCTTCATCTGTGCGAAGTTCCTTAATGTATATCAAAAATAACGGATATTATTTTATTTCCAACATATAAAACCTTTTGTAGCCATATATGTTAAATTTGTAGCCTCCGGCAGATAATATTACTGATGAAGAAGCTGATTATAGTATTGCTGGTCCCGATAATCTTTTCCTGCCACAGGAATGCACCTGCAGATGGCGCGAGAATAATTACCGTTAGCATTGCTCCTTATGGATACTTCATAAAGGAAATTGCAGGGAACGACTTTGATGTTAATGTAATGGTGCCGGCAGGAGCCAATCCACATATCTATGAGCCCTTTCCTGAACAGATAACGAGGCTGCGGAAATCAGTAGCCTATATCAGCAATGGTTACCTTGGTTTTGAGCGGACGTGGCTCGACCGTTTCTATGAGATTAACAAGCTCATGATCAGAAAATCACTCGCTGATGGTATAGACCCAATAGCTTCTGAACATGAACATGAGGGGGAGCATGCCGAAGGAGCTGATCCGCATTACTGGGTTTCTCCTAAATGCGCTGCAATAATGGCAATGTCAGTCAGAGATCTGCTTTGTAAGTTAAATCCCTCACAAACAAACAGATACACTGCAAATTATGATATCCTGAGGGAAAAAATCGAAGGTCTTGACAAAAAAGCGGAAATGCTTTTCTCAGGATCTCAGGGCACTTCATTCATGATCTATCATCCTAACCTGGCATATCTTGCAAGGGATTATAATCTGGTGGAAGTGCCTGTGGAATTTGAAGGGAAGGAGCCACCGCCTTCACGCCTGAAGTACCTGATCGATCTTGCCAGGACAGAAAAGATAAATACCATATTCGTGCAAAGGGAATATGACAGTAAGAATGCAAAAGCGATTGCCCGTGAGATTGGTGCAGAGGTTATCGTTATAGACCCGCTTTCTGAAAACTGGCTTGAAGCCACAACAGAAATAATTGAAAACCTTAGCAATTGTTTAAATAAAAGCCACAACTGAGTGTAAATATGGCCAGACTCCTGGAAATACAATCATTATCAGCTTCATACGACAATAATATTGTCCTGGAGGATATAAACTTTGCTGTAAATGAAAATGACTTTATCGGGGTCATCGGCCCTAATGGCGGAGGAAAAACAACTCTGCTGAAAGTAATTCTTGGTCTCCTGAAACCTGTTAAAGGCAGGATTGAGTTCAATGGGTCACTGTCAACCAGCAACGGTATCGGGTACCTTCCCCAGATATCTACAGGTGATGCCAATTACCCGGTGACGGTGACTGATGTGATTCTTTCCGGAATGATGATAAGGAAAAGGATCTTATCAAGGATGTCATCAGCCGACAAGAGAAGGGCTGCAGAAATCGTTGAAGAGCTTGGTCTTTCAGGAATGAATAAATCATCTCTCTCCGAGTTATCAGGAGGGCAGTTGCAGCGCGTATTTCTTGGAAGGGCAATAATTGGAGATCCGAAGCTGCTTCTCCTTGATGAGCCAGGCAACTTTGTAGATTCCTCCTTTGAAAAAGACTTTTACGAGAAGCTGAAAGAGCTGAACAACAGGATGGCAATCCTGATGGTCTCACATGATATAGGCATGATCTCATCGCATGTCAAATCCTATGCCTGTGTCAACAGGAGTCTTCATTACCATTCTTCATCCGAGATTACAAATGAGCAACTTCTTGCCTACGGATGTCCGATTCAGCTTATAACACATGGAGAGGTTCCGCATACGGTTTTAAAAACGCACCATTAATGGATGGAAGCATTTTTCAATATGATTTTATTGTAAAAGGTCTGCTGGGGGCTGTTTTTGCCAGCATAACAGCCGGACTTGCAGGTACATACATTGTTTCCAAACGTATGGTTTTCCTCAGTGGCGGCATTACACACGCCTCATTCGGAGGTATTGGTATAGGCTATTATGCAGGCTTTAACCCTGTGCTGGGTGCAGCAGTTTTTGGAATTATGGCTGCCCTCGGTGTCGAATACCTCTCGGTGCGTCAGAAAATAAGGGAAGACTCGGCAATTGGTATCCTTTGGGCATTTGGAATGGCGATCGGAATAATATTTATCTTCCTTACCCCCGGCTATTCACCCAACCTGATGAGCTACCTTTTCGGCAGCATCCTTACAGTGACCAATGCAGATATCATTGCCCTTGGAATAATGTCGCTGGTGCTCATTTTATATTTTGGCATCTTCTACAGGACGATTCTATATATTTCATTCGATGAATCATTTGCCCGCACATATTCATCTTTCGTGAATATCTTCAAATATGTCACGACCTCACTTGTGGCACTTACTATTGTGCTCAACATAAGGATGGCCGGAGTGGTTCTGGTACTATCGCTCCTTACAATACCACCAAATATTGCAATGATCTTTACGCGGGTATATTCAAGGATAATTATCTGGTCGATCCTTGCTGGTTTCTTAGGAACAACAACAGGATATGCAATATCATATTTTGCCGGGATACCGGTTGGTGCCACTATTATTTTTACTCTTGTAATATTATGGGTGCTTGTGAAATCTGTTTACCAGGTCATTAAGTATATGAAGACAGCGGTCAGCAGGGACTAAAAATTAAACTTTAAATATTTAAACATATGGATTTTGACATAATTATAATCGGAAGCGGTCCTGGTGGATATGTCGCAGCAATCAGGGCATCGCAGCTTAAGATGAAGGTAGCAGTAATCGAGAAAGCTGAGACAGGTGGTATCTGCCTTAACTGGGGATGCATACCGACAAAATCACTGTTAAAAAGTTCACAGGTCTTTGAATACCTGAATCATGCATCAGATTATGGTGTTACTGTTTCAGGCGAAGTCAAAGCCGATTTCAGGGCTATGGTCTCTAGAAGCAGAAGTGTGGCAGAGGGAATGAGCAAAGGAATACAGTTCCTTTTCAAGAAAAATAATATTACCCAAATAAAGGGTTTTGGACGTCTTTCAGGAAATAGTTCTGTGGAGGTTGAAGACCCGGATGGTGGGAAGAAAGTCTATACGGCAAAACATGTGATCGTTGCAACCGGGGCCCGGTCGAAAGAGCTTCCTGGTCTTAAACAGGACGGGAAGAAGATCATCGGCTACAGGGAGGCAATGACACTTCCGGAACAGCCACAATCTATGGTTGTGGTCGGCTCAGGGGCTATCGGTAGCGAATTCGCCAATTTCTACCAGACAATAGGCACACAGGTCACTCTTGTGGAATTTATGCCCAGAATTGTTCCCAATGAAGACGAGGAAGTTTCGAAACAGTTAGAGAGATCGTTCAAGAAGATAAAAATGAAAATTCTGACAGATTCATCTGTTGAATCAGCAGATACTTCCGGAGAGAAGTGCAAAGTGTCGGTGAAGTCCCCGAAAGGTATTGAACTAGTCGAAGCTGATATAGTTCTTTCAGCAGTAGGAGTGACAACGAACCTTGAAGGTATCGGACTGGAAAAAGCTGGCGTGAAGACCGAAAAAGGAAAAATAGAGGTTGATGACTATTACCGGACCTCCGTACCTGGGATATATGCAATAGGCGATATCGTTCATGGTCCGGCCCTGGCACATGTGGCCTCGGCAGAGGGAATAATTTGTGTTGAGAAGATCGCAGGCCTTGATCCGGATCCACTGGATTATAAAAACATACCGGCATGCACATATACCAGTCCCGAAATTGCTTCAGTAGGCTATACGGAGGCAGCTGCAAAAGCAGCAGGCTTCACCGTGAAGGTGGGCAAGTTTCCTTTCACAGCTTCCGGCAAAGCCAGTGCTTCAGGGTCAAAAGATGGATTTATTAAGCTCATTTTTGATGAGGCCTACGGAGAACTTCTCGGTGCACACATGATAGGTGCCAATGTTACTGAAATGATCTCTGAGATAGTAGTGGCCAGGAAGCTGGAAACTACTGCTCATGAGATTATCAAATCAGTCCATCCACATCCCACAATGTCGGAAGCGATTATGGAAGCAGCGGCGGCAGCCTATGGAGAAGTAATACATCTTTAGCCTTTTTGCGAGTTCCTGATATCATTCCCTGGCTCAAACTATTTGATATACAATATTATAGAATGAAAGGTTGCTTTTATAAGCAACCTTTTGCTTCTTTTTTTCATCAATCCTGAAAAGGGCAGTTACTTTTTAAGACAATTTTTCATTAACTTTATACTCTTTACGGGAAATCAGCCTTGTCGGAGATAAAGGAAATAATAAACGGGTGTCTTAAAGGTAACAGACGCGACCAGGAACTTCTGTACAGGAGGCATGCTGCAAAACTATATGCTGTAAGCCTTCAGTATTCTGGTAACGACGAGGAAGCAAGGGATATTCTGCAGGAAGGATTTATCAAGATCTTTGAAAACCTTGTTAATTATAAACATGAGGGTTCTTTTGAGGGGTGGGTGCGGCGAATTATTGTAAATACTGCCCTGGAAAAGTACCGGAGTAAACATCAGCTTCACAGGGTGGACGATATTGACCAGATACCTGAACCTGATGCAGAACCTGATAATGAAGATTATGCAGGGCTCCAGGCAATAGACCTGATGGGTATCATCAGGGAACTGCCTCCGAAATACAGAATGGTGTTTAATCTTTTCGCTATTGAAGGTTATTCACATAAGGAGATAAGCAATATGCTCAATATCTCCGAAGGAACATCAAAATCGAACCTTTCACGTGCAAGGGTTATTCTGCAACGAAGGGTAGGTTCATTTTCAGGATCAGTGAAGAAGGTAATAAATGGATGACAAAGAGGCAAATATTGACCTGGTATTCAGAAACGGACTGAAGAACTATGAAGTTCTTCCTCCTCCTGAAATCTGGGATAAGATAACACCTGCTATTCAGGCGCAACAACGACCATATATCTTTCTGAGAGTGGCCGCCATGGTTGCTGTACTTGCCACATTGAGCATACTTACATATACCTGGAATGACCAGGCAGCCGGCAATCTTTCAAACTCATCAGAAATCCAGGAAATCGTCACAGGTACGCCTGAAACAGAGGTTAATGAGGCACCTTTGATTGCAGATGCCGGTAGCGTAAAACGGATTGAAAAATCAAAACCAGTATTTACTCCGGTCATCGAGGAGGTGATATCTCAACCCGTTGCTGATGATACTGAAACAAGCCTGGATAACCCGGCCAGGATAATGGCTATGTCAGATATTGAAAAGCCTGCTGAAAATTCACAGCTCCTGGTCAGGGAGAACTTCAGCAGCAGGAGTCTGACTCCTGAAGAATACGCTGATCTGCGCAAATCAGTAATATCAAGCCCCGGCTCCAAAAACAAGTGGACAATTGCCGCCCTGGTTTCACCGACATATATTTCAAGCTTTAATTCACCTGCTGATGAGTCAGCCAGCCAGCTTGGCAGCTATGAACAGTCTGTTGTATCTTATGCAGGAGGAATAGCACTATCATATAAGGTTAACAAAAGATTCAGCGTTCAGTCAGGTTTGTATTATACTTCTTATGGCACAGAGCTGAGCGGAATAACATCATTCGGAGGATTTAAAAACTACGATCAGTTCAAGGGAAACAGCAACTTCGAGATCCATACGACTAATGGTACCGTTTCTACAAACAATTCCGATGTATACCTGATTGATAATCTTTCAGACAGCAGGATGGCATCATATTTCGACAAGACATCATTCGACCCGGCCAAAGCAAGCCTTAATTATCTTAACAGTTCACTCAGGCAGGATTTCGGATACCTTGAACTTCCGGTAATTATCAGATACAAGATCGTTGACAGGGCATTTGATTTCAATGTTATCGGAGGGGTATCGTCAAACGTTCTCGTTAACAATTCCGTGTATACATCCGTTAACGGTGGAAAATATGAAGTAGGGAAAACCGAAGGCCTGAATTCGGTGATCTTCAGCAGTTCACTGGGAATGGGAATGGAATATAACCTTACCGGTAACCTGTCAATTAACCTCGAACCAACTTTCAGATATTACCTGAATCCTTTCACTAATGTCTCCGGTATAAATAACGTACATCCCTATTCCTTCGGCATCTACTCTGGCCTTTCCTTCAAATTCTGATTCAGATTCACAGCCATATCTTTCATGTATCGCATTTTATGCTTTTGGCAATGCTCTGATTCTTTTTCAGGCATAAAAATGTTACCTTTGCAGTTTATTTTAAAATGACCTTCCTGCAATGGTAATTTCAAAATGTAAGACTATTGTTTCAGCCATAATTATGGCAGCTTTATTATTCACTGTTTATGCTGTCTCCGGAGGCTTCAGCATACCTGGCAACATGCCTTCTCATTCCATTCTCCCCGACAGCACTTACTCGAACAGGACATATAAACTACCTGACACAGTCACCTTTGCAGGTGAGATAATGCCTCTAGACAATTTTGATACCAGGGAAAGTCTTGAACGCGAAATTCTTACGAGTGCCTACAGGCATTCATCAACCATCCTGATCATAAAAAGGGCGAACCGTTACCTCCCTGTCATAGAGAAAATCCTGAAAGAGAATAATATACCTGATGATTTCAAGTACCTTGCAGCCGCTGAAAGTGAGTACAGTAATGTGATCTCACCGGCAGGTGCAACCGGATTCTGGCAGATAATGCAGGAAACAGGCAGGGAACAGGGAATGGAAATCAACACTGTCGTTGATGAAAGATATGACCTGGAAAAATCAACCCGTTTTGCATGCGAATATTTCAGAAAATCATATGAGAAATTCGGAAACTGGACACTGGCAGCCGCATCCTACAATGGTGGACGCGCCGCAATAGATGAACAGATCCAGGTTCAGAAACAGAACAATTATTATGACCTTCTCCTGGCTGAAGAGACTGCCAGATACATTTTCAGAGCTGTAGCGTACAAGCTGATTATTACTGATCCTGAAAGATACGGCTTCATGATTCTGGAAAATGAACTTTACCCGCCTCTCAGGTTTTTTGAGGTTAAGATCGATACAGCCATTACTGATTTTTCGAGATTTGCAGAACAATACGGGACAAATTACAAGCTCCTGAAATTTCTGAATCCATGGTTAAGAAAACCATATCTCACCCCAAAAACAGGGAAAGTATATACCATTAAAATTCCTGCTGAGGGTATGAGGAGCACAGAACCATCGGAGGTGCTTAACTGACCCTGTACATCCTGTTTCCAGAATGAGCGAAGAGATAAATGTGCTTGGTGCACGCGTACATAATCTGCAGAATATCGATGTTACTATTCCAAGGAATAAGCTTGTTGTTATAACCGGACTGAGCGGCAGCGGTAAGTCTTCCCTGGCATTTGATACTATTTATGCTGAAGGTCAGCGCCGGTATATGGAGACCCTCTCGGCATATGCGCGACAATTCCTGGGGGGGATGGAACGTCCTGATGTGGATAAAATTACCGGGCTTAGTCCTGTGATTTCAATTGAGCAGAAAACCACCAATAAAAATCCTCGTTCAACAGTCGGCACCATTACCGAGATATATGATTTTCTGAGGCTTCTTTATGCCAGGGCTGCAGAGGCTTACTCTTATGCTTCGGGTGAAAAGATGGTCAGGTATACTGATGACCAGATATTGGAACTGGTTAAAAGCCGTTTCACCGAAAAGAAAGTCTATTTCCTGGCACCTCTCATCAAAGGCCGTAAGGGCCATTATAAAGAACTTTTTGAACAGCTGAGGAGGAAAGGTTTTCTGCATGTCCGTATCAACGGGGAGATAAAGGAACTGGTACCCGGAATGAAGCTCGACAGGTACAAGACTCATTATATTGAGCTTGTTATAGATAAGTTCAGGGTGGGAGATATCGCCGATAAACGGCTCAGAGACTCTGTTGAAATGTCTCTTGATCAGGGAGATGGAGTGATGATGGTACTGGAAGTCGACAACAAGGAACCGAGGTACTTCAGCCGTCAGCTAATGTGCCCTGTAACAGGATTATCCTATAATGAACCGGCACCCCACTCTTTCTCTTTCAACTCACCTCAAGGCGCATGTCCTCATTGCAACGGACTTGGAGAAATATCAAGCATCGACGAAAAGAAACTTATACCCGACAGGGAGAGCAGTATCAGAAAAGGAGGTATTGAACCTCTTGGTAAATACAGGAATATCTGGATATTCTGGCAGATAGAAGCAATTGCTGAAAAAAACGGATTCACACTTGACACACCAATAAAGGACATTCCTGAAGAAGCACTGAACAAAGTACTTTACGGATCCGATGAGGTCCTTAAATTGTCAAATACCCCGCTGGGGATGTCCTCAAATTATTTTCTGACCTTTGAAGGAGTGGTCAACTTCGTCGGCAACCTCGAGGCAATAAATGGAAAAAAGAACGGGACAAAGCTTAAAGACCAGTATGTTCAGTATGATGTATGCCCGGAGTGCAATGGCACCCGGCTTAAAAAGGAATCGCTATGGTTCAGAATAGCAGATAAGAACATCGGTGAACTTTCCGCAATGGATATCAGGGAACTGTCAGCATTCCTTTCCAATGTTGAAGACAAGATGACCAGCAAGCAAAAACAGATCGCCGCAGAGATACTTAAAGAAATCAGGGCGCGGTTGGGTTTTCTGCTTGATGTGGGACTTGATTATCTGTCACTTAATCGTGGTGCAAGAACTCTCTCCGGTGGTGAAAGCCAGAGGATAAGGCTGGCAACACAGATCGGCTCAAAGCTGGTAAACGTGCTTTATATACTTGATGAACCCAGCATAGGGCTTCATCAAAGGGATAACAGGCAACTCATAAAAGCACTGAAGCAACTCAGGGATTCCGGGAATTCAGTGATTGTTGTTGAGCATGACAAGGAAATGATCCTTTCAGCAGATCATATTATAGATATGGGTCCCGGTGCAGGTTTGCATGGAGGACTCATTGTTGCTGAAGGACGCCCCGAGGAAATAAGTAAAGCAGATACAATAACAGCGGGGTATCTTAACAAAAAAAGAAAATTCAATATTCCTGCCGTACGAAGAGAAGGAAACGGCAAATCCCTTGTCCTGACTGGTGCTTCGGGTCATAACCTCAGGAATGTCGATCTCTTATTGCCACTAGGGACATTCATTTGTGTCACTGGGGTCTCAGGAAGTGGAAAATCATCACTTATAAACCAGACACTTCATCCTGCACTGGCACGCAAATTTCACCATTCAGGAAAAACGCCGCTCCCCTACAGGAATATTCACGGGCTTGAGCACCTCGATAAGGTAATTGAAGTTAGCCAGTCGCCGATAGGCAAAACACCAAGGTCGAATCCTGCAACATATACAGGCGTGTTCACTGACATCAGGAAACTCTTTGAGCAGACTACCGAAGCAAAGATACGCGGCTTTGGAGCGGGAAGGTTTTCTTTTAACGTGAAAGGAGGAAGATGCGAAGGATGTGAAGGTGCAGGTGTTAAGACCATTGAAATGAATTTCCTTCCTGATGTATATGTTCACTGCCAGGAATGTAACGGTAAGAGATATAACAGGGAGACCCTGGAAGTAAAATACAAGGGAAAGAATATCAGCGATGTGCTCGAAATGACCATTGACAACGCTGTTGCCTTTTTTGCAAATGTTCCTTCAATTTATCATAAGATCAAGACACTGCAGGATGTCGGCCTTGGATATATCAAACTCGGCCAGCAATCCACAACACTTTCGGGTGGTGAGGCCCAGCGCATTAAGCTTGCAACTGAGCTTGCCAGGCGCGATACCGGAAAAACATTATATATCCTCGATGAGCCAACAACCGGTTTGCACTTCGAAGATGTGAGGGTATTACTGGAGGTCCTTGATAAACTTGTTGAAAGAGGAAATACTGTTATCGTTATCGAACATAATATGGATGTTATTAAGATGGCCGATTATATAGTTGATCTTGGCAAGGAGGGTGGAAGACAGGGGGGCAATATCCTTTTTAGCGGGGTTCCTGAAAAACTGATCAGCTGCACTGACAGTTACACAGGATTATTCCTGAAAACAGAACTTAAGCAATAAGAATTTTTTATATTTGGATTCCTAAAACAAAAACCGCATGGGAAAACTCAATAAACCCTCGCAGACAGAGCTTACCAAGGATGCTTTTGAAGAAAAGACCTGGCATGAGATACATACCACAGACTCCTGGAGAGTATTCAAGATCATATCAGAACTTGTGGAAGGATTTGAAAAGCTTTCCCGTATCGGGCCTTGTGTTTCTATTTTTGGTTCAGCAAGGACACATTATAATGACAAATATTATCGTCTGGCAGAGGAAATAGCATTTGAACTGACACAGAATGGATATGGTGTTATTACCGGGGGAGGCCCCGGCATCATGGAGGCAGCTAATAAAGGTGCAAAAAGAGGAAATGGTAAATCAGTAGGTATTAACATTGACCTTCCTTTTGAGCAGAAACCTAATCCATACATCGACGCAGATAAGCTCATAACCTTCGATCATTTTTTTGTCAGGAAAGTGATGTTTATGAAATATGCCCAGGGATTTATTGTGCTTCCCGGTGGCTTTGGGACATTCGATGAACTCTTTGAAGCAATCACCCTTATTCAGACAAAAAAGATAGGTAAGTTCCCGATAATCCTTGTCGGAGTTAAATACTGGAAAGGTCTTTTTGACTGGATCAGGGATGAAATGCTTGAGGAGGAACATAATATCTCTCCTGAGGATCTTAATCTTTTTACAATAGTTGATACTTCAAAAGAAGCTGTCGATGAAATTGTGAAGTTCTACTCGCGTTATCTGCTCAGCCCGAACTTCTGATGAAGTGGTGATCAGGTTTTAAAAGAGCTCCTGATCATTTTTTTCTGAAGCGGTCCATTTCCCTCTCCTGGTCTTTTCTTTTTAAGGTCTCCCTCTTGTCATACTCTTTCTTGCCTTTTGATACAGCTATCTCCGCCTTGGCAAGCCCGCGTTCATTAATAAATACCTTTATCGCGATAATCGTATAGCCGGTCTCCTTGACTTTTCTTTCAATCTTTCTCAGTTCCCTTTTTGTAAGAAGAAGCTTTCTCTCCCGGATTGGATCATGATTATTCAGGTTTCCCCAGTAGTACTCTGAAATGTGCATCCCTTTAATAAAAAGCTCACCATCGCGGAACAGGCAGTATGTATCTGTAAGGGCCGCTTTCCCAAGCCTGATCGATTTGATCTCGGTTCCTGTCAGCTTGATCCCGGCAATATATTTCTCGAGGAACTCATAATCGTGAGATGCCTTTTTATTCCTTATAACTATATCGCTTGTTCCTCTTTTCATTACCTGCTGGATAAAACATCCGGATGACCGGCAAAATTAAATATTTTTATGGTAAATTGCTTTTAATCTGTAAAGTGTTGGATTAGTGCAGACAAAACTGACAACCCCTTATGATCTTCTGGTAATCACAGGCCCCACAGCATGCGGCAAGACATCGCTGGCTGTATCTGTTGCTGATACTATCGGAGGAGAAATAATAAGCGCCGACTCCCGCCAGGTGTACAGGGGTATGGACATCGGCACCGGGAAAGATTATTCTGAATATGAAATAGGTGGAAGGACCGTCAGGTACCACCTGATGGATATTGCAGAACCGGGAGAGAAATATAACGTCTTTGAGTACCAGCATGATTTTATAAAAGTCTATAACGATCTTAAATCTCATGGCACTTTCCCGGTTGTATGCGGAGGGTCGGGAATGTACATTGACAGTATAGTTTCAGGCTACAGGATGTTTGAAGTTCCACCTGATCCTGATCTTCGCACAGTACTGGAAAAGAAATCAATGGACGAGCTTACGGCTATCCTTAAAACTTATAAGAAGCTGCATAATGTAACTGATATCGACACTAAAAAGCGGGTGATCAGGGCAATTGAAATTGAAGAATTCACAAAAAAGGGAAAGGAAAATCAGCAAGACTTCCCTTCACTCAGATCTTTGCTAATAGGAGTCATGGTTGACAGGGAGATCAGGAGGCAGAAGATCTCAGAAAGACTCAAACAACGGCTTGATAATGGGATGGTTGATGAAGTCAGGAGGCTTCTTGACAGTGGCTTGAGCCACGAGTCACTTATCTATTATGGTCTCGAATACAAGTTTATAACACTATACCTGACAGGCACCTTGAAATACGATGAAATGGTCAGGGATCTGGAAGTGGCAATTCATCAGTTTGCAAAACGCCAGATGACATGGTTCAGGAGTATGGAGCGACGAGGCATTAAAATTCACTGGATAGACGGAGAACTTCCAATGGATGAAAAAGTGAACCACGTTCTCGGGTTGTTATATAAATAAAAATCCCGTAAATAATTGTTCTTTATTTACGGGATGATTATTTAAAAAAAAATTATTTCAGGTAAGTATCCAGCCATTCGAAGAATTCCTTCTGCCAGATAACAGAGTTTTGCGGTTTCAGAACCCAGTGACATTCGTCTTCGAAAAAAAGTAGTTTGCTGGGGACGTTGTGGAGCTGTGCCGCTGTAAATGCTTCAAGACTTTGAGTATATGGGATCCTGAAGTCATTTGCCCCAACAATGATCAGAATAGGGGTATCCCAGTTTCCGACAAGGAGATGAGGTGAATACTGGTAGCTCTTAGGCAGATCCCAGTAAGGTCCTCCGTAATCGAAATCATTGAACCATAATTCTTCCGTCGACCCGTACTCACTTACAAAGTTGAATACTCCGCAGTGGGCAATCAGCGCCTTGAAACGACCGCCATGTATTCCGGCCAGGTAAAAGACAGAATACCCGCCATAGCTGGCACCGACAGCACCGAGCCTGTTTGCATCAACATATGGTTCTTTTGCCATTGCATCTGTAGCATCGAGGTAATCCTGCATATTCTTGCCTCCGTAATCCTGTGATATCTGCTCTTTCCACTCCTGTCCAAACCCTACATCTCCACGCCTGTTCGGAGCAAAAACTATATATCCTTTAGCTGCCATCATCTGCATATTCCACCGGTATGACCAGAATGGCCCGAGTGTGCTTTGAGGACCGCCATTGCAGAAGAGCAATGCCGGGTATTTTTTTGCAGGATCAAAGTCAGGAGGGAACACCACCCACATCTGAAGATCTTTCCCGTCCTTGGTCACGGTATATTTTTCTTCAAACTTACCCATCCTGATTGATTCATATATGGCTTTATTAATTGCTGTAACCTGCTTTACTTCACCAGTTTTAAGGTCGACCGAAGCAACTTCCGGAGCCAGAGCAAAAGACATTATCGATCCAACCATATTGCCTGATTCAAGCTGAATGGATCCCAGTTCATGGTTGCCTTTTGTCACCTGGTCAACACCTTTCCCTGTGATTGATGTCCTGAATACCTGTGATGTGCCCAGGTATGCACTTATAAAGCAAAGATTCTGCTGATCTTCCCATTTAACACTTTCCACATCAAAATCCCAGCCCCTGGTCACCCAGGTACGTTTTCCGCTTTTTATATCATAAACAAACAGCCTGTTGAGATCTGCTTCATACCCGTCCCTTTCCATGCTCTGGTATGCAATCTTTGACCCGTCGGGAGAAAAAACAGGATACTTGTCATACCCCCTGTTCCCATCCGAAATATTAACCTCTTTACCGGAGGATATTTCATAGAGGAAAATATCAGAGTTGGTACTCCTGGCATCTTCCTTGCCTCTCAGCCTTTTAGTGGTATAGGCAATATATTTGCTGTCAGGGCTCCAGGAGATTTCTGTTTCGTCGAAATATGGTGATAGAGGCGATTCGAATTTCTGTCCTTCCATAATATCTTTTTCACCCGATATACTTTTCCCGTTGAAGTCGGCAACGAAGATATGGCTGTATGAATAATCACTCCAATAGTTCCAGTGCCTGTACATAAGATCATCAATGATCCTCACTTTGGCTTTTGGCAGGTTATATTTTTCATTTGCCGTCTGGTCTAGCTTGACGCGACGTGTAAAGTATATCTTATTTCCATTGGGAGAAATGCTGTATGCTTCGAAGCTGGAAAGACCATCGACTTTCTGTACTACAGCCCCTTCAGGGTCCATGACTGCAATACTGCCTTCGCCATCAACAAATACAATTGATTTCCCGCCATCAATCCACTGTGGGGCGCTTCCCCCGTTTTTTGTAAGCTGGACAGGCTCTCCACCTGAGATCTTTATACTAAAAATATTTGTTCTGGCTGCTTCTGTTGCCAGGTCTCTTTCAGTTACCGTATAGAGTACAGTAGATCCGTCAGGGGATAGGGCAATACTGCCGAGCCTTCCGAATTTCCACATGATTTCAGGAGTCATTACGCCCACTGCTTTCTCAGCATCAGTCAGGGCGATGCTGAACTGAGATGAGGTTTCCTGAGGCACCGGTGCCTTTTCTTTACAGGAAACAGCTACCACAATGAATACAATAATTACTGGGAAAAGATATCTTTTCATAGGTAGGTTGGATTAGTTATATTACTGTTTCTTAAGGGCTTCCTGGACTTTTCCTTTCAGTTCTTCATACAGTTCAGGATTATCTTTCAGGATTTGTTTGACTGCATCACGGCCCTGGCCAATCTTGGTATCACCATAGCTGAACCATGAACCGCTTTTTTTGATGATATTAAAATCAGTACCAAAATCAACCACTTCTCCGAGCTGTGAGATTCCTTCTCCATAAAGGATATCAAAATCAGCCTTTTTAAATGGCGGGGCAAGTTTGTTTTTAACTATTTTAACCCTGGTGCGGCTTCCTATTATCTCCTCACCATCCTTTAGCTGGCTGGTTCTCCGGATGTCGAGTCTTACTGATGCATAAAACTTAAGAGCATTTCCTCCGGTTGTTGTTTCAGGATTACCGAACATGACCCCGATCTTTTCCCTGAGCTGGTTAATGAAAACGCATGAAGTATTTGTTTTGCTGATATTCGCAGTCAGTTTCCTAAGAGCCTGTGACATAAGTCTTGCCTGGAGGCCCATTTTGGAATCACCCATTTCACCCTCTATTTCTGCTTTTGGAGTAAGAGCTGCAACAGAGTCGATTACAATAATATCAAGTGCACCAGACCTGATAAGGTTATCGGTGATCTCGAGAGCCTGCTCACCGTTATCAGGTTGTGAAATCAGGAGGTTCTCAATATCGACACCGAGTTTTTCAGCATAATTCCTGTCGAAGGTATGCTCAGCATCAATAATTGCTGCAATACCTCCATTTTTCTGTGCTTCTGCAATGGCATGAATGGCGAGTGTTGTTTTTCCTGATGCTTCAGGACCGTATATCTCGATAACCCTTCCACGCGGTAAACCGCCGATGCCAAGGGCAGCATCAAGCCCTATCGACCCGGTTGGTATTACCTGGACATTTTCTATGGCATGATCACCAAGTTTCATGATGGTGCCTTTGCCAAAATCTTTTTCAATTTTCCCGAGAGTAACCTCGAGTGCTTTAAGCTTATCTTTATTGATCTCTTTTCTTTCCTTGCTCATGTTACTGGTTATTATTTGTACAATTTAAATATTTGCTCTGCATGTTTTTTTGTCTCGACTTTTTCAATAATCCTGTCGATAATTCCCGATTCATTAATGATAAATGTTGTCCTTGCAATACCAAGGAAAGTCTTACCATAGAGACTCTTCTCTTTCCAGACGCCGTAATCATTCAGTATAGTCTTTGAAGTATCGGCTATCAACGGAAATGGGAGGGAGTACTTCAGGGCGAAATTCTTATGGGATTTTTCACTGTCGGCACTTACTCCGACAATACTAAATCCCTCATCCAGGAGAGACTTAAAATTGTCACGAAGATTACAGGCTTCCATGGTACACCCGGGAGTACTATCCTTAGGATAAAAGTATAGTACAAGTTTTTTACCTGAGAAATCGCTCAACCTGACAGTTTTACCATCCTGGTCGATCCCCTCAAATGAAGGGGCTTTCATACCTTCTTTTAATCGTGTCATTGGGCGGGAAATTTTGTTATTACGGGTAAATTTACGAAGTTTGAATTGTTTTCTGAAAGAAAGCATTTTTTTATTATTAACAATCATGAGATTCAAATAGTTATCAGAAATAAGCATATGTTTCTGATAATTAATTAAGTGTAGAAATGGCTCAAAATTGTCTGAAGATTGTTCCGGGTTACATTTTCCGGCTGCTTATCATTATGTCTTTTATAATGAATGCGTCGCCTTTGTCTTCGCAGTCAAAATCCATACGGCAATCATCCCTCGATGAATTTAATAGTGGAAACTATGAACAGGCTTATAAGGGATTCGGGGAACTGCTTCAGACATACCCGAAAGACCCTCAATACAGGTATTATTCAGGTGTCTGTCTTATAAAGCTTAACAGGAATCCGGAAGAAGCTTTGCAACTCTTGCAACAGGCCAGGATGGGAAGCGCTATGGTAAGAGCATTGCCTCCAGATATATTATTCTGGATCGGACGGGCACAACAGATGTGTGGAAAATTCTCCGAAGCAATTGATACATACAATGATTATACAACCCAGTATGGTAAGAAGTCTGCACGCGAACTCGGGATCCCCGGGTATATCCAGCAATGCCAGGATAGAAAAGGAATGCCGGAACCACCAGAATCAAAACCTGAAAACAAGACCGGCGATACTCAGGAGAAAAAACCGGATACCGGCGTATTGAAGGCAGTTAAACCAGATCAACCGGCTGACACCCGTAAAGGCAACGACAGCCTGCCTGCTGATTTCGACAAGACACTTTCCGAAGCTATTGATTTCCAGTATTCTGCTGACTCAATGACAAGGATTGCCGAAGCTATGAAAGGAGATCTTGAAAATCTTGATTTTAAAGGCAAGACAGAAACCAGGACTAAAATCGCTGAAGCTGAAAAGCTTGCCGCTGAATATCAGAAAGAGGCTGACAAGAAATATGATGAAGCCCAGGCTTCAATGAATTCTTCTTCATTCTCTTCGGTTGATTTAACCAAAAGTGATTCTTTACCTGAAAAAGAACAAGTTCCGGACATAATCGTTCCTGCAGAAACCGATAAGCAAAGACTTCCTGAAGTACAGAAAAAGGATAGTGTCATCATAAAACATGTTGAAAGTTATTCTGTTTTTGAGATAAAAAAGATTGAAAAACTTAAGGATGTGAGGATCGAGGTTAATCCTTCTGTTCCTCCGGGGTTGATATACAGGATACAGGTGGCAGTTTTCAGGAACCCTATATCTCTATCGTATTTCAAAGGAATCACACCTGTTTATGGATTTAAGGCAGCCGGTACGGAAATAACTTCTTACTATGCCGGTATGTTCAGGAAGATTGCTGATGCCAGGAAAGCGCTGGTCTCTGTGAAACAAACCGGATTTAAGGATGCATTTATTACTGCCCACTCAGATGGTCGTCAGATTTCAATTGAAAGGGCTGCAGTCCTTGAAAAGGAGTGGGGTAAAAAAGCTTTTTTCTCTGCTGCGCCTCAAAAACCTGCTCCTGCTGATACTATCCCTCCTGAACTATACTTCAGGGTTGAAGTGTTAAGGTCTGAAAAACCGATAAAACAGGAAGTTGTCGACGAGCTGCGAAAAATCGCTGATACCCGCGGACTTGATCTTGTAAACCCTCAGAAAGGATTAACTATCTGTCTTATAGGTAAATTCATTACCTATGAAAGTGCATATGATTATGCGGGACTGCTTGTACGTAATGGTTACCGGGATGCCAGGGTAGTTGCCAGGCTGGGCGACCAGGAAATACCGCTAGAAACGGCACGGAAACTTTTCGAAAAGGTAAATTAATTGATAAACCGAAACTGCCCTGTTCCTACGACTCTGTGTTATTATATTTTATGTCAGGCTTAGAGTGTTCTGTGTTTCGAAATAATCACTTTATATAGAACCCGATCATCTTCCTGACAGACTCGCTGCAAACCGAACAATAACCTTTTGGTGAATTGCTTTTCATCCTGCAATCCATTTCCGGTCTGAATATTCCTTTTGCTGAGTACCCTCCACCCTCGAACAGGCCTGTAACATCCTTGTATTTATCCTCAGATGGCGTTGGTAAGGGTGTACCGGATGCGATCATATTCTTCCATTTATTATCGAAACTGACACGGGTGGTTATATTAGGTTCCCAGGGTTCCACATTGAGAGGATAGAATTCATCATACGCAACATCAGAGGTATAGTACTCATCAGCCAGTCCTGCAAAACCATGCCCGAATTCATGAACAAAAACCTTGGCAGATAAGGCATGACCTGCAGTTGTGCCGCTATAATAATTATAGACACCGCCGCCTCCGTATTTGTTACTGTTAATCAGTACAATAATGTTATCGTGAGGTACAAGTGCTGCATAGTCATTTACTGCTTTTATATCCTGTGTTGTAAGATATCTGTCGGTGCCGAAGGTATAAAAACTGCTGTTGAGTGCAGTATTAACATAAATATGTTCACCTGGTATATCTGTCCCGGATTCCTCCGACACAGCCTCAACCGCATATATGTTGAACCTGCTTTTATAATCGCTGAATGGTTTTTCTGCAAAAAGAATTTCTGCCATTTTCCTGACATCATCCCTGAATTTCTGCATCTCAGCAGCAGAATACCCTTCTGCAATAAATGCCAGGTCGACACTCGTTGCAGGATCTCCTGAAGTAAAGATATTTGACACCTTTGCTTCAATGGGCTTCTCTTTTCTGATATAAAAATCTGACGGATCTATCTCTGTCTCATAAAGTTTTGAAAACAATCCGTCTTTCCCCCTCATACTGAGGACAAACCTTACCTTGTTTTTCGGAAACGGCATTGTGGCAACTTCATAAAAACTCCTTCTCATTGTCCTGGCTTCATCTGTGGTCTGCCATTCCTGGTAAAGGGTACAGAATCCCCTGGAATAGATCAATGTGTTATCAGAGACATCAAATACTTCATATTTCAGATTTCCATAGTTAAAGGGATCTGTAAGCTGGGTTTTTGAACCACCGAAGAAGGGTTCTTCCTTCAAACCAACAGGATAAACAGTTGTTTCAGAGCTGTTTCCTGCCAGCATAAAGTCAACACGCAATACCTTGCCGGTGAAATATTTATCATAGCCGGTCTGCCCGTGAGCGGCAATAAAAAAACAAGACAGAAGGATCAGGATATATTTTTTCATATGAACTTTAATTTTACTTAAAACGTAAAGCTAAAAATAAAGAATGAGACGAATTAATAATTTACTTAATTTTGCCAAAATTATTCCAGAGAGACCTGATGTTCACACACGACCCTGCAATATGGTTTAAAGATCTTCTTTTAGAGGCAGGATTGACCTATAAGATGGCCACCTATATCAGTGGTGCAGCGATTGTTGTTTTGGTAATCTTCCTCGCCTGGCTCTCCAATCTTATTGCCAAGACACTAATCAGGACAGTTGTTATCCGGATAGTAAAGAAGACCACATCGATATGGGACGACATCTTCCTGGAACAGAAAGTATTTACGCGGCTTTCTCATCTCGCCCCTGCTTTGGTGATCTGGTTCCTTGCAGGATGGGCATTGAAAGACTACGATATCCTCTGGCTGACTGTTGTAAGGAGACTTACCTATGCATATATGCTGATTGTAGGAGCCATAGTGATTAATTCATTTATTGAATCGTGGTACAGGATTTACCTTACCCTTCCCATTTCGCAGCACAGGCCGATTAAAGGATATGTCCAGATCATTAAGGTTGTAGTTGTACTTATTTTCTCCCTGCTGGTCTTCTCGGTCCTGTTCAGGAAGGAAGTGACCGCTATCATAGCAGGGTTGGGAGTCATGGCTTCGGTGATCATCCTGATCTTCAAGGATGCGATCCTTGGTCTGGTTGCAAGCATTCAGCTCTCTGCCAATAAAATGGTAAAGGTGGGCGACTGGATCACAATACCAGGAAGAGATATCGATGGAGAGGTGGCAGATATAACTCTAACAACCGTAAAGGTTAAGAACTTTGATAAGACAATTGTTACCGTACCTACGTATTCACTTGTAAATGAGTCATTTCAGAATTGGATTGGGATGACTGAATCCGGGGTGAGGCAGATCAAAAGGAATATCTTTATTGATATGAAAAGCGTGCGGTTTGCCGATGGGCCGCTTTATGATAAGATTGAAAAATATTCACTCCTTGATAACATTTTTGTGAAATCTCCGAAAGACGGGAAGATTATTGTGAAAGATTCGTCAGGAGGGAAAGAACATTTTTTCAGTTCAGGACAACTTACAAACCTTGGGATATTCAGGATGTATACAGAGGTCTGGTTGAGGAAACATTCCCTTATAGATACTACCCAGCCAGTAATTGTCAGGCACAGGCCTCCTGAAGGAAACGGCATGCCTCTCCAGGTTTACGCTTTTACAAACAAAACTGACTGGGTTACGTATGAGAATGTCCAGTCGGAAATATTCGAGCACCTGCTTGCTGTTCTGAATGACTTTGATCTCAAGGTCTTCCAGCAGCCTACCGGTGACGATCTTCTTTCCATTTCAAAAAACAAATCCAGCAACTAATTGTTTCTATAAAAAAAAAGATCATGGCAGACCTGAATACTAGAGTAAGCGATTTCCTGTGGAAAAACCTGAGTGAAAAACATGTTACCGGAAAAGAAGACCCGTTCTGGGAATCTCTCCGGAAAACAGGTACAGAATTATGGCTCGATACGGGAGATATGGAAGAAGCAGAAGCGAACTGGACTGCTGAAATGAGCGCCCTGACCACGAACAACACTCTCCTGAATAATGAGATCCAGAAAGGTATTTATGATGTTTTCATCTCTGAAGCAAAGGGTGTGGTTAGGGACCTTCCTGTTGAAGAAAAAGTGAAAGAGATTGCTTTCATACTTAATGCACGTCATGGACTGAGGCTCGCCTCCAAATTCGGGGGCCTGGTAAGTGTAGAGCTTCATACCGATACTGCACATGATATAAAGGCAATTGAATATTATGGTAAAAGGTATCATGAGCTTTGCCCGGAACAATTCATAGTTAAAGTGCCTTATACAGCAGAAGGATTAATAGGTGCCAGGCGGCTCAGGGATGCCGGGGTAAGGATCAACTTTACACTGGAATTCAGTGCAAGGCAGAATGTGCTGGTTACAAGGATCGCCCGGCCCGATTATCTCAATGTATTCCTGGGAAGGGTGGGTGCTTTTATGATTGATAATAAGCTTGGTGATGGAACAGGAGCAGGTGAGATGGCTGTTATCGCATCTCAGAACTGGGTCACTGCATTTTCTGCAAAAAACCCATGGCAGACAAAACTCATTGCAGCAAGTCTCAGGAATCACAATCAGCTTGAGCTTCTTGCCGGGACTGATGTTTATACCATGCCACCAAAAGTAGCAGCCTCCGGGCGCAAGGCTCTTTCAGGTAAATTCAAATCGCACATTCATGAGAATTACCCTGTAAGCATTTTCGAATCAGCTGCCGAAGCGCAGATAGAGAAATTCTGGACTGTCAATGATCCTGTGCTGAACCTGGCAGAGAGGCTCTCATCCAATGTTCCGGCTTCGGGAATGGAGCTTGTCAAAATTGCCCAGGGGGAAGGATGTGAGGATATGTTCCCATCGCTTACAAAGGAAGAAAAAGCACAGATAGCCAGTGATGGAAAGATACCTGTCTATTCACGATGGGAGAAAAAAATTAAGGAAGGTAAGATTGCACCCGATACATTACTCACACTTGCAGGACTTGCATCATTTACTGCTGATCAGAAGATGCTTGACGAGAGGATAGCAGGTATAATAAGCTGATTATAAAGATCTTTGTCGAGTGATCTCATAGATAAGGATACCCGCGGCGACAGATACATTGAGTGATTCTATCCTTCCTGCCATGGGGATCATTACTGTACTGTCGGCAAGTGATAAAAGTTCCCTGCTTATCCCTTTTTCCTCGGATCCCATGACCAGTACCACCGGTCCTTTAAGGTCTGCTTTTGATGCCCCGATACCGGTTTTCTCAGCTGCACAAACAACCTTAAGACCTGAGTCTTTCAGGTATTCAACAGCCTTCACTATTGATTTTTCCCTGCACACCGGGAAGGAATTCAGAGCCCCTGCTGATGTCTTTACAGCATCGGCGGTAATTCTCGCAGATCCTTTTTCAGGAATTATTATTGCATGAGCTCCAAGGCATTCAGCTGTACGTACTATAGCTCCGAAGTTCCTGACGTCCGAAACACCGTCAAGAGCTATTATCAGCGGATCTTCTCCTTTGTCGAAAACCATGGGAAGAAGATTTGCAATATACTGATATTCAATTATTGACAACCAGGCAAGTACTCCCTGGTGATTTTTCCTGGTTACCAGTTCAATACGTTCCACGGGCACGATCTGCCAGACAATGTTGTTCTTCCTGACTTCAACCATCAGTTCATGGTAAAGTGCTCCCTGGAGCCCCTGCTTAATCAGGAGACGATCAATCTGTTTTCCAGCTTTTATAGCTTCAATAACTGGCCTTAGCCCGAAAATACAATCCGATTCTTTTTGCATAACTTAAAATTCTTCCGGATTATCAAGTCTGAAAACAATTCCTTTATTCCAGGCTGCGACAGCCTGCTCCCAGTATGTAACCAGGTTTTCGCTCCTGCTGATGAAATAATCATTATCGGAGAAGGCGCTGTTCTTCTTCTTGAAATTGAAATACAGGTAATCCTCGGTTACCTTATACCTTGTACCCCAGGATGATTTAATGACTGGTTTCCTGTAGCCCCACGATTCTCCCTCAGGATTCTTGTATACCTTATCAGGCGGTCCGTAGATAATGTATATCATTCCGCGCTCCGTTCTCCAGCCTTCTTTATACGATGTAAAATAGTAATTAGAATAGAGCACCCTTGTATAATAAATACGAATAAGTTCCCTGGCTTTTTCAACATTTCCCCCGCACTTGATCCAGAATTCATCCAGGGCCATTTTCTGCCTTTCTGCCGATCTCATCCGTTGCAGCTCATTTTCTGATGCAATGTAGGCAAGAGGTTCGATCATAGTTTCCGGAGAGTTCATCTCCGGAAAAGAAGGGCCAAAATTAAAAAAAGCAAATCCATCAGTCACATTGCTGTCTACGCTGCATAGATAGATGCCTGGCCTCGGAAACATCATGGGAAGAGTATCCGAATATGCAACCGCCACGATTGTATCAGGACCATAATCTATTGCTTTCTCAGGAAGCATCATCGAAGGCGGATCGGGAATTGTAGTATATGGTTTATAATAAGCAACATATAGAGAATCCTTATGATCCCTCAGGTAGACTAGATTAGCGAACTCGTCTACCCTGACAACCGGGTTGAACAATTCATTTTTCCCAAAATGCCCGCGGGCAATATAATTATACCTGTTTGTTACCGACATGGTATTGAAGGGTATAAAAGCCTGCATAACCAGGGATCTGAGCCTGTCGAGGATTTTTACTTCTGCTACATATTCTAATCCCGGTTCTACACGTATGGGGATATGGTAGATATACTCCTTCTTATCCTTTTCCTTGATAATATTGAGAGTAAACTGTGCTGTATCTGCAAGGGATATTCCGGTTGATGTATTGAAAAGCTTTATTGTAACGATCATCGATGAGGTTGGAATGCCATTGGCATTTGCTTCTGAAAAGAAAAGTTCATTTGCAAAAAACTTTATACCAACGGATGCCTGGTTTTCCGACAATGTGGTTATAAGGTACCTTGGTGTGATCGGATTTTTTATTGGATTATAGAGATATGAAAGATCTTTGGAGTCAACAACAGGCTGGGTTGATGTACATGATGGAAATAGCGCTCCCAATATAGCGGCACCCATCATTATCATTACCAGGTTTATATTTCTTACTCTGTTCATGCAAAGTGCATTTTAGACCAGTTTATTTTTCATTTCTTCCCATTCAAGTTTTACCCTGCAGAGCTCCTTTTGATCCGTCTTCCTGGAAACAGAATGATAGAAAAATCTGTTGTCGGTTTCATCAGATGATGTTCTTATTGATATTTCATCTGAATAGACAGCTTCTGCAAGATAATTGATTTCGGCAGAACATACCTGATGATTCATCACGAAATTGAGATCATAAGTATCAGTGACCCATTTTATATAATTAACGTTATTTGTATGCAGATTAATATCAAGGTCGTTGATTTTTACCTTAAAAAGGGGAGAGAGGGTGCCTTCGGCTGATGCTTCAGGGATCTTCGCAGGATTTCTTATACCGGCAATAATCGACTGGTTATCTTTATTATACCGTTGGAGGAATTCATCGGGCCGCTGGATCCTTTTCGTCGTTCTGTCAATTATGAGCCACGAGGAGGATGCTGTCACTGCCTCCGTACCGTTGCTGGTCCTGATCTCATAGTTCCTCATGGCAAACATTTTATCAACGCCGCTTGGCCATGTTCTCACTTTTACAATTTCATTCCATGATGGCCATGCAGTGATCCTGGCATACATCCTGGAGAGCACCCAGAAATGATTCTCCTTCATCAGTTCATCTCTCCCGTATCCAAGTGCTACTGCATGCTCAGAAGCAACATCCTGCATATAATTGAACAAAGAATGAAGATTTATCCTTCCATCAGGACCGGTTTCATAGACATGTACCTGGAAATCCTTTTCGAATTGCTGTAATGCCATTATTGATTCAGATCATTATTTGTTAAGAACTGTTCCACGTCATGAGTAAATTGCGTCCACTTTTCCATCTCCTCATTATGTTGCACTTTCAATTCCTGGTATTTTAAGAAAAGATCATTCATTTCATTGGCTGAATTGTTAGTGGAGCTAAGAACCTTATCAAGCTCTGACATCTCTTTTTCCAGCCTTTCGATTTCAATCTCCGAATCTTCCATTTTTTTCCTGAGCTTCCTGAGGCTACGGTCATATTCCTTTTTCTCAAGATACTTCTGCTTATTGGCTGAAATGGAATCAGGAGCTTTGTCTCTTTTCGCATCTTTTCTTTCAAGCTCCCTGAGGTTGTCGATCTTCTTTTTTCTGAGGAATTCATATATGCCTCCAAGATGCTCACGTATCTTGTTATGCCGGAATTCATATATTTTTTCGGTGAGACCGTCGAGGAAATCCCTGTCGTGCGATACTATTATCAGGGTGCCATCATACTTTATCAGTGCCTGCTTAAGGATATCCTTTGACCTCATGTCGAGGTGGTTAGTCGGTTCATCGAGCACCATTAAATTATGTGGCTCTAGGAGCAATCTTACCAATGCAAGCCTTGATCGTTCTCCTCCTGAAAGTACTTTTACTTTTTTATCTATCTCGTCACCCCTGAACAGGAAAGCTCCCAGCATATCACGTATTTTCGACCTTATCTCGCCCTTTGCGACATGGTCGATAGTTTCAAAAACCGTCATATTCTCATCGAGCAGCTCATCCTGGTTCTGCGCAAAATAGCCGGTCTGGACATTATGGCCTATCTTCAGTGAACCTGTATAATCTAGATCTCGGATGATTATTCTTGAAAAAGTGGTCTTGCCCTCTCCGTTCCTGCCGACAAATGCAACTTTTTCGCCCCTGTGAATTTTAAAATCAACATGCTTAAGGATTTCTTTTGAGCCATAGCTTTTCGACAAGTTTTCCGCTTCTACCACATTGGTCCCGGATCGCGGTGATGGCGGGAAACGCAGATTCATAGAACTATTGTCCTCTTCATCAACTTCAAGTCGCTCTACCTTATTAAGTTGTTTTATCTTCGATTGTACCTGGACTGCCTTGGTAGCCTTGTACCTGAATCGTTCAATAAATTTTTCCGTGTCGTCAATCATCTTCTGCTGATTCCTGAAAGCAGCTATCTGTTGCTCACGTCTTTCTTTTCTAAGAACCTCGAATTTTGACCAGGGTACTTTATAATCATAGATCCTGCCAAGCGATATTTCTATGGTTCTTGTGGTAACATTGTCAAGAAAAGCCCTGTCGTGAGAAACCAGGACCACGGCACCATTATATTCAGCAAGGAATGTTTCGAGCCACTGAATCGATTCTATATCGAGGTGATTGGTAGGTTCATCAAGAAGGAATATAGAAGGTTTCCTGAGAAGTATCTTTGCCAGTTCCACCCTCATCCTCCACCCGCCGCTGAGTTCTTTTGTAGGCCGGTCAAAATCTTCTCTTTCAAATCCAAGCCCTGTGAGCGTTTTCTCTGCTTCTGCAAGATAGTTTGATCCTCCAAGGATCCTGTACCTCTCCTCAATATTTGTGAGATGATCACAAAGACGCAGATACTCTGCAGTCTCATAATCGGTCCTTCTTGCAATTTCCTCACTGCACTGTTCTATCTCTTCCGAGAGACCCGTAATTTCGGAAAATGAAGTCAATACTTCATTCATGATAGTGGTGGAATCGTCAATCTTCATCTGCTGGGGAAGGTAACCGGTGGTAACTTCGTCTGACATGTCAACTCTTCCTGAAGTCGGATTCTGCAATCCGGCTATAATCCTCAGCAAGGTTGACTTGCCGGACCCATTCTTTCCAGCAAGACCTATCCTGTCTTTATCGTTAATAAGAAAAGAGATATCTGTAAGCAAATCAAAGCTGCCAAATGAAACTGATAATTCCTGAACAGAAACCATTCTGATTTTTAAAATTTAGCAAAGATAAAAAAAGTATGGCTGCACTGCATGAAGGAGGATAATCCTATATGAGTTATCTTTGACGAGGGAAAATAATAAATCACCATTTATATTAGTTTATTTTGCCAGGATTGAATACATAGTGTGGTTTAATTTTAAAGGCTTTCGGAGAGTCTTTTTTGAATTTGTAAAATGATTTTAATATGAAAGACAAGGGATACATTTTCAGGCTTTTACCAGCTCTTCTCATCATCGCTGCATTACTGGGTTCCTGCAAGGATGAGGAACCTGCGGAATACAGTTATTTTGTCAGTGATCAGCAAACCGGCTCTTTTACTGAGTCGTATATCAACAGCATGCTCAATATCTCTGCCCAGTCATTTCCTGAGCTTGGTGATGTACAGCCATTCATCAGCGATGGGGTTACTGTTTACAGGATTTCGTATAAGACCTCTGTCAGCGGCGTTTCCGCGGTTTGCTCGGGACTGGTATCTGTACCTTCAACGCCTGGTGAATATCCTGTACTCAGCTTTCAGAACGGAACGAATACAGTGAATTCAAACTGTCCGAGCCTCAATCCGTTTAATTATTTGTATCAGCTGGCAGAATTTATTGCCAGCATGGGTTTTGTGGTAATAATACCTGATTATCCGGGATTCGGCAATTCGTCGGATATTCCCCACCCTTACCTTATTTCTGAACCTACCACCGGATCAATATTAGATATGTTTCGGGCTGTAAATGAGGCTCAGAATGCCATATTCCCGGGGATATCGATAAAGAATGAATACTACCTGATGGGTTATTCACAGGGTGGATGGGCTACCATGGCACTGCATAAAAGCCTTGATGCGGATCCACCTGCTGAATTCAACCTTGCCGGCAGCGTATGTGGTGCAGGTCCTTATGATATGTACAATTTATTCTCAGTAATATCGGGGCTTACCTCATATCCGATGCCCTCATATATCGGCTATATAATCCATGCATATTCAGTGTATAATCAGTTTGATAACCCCGTTTCTGATATTCTCAATGAACCATATGATTCAAGGATCAGTACTCTTTATGACGGGACTTTATCAACTACTGAGATAAATACTTACCTCACAACATCAATTACAGGGCTTTTCAGGCCAGAGTTCATCAGCGGGTTTGCTACATCTCCGGATTATGCAAGTATCAGAGAGGGCCTTGTTAATAATAGTATTTCACCGTGGCATACCACCAGGCCACTGATGCTGGTACACGGGGGAGGTGATACTCATGTAAGCGTCACCGCTACTGAGAATTTCTATACGGCAATGATCAATGCCGGGACATCCCCGTCGGTTATTTCAAAACTAATTGTTCCGGATCTTGATCACGGCGACGCTTTGGTTCCATGTGTTACCGAAGGATTGAAATTCATCATTAACCTCAGAGATAATTAACAGGACAAAATATTACAGAAATATTTTAAAGTGGGACGAAAGAAAGAATTTCCGGTCCTCCAGAAGGTCAGGATAACCGATATAGGAGCAGAAGGCAATGCAATTGCAAGAGTGGATAACCAGGTGGTTTTTGTTCCGATGGTTATTCCGGGGGATGTTGTTGATATCAAAGTAAGGAGGAAGAGAAAGAAGTACCTTGAGGGAACTGTTGTCAGGTTTCATGAATATTCCCCTGACAGGATAAAACCACAGTGCAGGCATTTCGGGATATGCGGCGGATGCAAATGGCAACATCTACCTTATGACCTTCAGCTAAAATATAAGCAGAAGCAGGTTGTTGACAACCTTACAAGAATAGGTAAAGTTTCCGTTCCGGCAGTTGGGAATATTCTTGGCTCGCCTGATATTTTCAGGTACCGGAACAAGCTTGAATACACATTTTCCGATAAGAGGTGGCTTACCAGGGAGGAGGTAAATTCCGACGATGATTTTGAAAAGGAAGATGCTCTCGGATTTCATATCCCGGGACTATTTGATAAGGTGCTGGATATCAGGGAGTGCCATTTACAACCTGAACCCTCAAATGCGATACGTGAGGCTGTACGTAGGTATGCCCATAAGAAATGTCTTCCTTTTTTCAACCTTCGCCAGCAAAGCGGATTTTTAAGAAACCTGATCATACGCAATAACTCAGAAGGGAAGGTAATGGTCATTGTAGTTTTTTTTCTTGATGAAAGAGAAAGGAGAGAAGGATTACTTGATTTTCTTATTAGTGAATTTCCACAGATATCTTCTTTATTTTATATCATCAATTCCAAGAAAAACGATTCTCTAGCCGATCAGGAACCAGTCTTATATAAAGGTGACGATCACCTTTCAGAAGAGATGGACGGCCTGAAATTTAGAATTGGACCGAAATCGTTTTACCAGACTAATACCTGTCAGGCACACATTCTCTACAGAACGGCCCTGGAATTTGCAGGTCTTACAGGAACGGAAACTGTATATGACCTTTATACCGGTACAGGAACTATTGCAAATTATGTGGCACCGAAATCCGCCAGGGTTATCGGAATAGAATATATCGAAGAAGCGGTAAAAGATGCTTCATTCAACTCTGAAATAAACAATATCAGGAATACACTTTTTTTTGCCGGGGATATGAGGAAAATCCTTACTGACAGTTTTATTGAGGAAAACGGACACCCTGATGTCATAATAACAGATCCTCCCAGGGCAGGGATGCATGAAGACGTCGTAAAGACAATTCTTTCAGCAGCACCGGGTAAAATTGTATATATCAGCTGCAATCCCTCGACACAGGCCCGAGATATATTATTACTCTCTGAAAAGTATGAAGTTAATCGTGTCCAGCCGGTCGATATGTTCCCGCATACTCACCATGTTGAGAATGTAGTTCTTCTCATGAAGAAGGAAATCTGAAAGGAAAACCCTGAGGTAAGGCCAAAAAAAAATTAATGTATCTTTATCTTTTGCTGAGGTCCATGGTATTATGAGAACCGACTCTCAAAACAATTCTGATCTGGTATCAATGGTTCAGAACCAGGTTCTGGATGATCACTTTGCAAGTCTGCGTTATGCCGGTATTATCCAGAAGGCACTGATGCCTGATAATGAAACGCTTAAGGGGCTGCTTAAGGACTCATTTGTTCTGTTCCTGCCCCGTGACATCGTCAGTGGTGATTTTTATTATGTTTTGCGTAACCACCAGTATGTCTGCATTGCTGCCGGGGATTGTACTGGACATGGTGTACCCGGTGCCCTTCTCAGTATTCTTGGTATTAGTTTTCTGAACGATATCCTTCAATCCAGGACGGATTACAAAGCCAACCGGGTACTCAATATTATGCGGGAAAAAGTGATGAAAGCCCTTCATCAGACCGGGGAAAAAGCAATGACAATGGATAGTATAGATATAGCACTTTGTATATTCGACACCGAAAAAGCTATCCTTCAGTATTCTGGTGCTAACAGGCCATTATTCATGCTGCGTAACGGAGAACTTTCAGAATATAAGCCAGATAAAATGACTATAGGGCTTGCCCCACTGAAAGAAAATGCTTTTACGAATCAGATTATTGATATAAACAGGGGGGATTCATTTTATCTTTTTTCAGATGGCTTTGCTGACCAGTTTGGAGAACGTACCGACAAGAAATTCAAGCAGAAGAGCCTTAAACAGTTAATAAGCTCACTTTCAGGATTACCTATGTCGCGACAGAAGGAAAAACTTGAAAATGCGTTCCTTGAATGGAAGGGTAAGACACAACAGGTTGATGATGTATTAGTTTTTGGATTTCAATTATAATTTTATTCATGATGAAGCTTACTGCCTTCAGGATCAGAAATTTCCGTTCAATAGCAGATACAGACTGGCAAAATCTGTCTCCTGATAATATTACCTGCCTTATAGGGCAGAATGAGTCGGGGAAAACATCACTTCTCGAAGGATTAAAAGTATTTTATACTGGTATAATAACAGAGGATGTTCTCCGGAGCGACCTGTCGCTGCCTGAGGTAAGCTGCAGGTTTTCAATTCCCGAAGGATGGCTTATTAAAGTTACTGATAACCCTGGGACTGAATTGAAAGAGCTTCTTTCCGGGTTATCGCATATCGAGCTAACAAGAGTTTGGATTGCAGATCTTTCTTCTGTTATAGTTGTCAGCGGTGAAATAAGCCAGTACCTCGATTCACTTGAAGATGCCTGGCGGCTTTATCTTGAGGATGTCACCTCCAAGCTTCAGGAGGAACTTAAATATATAGGACAATCAGAGATCCGCCTTGAAGAACTTACCAGGATGGAATCCGGGATAAAATTAAAACTTCCCTCAGAGAGTAAGAGCTTATTAGGCTTCAGGTTTTTTGCACGCAAGTCTGAAGAACCTGTCGCAGAATCATTGCCTGGTCTTCCCCTGCTTAAATCCCAGCTTCTGGAAACTAGAAAGAATATTGATGTATTAAATACAGAATTGATTGGCAAACAGGTTATCAGAAAATATGGGGAGACATGGCGGAAATTGAGTGAAAAATATGACTCACTCAACAGGCATCTTGAAGAAATGGCTGTTAAGCTTGAGGAGCGCCATCAGAAGATGACTCTTCTTATCCGCCCGGTGGGAGGAGAAGAGGAAACCGAATGGAAAGCGATACTGGATGATTATCGTAAGACGAGAAGTGAAAGAGATATTCAGAAGGCTCTTCTGGAACGTCATATCGCCCAGTCGGGTTATATCATGGATGGAAACAGTGAGGAGGAAGCTGAAAGAAAGGTAAAAGATGTTATTCAGTCATATAAATCTCAGTATAATAGCGAGATACTTGGCAGGAAATATTTTGAATATTGCCCTGTTTTCGAACTCTTTGAAGACTTCGGAAGCCTTCTCCCAAACAGGATCGACCTGGAAGATATTATTTCGGGAAATGAGCAGGTTGAGGGTTATAAGGCTGCAAGGAATTTTCTTTCCATAGCTCAGCTTAATTATACTTTTTTTGAACAGCCCTCGAGCCGGATATTAAAGCAGAAAATTGAGAATCTCAACCAGACACTGACAAAGAACTTCCAGGACTTCTGGCAGCAGTCAATTGGCAGAAATAACAAGATTAATATTCAGTTTGAGCTTGATCATTACAGTTCGTCATATGAGGAGAAAGCAGGCAAACCATATCTTGAATTCTGGATTAAGGATGAAGGGGAGAGACTCTATCCCAAGCAGAGAAGCAGGGGTGTCAGATGGTTCCTGTCATTCTATATGGAGTTGAAAGCGGCAGCAAATATTGACCGTCAGATGGTGCTGCTGGTCGATGAGCCCGGAGTCAGCCTGCATGCAAGGGCACAGGAAGATGTCCTGAAGGTTTTTGAGGATATTAAAGATAAAATTCAGGTTATCTACACAACACACTCTCCTCACCTTGTCGAGATTAACAAACTTCACAGGGTTCTTGCCATCCAGAGAGATAATCTCGACAGTTTCAGGAGCACAACACATATCCTTGATCCGCTACGCCTTTCCGCAGCATCGCCAGATACACTCAGCCCTCTTCAGAGTATTTTGGGTAACCCGATTTCAGGAGAGGGGATTAATACTCTGAAATTAAACCTTATAGTAAATGATACCGGTTCATTTTATATTCTAAATGCTATATTTCACCTGGTTGGAAGTTCAGGAAAAGTCAGTGTCATTCCCTCCACTAATGTCTCATCAATTCCTTTGTTGTGCAATATCCTGATGGGGTGGGGCCTGGAATTTTCAGTTCTTCTTTTTGCAAACGAAAAGGAGAATAAAATTTCAGATACATTAAAAGATACATTATTCAAAACAGAGGAGATAAAGAGGCCTCTTATAATAAGAATGCCCGAACCTTTTTACAATGCAGAGGATCTGTTCTCAACCCTCGACTTTAAGAATCATATTTTAAAAACCAGGGAAGGGATCACAGTCCCAAATTCTGAATATATAAGAGAAAAGGAGATAGCCCGGAACTTCATCCTTTCACGGTTCCTGTCAGATGTAAAAGCCGGGTTGATAAAGATTTCGGATCTGGATGAGGAGACAGCGGAGAATTTCAGGAAAGTAGCCGATATCCTCAGGGGACTGAAATAATAAACGAATTATTTTGCACTTCGGGCATGATTTTCTATTTTTGTCGCGGCTTGCCATAATTGCAATGACTGACTCCGGAGAATAACTTCCGGAAATTTAATATAATGGGTGATTGGCTTTTGTCATCCGCCGGTTGGCGGACACCATCAAGAGTTATTTGGAGAGATGGGTGAGTGGCTTAAACCATCCGCCGGTTGGCGGATAAACTGCCGTATCATCAGGAGTTTTTTGGAGAGATGGGTGAGTGGCTTAAACCATCCGCCGGTTGGCGGATAAACTGCCATATCATCAAGAGTTATTTGGAGAGATGGGTGAGTGGCTTAAACCATCCGCCGGTTGGCGGATAAACTGCCGTATCATCAAGAGTTATTTGGAGAGATGGGTGAGTGGCTTAAACCAGCAGTTTGCTAAACTGCCGTATGGGTAACTGTACCGGGGGTTCGAATCCCCCTCTCTCCGCCAAAACCAAAGCAAATCACCACGCCGTGAAGGCGTGGTGGTTTTGTTTTTAGAATGACCGAACAAAACTTGTTTTGTGAAGGTCATGAATAAAAACAAAACACCCCGTTTACGGGGGATTTGCTTTGGCTTT